>JAESGY010000115.1_pt1 | contig 69431 bp, 65 predicted proteins | sample 9269841 | NCBI WGS metagenome assembly JAESGY01 (sample SAMN17022865, study PRJNA683097) | algae metagenome | isolation source: Spirirestis rafaelensis WJT71-NPBG6 and co-occurring heterotrophs from... | place: USA: Pinto Wells, Joshua Tree National Park, Colorado Desert, CA | collected 2006-08-15 | reverse complement strand
CAGAAGGGCCCATTGTGCATCGCTGAGCATTGCTCCACCTCATCCCAGAGGAACAAAACGCAAGACGATCCAATCAGTTCAAGCGACAACACACCCTAAAAGACTGTGAGAGCCTTTGGTCGAGATGACCAATGTTTCGGATGCTCTCAGACGTATTTAGCGTCCAACTGTTGGCGGATCTGACCTCCAGCAGCGGGTGTATGTCGTCCGTTTCGCAGACCACATTCCTGTCGGGTCGAGCGTTGTTGTTGCTAGTCATCCCTTGATCTCCATAGAATTATGTTTCCGTCACCGGGAAGTGCCCGGCGAGGTTTGCTGTCGGTGCGGTAGTTGAAATCGGCTGCGTTGTCGCGGAGGACGCTTCTATGCTGGCAAAGCGCTATTTGCCTTGAAGGTCCGGCTCACGGTTCCTATCAAGACACTTCGAGACTTCCCCGAGCACCAAGCTACTGCGCACTCAACAAACAGACTTCAGCAGCCGTCTGCCTTCGCCAATCGAGAGTCCGCCCACTCAGCGATATCGTCCTCGCGCCAAGCGACCTTGCGTGAACTGATGCTGAAACGCTTCGGGAAGGATCCTGCTTTCTCCAATCGATCACCTGGAATCCCGATAATGAGGTCGAGCGACAGACCTCGCCCTTTGAAATCAGACGCGGATGAGGGTTCATTAAACAATTCCCAGTTCATCGGCGCGGACGCCGTTCGGTGAGGCTGCGAAACATATCGGACCCAAGGTGAATGTCAAGACCTTATTTCAGAAATACTGTGTGTATTGAGTCTAAATGATAAAAGTATTACAGGAATACTTATTTACTACGAGTGTTTCTTCAAATCCTTGTACGAGTCATTCATTCTCTCGTTCATTCCTTCTCCCGGTGCCAGACACTGTCCGGGTTGTCTGGCCGTTGTGACTTGAACTGACCCTCTGCATGGGTTCTGCGCCAAAGGTGGACTGAGACATGGATAAGAAGAGGCACGCGGCACGAAATTCCGGCGCCAAGATGCACTAGTGGGATGTGCCGGGCGCAAACGGGCCGCCTGTCTCGCCGGGGCAATTTTGTCAGATCGGCGTAACGGAGGTCAGCTTCAGGATAAACTGACGAATGGAAAAGGCCATTCTCGCCCTGTGCGAGGCTCAGTTGATCGATGTCCGGCAGCTTAGAAAGAGGCTTGCGCGAGATTTCAACATGCAATCCTAGATGAAGACACGCACCTGGCGTATGAGGATTTCTTGCATCGACTGAACTAAGGATAAAACATTTAAATTGTTGCCATCTGGGCAGTATACAAACATGTACGTCTGAATTTTATTCTAGGGAGAACTGATTATTTCCAATACTGGTCTACGAAAATGCTAAATACTACGACGTTTGAATAAACGTCTTCAATCGAAGTTAGAGAGGTGTTATGAGAAACAAACTGAAGAAACGTGCTGTTGTGTCATGCCGTATGACGGAGAATGACCATCAGCAGTTAAAGATTATTGCAACTAGGAACCAAACGAACGTCTCAGAATTGGCGAGGCTGATAATCGAGGAGAAACTAAGAAATGCTTTCGAAAAAAATGTTTATAGAGATTGATTGCTGTTTAAGCGATATGGAAAGGGGAGCGAATATTCTGGCATTCAGGTCTGATTTCGAATCCGATGTTTACTATTCTCTTGCTACCGAGCTTGAATGTGCAAGAAAGGAACTGCCTAATTTGATTGAGAATGGCGAGTTCATCAACGAGGAGGCTGAAAGGCTTCTAAACGAGCTGTTTTGGCACAGTGCAAGCGTGATGAGAGAAGGAGGCTTCCCTTTCCTCGCACTACATGCACAGCGTCTCATATCTGATATGTTCTATGGCGATCTTTGATATCGGTGCGGATTGACCAAAGCTACGTCGTCCTCGGATACCATGCTACAGCTGTTCGGGAGTGACGCCGTCTATCGGGCACGGATCTAAGGGCTGCCTGCAATGATCCACTAAGTGGTCAGCCCGCAGGCTCAGGATCTCTGTTGGTTCCTTACTTCCGACTGATCCTGGCAAAGAACGGTGCGTCGTGAACAGCTGGGGGAGTGGTCGCTCTCGCCTGAAAGGGACTAGTCCGCCAAGTCAGCACTTACACCACTATCCTACTCCGGGATCTCCTCAACCGGCGTGAACGGGAGGTCGTGCGCATCCGCCACGGGCTTGCAGACAATTTTCCCTGCATGGACGTTCAGTCCATCCCGGAGATAGCGATCATCCTTCAGCGCCTGCTGCCATCCTTTGTCGGCAAGGGCCAGTATGAACGGAAGCGTGACGTTGTTCAGCGCAAACGTGGAGGTTCGCGCTACGGCGCCGGGCATGTTCGTGACGCAATAATGCACCACCTCGCCAACAACATAGGTTGGATCGGAGTGCGATGTGGGGCGGGATGTTTCAGAGCACCCGCCCTGATCAATCGCGATGTCAACAAAGACAGAGCCCGGCCCCATCGACTTCACCATCTCGGCCGTGATCAGCTTCGGCGCGGCAGCGCCCGGCACAAGGACCGCGCCGATCAGGAGATCTGCTGTCCTGGATGCTTGTGCGATGGAGTCCCGGGTCGAGAAGACCGTCTTCACCGATGAGCCGAACTGGACCGAGAGGCGACGCAGCACATCAAGGGAGCGGTCGATGACCGTGACATTCGCCCCCATTCCAAGAGCAACGGCCGCCGCATGAGTTCCCGATACGCCGCCACCCAGGATCACGACCTCGGCCCCTGGAACTCCGGGTACGCCGCCGAGCAGGATGCCGCGCCCGCCCTGTGCTTTCTCGAGACAGTGTGCTCCAACTTGAGGAGCCAGGCTCCCAGCCACCTCCGACATCGGGGTCAGGAGGGGAAGGGCACCCGTTGGCGAGGTCACCGTTTCATAGGCAATGCAGGTTGCGCCGCTATCCATCAGGTCCCTGGTTTGCTCGAGATCGGGAGCGAGGTGCAGATATGTGAACAGAACCTGCCCCGGCCTTAGACGTTTGCGCTCCTCGGGCAGGGGCTCCTTGACTTTCACGATCATCTCGGCGCGCTCGAAGATCTCGTCAGGTCCCCCAGCGATTATCGCGCCAGCGGCTTCATACTCGGCGTCGGGAACGCCCGCGCCCAAACCTGCGCCTCTCTCAATCACAACCTCATGGCCGTGATGGGCGAGTTCGGCGACAGAGGATGGCACGAGGCCGACCCGGTACTCATGGTCCTTGATTTCCTTAGGCACGCCGATGCGCATGGCTCTTCTCATGGTTGTTCATTCTACAAACGCCCCGCCAGGCCGAACCGTTGCTCCAAAGACGCAATGTACGTGCCTGATGGCAGACGCAGGTGGTCCTGGCAAGGCTGAACCACCTTCTCGTAGTCGGATGCTTTGATTGCTTCAATCATGGCCCAATGGTGGTTACTTGCCCGTCCTACAGGCACGAGAATGACCGCCCTGTAGGAGCGTGCTGCACGAACGTATCGAGAGAGGTTCTGGATGATCTCTATTGTGTTGCTTATGCCGCACTTCAGGTGCGGTGCATTCAACCATCAAACTATTTGTTCGAGCCAGCAGGGACATCGGTTTAGGCGCGGTGAACACCATGACCGACTTCTCTCATGGAACCTGCCGACAGCGGCTTTGGAGGCACCTGGGTGCTTAGCGTATTCCACACGACGCAAAGCAGAGATCCGTTTGCTTCCTGCTCGCCTACTATTGGGGAGTTGCAGGTGCCACACTCGCTGGGGCGCCTGCTCCAGATGGGCTCTCGGAGGAGGGTGGGGTAGCGAGTTGCTGGCGTACTTCGGCGAGGCGTCCCTGGGCATCGGCGAGCTCCTGACGGGTGGTCTGTAGCCGCCCTTCTAGCTCCGCAACCTCCCTGTTGCGGGCGGACAGGTCGTCTGTGGCCCTGGCAAGCTGTGCCTGCACGTCACTCCGCTGCTGTGCCGCCTGCTGCTGGATATCAGCCTGTTCCCTGGCAAGCCGATCCCGCTCGTTCCGCGCATTGGCCAGCTCTGTCTCAGTGGAGGCTTGCGCGTCTCGGGCCTGCTGCAGACGGCGCTCCGCCTCCGGCAGCTGGTTCTGGAGCTCTGAGAGACGCTGAGCCTGCGCTGCGGCATTCCGAGTGGCTTCATCGGCCCGTTGCGTAGCTGCCTGCACCGCCTGTTGTGCGGCTGTGAGCTGAGCTTGGGCCTGCTCGCGGGATTGGGTGACCTGTGCCAGCTGCTCCTGGGAGCGCCCGATTTGTGCTTGCACCTCACTTTGGCGTCGTTCGAGGTTCCCCTGTTCCGCCGCAAGCTGATCCCGGTTGGCGGTCAATGACGCGAGACCGTCCCGGAGCTGCCTCTGCTCTTGCATCAGACGCTCCCGCTCCGATTGTAGACGAGCAAGCTCCGCCTGTGTGGACGCTTGCGCCTCACGTGTCTGCTGAAGGCGTCGTTCGGCCTCAGCCAGGTTTGATGTCCTTGACGACAGCTCCTGAGAGGCTCGGTTGACAGCTTCACGGACGGTTGCTGACTCACGTCGAGCTTCCTCCAGCTGGCGGCCCAGATCCGTTAGCTCCTGCCTGCGTGCCAGGACGGCCTGCTCGCCCCTGGTAATCTCCTCCCTGACTGCGGCGGAGCGTTGCTCCGCCTGCTGCAGCTGGTTCTGGAGGTCCGGCAAACGCTGCGACAGCGCCGCCACATTGCGGTTCAGCTCGGCGGCCCGTTGTTGGTTCGCCTGCAACTCCTGCTGGGCCGCGGCGGCCTGACTCTGAACCTCGGCTCGTGCTTGGGTGAGTTGCGCCAGCTGCTGCTGCTGGGCCTGGAGGTCCTGCAGGACAGTCGTGTACTGCGCCTGAGCCTGCTCACGAGCTTGGGTCACCTGCGCCAGCTGCTGCTGGGTCGCCTGAAGCGACTGCTGCAGGGATCCGAGCTGAGCCTGAAGCTGGTCGCGCGACTGAGCCGCCTGGGTCAGCTGTTGCTGTGAAGCTTGGATCGTTTGCTGCAGGGTTGCAAGCTGAGCCTGCACTTGCTCCCGCGCTCGTGTGGCCTGCCCGAGTTGCTGTTGGGAACCTGCAACCCTGTTCTCCAGATCCGCCAGCGTTCGTCCCGTGCGCTGCTGGTCGTCGAGCTGCCGTTGCAAGTCAACTTGGGCCTGCTGCAGGCGGGTTGTCTCAGCGCGGGCTTCCTGCATCTGATCCGAGGAGGAGAGCCCGATGCCAAGTGCCAGAAGCCAACCCAGCACGGCCATGGCAGCCAAGACCAGAGACGCGGGCCGCTTCAACTCGGCGCGGTAGTCGAATGCCATGGTGATCCTCCAGCGCAGGGGCGACTCAGTCGAACGCAAGAGTTACACGAGCGTTGCTCGCCTCAAAGCGTCATAGCAGTTCACTTGTCCCAAGTCGGCTGGAGGCGCTCCCGGGGTTGAGAAGTCCGGAACGCTTACCGGCCTCAGCCATTACCCGTGTCCTTGTCCCAAACCCACCAGGAGACGAACCCATGGCCGAGAAAGATCTCAAAGCCCTGTTCTTGCACCAGCTCAAGGACACCTACTTCGCCGAGAACGCCATTCTCAAAGCTCTGCCGCAGATGGCGGAGGCTGCAGAGTCGGAGGAACTCAGGGGTGCGTTTGCCGTGCACCTGAAGGAAACCGAAGGGCAGGTGAGGCGCTTGGAGCAGATCTTCGAGATAGTCGGTGAGAAGCCGGAGGGCATCCCCTGCAAGGCTATTCAGGGGATCATCGAGGAGGGGCAGGAGATCCTGCAGGAGTTCGAGGATGGTGAGGCTCTGGACGCTGGTCTGATTGCGGCCGCCCAGGCGGTGGAGCACTACGAGATTGCCCGCTATGGCACTCTGCTGGCGTGGGCCAAGCAGCTTGGCCTGTCGGAGGCGGAGGGTCTGATTGAGGAGACCCTGGTCGAGGAGGAGAACACGGATCAGGTTCTCTCGGAACTGGCTGAGGATGCCATCAATCCTGCCGCCGCGGAGTAAGAGCTTAGTTCAGCAGGATCGCCCCATAAGGGCGGCCTTACCTCATTGGAAATCAGGCTGCTTTCCGTGTGAGGCGGCCCTTGGGGGATGCTGTGATCTTAGTGGCCATAGCGGCCACCTTGGCAGCAGCCTGTCTCGGCTTGGCTGGAGCAGCAGGCTTAGCAACACCCTCTATCCTAATCGCGCCCTTCCGGCGCAGCTTTCCGAGACCCATGGTCTTGGCCAGCAGTGAGCGAGCCTTGGCGATGTAATCAGTTCGCCCCTGAACCCGCGGTTGACTAGGTGACGCAGGAAGGCCAGCCAGCCGGATCTGTCTTCCTTCGCCTCCTCGTAGATACCGAGGATCTCATGATAGGCGCCGCAGTAGCTACCCACAGTCACGATCATGCAGTAGGCTCTCAACGCGCCTAGTCTGGGATGCTCGGTCTAATCAAACATGCTTCGGTAAGAAGGAAAAAGTCATGCCAAAGACTGTTATCGTTCCTGCTGGTTCTCCTCCGCCACTCGCGCCGTATTCCCCTGGTACTAAAGCTGGCGGAACAATTTACGTCTCAGGTATGCTTGCGCTCGACACTGACGGAAAGGCTGTCGGCCTAGGCGACGTTCGGGCTCAGACGCGCGCTGTGCTTGAAAGCATCAAGGCAGTGGTTCAAGAAGCAGGGGGTTCAATGGATGACGTAGCCTTCAACTCTATCTTCTTGAAAGACCTTGCCGACTACAAAGCGATGAACGAAGTATACGCCGAGTATTTCCCGAAAAATCCACCTGCAAGATACTGTATCAAAGCTGACTTAGTCCGAGACGAATTTCTTGTCGAGATCTCCTCTATCGCCCATGTAGGAGAGTAGGGATGCCGTTTGCTCCCATTACAGGTGGAGAGATTTCGTACGAGATACATGGGGACGGCCCGCCATTGCTCCTTGTCGCTGGTCTTGGAGGGATGGGTTCATATTGGCGCCCGCAAATTGAACGATATTCCAAACAGTATCGGGTGATCACATATGATCACCGAGGTTGTGGCAAGAGTACCCGCTCCGAGACCGAGTACACGGTTGAGCAGATGAGCAGCGATCTCCTCCAACTCATGGATCACTTGAACCTCGACAGCGCGCATTTTGTCGGTCACTCCACCGGTGGCGCCATTGGACAGACGATCGCAATTGATCATCCCAACCGTCTTCGCAGCCTCGTTTTGTACGCAAGCTGGACACGCACTGACCCGTTCATGCGGCGCGTGATGGAGACCCGAAAGTGCTTACTCGAAACGGCGGGTGTTGAAGCTTACATCAAAGCGACCCCAGTGTTCTTGTATCCAGACTGGTGGATCAACCAAGAGACGGCCAAGCTTGAAGCATTAGATACAGCGACCTTGGCAAACTTTCCTTCAGCGAGGATTGCAGTAAGTCGATGTCAGGCAGTGATTGACTTCGATCGGGTAGACGGCCTCGGCCTGATCAAAGCACAAACACTAGTCGTCTGTGCAAAGGACGACTTTTTGACCCCCCTGTATTTCTCGAAAGAACTTGCCAATCGCATTCCGAACGCAAAGCTTGCTGTTCTTGAAGGTGGTGGGCACGCCACTTCGCAGGTGTTTCCTGATCCTTTTGACGACACAATACTCGGCTTCTTGAACTCCATTAGGGCAGCTTAGGCGTCATGCTACAGCTTATTATATCCGGTTTGGCCCTTGGCAGTATTTATGCTTTGATCGGGTTGTCGCTCGTTCTTATTCATAAGGCCACAGACGTCGTGAACTTTGCCCAAGGCGAGATGGCAATGTTCTCGACATTCCTATCGTTTGCGCTCCTTAGCAACGTAGGTCTACCGCTTATCGTGGTTGTTCTCCTCAGCTTTCCCATTGGAGCCATCCTAGGTGCTCTTGTCGAGCGTGTGTTCATCCAACCGATCTCCAATGATCCTCCAGTGAACCTCCTGATTGTTACAATCGGCCTTTGGATTATTTTCAATAACCTTGCTGGGTGGATGTGGGGTTATGATCCGTACACGTTTCCTTCGCTTTTTCCTGAGCAGCCGTTCGAAATCGCCGGCGCTCGGATTTCTCCGAACAGCCTTGGGATTATAGCCGTTGCATTACTGGTAATGGCGGCACTCTATGTTTTCTTTGAACATACCCGAGAGGGAACGGCCATGCGAGCAGCTAGCACGAACCGATTAGCGGCGCGGCTTATGGGCATTCGCGTCTCACGCGTTTGGCTACTCTCTTGGGCGCTCGCAGGGGGCATCTCAAGCATCGCAGGCGTACTGATCGCACCCGTGACATTTCTCGATTTCGAGATGATGGTCGCTGTGCTTCTAAAGGGTTTCGCCGGTGCTATTCTCGGTGGCTTTAACAGTCTACCCGGCGCAGTGGTCGGCGGATTTACAGTCGGCCTCCTCGAGGTTTTGTTCGGCTCCCTGATCTCGAGCACCTTCAAGGACAACTTCGCGTTTGTCATCATCATTCTTGTGCTGATGCTCCGGCCGAACGGAATCTTCGGGCGCGCGCAAGTCAAAAAGGTATAGGCTGATGCGCATGAAGACCTTATGGTGGTGTGCTCTGGCGCTGGCACTGATCGGTCTCCCATTTCTCGGCGGCCCATACGAGCACTTCCTCCTGAATACAGCCCTGGTGTATACCCTCGTAGCCCTCTCGCTTACGATCTTGATCGGTTATGCAGGCCAGATTTCAATCGGGCATGCTGGCTTTTGGGCTTTGGGCGCATTTGGATCGGCAATACTCGTCACGAAACTGGGGGCCCCATTCCTTGTCGGCGTCCTCTTCGGAGGTCTCGTGGCTGCCACGTTTGGTGCGCTTGTGGCTTTGCCTGCGCTACGAGTTCAAGGACACTACCTCGCTATTGCGACCCTCGGCTTTGCTCTCATCACTCAACAGGTTCTGTTTGAGTGGGAATCTCTAACAGGAGGAAGGCAGGGCCTGTCCGTTCCGCGGCCGTCGCTGTTCGGATTCGAACTCTCCGACGAATTCAGTTACTACTATCTTCTCCTCGTGATCGTGGCACTCTTCGGGTGGCTGACTTGGCGTTTGCCGAAAACACGGTTTGGACGTCGGTTGATCGCTTTGAAGCTGAGCCCAATTGCGGCACAGTCTTTGGGAGTCGGACGTGCGCGCTATATCACAACGGCGTTCTCGTTAAGTGCATTCCTCACTGGTATATCGGGTGCTTTGTATGCGCACCTCATAGGCCAGTTGTCCGCTGAGACCTTCTCACTCGTAACGTCGCTCAGTTTTCTCACAATGGCAGTAATTGGTGGTGTTGGGTCGCCTGTTGGTGCGGTCCTCGGTGCGATCTATCTTACAGCTGCACCAGAACTGTTCCGTAGTTTCAAAGACGCCCAAATGGTCATCTATGGCCTTACATTAGTGGTGGTCATGCGCTTCATGCCTAATGGACTGGCTGGAATCTCGTCACAGCTATCCAGGTTGATTAAGATCCTTGGGAGAAGGCCAAAGACAAAAACTGATGTGCTTGACGTCGAAGCGGAGCATCAAGCATGACGCAATCTCGGACTCTTCTCTCCGTCCGCTCACTCTCGCAGTCGTTTTCAGGCTTAAAGGCCTTACAGAATGCCTCGTTTGACATTCCCCAAGGAACCATTGTTGGCCTTATTGGTCCGAACGGGGCAGGCAAGACAACTCTACTTAATTGCCTGACTCGCATTTACACGCCTGATAGCGGCTCAGTCATCTTCGACGGAAGAGATCTGTTGCGGCAGCCGCTACATCAAATAGTGGAAATGGGCATAGCCCGGACCTTCCAGAATTTGCAATTGTTTTCGGCTGAGACAGCCTTAGAGAATGTCATGGTCGGAGCGTTCGCAGCCCTTAAGACTGGCTTCCTCACTGATCTTCTTGGTTTTCGCTCGTCACGATTGGTCGTTGAGGAGGCACGTCATGAGGCTCACGCTCAGCTGAAGCGGCAAGGGTTAGAAAGCATCGAGGGGCGAACGGTTGCAACACTCCCGTATGGCGTCCAAAAGCGCATTGAGCTTGCGCGAGCCCTTGCTACAAAGCCACGGCTACTGCTTCTTGATGAGCCAGCGGCAGGTTTGAACCCGGACGAAACAGGGGCTCTCGCTCACTTCATTCTCAAGCTTAAAGCAGCTGGCTTAACTGTGGTCCTCGTCGAACATGACATGCGGCTTGTCATGGGAATCTGTGATACGCTAATCGTCTTGGATCACGGTGAGCTGATCGCATCAGGTACGCCTGTAGACGTGCGCTCGGACGAACAGGTCATCAAGGCCTACCTTGGCGAGGACACCGCCGATGCTGCTTGATGTTAATGATCTCTCCGTCAGCTATGGAGCCATTGGCGCCCTTTCAAACCTAAGCCTTTCTGTGTCCTCCGGATCCGTGGTCGCTATTCTAGGCTCTAATGGGGCTGGCAAATCTACATTGCTGGGTGCTGTGATGGGAGTACTTGAGGCGCGGTGCGACGGAGCAATTCGTTTCGAAGGCAAAGACATTCTCGGTGTCCCTGCCGAGGCACTCGTAGCCCAAGGCATCGCGCTTGTACCGGAAGGGCGACAGCTGTTTGCCGAGCTTACGGTTCGCGAGAATTTAGGCATGGGAGCGTACCTGCGGCGCGATGCTCATGGGATCGCGAATGATATGACGCGCGTGCTGGAGTTGTTTCCGCGGTTGAAGGAACGTCAAGAGCAGCTGGCTGGTACTTTGTCGGGTGGAGAGCAGCAAATGGTAGCTATCGGTCGGGCTCTGATGTCCCAGCCCAAGCTCCTGCTACTAGATGAACCTTCCCTAGGACTCGCGCCGCTCCTCGTGCGCGAGATCATGCAGCTGATCGCACGGATCAACAAAGCCGGCGTAACCGTTGTATTGGTCGAGCAGAACGCTCTACAGGCGCTTCGAATAGCAGATACTGCTTATGTGCTGGAAAAAGGACGCGTTACGCTCAGCGGGAAAGCCGAGCAGCTTGCTAAGGACCCATCAGTAACTGCTGCCTATCTCGGCAGCGACTGAGTAAGATAGAAACAAGGAGGACCACATGAAATTAGTAATAGCACGATTAGCAGCAGCAGTGATGCTCGCGGGTATTTGTCTCCCAGCTAACGCTGAGAGTGGAGTTACCAAGGATAAGGTTGTGCTTGGATCGTTCTTACCGCTTCAGAGTGGTCTGGCCGCGGGGGCAGTCCAACTGAGGGAAGGTGCGGATTCGTACTTCAAATGGATCAATGAGAACGGCGGAATCCATGGTCGGAAGATTGAATGGATCGTTGAGAACGACAGCTATAATCCTCAACAGGCGCTCGCTGTCTCCCGTAAGCTCGTTGATCGTGACGGTGTGTTCGCTATTGTGTCGACAATTGGCACGGTCACCAATCTGGCTGCTCTGCCATACTTGACGCAAAGGGGAGTACCCGTCATCAACCCGGCTGGGAGCAACGAGAAGCTGAACGCCCCGACTGAGAAAGAGGTGTTTGGCATGCTGCCAGTGGGGCAGCGAATTGGCGAGTCCATGGCCCAGTACGCTCTCGACAAACTCGGTGCCAAAAAGGTTGCGGTCTTCTATCAGAATGACCAGTTTGGTAAGGACCAACGAGATGGAGCTGTGGAGTTCTTGGCCAAGAAAGGGATCAAGCCTATAGCTGAAGCGAGTTATGTGCCAAGCGATGTGGACGTCAGTGCTCAATCTGTGAGGATACGAGACGCGAGCCCGGATGTTGTCCTGATGTTCACAATTGTGAAACAGGGTGCCCTTCTCCTCAAGGAGGCTGAGAAGATGGGCTGGAAGCCCAAATTCATGGCCATGAATACGATGGGAGACCCAATTCTTGGTGAGCTCGCTGGCTCAGCTGCAGAAGGGCTCATCATCAATATCATGACTGCCGTCGATACTATGGATAATCCTGCGGTGAAGCAGGCAAATGAGATCCTAGCGAAGTATTATCCGAGTACGCGGCCAGGCTACTATACTTATCTAGGTGCTGCGGGTGCGATCGCGTTTCACAAAGCAGCCGAAAAGGTCGGACCTGATTTGACCCGCGAAAAGCTCATCTCGGCTTTGGAAAGCCTCGGTCGTTGGGAGCCGGGAGTGGTTCCTCCGCTGGATTGGGGGCCTGGAAAACACAGCGGGCCGACAACGTTCGGCTACGTAGTATGGGAAGGCGGCAAGCTCAAGGTGCTCGAATCATGGTGATCCTAGCGGGGGAGCTTGCGGACCTCGAAGCCATCGAGCCTATGTTACAGGAGAACTAGGAGTAGTTCGCCCGGCATCCTCCCTCATAGGTTTATGACCTTCGATTTTCGAACATTGTGGACAAACAAGCCGGGCGTCTTGTGACTGATCTGACTTGGTGGAATTGGACCAGGTTGCTTGAGAGAGTTGACCTGGAACCAAGGAGCCACCCATGCCGAAGAAGAGGTTCAGCACGGAGCAGATTATTGCCACGTTGCGCCAGATCGAGGCGCAGGTGGCCCAAGGCAAGAGCATGGCTCTTGCCTGCAAGGAGGCAGCCATCTCAGAACAGAACGAAAGAACGAGTGCCTGAAGCTGGAGATCTTCTACGGCCTAAAGGAAGCCCAGGTGGTGATCGGCGCTTGGTGGGACCACTACAACGCCGTGCAGCTCCATTCAGCCCTGGGCTACTGGCCGCATGCACCTATGACCATAGAGGCGGTCGCACAGCAGCTACCCACGTCCACAATGACGCAGGAGGCTCGCGATTTGCCTGGTCCAAAACCCCTGTCAGGTTAGGGTGGGTCCTTACAGGAGCTACTGCAGCATGGCCTGCAACCCCACTGAATCTTATGAGTGGTCCCGACTGTTAGCCACTGCCCTGCGCACCCGCAAGCTCCTCACCCAGGGGGCAGGACCTGTGGCTCCCCCGACTAGGCCAGTGCTCAGGACACATCAACCTGTCCTTGAACCCAAGCGCCTCGGCCGCATCCCAAGAGGGTGATTGAGGATCGGGCCGACACCGCCAGGGGGAGCCCACTCGGGCCACCGGGACTCAGGCCCCCAGCGCCATTGGGCATGTGGGGTCAAGCCCATTCGGCGTCCCTGCTCCGGAACATTGACGCCGATCAGGATCTTGTAAGTGGTGCTTTGGCCCGCCCAGTCCTCGCGTTGGTACCGGATCTCGCGCTTGCAGTAGGGGCAGCGTGACGTGAGAACCTTTCTGAACGGCCATGGACTGTCAGCAAGGTCGGGAAGGGCCGCTTGAGCCTTGGCATAAGCGTCCCTGTAGCCCTGCATCGCTTGGACCACCTCGATCTCAAGAGGGCTCCCTTGTGGTGTTTCGGCCCTGTAGGCCACGAGAACCCTTCTTCGGCATGTGCGATGCCAGCACAGGTCCTCACGAAGGATGAGTGGGACGATCCCGTGCCGGCCATTCTCGTACCACCGAAGCTGACCGTTGAGTGCACCGGCAACGAAGTCAGCGATGCTGAGCGAGAGCCCGTCCACATACACCTGCGCTTTAAGCCCGCCATCGCGGTCTTTCCTGATCGTCGTCGTAAAGGCAGGTAGGTGGGAATCCGGCTTGAGCCAGTATCGATGCAGAGCTGCAGGCTCATGGGCGACAAGCCAGAGGGCGCGAATGCCCGACGCGGCATAACGCTCCTGCCGCTGCCGGTAGGCTTCTTCGCCCTGAAGCTGAACCTGAGCCTCAACGGCGATGGTCCAGGGCTTCCCAGGCCGGCGGCACAGGACGTCAGCTCGCCAGTCCTGGCCATCGGGCGTCTGGCCGGACTGCTCCGGGAGAGCATCCCAACCCGCAGAGCGGGCTCCGACCAAGCACTGCGCCTTGAGGTGGAGATGGGCGTCTGTCTCCCTGGCTCCTTGAGGAGTGTGCCCGGGAGGATGGGCAAAGAACCGGGTCCCGAGACGGGAGATCTTCGGGACGGCCCGTCCTTTTCCATGAGGCATCCAGGCATCGCGATTTCTCGCTGATCTGAGGTGCTCCCATTCGTCATCGGTCAGCAGAGGGGCAATCAGGGGATCCCCTGAGTGGGTGTAGGCGAGCAGCGGCATGACCCGGCTTATATCACCTCCACGACTTTGTTGGACATCGGAAGCTCACGACCTTTGGCCAGAAAACTCGCCCGGTCTGGTCCAACCACGTCCGAGCTTCGGAGCCTGTCAAGGAGCGATATCACTCGGCCTGCCCCACTGCGTGCAAGATGATTTCATGTCTGCTCTACGGCGCCCGTTAGCCCCATGTTATGAAAGTACGACTACAAGCGGATGAATATCAGGATGGCACTGCTTCCCTCTGCTTCAACACAGACCGCAAGATCCACAGACCCACCTCGACGTTGTCTGCGGCCCCGCCAGACTGCTAAGCCCCCTCCGGCGAAGCCCTGAGGTGGAAGGAGGCATTCGATGGCACTCACAACCAGGAGCATCGAGGGCGACCTCCTCATGCTCCGGATCGTGTTCTCCGACGGCGTGACCGCGACGGTGACAGCCGGCAGGGGTGGCAAGAGCATCAGCGTGGCCCCCAATGACCGGGAGGCGGCCGAGCGGCTGTCGTCCATCTTCCACTGGAGCACTGATAAAGTGGGCGAACCGGGCTATCCGTTCACCAGCCTCAACCAGGTCATCTACGGGATGGAGACACTGGCCCGATCCGCAACCAATGTGGAGCAGTTCATCGCCGGCCTGCGGGAGGTGCTGGAGGTGTCGGACAGGGACCTCGCATCTGAAGTTGATATCACGCCCCCATCCTTCACTGTGGTCGATCTGAGCCCGAGCGGGAGCGGGTGGTTTGTCGATGCCCGCTTCGAAAGTGGGGAACGGTTCAGGCTCGCCATCAACAAGGCCAGCGTCGGCTGGGCCGCCAACCCTCCGGAACCGGCGCGCGACCAGGATGTCATGGGCCTCCTCTCAGGCCTGAAGGGCAGGCGGATGCTCACGGACGAGGATCTTGCCCTGCTGGCGATGGAGGTAGCCAACCATTCGTCCGACATTGCCGGGTGGCTCGAAGGCCTGCGCTCTGCCACCTCCGTGGGATCGAAGGCCTAGAGGTGGCCGCGCCTTACCCGTGCAGGGACTGAAAACCGTTCATCTGCTCTAGTCATCGAACCCTCCGCGGAGGATCTCCCGCTTGCCTGCGTGGTTTGCAGGCCCGACGATGCCTTCCTTCTCCATGCGCTCCATGATCGAGGCAGCCCGGTTATAGCCGATCTGCAGCCGGCGCTGGATGTAGCTCGTCGAGGCCTTCTTGTGCCTGAGGACGAGGGAGACCGCCTGTTCGTAGCTATCCGATGAGGCAAACCCGACGTCTTCGTCATGCGGCATCTCTGGTGCCTCGATCTCCTCCGGCTCCTCATCGTCTGCCGTCACCGCCTCCAGGTAGACCGGCTCACCCTGCCGCTTGAGGTGGGTCACCACCTTCTCGACTTCCGCGTCGGAGCAGAACGGCCCGTGCACACGGGTGATCCGACCGCCGCCCGCCATGTACAGCATGTCGCCTTGGCCCAGGAGCTGCTCGGCTCCCATCTCGCCCAAGATGGTGCGGCTGTCGATCTTGGACGTGACCTGGAACGAGATCCTTGTGGGGAAGTTCGCCTTGATCGTGCCGGTAATCACATCAACGGACGGCCGTTGTGTCGCCAGAATCACGTGAATGCCCGCGGCTCTCGCCATCTGGGCCAGGCGCTGGATCGCCCCTTCGATGTCCTTGCCGGCCACCATCATGAGATCCGCCATCTCGTCCACGATCACCACGATGTACGGCAGCGGGGTAAGGTCGATCGTGACCTCTTCGTAGAAAGCCTTGCCGGTCTCCTTGTCGAAGCCTGTCTCAACGGTTCGCGTAATCACCTCGCCTCTCGCCTTGGCCTCGGACACACGGGCGTTGAAGCCGTCGATGTTGCGCACGCCGAGCTTGGACATCTTGCGATAGCGGTCCTCCATCTCACGCACCGCCCAGCGCAGGGCAATAATGGCCTTCCTGGGGTCGGTGACCACGGGCGTGAGCAGATGGGGAATGCCGTCATAGACGGACAGCTCCAGCATCTTGGGGTCGACCATGATCAGGCGGCACTGCTCGGGGGAGAGGCGGTAGACCAGGGACAGGATCATGGTGTTGATGGCCACCGACTTGCCCGATCCGGTGGTGCCGGCGACCAGCAGGTGGGGCATGCGGGCGAGATCGGCGATGACGGGCTCTCCGCCGATGGTCTTGCCAAGGCAAATTGGGAGCTTGTGCAGGGAGGCCTTGAAGTCTGCCGCCTCGAGCATTTCGCGAAGATAGACGGTTTCGCGAGTGTCATTCGGCAGCTCGATCCCGATCGCATTGCGACCAGGGATCACCGCCACGCGGGCGGAGACCGCGCTCATGGAGCGGGCAATGTCCTCCGAGAGCGCGATCACACGGGAGGATTTGACGCCCGGAGCGGGCTCAAACTCGTAGAGCGTGACGACCGGCCCGGGATGAACATGAATGACCTCGCCTTTGACGCCGAAGTCGCGGATGACCTTTTCGAGGCGTCCGGCACTCTCCTCAAGAATGTCCTCAGTGAGAACAGGCCCATCGCTTTCCGGTGGCTGTCCAAGCAGCTCGACGTCGGGCAGCTTGTAGGAGTGGAATTTGGTACGTTCGAGCCCTGCGGGCGCAGGAAGGAGCGCGACCTCGTCCCTGGCGGGAGGCGAAAGCTCATTGGATGCGAGGGACGCAATCCCGGTGTACTCGGCAGCAATTACCCCCGGCTCCGAGGGCTCCTCTGCGACCCAGGCCTCCTTCGAATCGAACTCGGTCGCGACTCGGGCCTCGAGCGCCTCTACCTGCTCCACGATTACGTCTCCCACCGCAGCGACAGGCTCCAGGGCCGCATCCTGCACTGCGTCGACCTGGTTAATCACCTGAGCGGTCACTTGGGCCAGAGCCGGATCACCGGCGTGGACGATCACTTCCGCCGCGACTGCTTCAATCGCTGGAGCAGGAGGAGCAGAACGCGGAGTCTGCTGGATTTCGACCTCGCGTGAGCCCCAGGCTGCGGCGACAGGCTCGTCGTAGAGGGCAAGGTAGCCGAGATCGAGATCCTCCCCGACGGGCACTTGAGGCGTCTCGGGAGAGGCCGTCAGCGCGCCTGCAGCAGCGGCCTCGTTCACCTGTCCGGCTTCGGCGACCTTGATGACCTCAACGAACTCCGCTGCCTCGATCCCATCCTCAACGGAATCCAGGCAACCGAGCTCCACCCCAGTGGTCATCTCGGAGGATCCGGTGATTTCCTCGACTGGTTCGACTTCCTGATTGGTGGCGACATGAGCAGGCGGCTCTGTTCCGCAGGCCTGAGTGTCCTCGACCTCCTGGATTTCGGGAGCCGGGTTCGGCGCCAACGCCTCTCCATGATCGTCGCCCAAGACGATAGCGGCCACTTCCGGGTTTCGGATGACCGTGGCTTCCTTGATCCTGGCTACTGGGGTTTCGGGTTGTTCCCACTGCGTCACGGCCTCGTCAGCCAGCGGAAGCGTGGGACGCTTCAGGGAGACGTCGATGCGGTACAGCCTGGACTGGAACGCTGAGGGGGTGAACATCGTCATCTGGGGCTGCAGCAGGGGGATTACTTGGAGTTCGGCTTGGGGCAGGGGATCCGCTCGAAGCGGCGCTGTGACAGTTGCAGCGGTCGAGGCAATGGTTGGGTCGACCAGCTCCGGCCTCGCCGCCTCGACAGCTGTGATCTCCTCAATGGGGGCTCGCGGCGGTGCTGCCGCAATGGGAGGCGGGTTGGCTACCCTGGGGGCGAAGGCACCGAGGGGAGGAACCTCAAGAGCGGCACGTAGCTTTTCGATCCGCTTGTGGATTTCCTCCTCGGGCTTGTTCATCGCCACCTCAGCCAGCCGCCCCGCCTCCATCGGCTCACCGGTGGGCAGGTCAAAGACGTTCGTCTCCTGCGGCTTCCGGATGAGCTTGTCTGGCGTGCGCGTGGATCGCACGCCGTGATCGATCGCAAAGGCCCTCCACCAGCCGGGCTCGCTCTGGCCCGTAGCCAGCCACGGCTCCTCCCACATGATGCTTGGTTCGTTGTCAGTGCCCTGAAAGGACGAGCGACCTCCTTCATGTGGCTTCCTACGCGGACCCTCATCTTTCTGGATCGACGACGGCAAATAATCGTTCGGCGTGAAGATCTTACGCATGAATACTAACAGAACTCATGAAGTGGACGGTTGGACCGGCTGGCTTGCTCCATACCTTGAACAGCATGAGTAAAGACCAGGTTATTGCATCCGCTCACAAACGTCGGGCAAGGAGCAGACGCTCACCGCCATTAACCCTAAGCCCAAGAACCCGAAGCATCGTGGCTGAACCCGCTTCCGCACGGCGCGAGTTCTCCATAGCTTCTGAGCACCTTGGCCGATCCGCTGATGGATCACTCAGACGAGGGAGCTTAGCCTGATGCGCACCACCCGCCGCTTTCTGTTGGCGCCATCTCTGGCCCGCGTGACTGAGAAGGTGAGGGGAGGTCATCAGGTCGCGGAGGGCTACTTCGCCGACCAGCCCCGTGGAAGCACCTATGTGCGGCTGGAGGAAGGGATTGGCAGTCTCATCCTGGTCCGGCATGGTTCTGGCGAGCGGGTCGAGGAGCCGACTGATCTGCCCCGCAGCCAGACAGAAGCTCTGCTCGATCTCACACCAGGCGGGGTCACATATCGACGTATTCCTCTGAGCTTTGGCCCGAGTCGAGCGCAGGTCCTCCGTTTCACGGCGCCAGGGTCACTGGACCTGATCTCGGTCCAGTTCGAGCGCGATGAGCACGCGCGTGAGTTTCAGCCCTTGCCCTGGTTTGGTCCGGAGGTGACCACCGCACCATCTTATCAGAACCGATCCCTGGCTCTTGCGGGATTGCCTGAAACGCGGGAGGTGGAACTCACGGACGCTGCTCTCAACAGCCTCTTGGACACTCTCGAGGATCGAGTTGTGGCATGGCACCCGCCGCCGCAGCGTGTCTGGCTCAAACAACGCGCGGCTTCTTGAATGACCCAGACTGGGTGGAAAAGGACCAAAGAGCCACAGGTGATCATCGAGAGCTGGAGGCCGCACTACAACACCCCGAGACCTTATGGATCCCTCGGGTACAAGCCGCCGGCCGCGAAGGTGTTCGTGCCTGCCATGTCCGCGCGGGCGGCTCAGCAACCCCAACCAGCACCGCCGCCCGCGCTCGCGTCGAGTCCAGATAACGTTTTCAAGATTGGCGGGGAGTTTAGATGGCGCGATAGGGCTCAAATGCCTCCTCTCTCTCTCTCTTCTCCGCTTCGTTATATAATATTAGCGAATGGCCTTACGCATGAGGTTTTACCCGATCAGGTTGCGCTGAGAACGGTCAGCTCCATCAGCCAACTTGTGTTAATAAGCTGGATATAAGCTCAGGTAGCTAGATTCTTGAGGCTCTGAATGTGATCGGCCCACCGGCTCAGCGCGTCGTGTCTCATCCAGGTAGTCATAGCGGTTGTAGATGCGAGCGACGCCTGACAGGCTACCCGACACATAATTGAGGATTTTCTCATACCAGATGCTGCCGCTGCGCAGCACCCCTATACTTTCGCATGTTGAGTCTCAGGTGAAGTCACCGCCGGTCGAGATTCCATCTTTATGGCTTTCCAAGCGCGACCACTTCCCACTCCAGGCGTGTGTCCGAGTCTGCGAGTCGCTTCTTGACGACCTCTACTGCTGACGTGTCTGCTCCCAACCTGGCACGCCGCTCGGCTACCATGTCTTTCACGCTTTGTGGGGATGGGCCACCACGCACTGTGCGTGCCCTGACGTTCTCCCGCGGGTCAAGCGCCTTTGCGACCATCTCCTCTGAGACACCGCAAGGATGGCCGAAGAGAGCTTGACTGGCTTCCGTCAGGTCACGTGCAGTGAGGTCGGTCGCAACTCGTCCACTTTCAAGCGCTTCTCGCACGACCCGCCCTACTATGTTATGCGCCTTGCGGAATGATAAGCCAGTCTCTCGGACTATGATGTCGGCGAGTTCGGTTGCGGTGCCGAAGCCGACCTCGGCTGACTTCAGCATCACGTCTGGGCGGACGGCAAGCGTCTCCAGCACGCCTTGGGCGACGGCCAGCGCGAGAGTGGAGCGGTCAACTGCGTCGAGTGTCGCAGCATTGAGAGCGGTGACGCCATCGTTCACATCGGCGAAATGGGTGTTCTTGCTGCACGCCAGCACCGAGGTTAGAGCTCCGGTCACATAGGCAGCAGCGGCCTTGATGTATTCCAGTCCCTGCGGGTTCTTTTTCTGCGGCATGATGGAGCTGACACTAGAAAATGCGTCGCTAAGTTCAATAAAACCATACTCAAACGTGTTCCAAGCTTGTAGATCGGTCGCGAGGCGCGACACCCCAGTCATCATTATCGCCAAGGCCGCGACCGCTTCGTGCGCATCGTCCCGCGAGGAAACCGCGTCGTAAGCAATCTCGAGAAGTCGAGGAAAGCCGAGCAGATTTGCGGCGTAGTCACGATCAATGGGGAATGCCGTAGTTGTAAGGGCGCCGGCGCCGAGCGGGCAGCGGTCACACCGGTCCAGCGCACCAGCGAACCTTTCAGCATCACGCTCCAGCATGTCGGAATAGGACAAAAGGTAGTATCCCAACGAGATTGGCTGCGCGTGCTGAGTGTGAGTATAGCCTGGCATAATAGTCTCGACGTGCTCGACGGCGAGACCGAGGCACGTTGCGCGAAGTGCGGACAGCCGGTCCGCCAGCTGCAGCAATTGGCGGCGCAATGCCATCCGCCATGAGGTGATGTTAAGGTCGTTGCGGCTGCGGGCTGTGTGAAGCCTTCCGCCAACATCCGAGCCGAGTCGGCTAACAATATAGCGCTCTGTATAGGAATAAAGATCCTCTTGCAGATAATCAATGTCGAGCGCTTCCGGTCCGCTGGCACGAAGCTCAAGGACGACGTCAAGCGTCCTGCGGATATCATGCGCCGCGACGATTCCCTGCCGGGCCAGCATCAAGCCGTGTGCCAGATGGATGCGCATCTCCTCGGCAAATAGAGTCTTCGCACCATACGACACTGCTGGCTTGTAGTATGCCTCAACGAGTGCCGCTGCGGGCGGCAGCTTGACACGCTCACGCAGTGAGACTTTCTCTTCGCTCAATGCTTCCTCCTGCAACTTGACCGTCACACAGACGGCCTTCCCGGCTGCATCGGTCCATCTCGGGGCAACGGCACTCTCGTCTCGTCGGCGCCGGTCGTTGTCGATGCTTTATCTGAGCGGCACTTCCGAAGTATGGATGGCTCCAGGACCGAGTCCGAATCCATGGTATCTGTGCAGCATTCCGTGGGCGAAGCGCTTGGATATATACAAACTGCGGGGAGGCGTAGCGCGCCAAAGCGTTTGACCTGATGTTTGTGGAATAGTAGGGCACGGGCAACACGGCGCAGTCCCCTTGCAATACGGCTATTGATCGACCACTGAACCGTCGATGTTGAGTCGGGTCTTCAGCTTCCTCGGGCGATAGGGAAACTTCTCGAGTGCGTGTGGATTAAGCGACAATCCTAACCCAGGCGCATCGCTAATCTCGAGGAAACCAGCTCCGTCATGCCGCGGCGCGCCTGTGACCAGTTCATCAAAGTCGGGACGCTTATCTGTTTTATCGCTCCATGTTTCGGCAGGAAGCTCTTGCAGCACAAAGGTCGGTGACGTCGCGGCGATCTGCAAGCAGGCGACGGTCGAGACGACACTCAGGGGATTGTGCGGCACGACGCCGATGTGGGATGCTTCGGCGAGAACGGCGATCTTGCGAGCGCCCGATATACCCCCAACCATGCAGACATCCGGCCGGACGAGCTGGACTGCTTGGCGAGTGATTAGCATCTGAAATTCCCAGAGCGAGGTTAACCTCTCACCAGTAGCAATCGGTATGCCAATCTTACCGGCAACATAGGCCATTTCATCTAGATTGTCTGGTGTAACCGGATCTTCTAGGAACAGAGGGTGATAAGATTCTATTGCGCGGCCGAACTGCACGGCCTCGTAGGGGGTCATTCGACGATGTATCTCGATGCAAAGATCGACGTCCGGTCCAGCGATATCGCGGTACTGCCGCACAGTATCTACAGCATCCGCAATTTTCCGAGCATAGGACTGGTAATAGGGCTCATCACGTGGGCTGTCGAGGAACGGCGTCAGATGCCCGACTGCAGTAAAGCCAGCTTCACGCGCCCGTTTCACGCCGGAGAATAGTTCCTCCTTAGTTGTGCCGAACACGTGGTAATAGGCCCGTGCCTTGTTACGCACCTTGCCACCGAGAAGAGCGTGAATGGGCGCACCATAGTGCTTGCCGGCAATGTCCCACAGAGCAATGTCGATTGCGCTTAGCGCCGCCATTATCGCCGACCCACGGAAATGCGCTGAGCGGTACATGTACTGCCAGTGGTGTTCAATCCGTAACGGATCCTGCCCGCGCAAATAACCAGCGAAGGTATTGACAGCGCCGACCGTCGCCTCGTGGAACGACCAGGCACCCGCTTCGCCTAATCCGGTCAGACCGTTATCAGTGGTGATCCGTACGAACAGGAACCGGTCCAGTAGGATCGTCTCGATATTCTCAATGCGCATCTAAATCTCCGGGGTTCGAGTATCCAGGGATTTATGCCATAAGCAGGCGGCAATCGTCGGGATGGATGCCGACGAACAGCTGAGTCCCGCCTTTCGGTGCTCGTGGGCTGATAGCGCGCATCTCGCCGAGGGGCGTAGTGCCGACGATCTCCCAGTCGTTTCCCTGGAATAGTGTGGCGCTGACGCTGAATGGCAGCAGCAGTGAGCCCGGGACGGCTGACGCGTGCGATTCAACAACCTGAAGTCGTCGCGGACGGACTACAATCTGCACTGCAGTGCCTGGCTTCACCGGCTGTCCGCTTAACATAAGGTGGTCACCATTCCGCAGCACGACACTGACATGTGAACCGGCACCGTTCGAAGTTTCGACCGTCGCGTCGAAGGCGTTCGCACCACCGACAAAGTCGGCCGCATAGACGGTGCGGGGTGCATCGTAAACTTCCGTTGCGGGACCATCCTGTTCAACATTGCCTTCGCGCAGCAGGATGACCCGGTCGCTCAGTGACAGTGCTTCAACATGGTCGTGGGTAACGAGAACGGTAGTGAGCTTCAGCTCTGCCTGGAGTTTGGCAAGCCAGGTCCGGGCGCGCTCTCGCAGTTGTACATCCAGGCTTGAGAGCGGCTCGTCCAATAAGAGGACTTGGGGCTGGAAAACCAGCGCTCTGGCGATCGCCACGCGTTGCTGCTGACCGCCTGAAAGTTCGAAAGGATAGCGATCGGCCAGCTTCGATAGTTCGAGACGGGCAAGCATCGCCTTGGCAACGTTATGCCGTTCTGCTTTTTTAACGCCGCGCAGGCGCAGCGGATATGCAATGTTGTCGAGAACGCGCATGTGGGGCCACAGCGCGTAGGATTGGAACACGTAGCCAACATTGCGGCGTTCGGCGGCGAGATCGACGCCGGAGCCCACGGAGTAAACTAAGCTTCCACCGATGCTAATTTCGCCGCTGGTCGGCTTGTCTAGGCCAGCGATCAGGTTGAGCAAAGTGGTCTTACCGCAGCCGCTTGCGCCTAGCAGCGCGGTGAAGGAGCCCTCCTCAATACTGAGACTTATCGGATCGAGAACCTTCACCGAGCCATAGCTCTTGGTGACGCCATTCAGTTTAATCATCGCCTTCATTAACTTACCCGCGCGAATAGATGAAGGCAGCAAGCGGGACGGTAATCACGAGCTGGATCACCGCGAGCGCCGCTAGACTTCCAAGGTGACCGACAAGATTGAGCTGGAGCATTGTCGTTCCGATAACCTCTGTGCCGGGGCTAAATAGGAATGATGCGGCGGAATATTCTTTAAAAAACTGAACGAAATAGAGCATGAAAGCGCCGAGCAGGGCATGCTTCGTTAGAGGGAAGGTAACATCCCTGATCGCCGCCCACCGAGTCCCGCCCGATACTCGCACTGCACGATCGAGATCGCCGCCGATCTGCAAGAACGCCGGTGTCAAGGAACCGAAGCCGGTCGGGAAATAGCGGATTGTGAACGCGATCATAAGGACGATGATCGTCTGCCGCAGTACGTCGCCTCCGGGCAACAGAATGACAGCATAGAAGAAGCCGAGACCTACAACGAGTCCCGGCACAGCCCGAGGAATGACAGAAACCTGATCGATTACGGTTCGCGCAAAAGGGAGTGTGCGGTAGGCGAAGACCGCCGCTACGAAGGTCAAAAACAACGCCGCCAGGCCTCCGACGGAGGAGATGATGATAGTGTTCCAAATGCTTCGTACATACTGTTCGCGTGCAACAATCACCTGGTAGTTGCTAAGAGTGAGGACGTCGCGGATCGGCAACAATGGTGACAGCAGACTGGTAAAGGAGCGCAGAACGAGGAAGGCGGTCGGAACGATAGAGGTTGCTAGAACAAAGATGCTGATTATTCCGCTTAGGACCCATCCGGCTGTGCCAACTCCAATGCGCGTCGCTTTGGAGGCCCGGCCACCCACGGTAACGTATCGGCGCGTATCGCCTATCCAGCGGGTCTGCAGCCACACCAGGATCTGGACGATGATAATCATAAAGACAGCAGCAGCCGCCACGATCCCGTAGTCAACCTGTGCCGAGATCAAGCCCTTAGTGTACAGATAGGTCGCCAGTACTTGGATGCGCGCCGGCTCGCCGATAATCAACGGCACAGCCAGCAGGTCCACCACTAGCATGAAATTCAGAACGGCACAGGACAGGATCGCCGGCTTCAGCAGTGGAATAACGATGGTAGAAATTGTGGTGAGTGGCCCAGCTCCAGCGGTCCGTGCCGCCCGTTCGAAGTCGTCCGGGATGTTTGCTGCAGCGGCGGCGAAGAACAGATAGCTGACTGGCGCTTGGGAGATGCCGGCAATAATGCTCATGCCTGCGATGGAGTAGAGATTTGGAAGGCCGAATCCAAGGTTGGCGCGCATGAACAGCGCGAAGTAGCCTCCGGGCCCATAAAGCATCGACCAAGCGAAGGAGAGGATCAGCGGTGAGATGAAGATCGGCGCGAGAAACAACAGACGTAACGTCTTGCGCAGAGGGATGTTCAACCGCTCTAAGATCAGGCTCAGGGACAAGCCAAGGGCGAGCGAGATCACTGTGGAGAGTGCAGCGAAATAGAAGGTGTTCTCAGTCGCGCTCAGGAAAGCCGGATCCTGCAGCAGCCTGGCAAAATTACTCAGACCGAGTGAGGCTGTATCATCATAAAGCGGTTTGTCCAAAAACGCCTGATAGACGATTGGGATCACTGGCGAAATCAGGAACAGGAAGAGAGCCGCGCAGAAAACTATTGTCACATAGCGGATATTGAGGAAAGCCATTTCCTGGTCTCCGACGAGGAAGGTCAGGCGACAAACACCTGACCTTCCCAGAGGATTATTTCTTCTGGAAGGCAGCTTCGAGGCGGCCAGAGATCTTGGGAAGGCCAACGATCATCTCAGGATCGAGCGCCACGCGGGCAATATTCGCCTCACCGACCTGTTGCAGGATCCGACGATAGGTCAGGCCCCCCGGCATAGCAGCGGGATCATCGACATCATCGCGAAAGGTGACTAATCCGCCTTTGCCAACCGCAGTCTGTCCCTTTTTAGAAAGGATAAAGTCGACTAGGAGTTTCGCGGAATTTGGGCTGGTCGAGCTTTTAGTGATCGCCATGTTGCGCATGTTAACAACAGTGCCATCTTTAGGTAGCGCCCAGCCAATCAGCTTCTCGCGGTTTGGATCAGTGAAAAGCCCGAGGACAGCTTGGGACGACACCAGATAGCCGATCACGTATTCACCAGATGTGATTTTCTCGACGATCGGGCCGGCAGTTCGATATACATCTGACATAGAGCCGATCTTGTCGAACCAGCCGAATGCAGTCTCGCCCTTCAGTTTAACGAGTCCCCAGAAGATCGCCTGCGTGAAGGCGCTGGCATTGGGGGCGTAGGTACCGAGCTTGCGGTTGAACTCAGCTGGACGCTTGCTGGCTAGGTCGACAATCTTCTGCATTGTGTCTGGCCAGTCGGCCTGCGGCAGCAGCAGCTTATTATAGGCAATGACGAATGGGTCGGTGGAAATCGTGTAGACGCCGGGTTGGGGCACAGACCAGGCAGGTACTTGGGAAAGTTCGGGCGACTGATAGGGCTCGATCATGCCCTTTGGAATGAAATCAAGCCACGCGAGTGGGGCTGCAGAGAGAAGCACGTCTGCAGACTTAGTCTTTGCGCCCTGATCAGCATAATAGCGCTCAAACACCTCATTGGCATTAAGGTCGGTTGGCTCGACCTTGATCCAAGGGTATTCCTGCTTGAACGCCGCAAGGATTGGATCCCAGTTGAAGAGAGCGATGTTGGAATAGACCGTTAGGCCGGGTTCCTTTTTCGATGCTTCAATAATCTGCGAATACTCAGCTGGATAGTAAGACGGAGGTGCCGCATGGGCCGTCGTCCACGGCGACAGCATGAGACATCCCATGATACAGGCAGAACTCAGCTTCTTCATTGCTTTCTCCCAATGCGCCCTCGTCAGGCAGGGCATTCTGACGTCTCGATCAAGCGATCCGGTATTTTTCGAGTTGCTTTTCGTTCGGTTCGCAGCCGTTTCCGGGATTGGAGGGGACGGTGACCGTGCCATCCTCGTTCAGATCCGGCGTGTTTAGGTAGACGTTACCCCACATGGGGTCGAATTCCTTCGGGTAGAATTCGATCATTAAAGCGTTGGGGATTGCCGCGAGCAGATGCAGATGGGTCTGCTGGTCTCCATGCGGGCAGATGTCGAGCCCGTGGGCCTGTGCCAACGCGGCGATCTTCATGAATTCGGTGATACCGCCGGTATAGCGGGCATCGGGCTGCAGGATTCCCACCGCCTGCGTGGCGATCAAGTCTCGGAAACCATGCTTGTTGTACTCGTTCTCACCTGAAGCGAGTGTGAGCGGGATCGCCGCGGCGATTTTCTTCATGCCCTCATAATCGTCAGGCTGTACGGGCTCCTCAAACCAAAACACGTCACAATCAGTAACGAGCCGACCGAAGGTGATCGCGTCGTAATAGCGATAGGCGCAGTTGGCATCTACCATCAGCTTGATGTCGGGCCCGATCGCGTCTCGCACCAGCTTCACGCGCGCAGCGTCATCGCGGGGCGAAAGCGCACCGACCTTCATCTTGACGGCTCTCGCGCCCCGGGAGACGTAACTAGTCATCTCCTCGGCAAGGCCGTCGAGTCCCTTGCCGGGAGTGTAGTAGCCACCGGCAACATAGGTCGGAATCTTTTCGCGCGCACCGCCGAGCAGCATATAAAGGGGCAGTCCAGCGACCTTCGCTTTGATATCCCAAAGTGCAAAGTCAATGGCGGACAACGCACGAGTTTCTAGGCCACGGCGTCCCGATATCTTAGGGTTCCAGAGCCTAGCCCAGATCTCCTCACTCATGAACGGGTTCATACCGATAATCTGATCGCAAAAGGTTGCGATGAGTTCCTTCTCCCCGGGCTTGGCACCTGAAATACCGATGCCGGTCACGCCTTCGTCGGTGAGGATCTTCACCACACCGAGCGTGACGTCAGTATAGGTGTGAAGACCGTTCGTGATCGGCTGCGGTCGTGGCCAGCGGTAATAGGCTGTCTCAGCTTTGACAATCTTCAAGATGGCGCCTCCCAGCTTGGGAATAACGTGAGTTGTCACACATAAAGCGGTCCTCCGTGATTGTTTTTTGTTTGTTAAACCGAAATTGACAGTGGGATCATGGCATGTCAACAAACAAAACCGTATTTCACTGGATGAAACGCCGTGGGTGTGACAAGCGTGTCTAAGAGCCAGGAAAGGCTGGTCTTTACCGATTCCTCGGATGGCTTCAGCTTGGCAGGGGTGTTGTTCGAGCCTGATAAACGCTTGGCTGCGACAACCCTCGTCGTCTGGGTCCATGGCATTCATCTTCAATTTTGTGAGCCCGAGTATGTTGCTATAGGCCGGGCGATCGCCTCCAGGGAAATTGCCTTCCTGAGCGTGAATACGCGTGGCCACAATTTCGGAGCTTGGCTGCGCGGCCGCTCGGAACCGAAGCTCGCTGGTTCCGGCTGGGAGCTGCTGCACGAGTGCACGGCCGACCTGGAAGGATGGCTGCAGTTCGCGGCTGCTGAGGGATATACAAACCTCATCCTAGCCGGGCATGGCTTCGGTGGTTCCAAGATCGTCTATTATTTGGCGGAGCGCCATGAGCCGGCGGTGTGCGGCGTGATACTAGCGTCGTGCGCCTCGATAGTCCGTGATACGCTGCGTCGGGAGCTTGATGGGCAGGCGCAGGTCATGGTGTCGGAAGGCCGCGGAATGGACTTGCTCCCGTGGGGTACGCGGCCGGGCGTCATGTGGAGCACTGTCAGCGCTCAAGTGCATGTAGCGCGGGAGCGGCTGCGGGATGATTTATATGGGCATGGTCAACAACCGCCCGCACTGACAAAAATCCGAGTGCCGGTGATGGCATGGTTTGGGGAGCGGGAAATCGCGCCGGGCCGAGACGTAAATCGATTCTTGGAAACGATCGCGCACAACCTCACCGCTAGCCCTCACGTCGACGTGAAGCTATTGCCCAGCGCCTCATACCTCTACACAGGCTCCGAACTTCTTGTCGCAAAGGAGATTCTACAATGGGCAGGCCGCATAAGCAGACGGTAAATCCTGATCCGGAGAAGCCGACCCTCACCCGTACGCTTGAACGTGGCCTCACACTTCTCGGACTGGTGTCGAAGGGAAGTGGGCTTTCGCTGGCCGAGATCAGCCGCAAGGCCGGAATGTCACCTAGTACGGCGCTCCGGCTTCTGGAAACGCTCCGGTCTTATCACTTCGTTGAGAAACACGCGGAAACCGGCCACTACCGGGTTGCTATCGGGGCTTTCGAGATTGGCAGCAGCTATGTTCGGCAGAACGAGATGAGCGAATCGGCGCGCATCGTGCTGCGCCGCGTGTCAAGCGAGCTCGGCCAAACGGCTAACCTTTCTATCCTGGACAGGTCAGACATCGTGTACATAGAGCGGCTGGAGGCGGACGGGCCCGTTGGGGCGCGTGGTCGCTGGGGCGAAAGGCTGCCGGCGCATTCCACAGCTGCGGGTAAGGTGATGCTAGCATGGTTTTGGGAATCTCGCTGCGACGAGGTTCTCGGTCCTCCTCCGTTCGCGCGGCTGACTCCGAATACAATCACGGACCGCGAAACCCTGATGAGGCAACTGAGGACGATACGTGAATGCAGGTGGGCGCGCGACGAGGAGGAAAGCATTCTTGGTGTGCGTTGTATCGCGGCGCCCGTGCTCGACCGCGAGGGTGGGGCACGGGCTGCAGTTTCGGTGTCGATGTTGGCTCGAACGTGCGAGCCGCACCAAGAGGCAGTTACCATCGAGACCGTTCGCCGAGCCGCTCAGCGCCTATCGGTGATGCTAGGCTGGCAGCCTCCGACTGTCGCTCTGGCTCAAGGCGACACCAGTTCCGTATTCACTGATTGAGGGTGACGCGATGCCGGAATTTTCGGAAATCTTCAATTTTTTCCGCAATGCAATGGTTTATGATCTCGGCCATCCGATGGTCCAGGGCATGCCGCAATCGCCCAATCATCCACAATTCCGCATGGTGCTCGAGCGGCGTCACGGTGATCGCTATCGACCAGGAGGGGACTCCGCGGCCAATGAGATGATCGTCACTGGCGGGCATGTCGGAACGCACATAGACGCACTTAGCCATTTCTCCCATGGCGGGCTGCTCCATGGCGGCGTGTGCGCCTGTGAAGCGCAGGCTGGAGGACGCTTCACCACCCATGGTGTAGAAACGTTGCCGCCCATCGTCGGCCGTGGAGTGGTGCTCGACGTGGTTGGCGCGCTTGGCGAAGAGGTTGGGTCCGGGAAGCGTCCGCTCACCGCGGCAGACATCGAAGCGACGATCCGGTCTCAAGGCATAGAACTTCAGCCCAGCGATGCTGTGCTCATCCGCACTGGGTGGGGTCGCCGATGGCAAGATCCATCGGCATTCCTCGACTGGGGGGACGGCGTCCCCGGGCCTGATCTTAGTGGCATTGACGTGATTCTAGAGACTGCTCCATCAGTGGTCGGCTCTGATACTCTGGCATTCGAATATCTCGCGCCGGGACGCGGGCTGGCGGAACTGCCAGGGCATCGCAGGCTCCTCGTCGAGCGTGGGGTACCCATCATTGAGATGCTGGCGCTCGAGGAACTTTGCGCAGCAGGCGTGCACGAATTCATGTTCATTCTGTCGCCGCTGAAGCTTGTCGGCGCCACCGCGTCACCGGTACGTCCGCTGGCCTTGGTCTGGCAAGAAGCATAGCCCCTTCTCGCATAGCATAGTTTTGACCGGGCATCACTGTTCGGGTACCAAGTGTTATATTCGAACCACTTGACCTTGCCATTTCTGACTGCTGTCGCTGCCTTCGAGCACTATTGCCGCAAGTATGAAACGCGGCACAAGAAGCTAACGGAAGTTGCGTGTTCAGACGGCGCAAGCCGGGTCCGATGCCTCTTCCTCTTCTACACTTCGTTATATAATATTAGCGGACGGCCTTACGCAGGAGGCTTTGCTGGTTCGGGTTGCGCCGCGAAAGTCTAGCAACATCTGCCCATTCGTGACAATGAACTGGATACAAGCTCAAGCAACTCGACTTTCAAGGCTCTGAACGTGATCGGCCCAGCGGCTCAATGCTTCACGTCTCTCATCCAAGTAGTCATATTGATTGTAGATGCCAGCGACGCCCGACAGACTGCCTGACACCTGATTCAGAATTTTCTCAACTACCACCTGTGGAACACGCCACTGTGCCAACCGTGTTGCTAGGGTTCGCCGCAGATCGTGCAGTCGCCACTCAGACACACCTGAGATCTTGTCGAGTCGTGCTTTCGCCGTTGAAAACCCTGATACAGGTCGGCTGCTGGTTTTAAGATGAGCAGGGAAGAGGAGGGAGCTTCCAAAGCGTGGGATCGATCGAATGATCTCTATCTCGTGGGCGGACAGCGGTACAATCGGAGCACCTCACGCTCTGACGCGCTCGGCTCGTTCATTTCAGGGTGGCAGATGTTTCGCGCGATGTCGAACAGAACAATAAAATCCCACCCAACGCGAGAGTCTCAAGATTGCGTACAATCCGACACTAGCGCATGATTGGGACGGCCCAGCCCACCTTGCGCCCGGAACTCCCATGACCTTCACGGCCTCCACCTACGTGAACTTTGTCTCCGAACGGAGCACCGCTCAGGAGCGCCTCTTCCTTCAATACATCGGCCCGCGGAACGACTTCGACATCATCATCTTGGGCTCCGGCATCGGGGGAGGCGTGCTGGCCGACGACCTCGCCGACCGGCTGGGCGGGACCAAGCGCATCCTCGTCCTCGAGGCTGGATCCTTCATCTACCCGACCCACGTCTACAATCTCTGCCGCTTCTCGAATGCGAGCGTCGCAAAGCACTACGGATGCGACACTTTCTGGCAGAACGGAAATCCAGGGACCCAGAACTACATCGGGGAGAAGCCGCAGCTCAATTTCGGCGGGCGATCGATTTTCTGGTCGGGGCTGATCCCGACGATCCAGGGCTGGGAGCTCGACTTCTTCCCGCCGGGCGTGAGGAGCGACCTGACAAGCGGCCTCCTCAACCAGGCGGGCGCCGCCATGAACCAATCCCGGTCCATGGGGTCGACTGCCGAAGCAATCGTCGCCGCGCTGCGCCAGAGTTCGCTCGCCAGCGACTTCTCGATTCAGCAGACGCCCCGCGCCCTTCATCAGCCCTATTTGGCGCCCGATGGCACGCCGACCAACCAGTTCTTTACCGAGCCTACAGGCGTCTTCAACACGGCCGAACTCCTCATCAACCAAGTGGGCCTGACGCCCGGCGTGAAGCACGGCGACGGCCCTGGCCTGCAGGTGCTGCTGAACCACTATGTCGAAGACATCCAGAACCACGGGGACGGATTCGATCTCGTCGCTCGTGACACCTTGAACGGCCAGATCCGGACCTTCCACGGCGCGACGGTCGTGCTCGCCGCAGGCTCCATTGGGAGCCCGAAGCTGCTGAGGCGCTCAAGCCTCTTCTCCTCGTTGCCGAACCACGCGAAGGCGCTTGCCGGACGCGGGCTCACCGACCACCCAACCTCAAACGAGATCAATACCTTCGTCACAAGGATCGGCGATGTGCGGATCCCGCGCAACGCCCATGCCAAGATCATCTTCTACTCGCGCGGTCTGCGCGACGGAAGTGCGATCCGCTATCCGTTCAACGTCGAGATGAACATCAATCACGAATATTGGCACCTGCGCGAGAACGATCCGGGCGCAGACGGGTTTTCGAGTGGGAGCACGGCTGGCCCCTCGCGGGTCGACATAAAATTCAGCTTCGGGAACCCTCTCGATGACGGCAACGCTGTCAAGGACGCGCCCCCGTTCGGCTATGTGCCGGAGATCGCGTTCCGAAACTTGAGCTGGATGGACCACCTCGCCGGATCCCGCTTTCCGGCGCTCGCCGGGTGGAGCAAGAGCGATGATGAGATCTTCGCGATAATGAACGACCTCACCCACAGGATCTTCTCCCAGTTCCAGGTCGACGGCCGGACCGCGCGCCCCGAGAACGAAGCGTGGTTCGGCCAGAACGGAAAGGGCTTCGGCTGGGGCACCGTTCATCATGCGGTCGGCACGCTGCGCATGCCCTACAGGCCGGGCCTGAACCACAACTTTGAGGATGCCGCGGTCGTGGACGAGAACCTGCGCGTAGCAGGGACGCGGAACCTCTACGTGTGCGATATGTCGGTCATGCCCTTCAGCTCCGCGGCCAATCCCGTCCGCACGCTGGCCGCTCTCGCATTGCGGCTCTCACGACACTTTGGGTGAGAGCGCCACCTGTTGGGTTCGAAAGCTGGTAAATGTGGTGACCTTAGAGGGAGCGCAACAGGTCGCTTCACCTCCGAGGGAGTGGCGGTGCGCGGGCTGAGGGCGCCGGTACCAGTCAGCCGAGTGCTGGCGATCGTCTTGTGCAGCGACACCCTGGAGAGCCTCTCTGGGAGTACCTGACAGACGCTGGGATCCCTGCCGTCTCGACGTGGAGTAGGCGAACGGATTGGAATGTCGCTCAATCGAGCGGGCTACAAAAGGATGCTTCGCGCATCAGGTCACGCCTGGCACGAAGCCGACGCCGCTGCACCATGCCCGGGCCGGACCAGAGCGGGCCCTCTTCGTAATGACGCAGCCCGCCGGAGCATGGAGATGCAGTTGAACACCACCACGGGATAGCCCGAATGTATGCGGTGTTTTCGGCCACGCGCTTGAGTGATTGCGTTGTGAGGTAGGCCCTTGGCAGCAATTCATCGAGGCGGCTCACCGAATGGCCGTTCACGATGCGGGCGATGACGTCGGCGAGATAGCCACGGGGCTCAGTTCCGGTGAGCTTGCAGGTCTCGGCCAGCGAGTCGATCACCGCCCAGTGTTTAGCAATAGCGGCTCCCCGATAACAATTGATACAATGCTCGCTACACCAGCTCGGCGCAGGACGCTCACTTATGGCTCATGATGTCGCCTCGACGTCGACCTCACGGTTGTGCCGCTTAACGTGTCTCCACTCTCCCTGGTGGAAGGTGTAGATGTCAAAGTCTTCGGAGTAGTCGTCGATTTCGAACTTGATGAGCGGCGTCTCGAGTGCAAGCATCAAACTATAACAACGAACCCTAACATCTGCATTCTCACCTTCTTCGCCAAAAGCTCGCATGATCTCGTTGGCAAGAGCCTCAGCAGCTGAAAGCTCACGACCTATCTGAGCTCCGAGGTCGGTTACGAATTCTTTCGTCTCCTGCAGGAGGCGTTCCCCTTCAGCTTTTGAACCTGGGAGCACCGGCCATGTGCAAACTTCACCATCCTCAGAAGTGACGATAACGGCGCCGGCAGCATCAATGTCGGCATGATGCGTCAGCATAAATTTCTCGACGAGGTTATCAACCAACTGCTCTGCGTCTGCCATCGTCGGACATTGGAATGACATTACCGATCCGTCGCGACTATCAGAGTCAACGAGTATGTATGGTGATCCGACGTGAAGCATCAGAGCGTATAGGACACCCGGATGCCAATCGCTGGGAAGAATATGAGTTCCTTCTGATTCATGACGCTGAACAGGCTTACTTGCCCAGTAAGAAAGTGTGGAACAAGTAAGATTGAACACTCTGAGGTCGAAATCTTCCGATCCTTCCCTTTTTGCTTTAGCTGTTGCCCAGCGACTTGCCCGCTGCAACTCTTCCTCTCCGCGTGTCCTCCATTCATCGCGAATGAAATGTTTCTCTAAAACTTTATAGCCAAAGGGAGAATAAACAGCGACGAAGCCGACATGTTCATCCTCGTTGTTGTTCAGATGCTTATTCATTGATGATGCCCGAAATATTGTAAGTCTTACTGCGCTTGACATAGTAATCTCTATTAGAGTCTCGTATTTAGTGTTGATTGCAGGAGTACCTCGTGGCCGCTTTTGGCCATGCTGGTCGACAGTTCAGATACTGCTTGAGTCTTGCTCATGAGGGCAGGGCCAGAAATCCAGGTGGGCTGAAGTCGTGAAATAGTCATGCGAGTCCTTTGCTTTTAAAACCTACTTTGAGGTTCGTGATTGTTCTTCAACCTTAAATGGCTTTGTTATTGACCAGCTAGAGGTCAGCAGATTTCTCTGTCTTCTAAGCGCTAACCACCCGATTAGACGGCGCGATAATCTACCTGCCGTACTCGAACCGAAGAAAGTTGTATGGAGAAGAAGTCCAAAACCAATCAAGCACAGGGAAAATGTCGGAAGGCTGGAGTAATGTCAATGGACAAATTTGAAAATTCAAATAAATATTTGCGTTAAGAAAGCACTATTTTCAAAACTACTCAACAAGAAAACTTACTTACTTATTGTGATCGCAAGTTTAATATGATGAGTACCATGCCCATGGTGGTCTGTAGCTTACCTTTTTGGAGCTTCACACCCAAGTGAAGAAGATCTGATCCGCACGATAGGCGGCATAGATGGTCGCGAGCCCGTCTTTGAAGTGCCATTCAGAAAGGGCATCCCGAGCTAGATGCTGCGCTGTTATACCGATCCGTGAAAGTTCTGACTCCAAGGGAGGGCAAGCGACCACATGCGCCTCTGATCACGACGGCGGAATCATGGATCAGAACATTCGTGGGTGGGTATTACACCAGGCTTAGCAGACGCTCCTAGACATCTAAGCGAGCCCAGCGGATGAAGGTCTGAGCGGCTCGCCACCATGGGCCCAACTCGGGCACACAGCGCCCTCGGCGCCGTTCTGATGCCGCCAGAAGATGGCCCCAAGCGTACGCCGGAGATCCTGCAGGGGTGTGTTGCCCTTTGGACGGCATTGCTCCACCAGCGGCTCCAGCATCGCCCATTGCATGTCCGTCAGCATGGCTCCTCCTCTTCAGGAAAAGCAAAACGTCTCCAGGGCAACGGATTCAAGCCCAACAGGCCCTAAGAGATACGGAAGTAAGATACTGTTGTTCGAAGTAATGTTTTGAAAACAACGCAAGGTGTGCGGACATTTTGAGTAACGTGTTAGTATTAATACTTGACAATGGAAATGGTATGGGTTAAACAAGTGAAGATAGCTTATTGGTCATTCTATAGAAGGATATCGCGATGAATTACATCAAGGGATTATTTTATAATGGAGAAGGAATATCCTGCCGGTAGGTCTGTTAGACTTGTTAAGCAGTGTGGGGCAGCTGAATATTGCGGCGTATCAGTTGCTGTCTTCAAGAGAAGCTGTCCGGTGAAGCCCATCAATCTGGGGCACCAAACCCCTATCCTCCGATGGGACCTAGTTGACCTGGACTTTTGGATCAACGCGCTCAAGATGGGTTCTCATGAAGGAAGCGCTTCCGTTCACTGGTTGGATAGGGTCGGCCAATGACCAGCGTAAGAGTCAAAGGAATAAAGCGCTACCAGCATCCCAGAACTAAGATTTGGTATACCTACCATCGTGCAAGTGGGACTTGCATAGAGCCACCCCATCAATTTGGATCTCCAGAGTTCTTTCAAGCGCTTGCTAATGCTGATGCAAAACATAAGGCTGCCAAGGAGCCCCGTTACGGAACATGGGGGGCTATGGTTCGCTCATATCGTGAATCGGCAGCGTTCGGCACTCTGAAGTCGCGAACGAAGAGCGACTACTTAAAGGTTCTAGACTGGCTGAAGGGGATGGATGATGTTGCCATTGCGGCAATCGACAGCCCATCATTAGCAAAGCTTCGGGACAAAGCGTTCAAGCTTCGAAAGCGCCGTTTTGCGAACTATGTACTCTCAGTCATGTCAGTGGTGTTCGTGCACGGTATCGAGATCGGGATTGCTAAGGGCAACCCTGCTAAAGGCATAAAGAAGATCCGGCGCCCAACAGACGCGCCAATATCAAACAGGGCATGGACAGAGGCCGAAAAGCTCACAGTCCTGAAGTATGCTCCCGCGCACCTCATTGCTCCGATTGCAATTGCGCGTTGGTTAGGACTTCGCGAAGGGGACATCATCCGCCTTCAAAAGGTTGCCTACACCGATGGCCAGCTGAATATTGTGACATCAAAGAGGGGTGTGCCAAACTGGTTCCGTTGCCCGAATCCATTGCGAGAGATCCTGGACGCGATGCCGAAACACAGCGGTATGACGCTATGTGTCAGCTCCCGTGGAACTCCATGGACCGAGGATGGATTCAGATCCTCGTTCTTCAAATTAGTGAGAAAGCTTGAGCGTGAAGGCCTAGTTGCACCAGGCCTGACATTCCATGGTCTTCGTACCTCGTTCGCGGAGGAGGCGCGTAGCCATGGCTTCACGAATGAGCAAATTGCCGACGCTCTAGCGCAGAGAGACGCAGGATCAGCTGCTCATTACACGAAGAACTACGACCGTAAAAAATCCACTCGGGAAATTTCAGAAGCCTTAGATGGAACGAACGGTGGACACAACTTGTCTACCAAGGTGTCTACACAACACTTCGGAAGACCTAGAAGGGCTCCTAAGTGATTGATTCTAAATGGCTGGGGGACCTGGATTCGAACCAAGACTAACGGAGTCAGAGTCCGCTGTTCTACCATTAAACTATCCCCCACCGAAGCCACTGAAATCGGACGCCTTTCGGAGAGGTTCCCGATCCCGGCGAAGGTTTCAATCCCGCATCGGGGATGGCGTGGAGATAGGGTGCTTTCCGGCCTGTGTCAACAGGCCCGGGCGGGCCTTCGGGACCGGGATCCACCCACAGGACCGCGGCGGCCGCCCTGGCCAGCCCGAGCCCGCCGCCGTCACCCGTCTGGGGGTTCGGGACGCCGGGAGACCCGGTGCAGCAGGCGCGAAAGCTCCTCGATGGCGTAGGGCTTCTGCAGGAGTTCGAACCCGCGCCGGCCTTCCTCCACCAGCTCGTGGCTGTAGCCGGAGGTCAGGATCACGGGCAGGCCGGGATAGAGGCGCTGGATCTCCTGGCCCAGCTCGATGCCGCTCTTGCCGGGCATGAGCACATCGGAGAACACCACGTCCACGGGCAGGCCCTCCGCCAGCAGGGCGAGGGCCTCGTCGGCGTTCGACGCCCAGGTGGTCTCGTAGCCGAGGTCCTGAAGCATCCGGGTGGAGAAGGTGCCCACCTCCACGTTGTCCTCCACCACCAGCACCCTGCGGCCGTCGCCCGTGTCCCCCTGGGCCGGTCCTCTCGCGCTGGGCCGCGCCTCCGCCATGTCCCGCTCCACCCGGGGCAGGTAGAGGGTGAAGGTGGCCCCTTGCCCGACCTCGCTCTCGACCGTGACGTCGCCGCCCGATTGCTTGGCGAAGCCGTAGACCTGGCTCAGGCCGAGCCCGGTGCCCTTGCCCACGTCCTTGGTGGTGTAGAACGGCTCGAAGATCTGGCCGAACCTGTCGGGCGGGATGCCGGACCCCGTGTCGCTGATCGAGACGGCCACGAAGGCGCCTGCGAGGTCGCGGGCCTCCAGGGCCGGGGACGTGTCCGACAGGGAATCGACCCGGATGGTCAGCGTGCCCTCGCCCTCCATGGCGTCCCGGGCGTTCACGGCCATGTTGACCAGGGCGCTCTCGAACTGCGTCACGTCCGCCTCCACGAAGCAGCGTTCGCAGGCGAGCTGGGTGACGATCTGGATGTGCGCGCCCACGATGGTGAGCAGCATGTCGCTCAGGGCCCGCACCCGGGACGGAACGTCGAACACCTCCGGCTTGAGCGCCTGCCGCCGGGCGAAGGCCAGGAGCTGGCCCGTGAGCTTGGAGCCGCGCTCCACCGTGTCGGCGATGGCGTCCACGTAGCGCTGGCGGCGCTCCTCGGCGAGGTCGGGCCGGCGCAGGAGGTCCGTGGAGGACTTGATGATGGTGAGCAGGTTGTTGAAGTCATGGGCGATGCCGCCCGTGAGCTGGCCCACCGCGTCCATCTTCTGGGCCTGGGCGAGGGCCTCCTGGGCCTGCACCAGCTCGGCGGTGCGCGCGGCGACGCGCTCCTCCAGGGTCTCGTTCAGGTCGCGCAGGCGGATTTCGGCCTGCTTCCGGTCGGTGATGTCGAGCTGGATGCCGTCCCAGATCATGGAGCCGTCGGGCTGCTCCCGCGGGGCCGAGATGATCCGGGCCCAGCGGATCTCGCCGTCGGCGCGCCGGAACCGGACCTCCAGGTCGAAGGGCCGCTTGTCGCGCACGGCGGCCGCCTCGGCTTCCACCATGGTCTCGTGGTGCTCCGGCAGGATCAGCCGGTACGGCAGGGACGGGTCCGCCCGCACCGCGGCGGCCAGGATGCCGGTCAGCCGCTCATGGTTCTCGGAGACGTAGAGGAAGCGCCGCTCGCTGCCGTCCCGGCCCGTGGCGATCTGGAAGATGATCCCGAGGGGCAGGTTGTCGGTGAGCGCCCGGAGCCGCGCCTCGGTCTCCTCGAGGGCCGTTTCCGCCCGCGCCCGCTCGACGGCGCTCCAGGTGGCCTCGGCCGCCTCCCGGGCAAGCTCCATGTCGTCGTCGGTCCAGCGGCGGGGCTCGCGGCAATGGGCGAAGAGCGCGGCGGCAAAACGCCCCCCTCTGACGAGGGGCACCGTCAGCCCCGCCCGGATCGGAACCTGGATGGGAACGATCCCTGCGTCCGCCGTCGCAGGCTCCGTGGGTCCTTTCTCGAACGCGAGGGCGCGGCCGGCGCGAAGGCTGATGATCCGCTCCGGGCCGAATTCGTCGAGGCGGCGGCGGCCGCGCAGGCTCGGCATCCGTCCGTTGGTCCAGTCGTCCTCGATGAGGAACATGAAGTCGCTTCCGTCCATCTCCGCGTAGCCGACCCGGTCGGCGGCGAGGTGCTGGCCTAGAAGCTCGGCGGCGGTGTCGATGATCTCGCGGGGGTCCTTGAGGCCACAGAGGCGCTCGTCGAGCTCGATGCGGAAAGCCTCCCGCCGCTCGGCCAGGATGCGGGTGGTGATCTCGATGCCGATGCTGAGCACGCCCTCGACGCTCCCCTCGTTCCGATGATCGGATTCAGGCTGAAATCGAACCAGCGATCCTCCAGCTGCCCGTCGAGCCTCTGCGGCAGCAGGTCCTCCGCCGAGCCCGCCGCCACGCCGGTGGCGAAAACCTCCGTCAGAGCCGGCTCGATGGAGGGCCAGGCCTCCGGAAACACCTCGCCCGCCGGGGCGCCGAGCGCACCGGGGTGCTTCTCCCCGATGAGCCGCCGCCAGGCGTCGTTGTAGAGCAGCCGCCGCTGCTCGCCCCAATAGATGCCGATGGGATGCTGGGCGTTGAGGCAGATGCCGAGCGCCTGGCGCAGGGCCTGCGGCCAGGCCTCCACGGGGCCAAGCGTCGCCGACCAGTCATGGGCCCGCATCAGGGCGCCCATCTCGCCGCCGCCTGCGAGGAAAGCCGGCGCCGGGGTCGAGCTAACCTTGCCGTGGATCATGGATCTGGCTCATGGGAGGGGCGTCCCGATCGCGGAGGCCCTGCGGCCGACCCGCCTGAGGAACGCACATGCCGAACCGGACAGCCCCGCCCATATCCCGGCGCGGCCTAAGAGGGCCGGGGCGCGGATGCGCGAGTTCAGTTCGGCCCAAGTTCAGCTCGGCCATGGGAAAGACGTTGCGGATCTTGGCTGTTGGCATGTCTTAACGTCCCATGCCGCAAGGGAGTTGTCAAAGATTTGGCGGGATTCCGGGCCAACCATAAGCTTGGCGCTATATGGCGTCTTCAGCCGGGCCGCAGGATCGCCACGGGACCGGGCCCGGAACGGGGCGTCCGCCTAGCCCTCGCCGAGGGCGCCGCCCCTGGGGGGCGTGTCCGTGCGGAGGTCGGCCCTGAGGCTGGCCTCGTCCTCCGCGTCCTGGGCGTCCGCGGCCATCCGCCCGTAGCGGTCGAGGGCTCCCTGCAGGATGTAGGCCGCCGCCATCTTGTCCACCGCGTCAGCCCGCTTGGACCGGGAGGCGTCCGCGTCGAGCAGGGTGCGGGTCACCACCATGGTGGACAGGCGCTCGTCCCAGAACAGGACGGGCAGGGGAAGGATCGGCTTGAGGTTGCGCACGAAGGCCCGGGTCGCCTGCGAGCGGGGCCCTTCCGTCCCGTCCATGTTCAGGGGCAGGCCGAAGACGAGCCCGCCCGCCTCGTAGCGCTCGCAGAGCGCCTTGATGCGCTCCGCATCGGGGGTGAACTTCACCCGCTTGAGGGTCTCCAGGGGGGTGGCGATGCGCTTCTCCACGTCCGAGAGGGCAAGCCCGATGGTCTTGGTGCCGAGATCGACGCCCACGAGGCGCGCGCGCGGACCGAGCCCTTTCACGAAGGCGACCAGTTCATCGTCCTTGGAGATCATGGTCGCGGCCTCCTCATCCCAGCCTGTGCCTGACAGGCTCTATATGGGCAGGCTCCCGATGGAAAGGAGGCCGGCGTGCGGCGCGGCTTTCACGGGAACGCCCGTCGTCTCGCGCGGTCCGGCACGAAGCTTTGGTCCTTCGGACCATGGCCGGCCGCTGGCCCTGCCCCATTTTCATGCTGCTCAATCGCAAGGGTGCTCCCATGAAAATCACCTGGTTCGGCCATTCCGCCTTCCGGCTCGACTTCTCCGACCGCGTCGTGCTCATCGATCCCTTCCTCACCGGGAACCCGGCCTTCGAGGGCAGCCGGGACAAGGTGTCGGAGGGCGTCACCCATATCCTGCTCACCCACGGCCACGGGGACCACGTGGGCGACGCCCTCCCCATCGCGAAGGCCACCGGCGCCAGGGTGGTGACGAATTTCGAGCTCTGCATGTACCTGGCCTCCGAGGGCCTGGAGAACTTCGACCCCATGAACACGGGGGGCACCACCGACCAGGGCGGCTTCACCGTCTCCCTCGTGCGCGCCGACCATTCGTCCGGGCTGGTGGAGATGGGCGTGAATTATCCCCTCGGCAGCGCCAACGGCGTCATCGTGAAGGCCCCGGGCGAGCCCACGCTCTACCACATGGGCGACACGGACATCTTCGGCGACATGGCCCTCATCGCCGAGATCCACAAGCCCGACGTGGTCATCGCGCCCATCGGCGACCGCTTCACCATGGGCCCGGAGGTCGCCGCCATGGCGATCCGGCGCTACTTCACCGGGCTCAAGGCCGTGATCCCCTGCCACTACGCCTCCTTCCCCCCGCTGGTGCCGAATGCGGACAGGTTCGTGGCCGCCATGGACGGGGCGGGCGTCCAGGTGGTGGTGCCGCACAAGACGGTCGGGGTGCGCATCTGACCTGACGGAGTGGCATGATACGAGGCGAAGGCGGGGATGGGAACCCGTCGTGCCGCCCGCGAGGGCGGCGTCCTGATCCGCCTTGCCGGCGCACATCCGACATTGCGGCCCCCGGCGGGCGGGTGTTATAGCCCGCCCAGCACGCAGCCAAAGGGTTAGGCCATTCATGTCGGTCGATGAGAAAACGGTCCGCCGCATCGCGCATCTGGCGCGCATTGCGGTGACGGACGAGGAGGTGCCGCACCTCCAGGGCGAGCTCAACGCGATCCTCTCCTTCGTCGAGCAACTCAACGAGGTGGACGTGGAGGGCGTGGAGTCCATGACCTCCGTCACCCCCATGACCATGAAGAAGCGCCAGGACGGCGTGACCGACGGCTTCTGTGCGGACAAGATCGTCCGGAACGCTCCCGCCACGGAAGAGGGCTTCTTCCTGGTGCCCAAGGTGGTCGAATAGGGCGGCCGCCTCGTTCGACCCTCCCCGGGCAGGCGAAGCACGCCCCGGGGACCTCCTGAAGACTACAGCGCCATGCCGGCGCCCATGAAGAGATCCGAGTCCCGTGACCGAACTGACCCATCTCACCATTGCCGAGGCCCGCGACGGCCTGAAGGCCAGGAGCTTCTCCGCCGTGGAGCTCGCCCAGGCCCATGTGGACGCCATCGGAAGGGCGAGGGCGCTCAACGCCTTCGTGCTCGAGACGCCCGAGAAGGCGCTCGCCATGGCGGGAGCCTCCGACGAGAGGCTCGCCAGGGGCGAGGCCCGTCCGCTGGAGGGCATCCCGCTCGGCATCAAGGACCTGTTCTGCACCGAGGGCACGGTGTCGACCGCAGGCTCGAAGATCCTCGGCAACTTCAACCCTCCCTACGAATCCACCGTCACGCAAAACCTGTGGAACGACGGCGCGGTGATGCTGGGCAAGCTCAACATGGACGAATTCGCCATGGGCTCCTCCAACGAGACCAGCGCCTTCGGGCCGGTGGTGTCGCCCTGGCGGCGGGAGGGCTCGAACGTGAGCGCCGGCGCGTCAGGCGCCATCGAGGGCACGCATCTCGTGCCCGGCGGCTCCTCGGGCGGTTCGGCCGCCGCCGTGGCGGCCCGCCTGTGCCTCGCCGCGACGGCCACCGACACGGGCGGCTCCATCCGCCAGCCCGCCGCCTTCACGGGCACGGTGGGCATCAAGCCCACCTACGGGCGCTGCTCCCGCTGGGGCACCGTGGCCTTCGCCTCGTCCCTCGATCAGGCCGGGCCCATCGCCCGCACGGTGCGGGACGCGGCCATCATGCTGCGCTCCATGTCGGGGGCCGACGCCCGGGACACCACGTCGGTGGATCTGCCGGTGCCGGATTTCGAGGCGGCGGTGTCCCGGGGAGTGAAGGGCCTCAAGGTCGGCATTCCCAAGGAGTACCGGGTCGACGGCATGTCGCCCGAGATTGAGGCCCTGTGGCGGCAGGGCACGGAATGGCTCCGGGACGCCGGGGCCGAGATCGTGGACGTGTCGCTGCCCCACACCAGATACGCGCTGCCCGCCTATTACATCGTCGCCCCGGCGGAGGCCTCCTCGAACCTCGCCCGCTACGACGGCGTCCGCTACGGCCTTCGGGTTCCGGGCCGGGACATCAGCGCCCTCTACGAGAACACCCGCGCGGCAGGCTTCGGCCGCGAGGTGAAGCGCCGCATCATGATCGGCACCTATGTGCTCTCGGCGGGCTATTACGACGCCTATTACGTGCGCGCGCAGAAGATCCGCACCCTGATCAAGCAGGATTTCGAGAAGGTCTATGCGGAAGGGGTCCACGCGATCCTCACCCCCGCCACCCCCACGGCCGCCTTCGGCATCGGCGAGAAGGGCTCGGGGGATCCGGTGGAGATGTATCTCAACGACATCTTCACGGTGACGGTGAACATGGCGGGGCTTCCGGGCATCGCCGTTCCGGCCGGGCTCGACCCCCAGGGGCTGCCGCTCGGCCTCCAGCTCATCGGCCGCGCCTTCGACGAGGAAACCCTCTTCGCCGCCGGCCAGGTGATCGAGGATGCGGCGGGCCGCATGAAGCTGCCCCAGCCCTGGTGGGCTTGAACGTGCATCCCACCGTTCCCGTCGTCGCCCTCTGGGACTGGCTGCCCGCAGCCTTCGATCCGGTTCTCATCTTGGTCGCCGTCTGGCTCGGCTGGAGGGCCGACCAGTTCGGCAAGATCCTCATCGCAGCCATCGCGGCCCTCGGGATCTCGATCCTGGTCTCCTGGGCGATCAGCAGCATCGGCATCCCGTGGGTCGCGCCGGTGCGGGCGGACGCCCTGACCCTGTTCCCGGTCCGGTTCGTCGCCGCGCTGCTCTGGGCCGGCGGCGCCTACGCGGCCCGGCGCGTCGCGAAGCGCTAGACCGAGGGCGCCCCTAGGCGATCTCGATGCCGAAAGCCGCCTGGAATCCGCGCTGCCCCTCCGCCGTGACGGCCACGGCGCGGCTGTCCCTGATCCGCTCCACCCAGCCCAGCTCGAAGGCGCGCCCGCAGAGGGCCGCGCCGAGCCTTCCGGCGAGGTGAGGGCGGCGCTCGCTCCAGTCGAGGCAGGTCCGGCAGATGGCGCGCTTGCCCTCCCGACCCGCGTCCAAATCGATCCCCATCGTGCACAGGAACCGGTGCCCCTCGTCGGTCAGCACCCCGGCGCTTTCCGAGAGGATCACGTGCCGCCTCGCCGTGAGCGCATCGGCGATGGCGATGCCGAGGCGTCCGGCGAGATGGTCATAGCAGGTGCGCGCCCTGCGCAGGGCTTCGTCGCGCGGTCCCACGGGGCGATGCCGCTTCGGAGAAAAGGAGGCGACCGCCATCAAGGCCTCGATGGCCTGCGCCACCTCGGGCGACGCCAGGCGGTAATAGCGGTGGCAGCCCTGCCGGGCCATGGCGATCAGGCGGGCCTCGCTCAGCTTGGCGAGGTGGCCGCTCGCGGTCTGGGGGCTCACCCCGCCGTGCCAGGCCAGTTCGCTCGCGGTCAGGGCCCTGCCGTCCATGAGGGCGGACAGGATATTGGCGCGGGCCACATCGCCGATAAGGGCCGCGATTTCCGCAAGGGTGATGCCTGAGACCATGGGTGCCATGGGGCCACCCTAGAGGACGCAGGGACGCCGGTCAGCAGGGAATGCTTCGGCCGCGGCCGAAGCGTTATGGGGCGACAGGGCCCCGGCATCGTGCCAGCTTTGCGCCGCTTCCCACCCCCAGCACGGACCTGCATCCATGGCAACGAGCCCACCCCATCAGCCCCGCTACGCCATCGAGCTTGCCCTGCTGGCGGCGCTCGCCACCCTCTGGGCCGGGTCCTACACCTTCATCAAGATCGGCGTCGAAACCATCCCGCCCATCACCCTGATCGCGGCCCGCACGCTGATTGCCGGGAGCATCCTGGCCCTGATCATGCACCTGCGCGGGATCCGCCTGCCCCGGGACCGGGAGACCTGGCGGAACTTCACCATCCAGGCCTGCCTCAACAGCGTCCTGCCCTTCACCCTCGTCGCCTGGGCCGAGACCTCCATCGATGCGGGGCTCGCGGTGATCCTGAACTCCATGACTCCGGTCTTCACCTTTCTCATCACCCTGGCGTGGTCCCGGCACGAGGCGACCACCCTGCGCAAGTTCATCGGCGTTGCCTCGGGCTTGCGGGAACCTGCGTCATCGTCGGGAGTCAGGCCTTCGCCCATGTGGGGCAGGAGCTGCTGGCGCAGCTCGCCGTGGTGCTGGCGACCCTCTGCTACGGGGGAGCGGCGATTTTCGGCCGCGCCTTCAAGGGCCTCGACCCCATGGCTCCGGCCACCGGTTCCCTCCTGTCCGGCGCGGCGATCCTGATCCCCGCGAGTCTCCTGGCAGACCGGCCCTGGACCCTGGCTCCCTCGGGGGCGTCGGCGATGGCCCTGGTCGGGCTTGCGGTGTTCTCCACCGCCCTGGCCTTCGTGATCTATTTCCGGCTGATCCACACCCTGGGCTCCGTGGGCGTCACCGCGCAGGCCTATCTGCGGGCTCCCATCGGCATCGCCATCGGGGCCTATTTCCTGGGCGAGAGCCTCAGCTCCTGGGCCTGGATCGGCCTCGTCTTCATCATGGCGGGCGTGGCCTTCATGACGGTTCCGCCAAAAGCCCGTCCGGGCCTGGCGCGAGCCGCCTGAACGGCAAACGAAATGGGCCCGACCGCGAGGTCAGGCCCATCATGCGCAGTGATGCAGAACGCGAGATTACGGCTTCGGGGCCGCCGGGGAGGCGGGAGACATCGGAGCCGCCGGGGCGGTCGTGCCGCCAGCCGCGCCGGAACCGGTCGAACCGGTGCTCGGGGCGCTCTGGGTCGTGCCGGTGCTGCCGGTCGTGCTCGGCTCGTTGTTGCCGCCGTCATAGAACAGGAAGGCCAGCAGGCCGAGAGCAAGAACAAGACCGCCGATCACGTAAGCAAGCGTGTTGGAACCGCGTCCCTTGTCATCGTAGACATTGGTATTCGTCGTCGTCTCACGATTGTAGACGTTGGGTTCGCGATCCATCGGATCCATAGCCATATTCAATCTCCTTGACCGTTTTACCTCCGGTTCAACGCACGATGTCGAGTAGGGTTTCATCGCAGCTCAGCCGTAATCTTAAGCCTCTGTGCACAAATGCGAATAAATCTTTGCCGCGACCCGCCCAACCTGAACGGCCGTTCATCGCAAGGGGGTTGACCCGCCCAGCCCTGGATCTTACTCCGGGCGGGAAACGGCGAGAGATGAAGGCGCAAGATCCATGAACGCTCCGGTCGACCCCAAGAAGCTCATCAAAGGCGCCACAGGCGATTGGGAAATCGTCATCGGCATGGAGATCCATGCCCAGGTGACGAGCCAGGCCAAGCTGTTCTCCGGCGCCTCGACGGCCTTCGGCGGCGACCCCAACAGCCACGTTTCCCTGGTGGACGCGGCCATGCCCGGCATGCTGCCCGTGATCAACGAGGAATGCGTGCGCCAGGCCATCCGCACGGGCCTCGGCCTCAAGGCCGAGATCAACCTGAGAAGCACCTTCGACCGCAAGAACTATTTCTACCCGGACCTGCCCCAGGGCTACCAGATCAGCCAGTACAAGAGCCCCATCGTGGGCGAGGGCGAGGTGATCGTGGACGTGCCCGAGACCGGCGAGACGATGATCGTGCGCATCGAGCGCCTGCACCTGGAGCAGGATGCGGGCAAGTCGATCCACGACCTGCACCCCACCATGAGCTTCGTGGACCTCAACCGCTCCGGCGTGGCGCTCATGGAGATCGTGTCGAAGCCCGACCTGCGCTCGGCGGACGAGGCGCGAGCCTACGTGACCAAGCTGCGCACCATCATGCGCTATCTCGGCACCTGCGACGGCGACATGGAGAAGGGGAACCTTCGCGCCGACGTGAACGTGTCGGTCCGCCGCCCGGGCGAGGAGCTCGGCACCCGCTGCGAGATCAAGAACGTGAACTCGATCCGCTTCATCGGCCAGGCCATCGAGGTGGAGGCGCGCCGCCAGATCGCCATCCTGGAGGACGGCGGCGCCATCGACCAGGAGACCCGCCTGTTCGATCCCGGCCGGGGCGAGACCCGCTCCATGCGCTCCAAGGAAGAGGCGCACGACTACCGCTACTTCCCCGATCCGGACCTGCTGCCGCTAGAATTCGACCAGGCCTATGTGGACGACCTCGCCCGCCGCCTGCCGGAGCTGCCAGACGCCAAGAAGGCCCGGTTCATGGCCGATTACGGCCTGACCCCCTACGACGCCGGCGTGCTGGTGGCCGAGCGCGCCTCCGCGGATTTCTACGAGGACGTGGCCAGGGGCCGCGACGGCAAGGCCGCGGCCAACTGGGTGATCAACGAGTTGTTCGGCCGCCTCAACAAGGAAGGCAAGGACATCTCGACCTCGCCGGTCTCGGCGTCCCAGCTCGGGGGCGTCATCGACCTCATCGGCGAGGGCGTCATCTCGGGCAAGATCGCCAAGGACCTGTTCGAGATCGTCTTCACCGAGGGCGGCGACCCGCGCGAGATCGTGGAACGGCGCGGCATGAAGCAGGTGACCGACACCGGCGCCATCGAGGCGGCCATTGACGCGGTCATCGCCGCCAACCCCGACAAGGTGGAGCAGGCCAAGGCGAAGCCCACCCTGCTCGGCTGGTTCGTGGGCCAGGTGATGAAGCAGACCGGCGGCAAGGCCAATCCGCAGGCGGTGAACGAGATCCTGAAGCAAAAGCTCGGGATCGAGTGAGCATGAGCGAGGCGTTTGAGGCAGCGGGTGAGAGCCTCGCCCTGCGCCCGGCCGAGGACCGCGACGCGCAGGACCTGTTCGGCCTGCTCGCCCTCTGCTTCGCGGAATATCCCGGCTGCTTCGTCGATCCCCACGACGACCTGAAGGACCTGCGCGCGCCCGGATCGTCCTTCACGGGGGAGGGCAGCGCCTTCTGGGTTCTCGAGGACGGGCGCGGGCGCATCTGCGCCTGCGTGGCCGCCGATTTCCCGGAGGGCGGTGTGGCGGAGCTGCACCGGCTCTACGTGCGCCCCGACCAGCGGGGCAGGGGCCTCGGCTCGTCCCTGGTGCGCCGGGTCGAACACCATGCCCGGGAGAGAGGCGCGGGCCGCATGTTCTTCTGGTCCGACACCCGCTTCACCGATGCCCACCGCCTCTATGCGCGCCTGGGCTATGCTCGGACGGGCGAACGGCGCGACCTCGGGGACATTTCGAATTCGAGCGAGTACCGCTTTGAAAAAGCGCTGTAGCGCTCCATCCCTCTCCTTGCCGAGGCCTTGACGCCTCACGCCACCCCGAACTCGTCCGCATAGCGGTTGGCGACCCGCGTCTGCCACAGGCACAGGACCGGGGTCACGATCAGCTCCATGATCAGCCCGCCGATCATGAACAGGGAGGGCAGGCCGGTGAGCCCGAGCCCCACCAGCCGCCCCAGGCCGCCGATGACCACCAGGAGGGTCAGGAGCCGGAAGCGGTTGGTCCGGGCCTCGATGGCGGGCAGGGTGCTCCAGAAGCAGAGCCCGATGCCGAGCAGGAGGCCCGACAGGAAGCGGAAATGACTCTCCGCCGAGATGCTCACCGCGTCCCCCGTGAGCGCCTGCCCGAAGAGCACCCCGTAGAGGCCCGCCGCCACGGGCACGGCGGCGGCGATGGCCACGCTCTGCTGCAGGAGTTTGCGTTCGCGATCCATGGTCGGCATGACGGCTCCCCGATTGAGATTCCGATCCTTTCAGCTTCCAGGGCAATCGGCTACAGCATCGTCCGCAAAAGTGGATCCGGTTTTGCGGCCAGAGGATGCGAAACGAGAGAACTAGGGCGGAATGCGGTTTCAAAAAGCCGCTTTCCGCCCTAGGGTCTAGGTCGTTCTTCGTCCAAAGCGAGTCTCACAAGATGTCTGCGCGCTTCGAGCTTCACGGCTTTGCCTATTCGGGTCCGACCTACAAGGTCGCCCTGATGCTGTCCCTGTGCGGGGAGCCCTTCGATTACAGGCACGTGAACGTGAAGGAGGGCGAGCACAAGCAGCCGCCCTACCTGGCGAAGCAGCGCTTCGGACAGGTGCCTCTCCTGGTCGACCGGAACAACGGCCGCCAGCTCTGCCAGTCGGCGGCGATCCTCGAATACCTGGCCGATACCCTGGGCAAGTTCGGCGGCGCGACCCTGGACGAGCGCCTGCAGGCGCGGGAATGGCTGTTCTGGGATTTCGACCGACTGGCCGCGCCCCTCTACAAGGCCCGCGCGGTCAAGGCCGGTTTCCGCAAGGCGCCTCCCGAGGTGGTGGAGGATTGCATCGGGGCGGCCAGGAGCGGCCTCGGGGTGCTGGAGGCCCACCTGAAGGGCCGCAGCTGGCTCGTGGGCGAAGGCGTCACGGTCGCGGACGTGGATCTCTACGGGGTCGTGTCCTATGCGGGCGACATCGGGGTTGATCTCGGCGATTATCCTGCCCTGAAGGAATGGACCCGGCGCATGGAGGCCTTGCCCGGCTTTGCCGCCGCCAGGGCCCTGCTGCCCATGGAATCCCGCGCCGCCGCATGAGCGACCTATCCTTCCGCGAGGCCGAGCCGGGGGATCTCGAAGCCATCATCCGCCTGCACGAGGAGGATGAGCTGGGGGCGCATGGCGACCTGTGGTCGCCGGAGACCAGGCCAGCCTACGAGGCGGCTTTCGCGGCGATCGCCCGCAGCCCCGAGAACAGGCTGTTCGTGGCCCTCGACGGGGATGAGGTGGTGGGCACCTTCCAACTCACCTTCATCCCCAATCTCACTGGCCGCGGGGCCCTGCGGGTGAAGGTGGAGAGCGTGAAGGTGAAGGCCGCCCGACGCTCCGGCGGCATCGGCGCCCGGATGATGGAATTCGCCGAGGAGCACGCCCGCGCCCACGGGGCCGCCCTGCTGGAGCTCACCTCCAACAAGACCCGAGGGGCCGCGCACCGCTTCTACGAGCGGCTGGGATTTTCCCGCAGCCACGAGGGCTTCAAGAAGAAGCTGTGAGACCTCGCGTCGCGCTTCATCGCCTCGACTGTCATCCCCGCGCAGGCGGGGATCCATAACCACGACGGTGGGAGGAAGGGCGGGACGGTCTGCGCCCCAGCCTCGACCGTAAGCGTTTATGGATCCCGGGCTCCGCTGACGCGGCCCCGGGATGACAGGACGGCGTTCGACGAGGCGAATGCCGGAGCGGAGATTCCTCACGCGCTCGTGCCGCCCTTGAGGCGCTTGTTGCACGCGCTCCAGAACTGCGGCCACTTCATCCCGGGCGCGCCCTTGCCGCCGGCCTTGGCTTCCTTCCACTCGATGCTGCACTTGCCCATGCGCTCGCGGGCGACGAGCTGGGCTGCGGTCGGCTCCCTCTTGGCCTTCGTCGTGGCGGCCTGGGCCGGGCCCGCCAGGGGCAGGGCCATGGCGGTGGCGAGCATGGTGCTGACAAGACGGTTCATGATCTCATTCCCCCATCGGCGCCCCGTCGGGCGCTCGGGGCCATCTCATCCGAAATGTTAGAACATGAAAGGCCTGCAGGGCAGCCATGCGGCCTTTCCACCAAATTCCCTTCTCCATGATGGTGTCGCGGCCGAACTTGTGGCTTAAATTTCCTGTGACGACCCCTGCCACCAACCAAAAACGAGGCATGTCATGGCGGCCTCCGCCCAGCAACCGATCGATCTCTATTACTGGCCGACCCCGAACGGATGGAAGATCACCATCATGCTCGAGGAATGCGGGCTGCCTTACGCGATCCATCCGGTGAACATCGGCAAGGGCGACCAGTTCAAGCCCGAATTCCTGGCGATCTCGCCCAACAACAAGATGCCGGCCATCGTCGATCACGCCGGGCCGGACGGGCAACCCATCTCGGTGTTCGAATCCGCCGCGATCCTGCAATATCTCGGCCGCAAGACCGGCCAATTCTATCCCCAGGACGAGCGCCGCCGGGTCGAGGTGGAGCAGTGGCTCTTCTGGCAGATGGGCGGCTTCGGCCCCATGCTGGGCCAGACGCACCATTTCCGCATCTACGCGCCGGAAAAGGTGCCCTACGCCATCGAGCGCTACACCAACGAGACCAACCGGCTCTACGGGGTGCTGAACAAGCGCCTGGCCGACCGGGAATTCGTGGCGGGCGAGTACTCCATCGCCGACATGGCCATTCTGCCCTGGGCGAAGCTCTGGGAGCGCCAGGGCCAGAACATCGAGGATTTCCCCCACGTGAAGCGCTGGCTCGAAACCTTGCTCGCGCGCCCGGCCGTCCAGAGGGGCCTCTCCGTTAGCCTGGAGGACCGCGCCAAGAACGACATGGCCGACCCGGCGGTGCAGGCCGTGCTGTTCGGGCAGCGGGCACGCTAGGGCTCGTCGGAGAACAGCCGGTCCGCGCCCGGCTGCCAGGGGCGGATGGAGGGGAAGCGCCCCGTCAGCCCGCGGCGGCCCAATTGGCGATCCAGGCCTGCCGAAGGCGCTCGCCCTCGCCCCGGAAGCCTTCGTTCGCGAGCTCGCTCCTCTCCACCCGATCCGTTCGGAAGGACCGGATGGCGCCACGGAGCTCGCACCACGCCACCATGGTGGCGGCCTCGGCATAGTAGATCAACGCGATGGGGCGGATCGTCCGGCGGGTCGCCCGGCCCTGCTCGTCCCGGTAGGCCACATGGAGCTTCCTCTCCTGCCGGATGGCCTCGCGCACAAGGGCGAGATCGATGCCCGGCGGCGCGGGCGTCACCGTCCCCCAGGCGTGGAGCGTCCTGGCTTCGAGGATTGTTCGCAGGGGCGGCGGCACGGCCCCGGCGATCTTCCGGGTCGCGTGCCGGGCCGCCGCCTTCAGGCTCGTGTCCCCGGTCCGCTCCAGCAGCGCGAGGGCGAGCACCATGGCCTCGACCTCTTCGACGGCGAACATGAGCGGAGGCAGCTGGAAGCCGGGACGCAGCACATAGCCGATGCCGCGGCCGCCCTCGATGGGGACGCGCATCGCCTGGAGGGCCGCGATGTCGCGGTAGACGGAACGGGGCGCGACTTCGAGCTGCTCGGCCATGCGGGCGGCGGTGACCGGCCCGCGCGCGAGCCTCAGGATCTGGATGATCTCGAACAGCCGCTCCGCCTTGCGCATTCCCGTCTCCCGTCCGGCCATCACTCCTGACACGCCGTTGTCAGTTGGCCTTTTGTATATCAAACCACGGTCGGTCGAGGAGTCGCCCGGCCGCGCATCGAAGAAGCCTGCACGGGGGCAGCATGAGCTACGGCGAGAATCTCGGGATCTTTTTCGCGCTCCTGGCCGGCATCATCATCGTGCCGGGCATGGACATGCTGCTCGTCCTCGCCAATGCCCTGACGGGCGGCCGACGGGCCGGGATGGCGGCCACGGCCGGGATCATGCTGGGCGGCGTGTTCCACACCGCCCTCGGCGTCCTGGGCGTCGGGCTCGTCCTCAAGTTCGCGCCGGGCCTCTTCGCCGTGCTGCTCCTGGCGGGCGCAACCTACATGGCCTGGATCGGGCTGACCCTCGCGCGCAGTTCCCTGACGGTCAGCCTTGCGGGCGCGCCCGCGAGCCGCTCGCCCTGGGTCGCGTTTCGCCAGGGGGCCCTGACCTCCGTCATCAACCCGAAGGCCTATCTGTTCACCCTGTCGGTTTTCCCGCAATTCATCGCGCCGCGCTACGGCTCCCTGTGGTGGCAGGGGCTCGTGCTCGGAGGGCTGGTGGCGCTGACCCAGCTCGGCGTTTACGGCGGGCTAGCGCTCCTGGCCGGTCGCAGCCGGGACGCGCTCCTCTCGCACCCGCGGGCGACCGCCGTGACCACTCGGATCGTCGGCCTCCTGCTCGTGGCCGTGGCCGTTCTGACCGCCTGGAACGGGTGGTCCGCCCCTGTCGGCGCGGATCGATAACCGGGCCGGTTGTGGTCCGGCCGGCCCGGAACCCGGGCCCTAATTGATCTTCGTCCAGGTCTGCGAGCGGCAGATCAGGCCGCCGAGCACGCAGCCGGAGAGCTGCATGGCCTTGCCCTCGAAGCTCATCTTGCCCGTATAGGTCTTCCCGTCCTTGTAGTTGTAGAGCTGCCCGGAAAAGCCCGCGCCCGCGGGCTGGATGTTGGAGATCATCTGGACGCCGACGAGGTTGCGGCCCTTGAGGCCCGCGTCCGGGTTGTTGACGTCCTTGGCCTCCCCCTGAACGGCCACGATGGTGCCGCAATAGGCCGAGCCGCAGCGGGCGATCCTGACCCGGGTGTCGCCGCTCTCGCTCAGATAGGTGCCGCTGGGGTCCTGGGACTGGGCTTGGGCCGCTCCGGCGAGCAGGAAAAGGCCGGCAACCGCAAGGCTGAGAGATTTCATGGTTTGCTCCCTGTATTCGGCCTTCACCGGGCCGATCGGCAGAAGACTAGGGGAGGCGGCCAAGCTTTCCAAGCGTGCCGCAGGGGAAGCCTTCGCAGGCGCGAAAAGGCGCTTGAGGGCCGGGGGGGCCGCCGCTATAAGCGCGGCACCTTCATTTACTCCCAGAGAGCAGGTTGTCATGGCCATCGAGCGCACATTCTCCATCATCAAGCCCGACGCGACGGAGCGGAACCTGACCGGCGCCGTCAACGCCGTCATCGAGCAGGCGGGCCTGCGCATCGTGGCGCAGAAGCGCATTCGCATGAACCGCCGCGAGGCCGAGACCTTCTATGCGGTCCACAGGGAGCGGCCCTTCTTCGGCGAGCTCGTGGAGTTCATGATCTCGGCCCCGGTGGTCGTGCAGGTGCTGGAAGGCGAGAACGCCGTGCTGCGCTACCGGGAGATCATGGGCGCCACCAACCCGGAGAGCGCCGCCGAGGGCACGATCCGCAAGCTCTACGCCCGGTCCATCGGCGAGAACTCGGTCCACGGCTCCGACAGCATCGACAACGCCCGGATCGAGATCGCCCAGTTCTTCTCGGGCAACGAGATCGTCGGCTGAGAGGCGTCTCCTGCGGGAGAGGTGGCTGCGGAGCGGTCCGGTAGGGGAGGGGTGACGGAGTCAATCCCTTCGCACCGGCCGGACGACACACCGCCGTCATGCCCGGCCTTGTGCCGGGCATCCCAATCCTGAGGGCGCTGCGCTTTTCCGATCGAGATGGCCGGGACAGGCCCGGCCATGACGTGGTGGGTCTGACACCTGCTGTCATCCCCGGCGAGCCGAAGGCGAGGGAAGGGGATCGGGTGCAGAATAGAGCACGTGTTCCCTCCCCCTTGCGGGGAGGGGTAGGGGTGGGGGTCGAAGCGTCAAAGCTCTCCGCTCAGATGAGAAGCTCGCAGGCTGCTACAGCGCCTGATCCTCCAACGCTCCCACCCAGCTGAACCACCCCCACCCCTGCCCCTCCCCGCAAGGGGGAGGGGAAAGAGGCCGCGGCTCCGAGCCAGGGATCCCCTTTCTCTCCGCTCCGGCCGGAAGCACGCACCTGTTCAGCGGCCGCCCCGGGCGGCCTTTTCTTTGCCGCCGCTCTCCCTCATCATGCGCCTGCCATGAATCAAGCACCCCGCATCGAGCATCGCCCCTCCGTCTGCCCCCATGACTGCCCCTCGGCCTGCTCGCTCGACGTGGAGGTCATCGACGGGCGGGGCATCGGGCGGGTGCATGGGGCCAGGAGCAACAGCTACACGGCGGGCGTCATCTGCGCCAAGGTGGCGCGCTACGCGGAGCGCATCCACCATCCGGACCGCCTGCTCCACCCCCTGAGGCGCACCGGGCCGAAGGGTTCAGGGTCCTTCGAGCGCATCTCCTGGGACGAGGCCCTCGACGCGGTGGCGCGGGAGTTCCTGAGGGCCGAGCGGGAGTTCGGCGTGGAGGCCGTCTGGCCCTATTACTACGCGGGCACCATGGGACTGGTGATGCGCGACGGCATCAACCGCCTGCGCCACGTGAAGAAGTATTCGGGCCAGTATTCCACCATCTGCACCACTATGGCCTGGACCGGCTACGTGGCCGGCACGGGCAGGCTCGCCGGCTCGGACCCGCGGGAGATGGGCGTGTCCGACTGCGTGGTGATCTGGGGCACCAACCCGGTTCACACCCAGGTCAACGTGATGACCCACGCCATGCGCGCCCGCAAGGAGCGCGGGGCCAAGATCGTGGCGGTGGACATCTACATGAACGCCACCATGAAGCAGGCCGACATGGCCCTGCTCGTGCGGCCGGGCACCGACGGGGCGCTCGCCTGCGCGGTGATGCACGTGCTCTTCCGCGACGGCCATGCGGACTGGGATTATCTCGACCGCTACACCGACTGCCCGCGGGAGCTGGAGGCGCATCTGCGCACCCGCGATCCCGCCTGGGCCTCGACTATCACCGGGCTGTCGGTGGAGGAGATCGAGGCCTTCGCCCGGCTCGTGGGCGAGACCAAACGCAGCTTCTTCCGCCTCGGCTACGGCTTCGGGCGCCAGCGCAACGGCGCGGTCAACATGCATGCGGCGGCCTGCATCCCGGCGGTGACCGGCGCCTGGCGGCACGAGGGCGGCGGCGCGTTCCACTCCAACAGCGGCATCTTCGGCTGGAACAAGGCGCTGATCGAAGGGCACGAGGCGGTCGATCCGGCGATCCGCAGGCTCGACCAGTCGCAGATCGGGCGCATCCTCACGGGAGACCGGGAGGCGCTCTACGGCGGCCCGCCGGTCAAGGCCATGCTGGTCCAGAACACCAACCCGGTCTCCGTCGCGCCGGAGCAGGAGCTGGTGAAGCGGGGCTTCGGGCGCGAGGACCTGTTCGTGTGCGTGCACGAGCAGTTCATGACGGAGACGGCCCTCATGGCCGACATCGTGCTGCCCGCCACCATGTTCCTGGAGCATGACGACCTCTACCAGGGCGGCGGGCACCAGCATTTCCAGCTCGGCCTCAAGCTGGTGGACGCCCCCGGCGAGTGCCGCTCGAACCACGAGGTGGTGCGGGAGATCGCAAGGCGCGTCGGGGCCGAGCATCCGGGCTTCGCCATGGAGCCGCGGGAGATCATCGACTGGACCCTGCGCAACTCGGGCCGGGGCGGCATCGAGGCCCTGGAGGAGCAGGTTCACATGGACGTGCAGCCGCCCTTCGAGGAGGCGCATTTCCTCACCGGCTTCGGCTATCCGGACAGCCGGTTCCGCTTCCGGCCGGACTGGACCCGGGTGCCGTCCTCCAACAACGGGCCCATGGGGCCGTGGAGCGACATGCCGTCCCTGCCCGATCACTGGGGCGTCATCGAGGAGGCGACCCTGGAGCATCCCTTCCGCCTCGCCACCAGCCCGGCCCGGAGCTTCCTGAACTCCACCTTCACCGAGACGCCGGGCTCCCGGGCCAAGGAGGGGCGGCCCGAGGCCATGATCCACCCCCTCGACGCGGAGCGGCAGGGGATCGAGAACGGGGACTGGGTGAAGCTCTCGAACCACCGGGGCGAGGTTTTCCTGCGCGCCCGCCTGTTCGACGGGGTGCGGCGCGGGGTGGTGATCGCGGAGGGCATCTGGCCCAACGCGGCCCATCCCCATGGGCGCGGCATCAACACGCTCACGGGCGGCGACCAGGTGGCGCCCTATGGGGGAGCCGCCTTCCACGACAACCGGGTGGCCCTGGAAAAGGTCGCCCCGGACCTGCCGCCCGATCCTTTGGCTGCCGCAAAACCTGAACGAGTCGAGCCGGTTGTTGGCTAAGTCTTAAGCTTACCGTGAGCAGATTCTTGATCTAGAACGCTGAAGCCTATTGTTAGGCTCGAACACGATTCTGTCCTGGGGGAATGATCCATGTCACTCACGCTTCGCACGCTGCTGGCCGCAGCCGCCATCGCCGCTGCCTCGACCGGCGTCTTTGCGGCCGCCTCCAACATGCCGACCAACTACCAGCCTGACCCGGCGCTCAAGACCGCCAGCATGGGCGAGCTCCGGTCGCGGGTGAGCCAGGCCTGCTCCGCCACGCAGGCCAAGCTCCAGAACGTGAGCGAGGCGGCGGTCTCCGGGAAATGCGGCTGCTACGCGGGCCGGACCATGCGCGCCTTGAGCGCCGACGAGGTCCAGGCCTACCGCGACACCGGCGTGTTCAACGACACCGCCCGCGACAAGGCCCTGAAGGCCCTCGACGCCTGCAACCTCTCGCGGCCGACCCTGTAGGGCTGCCGCTCGCGATCACCTCCAGTGAAACGCACCACTTTCCCCTCCCCGCAAGGGGGAGGGAAGAGAGCGCGCGGTTTCACCCCGGCGAGCGCAGCCATCCGCCTGCATCCCAGCCCGTCGAAAACACCACGTGGTCGCCCTCGAGGCGGGCCTGGCCGGTGCAGATCATGCGCAGCGCCTGCGGGTAGAGCGCGTGCTCCTGGACCAGAACCCGCGCGGCGAGGCTGTCCTCCGTGTCGCCGGGGATCACCGGCACCGCCGCCTGGGCCACGATGGGTCCGGCGTCGAGTTCCGGCACCACGAAATGCACCGTGCAGCCATGCACCAGCACGCCCTCGTCCAGCGCCCGCCGATGGGTGTGCGTGCCTCGGAAAAGCGGCAGGAGGGAAGGGTGGATGTTGATCATCCGGCCCTCCCAGCGCTCCACGAACCCGTCGGTCAGCACCCGCATGAATCCGGCCAGGCAGATGAACCCGATGTCCCGCTCGCGCAGGGCCGCGTCCAGGGCCTCGTCGAAGCCGTCGCGGGTGGAAAAGGCCCTGTGATCGATCGCGAGCGCCTCGATGCCGGCCTCCCGCGCCCGCTCCAGCCCGCCCGCGTCGGGGCGGTTGGAGAGCACGAGGGCGATCTCGGCGGGAAAATCCGGGCTCCGGGCGGCCTCGATCAGGGACACCATGTTGGAGCCGCGCCCGGAGATCAGGATGGCGATGCGGCGGGTCATCGCAGCGCCAGGCGGCCGGAGGTCCGCACGCGCTCGCCGCCCTCATGGGCGACGACCTCGCCGATGCGCACGGGGCTCTCGCCCGCCTGCCTCAGGCGCTCCATGACCGCATCGGCCCTCTCCCTGCCGCCCACCGCGATCATGCCGATGCCGCAGTTGAAGGTGCGCAGCATCTCGGCTTCCGCGACGCCGCCGGTCCCGGCGAGCCAGCCGAAGACGGGCGGCACCGGAATGGCGTCGAGGTCGAGGCGCACGCCGAGGCCGTCGGGCAGCACGCGCGGGATGTTGTCGGGAAAGCCGCCGCCGGTGATGTGGCAGAGGGCCTCGATCCCGTCGCCGGATCTGAGCGCCGACAGCAGGGTCTTCACGTAGATCCGGGTCGGCTCCAGCAGGGCCTGGGCGAGGCTCTGGCCCGGCGCGAAGGGGGCAGGCGCATCCCAGGCGAGGCCCGACATCTCCACGATGCGGCGCACCAGGGAGAAGCCGTTCGAGTGCACGCCGGAGGAGGGCAGGCCGATGAGCGCGCAGCCCGCCGCGACCTCTTTCGGGAGGAGCGTTCCGCGCTCGGCCGCCCCCACCGCGAAACCGGCGAGGTCGTAGTCGCCCCGGGCGTAGAGCCCCGGCATTTCCGCGGTCTCCCCGCCGATGAGCGCGCAGCCCGCCTGGCGGCAGCCCTCGGCGATGCCCTTCACGATGGCCACGCCCACCTCCGGCGAGAGCTTGCCGGTGGCGAAGTAGTCGAGGAAGAACAGGGGCTCCGCGCCCTGGACGATGATGTCGTTGACGCACATGGCCACGAGGTCGATGCCGATGGTGTCGTGGATGCCGGTGTCGATGGCGATCTTCACCTTGGTGCCCACCCCGTCATTGGCCGCCACCAGGATCGGGTCCCTGAAGCCTGCCGCCTTGAGGTCGAACAATCCGCCGAACCCGCCGATCTCCGCATCCGCCCCGGGCCGCCGCGTGGCGCGCACCAGGGGCTTGATCCGGTCGACCATGGCGTTGCCCGCGTCGATGTCGACGCCCGCCTGGGCATAGGTCAGGCCGTTCGTCTGCTTCTCGGTCATCGGCGCTCCTCGTCTCGGCTCGGGCAGTAAGGCGAGCGCGGGCCGGAGGCAAGGGGATTCGGCGGGGCCGGGAATGGAGCGGGAGGGCCGGGGAAGGGGCGGGATGGAGGGTCCCGTGTCCATGGCTGGGATTGGCTTTGTGTCGCGCAGGTGGCGCGACGCGGCTCTCCTCCCCCTTGTGGGGAGAAGGTGGAGGTGGGGGTGTTTGCGCCAGACCTTCATAGGCTATCGCTCACACCCCACCCTGGCCCTCCCCACAAGGGGGAGGGAAAAGGAGGCGCGGCTCCGAGCCAGGGATTCCCTTCCCCTCCGCTTCGCTCCGGCCGGGAATGACACTGAGGTTATGACTAGGTGTCATCCCCGGCGAGCCGAAGGCGAGGGAAGGGGATCCACGTTTGCGACACCCGCCCGTCATCCCGGGGCCGCGCAGCGGAGCCTGGGATCCATAACCGCTGACGGTCGAGGATGAGGCGCAGACCGTCCCGCCTTTCCTTCCGCCACCGTGTTTATGAATCCCCGCCCCCGCAGGGACGACAGGCCAGGGTGCTGGGGCGCAACGGCCTGTTATCCCTAACCCGTGGCCCAAGATTGATCTCGCCGCGGCAAACCACCATCATCACCCCCGATGACCATTCCCAACATCATCACCATCGGCCGCCTCATCCTGGTTCCCGTCGTGATCGTCATGATCATGCAGCAGCGGTGGGCGGCGGCGTTCGGGCTGTTCGTGGCGGCGAGCGTCTCGGATGCGGTGGACGGGTTCATCGCCCGGCACTTCGACATGAGAAGCGAGTTCGGGGCCTATATCGATCCCCTGGCCGACAAGTCCCTCCTGGTCTCCATCTACGTGACCCTTGCGGTCGTGGGGGCCATCCCGAGCTGGCTTGCCATCGTGGTGGTGTCCCGGGACGTGATGATCGTCGCCGCCGTGCTCCTGTCCTGGGTCATGAGCCGTCCCGTGGCGATCAGGCCGCTGATCGTCAGCAAGCTGAACACGGGAGCCCAGATTGCGTTTGCGGCCTTCGTGCTCGCCGCCAACGCCTTCGGGGCGGAGCTTGCGGGGCTGGAGGATATCGCCATGCTGATCGTCGCAGCCTTGACCGTCGCGTCCGCCGGTGCCTATCTCGGAGGCTGGCTGCGGCACATGACGGGCTGAAGCGTTTCCGGGAGTTGACCTCGCGTCCGCGGCGAAAGCTCCGGGCGTCGAGGGTTCGAGGGATGGAGACCCCATGACGATCCAGAGGCAGATCGGATTCTGGACGGCGGCGCTGGTCGCGACGGTGCTCCTGCTGTTCGTCCTGCGCGGCATCCTCCTGCCCTTCGTGGCGGGCTTCGCGCTCGCCTATCTCCTCGATCCCCTGGCGGACCGGCTGCAGAAGATCGGCGTCGGGCGCCTCGGGGCGAGCCTGCTCATCCTGGTCCTGTTCGTCCTGATCTTCATCGTCACCCTGGTGATCCTGGTGCCCTTCGCCGTGCAGCAGATCGGGGCCTTCGTGGAGCGGCTTCCCAGTTACGTGACCCGGCTCCAGCAGCTCGGAACCGAGCAGCTCGGGCCCCTCATCAGGCGGCTCGGGGCCGAGAACGCCCTGCCCGAGATGCAGACCTCCGTGGGCAACCTGATCAGCCAGGGCATCGCCTGGCTCGGGGCCTTCCTGCAATCCCTCTGGTCCGGCGGCCAGGCGCTGATCGGCATCTTCTCCCTGCTCGTGGTGACCCCGGTGGTGGCCTTCTACATGCTCGTGGACTGGGACCGCATGGTGCGCACGGTGGATTCCTGGATGCCCACCCGCCATCGGGAGACCATCCGCTCCATCGCCCGGGACATCGACAAGGCCATTGCGGGCTTCGTCCGGGGGCAGGCCATGGTCTGCCTCATCCTCGGCACCTTCTACGCGGTGGGCCTGTCCATCATCGGGCTCAATTTCGGAGCCCTGATCGGCATGATCTCGGGGCTGCTGAGCTTCATTCCCTATGTGGGCTCGCTCACCGGGCTCATCCTGTCCCTGGGCGTGGCCATCGTGCAGTTCTGGCCCGACTGGACCATGATCGTGGCGACGCTGGGCATCTTCATCTTCGGCCAGTTCGTGGAGGGCAACATCCTGTCCCCCAAGCTGGTGGGGGATTCCATCGGCCTCCACCCGGTCTGGCTCATGTTCGCCCTGCTGGCCTTCGGCGCGCTCTTCGGCTTCGTCGGCCTGCTTCTGGCGGTGCCCCTCGCCGCCGCCATGGGGGTGATCGCGCGCTTCGCCCTGCGCCAATACCTGTCGAGCCCCCTCTACCGGGGCGCCGACCCGGTGATCCTGAAGCCCAGGGTCGAGATCGAGGCTCCCGCGAAGGCCGACGCCGATGCGTGAGGCCCCCAAGCAGCTCGCCTTCGACCTGCCCCTGGACCCCCGCTACGGGGCCGAGGACTTCCTCGTCAGCCCGTCCAACGAGGGGGCCTATGGCCGGATCGAGGCCTGGCCCGACTGGCCGGACACGATCCTCCTGCTGGTGGGGCCGCGGGGCAGCGGCAAGAGCCATCTGGCCTCCATCTGGGCCACCAACGCCCATGCCTGGACCGTGGACGCCCGCGAGGTTACGGGGGACAAGGTGCCCCATCTGGTGTCGAACGGGGCGCTGGCCCTCGAGGACATGGACCGGGGCGACCGGGACGAGCCGGCCCTGTTCCACCTCCTGAACCTGGCCCGGGAGCGCAGGACCCATGTGCTCATCACCTGCCGGACGCCCCCCGACCGCTGGGGCCTCGCCACGCCGGACCTTCTCTCCCGCCTCCGCCTCGCCCCGAGCGTTGCCCTGGACCCCCCGGATGACGCCCTGCTCAAGGCGGTCCTGGTCAAGCTGTTCGTGGACAGGCAACTCGTGGTCGACACCAGTGTTGTCGATTATATCGCCCTGCGGATCGAACGCTCCCTGGCCAAGGCCGCCGAGGTCGTGACCCTCCTCGACCGGGAGGCCCTCAGCCGGGGGCGGCGGGTGTCGCGGGCGATTGCGGCTGAAATCCTCGGAGCCGCGCAGGAAACGGATGAAATCGAGTGAAGCTTGATCCCAGCGCCTTGTCGTCGAACCGTCGTGAAACCGTCACGAAACCGAGAGCAAAACGAGCCCCTCAGAAACAGGCGGCGGAGATGGACGTGCGCGGTGCGATGGACCTGGCCGGAGGCTTGGCCGAAAACCTGGCCGAGGCGGAGGCCGTCAGCGAGACGCCCCTGCCCAAGGCTCCGCCGGACATCGACCTGGACGGGGCCGCCCTGCGGCAGTTCCCTCAGCGCTACATCAACCGGGAGCTGTCCTGGCTCCAGTTCAACAGGCGGGTGCTGGAAGAGGCGTCGAACCGCAACCACCCGCTCCTGGAGCAGCTGCGCTTCCTGTCGATCTCCGCCGACAACCTGGACGAGTTCTTCATGGTGCGCGTGGCGGGCCTTAGGGGCCAGGTGCGCTCGGGGGTTGCCGCCTCGTCCCAGGACGGCCTCACCCCCCAGGAGCAGCTGACGCGGATCTCCGTGGCGGTGGCGCATCTGGCGTCCGACCAGCAGAAGCGCTGGGGGGAGCTGCGCGACGCGGTGCTGGAGGAGGGCATCGTGCTCGTCGAGGGAAGCGGCCTGACGAAGCCCGAGGCCTCCTGGCTCGAGGACTACTTCCTCAACCACGTGTTCCCGGTGCTCACGCCGCTGGCCATCGACCCGGCGCATCCCTTCCCGTTCATTCCCAACCTCGGCACCTCCATCGGGCTCAAGCTCGCGCGCAAGAGCGACGGCAAGGTGCTCAACGCCCTGATCCGCCTGCCCGTGAAGGCCGAGCGCTTCATCCGCCTGCCGGATTTCGCCGAGACCGGCGCGACCCGGTTCATCGCCCTGGAGCAGGTGATCGTGCTCTACACGGGCCGCCTGTTCCCGGGCTACAGCGTGAACGGGCAGGGCGCCTTCCGGGTGATCCGCGACTCCGACATCGAAGTGGAGGAAGAGGCGGAGGATCTGGTGCGCCTGTTCGAGACCGCCCTCAAGCAGCGCCGCCGCGGCAGCGTGATCCGCCTGGAGGTCGAGGCGGCCATGCCGGAGGACCTGCGGGTCTTCGTGGCCGAGGAGCTGGAGGTGTCGGCCGAGGAGGTCTTCGTGGTGGAAGGCATGATGGGCCTGAGCGACCTCTCCCAGCTCGTCGCCCTCGACAGGCCGGACCTCAAGTTCAAGCCCTACAACCCGCGCTTCCCGGAGCGCATCCGCGAGCACAGCGGCGACTGCTTCGCGGCCATCCGCCAGAAGGACATCATCGTCCACCATCCCTACGAATCCTTCGACGCGGTGGTGCAGTTCCTGCTCCAGGCGGCCCGGGACCCCAACGTGGTGGCGATCAAGCAGACCCTCTACCGCACCTCCTCCAACTCCCCCATCGTGGCGGCGCTGGCGGAGGCCGCGGAGGCGGGCAAATCCGTCACCGCCCTGGTGGAGCTCAAGGCCCGGTTCGACGAGGAGGCCAACATCCGCTGGGCCAGGGACCTGGAGCGGGCGGGCGCCCAGGTGGTGTTCGGCTTCATCGAGCTGAAGACCCACGCCAAGCTCTCCATGGTGGTGCGGCGCGAGGGCAGCCAGCTCATCACCTATTGCCACGTGGGCACGGGCAACTACCACCCGATCACGGCGCGCATCTATACGGACCTGTCCTTCTTCACCGCCGACCCGGCCATCGGGCGGGACGTGTCCCGCATGTTCAACTTCGTGACGGGCTACGCGGAGCCGGCGGAGCTGGAGCGGATGGCGGTCTCGCCGCTCAACCTCAAGAAGCGCCTCCTGGAGCACATCCAGGAGGAGATCGCCCACGCCAGGGCCGGGCGGCCCGGCGCCATCTGGTGCAAGTGCAATTCCCTGGTGGACCCGGGCATCATCGACGCCCTCTACGACGCCAGCGCCGCGGGGGTGCAGGTGGACCTCATCGTGCGCGGCATCTGCTGCCTGAGGCCCGGCATCAAGGGACTGTCGGAGAACATCCGGGTCAAGTCCATCGTCGGGCGCTTCCTGGAGCACACGCGCATCTACGCCTTCGGCAAGGGCAAGGCGCTGCCGAACCCGGACGCCCATGTGTACATCTCGTCCGCCGACCTCATGACCCGCAACCTGGAGCGGCGGGTGGAGGCGCTGCTTCCGATCCTGAACCCCACGGTCCACCAGCAGGTGCTGGACCAGATCATGCTGGCGAACCTGCTCGACAACGAGCAGAGCTGGACCGTCCTGCCCGACGGCACGAGCCGCCGGGTGACCCCGGCCAAGGGCGAGGAACCATTCAATGCCCACAGGTATTTCATGACCAACCCGAGTCTGTCCGGCCGTGGAAAATCCCTCAAGACATCCAGTCCGAAGGCGCTCGCAAAGCGAGGGCACCGCTAGCATGCAAGCCCTGATCAACCGGGAGGCGCAGGGGCGGCTCAAGATCGGCCGTCCCGTCGCCATCATCGACATCGGGTCCAACTCGGTGCGCCTCGTGGCCTATGAGGGCATGGCCCGGGCGGTGACGCCCATCTACAACGAGAAGGTTCTCTGCGGCCTGGGCCGCCATGTGGCCACCACGGGCCGCCTGGACGACGAGGCCGCCGACCGGGCCCTGAGGGCGCTCGCCCGCTTCAAGGTGCTCTGCGAGACCATGAACGTGTCGGACGTGTTCGTGCTGGCCACGGCCGCGGCCCGCGACGCCTCCAACGGCCCCGCCTTCCTGGACGCGGCGGCGAACGCCTGCGGCAGCCCGATCCGCCTCCTGTCCGGAGCCGAGGAGGCGCATTACTCGGCGCTCGGCGTGATCGCGGGCTTCCACGAGCCGGACGGCATCGTGGGCGACATGGGCGGCGGCAGCCTGGAACTGGTGGACGTGCGGGGCGCGGCGGTCGGGGAGGGGATCACCATGCCGCTGGGCGGCCTCGCCCTTCAGGACGTGAGCGGCGGCTCCCTCAAGAAGGCGCAGAAGATCGTGCGCACGGCCCTGGAGCGCGCGCCGGAATATCTCGAGAACCTGCACGGGCGCACCTTCTACGCGGTGGGCGGCACCTGGCGCGCCCTGGCCCGGCTTCACCAGGCGGCGCGGGACTACCCGCTCCACGTGATGCACGGCTACCTCATCAGCCCCGAGGACGGGCTCGACTTCCTCCGCCTGGTGGAGGAGGCCGACACCAAGACCCTGAAGGACATCGAGAGCGTCTCCGAGGCCCGCCGCCCGCTCCTGGCCTACGGGTCCATCGTGCTGGAGGAGATCATCCGCCTGGGCGCGCCCAAGGAGGTGGCGATCTCGGCCTATGGGGTGCGCGAGGGGCTGCTCTTCGACCGGCTCGATCCCCGGATCCGAGGGCTCGACCCGCTGCTCTCGGCGGCGGGCGACCTCAACCTCCTGCGCTCCCGCTCGCCCCGCCACGGGGAGGAGCTGTGGGAATGGACCGACGCCTTCATCGGCAGCCTGGGCCTGCCGGAAACCGAGACCGAGCGCCGGCTGCGCCACGCGGCCTGCCTCCTGGCCGACATCGGCTGGCGGGCCCATCCCGACTATCGCGGCGAGCAGAGCCTCAACCTCATCGCCTACGGGGCCTTCGCCGGGCTCGATCACCCGGGCCGGGCCTACCTCGCCCTGTCGATCTTCTTCCGCCACGAGGGCCTGTCGCCCGACAAGGTCGGCTCCCGCATCAAGGCCCTGGCGGGGCCGAGGCTCATGGAGCGCGCCCGCCTGCTAGCGGCCCTCATGCGGGTCGCCTATCCGGTCTCGGTCGCCATGGAGGGCGTCCTGCCGCAGGCGCCCCTCGTGCCGCGGGGCAACCGGGTGGTTCTGAGGCTCCCCGCCCGGATGGAGCCCCTGGCCAACGAGCGCCTCGACGGCCGCCTGCGCGCCCTGGGCAAGCTCCTCAACATGGAGCCCGCCATCGAGCTCCTGCGCTGAGCGGCGAAGCGTCCCCGAAGGGGCGACGGGCGCGGCAAAGGAACCCGTTTGATTTTTCCTCCGACGGATGCAAGTTTTGCGCCCAGCCCCGTCCAGGGGCGAACACGATCGTGAACCGGCCGCATCCGGGAGTCCAAGCATGAGCCTGATCAACCTGTCCGCCGTGCGCGACGCGCAGCCCTCGCGCGACCCCTACAGCTTCCTGCTCGCGTCGAAATTCCTCAAGGAAGACGCCGTGGACGACCTGCGCCGGGACTTTCCCGAGATCAACAAGCCCGGCTACCTGACGGTGGACGAGGTCAAGCTCCACGGCCGCTTCAAGCAGCTCATCGACGAGCTCGAAGGCCCCGAGCTGACCGAGGAGCTGTCGCGCAAGTTCGGGCAGGACCTGCACGCCTATCCCCGCCTGACCACGATCATGAAGCGCTCGCAGCCCAAATACGGCTCGATCCATACGGACGGCCCGTCCAAGGTCATGACCATGCTGGTCTACATGAACGACGAATGGCAGCAGGACGAGGGCGGACGCCTGCGGGTGCTCTACGACGAGAAGAACTACGAGCCCTACAAGCTCGAAGTGCCCCCCACCATGGGCACAATGTTCGCCTTCCTGCGCTCCGACAATTCCTGGCACGGCCACCTGCCGTTCTCCGGCGAGCGCCGGGTGGTCCAGATCGCCTGGGTGAAGAGCCAGGCGGACGTGGACCGCAAGAAGAAGCACAACAAGATGGCCCAGTTCTTCAAGGGGATTTTCGGGCGGTAGGGGGCTCCGGAGAAGCAAAGACCATGCAACCGCCTTGCCGGATGTAGGTCCAACTCGGTCGCTTACGAAGCTAATCCTTACTGAGCATTTACAAGGCTTTTTGCATGTTTGACGGCGCTCTCCAATGACTGTGCCCTCAGGTCGCTGAGCGACTGCGAAGGGTCAGCCAAGAATTTCGAGCGCGCCACGTTCTCGATCTCGGGCCTGCATATATCCAGCATCATGGTAATGAGTTTCTCTTGATCTATGAGCTGTCCCTCCCGCAGCGAACTCGCCACCTTCAAACAATCCTCAGGAGTCTGAATGTTGGAGATGCGGGCCGACGAGGGCCGCGCTGTGGCGGCGGACAGAGGAGGCGCATCAGCTTTCTTGGCCGTTGCCTTAGCTTGTACAGCCTCCGTAACCACGTTCTTTTTCACAACCCCATAAAGAGAATCTCGGAGCCCATCCAAGGATCCGCCTTCCAAGCGAACCAGCTCAAGAGCAGCATTCAACGCCGCCTGTACTTCCCGGTTGCAAATCGTCATGGCGGCAGTTGTGAGTATTTCAGCGCTCTCCGACGAGGCAACGAGGTCATTGAGTTCTTTTGTTGTGCAGGCATACATTCGGTCGCGAAGTAAATCCCTCGTTCGGGCAGCTTCATCAATACGCTGTTTGCGTATGACAGTGGCCTGCTCAACTTCGATTGTGCGACGCGCTAAAGCTTCTTTCAGCCGCGTTCCAACGGCTCGGGGTAGGTCATCGAGATAAGGCCCTTTGAAAAAGGTCGTACCCGTTCCTGGGCCATAGAGACGGTCATGCGTCTCGATCAATGAGACGGCAGCAGCGTTACAGACATTTCCTACTGAAGTGAGGGCGTCGTACCACTTGCCCTCCCTCGCTAGATCCAGGGCGGAATTGCTTGCCCCGATTGCTCCTGCATAACAATCGGTCGCTGCGCGGATATAAGGAAGATGAAGCCTTCGCTTTTGCTGCTCGGTCAATTCCTGCCCAAGGCCGACGCTTGCAACGAGACTCACCAGAAGACCTAAAGCTATGCTATGATATTTCATTATAGGCCAGCCCTTTGGCTATTAGGCTAGCACAACCTCTAGCTACGTCGAGCTAAGTGATCAAAATTTCCTGGGCAAAGGAGATCTTCACAAGGGAGGCTGCTCGCTTGAAGATCTTCGATACTACCGAAATGGCATCATCAGCCTAGTGTGAGCGCCCGCAGCTTAACCCGCCCGCGCTCCAGCACCAGGGCGAGCTGGCCGTTTTTGAGGGCGAGCGCCTTTTCGCCGAAGAGGGACCGCCGCCAGCCGTGGAGGGAGGGCACGTCGGCGCCGTCGCTTTCGGCGATGGCCTCCAGTTCCTCGACGGTGGCGATGATCTTGGGGGCCACGCCCTCCTGCTCGGCCACCGCCTTGAGCAGGACCTTGAGCAGATCGACGGTGGAGCCCGTGTTGCCCCGGCCGCGGTTGCGCTCGAAGGCCGGCACGGTGGCGGGGTCGCGGGCGAGGCCGCGCTCCACCGCCTCCAGGATGTCGCCGCCCGTGCGGGAGCGCTCGTAGCCGTTGGGGATGGAGCGCAGCCTGCCTAAGGCCTCCACGCTGCGCGGGGCCGAGGTGGCGATGTCGATGAGGGCGTCGTCCTTGAGGATGCGCCCGCGGGGCACGTCGCGGCCCTGCGCCTCGCGCTCGCGCCAGGCGGCCACCTCCATGAGAACCGCAACCTCCTTGGGCTTGCGCAGGCGGCCCGCCAGGCGGCGCCAGGCGTTGTCCGGATCGGCCTGGTAGGTCTCGGGCGAGGTGAGGACCGACATTTCCTCGGTGAGCCAGGCCAGGCGGCCGTTGGCCTGCAGCTGCGCCACCAGGGCCTCGTAGACCTTCACCAGATGGGTGACGTCGGAGAGCGCGTAGGTGAGCTGCGCCTCCGAGAGCGGACGGCGCGACCAGTCGGTGAAGCGGGAGGACTTGTCCACCTTCGCCTTGGCGAGGTCGTTCACCAGCTGCTCGTAGGACACGGAATCGCCGTAGCCGCACACCATGGCGGCCACCTGGGTGTCGAACAGGGGCTCGGGCACGATGCCGCCCAGGTTCCAGACGATCTCCAGGTCCTGCCGGGCCGAGTGGAACACCTTGACCACGCCCTTGTCGGCCATGAGCCCCATGAAGGGATCGAGGCTGATCCCCTCGGCGAGAGGGTCGATGAGACAGGCGTCCGCCGGGTCCGGCCCTGCCATCTGGATCAGGCACAGCTTGGGGTAATAGGTGGTCTCGCGCAGGAACTCCGTGTCGACGGTGACGAACGGGTGGGCGGAGAGACGGGCGCAGGCGGATGCCAGGGCGTCGGTGGAAGTGATCAGATCCATAGGGGCCTTTTAGAGCATTTTCCGGAAACTTGGGAACCGCTATTCCGTTCCATCGCGGCGGCCCACAGAAAATACTCCTAGCCGGGCCAGGGGCGGGAGATGCCCATTCCCCCAGTGAACGCTTGCTCCGGCCTGCGGAAGCGGAGGCTCGGCCGTTTCGCGAGGCGGCGAGGGCCAGATTTCTATCCTGGGGATGCTCCGCAGCGGGCGCTGCGGAGCATGGTTGATGGGCAGGCCGGTGGGGTCGCCGTTCGCGCGAGGGACCGGGAGCGCCAGGGGCCTCCTAGATGTGAGTTCTGATCAGGTTGTTCCGGCGAGAGCCTGAGCCGGTGTTCGTCTGTGCAAGCTACCATGCGGGCGCTGCTGATTGTACCAGGTCAGCCACCGGGCCAGATCGGTAACCCGAGCTTCCGAG
>JAESGY010000114.1_pt1 | contig 69514 bp, 72 predicted proteins | sample 9269841 | NCBI WGS metagenome assembly JAESGY01 (sample SAMN17022865, study PRJNA683097) | algae metagenome | isolation source: Spirirestis rafaelensis WJT71-NPBG6 and co-occurring heterotrophs from... | place: USA: Pinto Wells, Joshua Tree National Park, Colorado Desert, CA | collected 2006-08-15 | reverse complement strand
ACCACCGTAAAGTCGAGACGGTCGGGGCTGCCGATGTTGCCGTAGGTCACAGGGCCAACATGCAAACAGCCGACAAAGTGCAGGTCGCCGACTTGCTCGGATCTCGTCAAAGCAGCCTCCAGGGCTCGGAGAGCCCGGCGGACGGCTTCCGATGGTCCGCCCTCCCTCACAGGAAAGATTGAAAGAACCCCATCACCGATAAACTTGAGCACATCACCATCTTCGGATTGAACCGACCCGACAACCACCTCTAGATACCGGCCAAGATGGTCCAGCAGCTGATCAGGTAGCAACTACTCCGAGAGAGCTGTGTACCCGAGTAGGTCCGTCAGCAGCACAGCCGCTTCGATCTCGATCCAGTCACCCCGTCGAATAGCACCTGCCATGACGCGCTTGGCTGGACCATCGCCGAGGTACGTTCGAAGAAGGCTCTCAGCCGAGCGGCGCATTGCAGCCGGTTCCAGCCCTGCGGCAAGGAAGGGGCTCAGCTCCTCAATGAATGCCACGTCCTCCGGGCTGAAGCCCTCGAGCCGATCGCTCGTGAAGGAGGCTCCCTGGACCGAGCCGTCTCCGTACGCAATGGGGATGGCCAGGTAGTCTGCGCTGCCTGCGGCCGCCAACTCGAAGAGCACCGGGTGGTCGTGCGCGGGATCGAGATCTCGAAGCGAGCGGCGAAATCGGGTGTGGGTCTTGACGACATGCTCGAAAGGGCTGCCCGTGTATGAGCCTGTCGCCATGGTCGTGCGCGGGACAGCGTACTCCTCGGCTCCGGACCCGCGCACCCAAATCACGCCCCAAGCTGCGATGAGAGGATTGGCAAGGTGCTGGCCGACGCGTACCCGGTAAAGCGGCACGCCTTCGGCCAGCAGCCTCTCGGAGCATCCTGCAACGATCTCGACGGGAGTGAGCCCGATGCGGGCGGGCCCGGCCAGCCACCGAGCTAGGTCGAGGACGTGAAGGGAGCGTTGAGGCTCCTGGGGCATACGCTCACCCCCACCTTATCGACTGCTGAGCCTGTTATGACAGAACAATCCCTCAACAAATCGGCGGTTCCGAAACGATGGAGCCTGCCAGCGGTCGAGGCGCCTCTATGGGTGATGGGCAGTATCATTGCTGGATGGCAGAAGGGCCGGCAATGGCTCGCTTCCTGGGTGCCGGTTCTCATGCGATTGAGGCACCGCCATAAGCCGCAAGGTGACGGCGACGAGCGCAACGGAGACAGGTTTCACCAGGCTCTCCCAGGCCAAAATGCTATCCTCTGTGGCGAGCGAATCCTTGCACACCCACCAATATTTCCAAAGACTTAGCTTGTGTTTCGCGCCTGAGCGTTCTTCCATATGCCGGGGATGCTTGTCGATCTCGGACTTGAGCGCGTCGGGCGGAAAATCTCCATTGGCTCTGCCCTCATTCGCCTGCACGTGCCCCTGGATCGCGTCGAGCTTCGCCAGGACATTTGCGTGCCAGAAAACGGCGCCAAGTAGCCGGACGCACATTCTTGGCCTAAAGTGATGGTCCCGAGAATGAAGGACGCCGTATGATCTACGAACTGCGCATTTACCACTGTCTTCCCGGGCGCCTGCCCGCGTTGCTGAAGCGTTTCGAAAACACCACGCTGGGCCTGTGGGAGAAGCACGGCATACGGCAGGCTGGGTTCTGGACAGTGAAAGTAGGTGAGTCTAACCAGGATCTCTATTACATGCTCGCCTGGGACTCGATGGGCGAGTGCGAGACCAAGTGGAATGCCTTCCAGACCGATCCTGCCTGGATTGCCGCCCGCACCGAAAGTGAGAGGGATGGGCCAATCGTAGCCTCAGTCAGCAACTCGTTCCTGAGCCCGACGTCGTTTTCATCCGTCAAATAGTCTTCACGCCATTTGATGCAGGCGCAATGGATCCTTTGTGGCGCCTCGACGCGCCCAAATTAGATCATGTCCTGCTCGGGTAGGTTTCTAACCGCTCAGCCTGTCGATCATGGACTGTGTGATGAGGCAGACGCCCTCATCGGTCCGGCGGAACCGCTGGGCATCCAAGGTCGGATCCTCACCCACCACAAGACCGTCCGGGATGCGCACCCCCCGGTCAATAATGACCTTAGTGAGCCGGGCAGAGCGCGCCACTTCAGCCTTCGGGAGCACAACGGCCTGGTGGAGCTGAGCGTAGGAGTGAACCCGAACGCCGGTGAACAGAAGCGACTTGCGAACAGACGCGCCGGACACGATGCAACCGCCCGACAGAAGCGAGTTGATCGCCTCACCCCGGTGCCCCTCCTCGTCGTGGATGGTCCTCGCCGGCGGAGTGATCGGCGCAAAGGTCCAGATCGGCCATGCCTGATCGTAAAGATCCAGGGCCGGTAGAGCTTCGCACAGGTCGATATTAGCCGCCCAGTAGGCGTCCAGTGTGCCCACATCCCGCCAGTAGGCCTGAGCCTCGGTGGAGGAACGCACGCAGGAGCTGGTGAAGCGGTGAGTCACGGCTTTGCCGTGCTGCACCAGGTAGGGGATGATGTCCTTGCCGAAGTCGCGGCTTGAGCCCGGGTCGGCCGCGTCACGCCTGAGTTGCTGAGCCAGGAAGCGTGTGGTGAACACGTAGATGCCCATGCTGGCCAGAGCCATGTCAGGCTTGTCCGGCATGCCCGGCGCGTCCCTCGGCTTTTCCAGAAAGGAGACGATGCGGTCTGTCTGGTCCACGGCCATGACACCGAAGCCACTGGCCTGCTCGCGCGGTACCTCGATGCACCCGACCGTCACGTCCGCGCCCTGGCTCACGTGCTGCTGGAGCATGGGCTCATAATCCATCTTGTAGACGTGGTCGCCCGCCAGGATCATGATGTGCTCAGGGCGGTAACTCTCGATGATGTCGAGGTTCTGGTAGACCGCGTCGGCTGTGCCCTCATACCAAAGGTGCTCGGCGATGCGCTGGCTGGCGGGCAGGATGTCAAAGCTCTCGTTGCGCTCGGGCCGCAGGAAGTTCCAGCCGCGCTGCAGGTGGCGAATAAGGCTGTGGGCCTTGTACTGGGTTGCCACAGCGATGTGGCGGATCCCGGAGTTGAGAGCGTTGGAGAGGGCAAAGTCGATGATGCGCGACTTGCCGCCAAAGTACACGGCGGGTTTGACGCGCTTGTCGGTGAGTTCCAGGAGCCGAGTGCCACGACCGCCTGCCAGAACATAGGCCATTGTATGGCGGGCGAGGGGAGCAGACGGGCTGGCCTTCGGCATCGGGGTTCCTCTGGTATCTGGGTGGGCTTCACTGGCCCACTCCGAATCCTATGCCCACGGCCGAACAGAAGTTCCGCATCCTAGGCTCTGCCGGACTGACCGGAAGAGCAGGGGGCCTTCAAGTCTGATGCGAATCAATCACCCATGATCTTTGTCTCCCCTCTTTCGGGTTGATGGGGGAGCGTCTTAAGCGGCTGGGGGTGTACGTTCCCGGCACCGCCATGAGCCCTGCAGTAAACTGGGCAGATCGCTGTCGGCTGACGAGCATGGCGCTATCGCCGACAGAAACTGCGCGCACTAGTACAAAGTCGCACAATGGCGGACGGCGATCGCGCGCAAGATTCGGCTCCGCTCTGCACTGAAATCTCTAACCTGATGGAATAGGCACATGAACATCCCCTTCCGCTCGCTCGGGTCCACAGGCATCCCGGTTTCCGCGCTGGGCATCGGCACGGCTCCTCTCGGCGATCTATTCACTAAACTCGACGATCAGGTTGCGATCGCAACTCTCGCGGATGCTCTACGATCCGGAATCACGCTTCTCGATACCTCGCCTCATTACGGAAATGGTCTTGCTGAGCATCGATGCGGAACAGCGTTGCGGATCGCCGGGCGCGATAACGTCGTGCTCTCTACCAAGGTCGGCCGCGTCATGGACCCGCGCAGTCCTGGAGGCACGGCGATCGCCGAGGGTGCGGCTGCGCCTGGCTTTGTCGGTGGATTCCCGCACAAGGCTGCCATCGATTACTCGTATGATGGAACAATGCGTTCCTTCGAGCAGTCACTTCTCCGGTTGGGCACTGACCGGATCGATATCGCGCTCATCCACGATGTCGACGTGTTCACTCATGGAGCTGATGCTCTTGAAATTCGGTTCGGCGAGGCGATGAATGGCGCCTACCGTGCCTTGGATCGGTTGCGCTCCGAAGGCGCTGTGAAGGCGATCGGCGTTGGCGTGAACGAAGCTGATATCTGCGTTCGGTTCGCCAATGAGGGTGATTTCGACGCGATGCTGCTCGCCGGACGCTACTCGCTCCTTGAGCAGCCCGCGCTGGACGAGTTCCTGCCACTAGCTCAGAGGAAGAGCATTGGCGTCATGCTCGGCGGCGTATTGAACTCGGCGATCTTAGCCACCGGCGCGATCCAGGGGGCCCGCTATAATTATAAGGATGCACCGCCAGAAGTGATGGCGCGCGTTGCCCGGATCGAGCAGGTTTGCCGGGCTCATAAAGTACAGCTGATTGATGCTGCACTGCAGTTTGCGCTTGGTCACGTTGCAGTCTCGTCCGTCGTGCTGGGCGCAGAAACACCCGAACAGGTACGTAGTAACATTACATCTATGACGCGCCCGATTCCATCGAGCCTGTGGAGTGATCTCAAGGCCGAAGGGCTTCTGAATGCGGAAGCGCCTACACCCTCATGAAGTCATGCTGAGGCAACCAAATCGTCCTCACCGAGGCACGCGGGTTGAGCGCGAAATCAAGTGATAGGGAAATAAATTGGGATCATGATACTGACTTTGGGCAAAGCTCATCTATGTTCTTAACGGTGACCCCTGTTCTGAATATCATCTCATCCTAAGTCGATGAGGTCCTTTTCAGCTTTATCATCAGCGCCACTGCGTTCGAAAGCTAGATCGAAATACAGCGACTCCAGTAAAGAGGCTGCCCCGGTATGCTCGCATGTGCAGGCTTCAATTTATTGTGGCACTTGAATGTATATGCACGCGGTATTGAAAATACTGGCATTCCGCTCGATGGTAGGAGTTGACCAGAAGTGGATTTGCGTTTTGAAATCAGCTGTCGAGGCGGATCGAGGCTCTTGCCCACCTATGGGACGGACACGCGGCGCCGACAAACTCGAATTGAGCATCACAGCTCAGAACAACAAGTTCGACAGGCGAGGAAACCCGATGATCACATGTAGAAGAACATTGATTGCTATGACGGCCGCCATTTTGGCTGGCAGCATGGTGCCCCAGCCTTCCTTTGCGCAAGCCAAGAAGACGTTGGCGTTCGTTGTCAATGTTCCCGCGGACTTCTGGCAAATCGCGAGGCGCGGGACTGAGAAGGCTCAGAAGGAGCTTCCGAACTACAACATAGAGTTCTACATTCCGGGCGAGATGTCGGCTGCCGCGCAAAAGCGCATTCTGGAGGATCTCCTCGCCAAGGGCGTAGCAGGTGTTTCGATCAGCCCGGTCAACCCGGACAACTCGACCGACATCTTGAACCAGGTCGCATCGAAGGCCGTCCTATTCACCCAAGACGCGGATGCGCCGAAGTCGAATCGCGTGCTCTATATCGGAACAGACAACGTGGCGGCCGGGCGTCAGGCCGGCGAGCAGATGATGAAAGCTCTTCCTAATGGCGGCAAGGCGATGGTGTTTGTAGGCACCATGGATGCTGCCAACGCGCGTGAGCGTCTGCAGGGCATCAAGGAAGTCATCGCCCGATCAAAGATCGAGATCATTGACGTACGCACAGACGGAGGCGACCAAGCGAAGGCCAAGGCGAATGTCGAGGATACCCTGACGAAGTACCCGAACATCGACCTTCTGGTCGGCTTGTGGGCGTACAACACGCCGCAGATCTACAATGCCGTGAAAGCAGCCGGCAAAGAAGGTAAGCTCAAGATCGTAGGCTTCGACGAGGACCAACAGACGCTCAAGGGCATCACCGAGGGCGTGATCGACGCAACCGTCGTTCAGCAACCATACGAATTCGGCTATCAGTCGATGATCTACCTCGCCAAATATATCGAAGGCGATAAGTCATTCGTCCCGGAGAACAAGCTGAAGATCGTTCCCACACAGGTGATTGACAAGTCAAACGTCAAGGACTTCGCAGCGCAAATCAGGGAGCTGCTGAAAAAGTAAATGCTTCGGAAGGGTCCGGTGCGGCAGCGCCGGACCCCTGCTTTCCTTATGGTCAGGCTCTGGCAGAGCCCGAGCACCTTGCGCTCGCTGAGGCATTTCGAATGTCGGAAACTCTCCTAGAGTTGCGTTCGATCACGAAAACATACCCGGGCGTGATAGCTCTGCGCGGGGTCGATCTCACGGTGCGCAAAGGTGAGGTCTTGGGCCTTATTGGAGAGAACGGTGCAGGCAAGTCGACTTTGATGAAAATCCTTGGAGGTGTAGTCGCACCCTCATCAGGATCAATCATCATTGACGGTGTTCCGACGACAGCTCTGACGGTCAAGGATGCAGCTCATGCGGGCATCGCATTTGTTCATCAGGAACTCAATCTGTTTGAAAATCTTGATGTTGCGGCAAATGTCTTCATCGGCCGCGAGCCACGCAGGGGCGGCATCCTCAACCTCATAGACAATACTGCCTTGCACGAACAAGTGCGTCCCCTGCTGAAGAGGCTCTCGGTCGATTTCCTACCGCATGACGTCGTAGAGGAATTGTCGATTGCGCAACGCCAAATGGTGGAGATCGCCAAGGCACTTTCCATGGATGCTCGCATCATCATCATGGACGAGCCGACGTCCAGCTTGACGCTCACCGAAACGGACAGCCTTCTCCGCGTTATCGAGGATCTTAAGGCTGCGGGCGTCAGCATCATCTATATCTCGCACCGGCTCGGAGAGATCCAGCAATGTGCTGACCGGGTCATCGTGCTTCGAGACGGCCGCCAGGTCGGGGAACTCGCAAAGGCCGAAATCACCCATGGCGCGATGGTTCGGCTCATGATTGGGCGGGACTTGAAGTCGATCTACATTCCTCCAAAATCAGGTGTCCGGCCAGGAGGTTTGGAACTCCACGATCTCGTTGTGCCTGCGTTCCCGGAGCAGAAGGTCTCGCTGGCGGTACGCCGCGGTGAGATTTTAGGCCTTGCTGGCCTGGTCGGATCTGGCCGGACCTCCCTGGCGCAGTCCATTTTCGGTGTGCAGCCGGCCATGGGCGGCCACATCGCCTTGGATAGGCAGCCCATCTCGATCAGGTCACCGCGCGATGCGATTGCTCACGGCATCTATCTTGCGCCCGAAGACCGTAAGAAGTCGGGACTTCTGCTAGACATGTCCATTTCCAGCAACATCACGCTTGCTGACCTGAAACGCTTTTCATCGGCCATGCTCATTGATGCCTCGCAAGAGGAAAAGGTAGCGGAGGACCAGTGTCGGTCGCTCGCTATCAAGGCCCCATCTATTGAAGCTGACGTTGTGACGCTGTCTGGCGGGAACCAACAGAAGGTCGTGCTGGCGAAGTGGCTCTCGATGCGCCCGAAATTCATCATATTCGACGAGCCGACGCGAGGTATCGACGTTGGAGCCAAAAGTGAGATCTATGCTCTTATGCGTGACCTGGCGGACGCTGGCGTGGCAATTCTGATGATCTCCAGCGACATGGAGGAAGTCGTTGGGGTGAGCGATCGAATCGCCGTCATGCATGAAGGACAGATCAGCGGTTTCCTCGAGAGACCGCAGTTCTCGGAGCACAACGTTCTAACGCTCGCTGTGGGAAACCCGGGCAAGGAGGAATTGATCGCCTATGCTTAAGAAAGAGCTCGGTTTGTTGATTTTGATCCTGGTGATCGGCGCCTTGACGGCTGTGATCAATCCACAGTTCGTATCCCAGGTGAACCTAATGAACCTTGCCAACCAGATTGGTCTTTTCGGGTTGATATCGATTGGCGTGGGCCTGGTCATCATCACAGGCGGAATCGAGCTGTCAGTCGGATCGATGTTCGCGTTGCTGGGCATCTTTTTCTTAGATTTGCTGATCAACCATGAGATTGTGTGGCCCATCGCGCTTGTCTTGACCATTCTAGGCGGGTTTTTCCTAGGAGCCATCCACGGACTTCTCGTGACACGTCTCAAGATGCAGCCGTTTGTAGTAACGCTGTGCGGTCTTCTTCTCTACCGAGGGATCGCACGCTGGTATACGGCCGACTCGACTCAAGGGTTCGGGTATGGCGGAGGTTACGAGACTCTCGAGTGGCTGATGTCCGGGCGGACCTACAACGTCCCGCATACGTTCATATTCCTGCTGATTGTCGCCACGGTCATGGGCGTTGTGCTGCACCGATCGGTCTATGGACGCTATCTCTTCGCCGTAGGAAAGAACGAGGAGGCCGCTCGTTTTTCGGGGATTTCCACGAAGGCAGTCATTACCACAGCCTATATCATCGCCGGAACGCTCGCAGGCATCTCGTCTGTCTTCTTCGTCTTCTATACGCAATCAGTTTCGCCGTCGGCCCATGGCAATTTTTATGAGCTGTATGCAATTGCGGCTGCGGTGCTGGGAGGGTGCTCACTTCGTGGCGGAGAAGGCTCGATTATCGGCATCGTGCTCGGCACCGTCCTCCTGCAGGTGTTGCAAAACCTCGTGAACATGCTCGGGATTCCAAGTTCGCTCAACTTCGCTGTAATGGGCGCGGTAATCCTACTCGGCGTTCTGGCGGACCAGCAGCTTCAACGGCGACGCCAGAGGCTCCTCGCCATGGCAGGCGCCGAAGCACGTGAGCTTGCAAAAGAGGGACCAGCCAGAGCAACAGCCTGAAAGTCGCTGTGGTTCAGTCAGGCCTAACAAAGCACGGGTGCTGGTGAGCCGCCCGTCATCTGAGGACTGCAATGAGTGCAGACATGGAAAGCGTCTGAACAGCCCAAACGATTTAGCGGTAAGCTCCGATGGTTCAATTCGGTTCACAGACCCAGCGTAAGGCATCGACTCCGATTACAGGCGCCATAAGTGAAGCGTTTCATAATTTACCCGGAAGGCGTATGGCATGGCTGCGATTTATAGTGATCTCGAGGGCAAGGTCGTACTCATCACAGGCGGCGGTACCGGAATCGGCGAGGCGATCGTGCGCCGCTTCGCTGAGCAGAAGTGCAAGGTTGCTTTCATCGACATCGCCCGCGAGGCCTCAGAGAAGCTCGCGCAGGAACTGACCGAACGAAACCTCAGCGTACACTACGAACACGCTGACCTCACGGACATCGAAGCTCTCCGCGGGGCGGTCAGGCGCATACGGGATACACTGGGGGCCGTCGAAATCCTCGTCAACAACGCCGCGCACGACCAGCGACATCCCACGCCCGAGGTCACGCCCGAATATTGGGACGAGCGCTTTGCCGTGAATTTGAAGCACCAATTCTTCGCGGCGCAGGCTGTGTTGTCGGACATGCAGGCCGCCAATCAGGGCGTCATTATCAACTTCGGGTCCTTCTCATGGATGATCGGGCAAGGGGGCATGGCCGCCTACACAGCAGCCAAGTCAGCCGTGCTGGGGCTCACTCGCTCCTTGGCAAGGGATTACGGTTCCTTCAATATCCGCGTGAACGCCATTGCGCCTGGCTGGATCATGACCCAGCGCCAGCTCGACCTGTGGCTGACACCCGAGACGCAGGAGGAACTGATGCGCCGTCAATGCCTCAAGCGTAAGATTATGCCTGATGAGATTGCGAAGTTCACGGTCTTCCTCTCATCGGATGAGGCCTCTGCCTGTACCAATCAGCAATACGTGGTGGACGGCGGCTGGGTCTGAGCGACGCCGAAACGTGATTTTTCGAACGCTTGTTGGCTGCAGCGTGGCGCTGAAATGAAGGAAACGTTACTTTGAGAATGCGTCCTCTTGGAAGAACGGGCTGGCAGGTTGGCGAAATCGGATTCGGTGCCTGGGCTATTGGCGGCAGCTGGGGCAGCGTGTCCGAACGTGATGCGGAGGCAACGATCAATGCGACGCTCGACTCGGGCGTCAATTTCATCGACACTGCCGATGTTTATGGAGACGGTCGCTCCGAGCGGCTCATTGCAAGGGTGCTCAAGGCGCGGGGTAGCGACAATGTAATCGTCGCCACGAAAGCTGGCCGTGGGCTCAACCCCCATGTAGCTGGCGCCTACACGGCCGAAGCTCTAACGAGGTTCGTTGAAGGATCGCTCAAGCGGCTGCAGACCGACTCGATCGATCTGTTGCAACTCCACTGCCCGCCAAGCGAAGTTTACTACCGCCCGGAGGTATTCGAGTGTCTGGACCGGCTAGTGGCAGCCGGCAAGATCATGCATTACGGTGTGAGCGTGGAGAAAGTCGAAGAAGCCATCAAAGCGCTCGAATTTCCCATTGCTAGTGTCCAGATCATCTACAACATCTTCAGGCAGCGCCCTGCCGAGCTGTTCTTCCCACTGGCGCAGAAGCGTCAAGTGGCCGTGATCGCCCGCGTGCCACTAGCAAGTGGCCTTCTCACAGGGAGGATGCGGGCAGACAGCCGATTCGAGGCGGATGACCACCGCGCTTTCAACCGCCACGGGGAGTCCTTCGACGTCGGCGAGACATTCTCGGGTGTTCCGTTTGAGGCCGGGCTGCAAGCTGTCGAGGAGTTGCGCCCCGTGATTGGGGATGCGCCCATGGCGCAATTCGCTCTGCGGTGGATCCTTATGAGCGGCGCCGTCTCGGTAGTCATTCCGGGAGCGCGCAATCCGGATCAGGCCGTCTCGAACGCGCGAGCCGCGGAGTTGCATGGCCTGACGGAAGAGCAGATGGAAGCAGCCGGATCCATCTACGAACGGCTGATCCGTCCTCATGTGCATCAGCGCTGGTGATTGCATATGCCTAACGGGTTTATCGCATCACTCTCGAGTGCTGTTCGCAAACCACGGTATCAATGATTCGATGGAAGACCTACAAACGAGGGCATGCAATGACTCAGTTCGCCATCTACCCCAGCCTGCGTGACAGGGTTGTCCTGATCACCGGAGGAGGCTCCGGCATCGGGGCGTCTCACGTCGAGCAGTTCAGCGCTCAAGGAGCGAAGGTCGGCTTTATCGACATCAATCGCTCAGCCTCTGAACAGCTGGTTGCGAGGATTGCAGACGCAGGGCATCCCAAGCCAATGTTTTTCGAAACGGACCTGCGCGATATTGCGGCGGTCAAGAACAGCATCAGCCAGTTCGCGGCTGCGGTTGGCGATGTGGATGTCCTCCTCAACAATGCGGCCCATGATGAGCGCCATCGCATTGAGGATGTGACGGTCGAGTACTGGGACGACCGGATCGCCGTGAACCTTCGTCATCTGTTCTTCGCCGCTCAAGCTGTCATTCCCGGTATGATTCGCAAGAATAAGGGCGCGATCATCAACTTCGGATCCCTCAGCTGGCACATCGCCATGGGTGGTATGCCCGTCTATGTGACCGCAAAGGCGGGGATCGAGGGTCTGACAAGAGGGTTGGCTCGGGATCTCGGGCCGCATGACATTCGTGTTAACTGCATCATTCCAGGTTGGATCATGACCCAGAGACAGCTGGACCTTTGGGTCAATCCCGAGGCCGAAAAGGAAATCGAGCAGAAGCAATGCCTCAAGTCGAAGGTCTATCCAGATGATGTTGCCCGTATGGCGCTCTGGTTAGCCGCCGATGACAGTCGGATGTGCACCAATCAAACCTTCGTAGTCGATGGCGGCTGGATGTAGGCCGAGTGCCTGAATCCGGCGAATGGCAGCTTTGACAATTTTGGCAGGAACGCCGGCCGACCGGGGCGGCTCACCCCCGAATGCCTGCCCCATGGCCCGGCCTGGTGATCGCTGCCTCGTTGTATGCAGGCCTTATGGACCCGGTGCAGCTGGATGAGATAGGACCTGATCTTGTGAGATAGAAACAACCAACAACCGAGGAGACACCTGCTGTCGGATGCCGCTTTGCACTACTGGGATGCCTCTTGAGATCTTCGTCCTGGGGAGTGCCCCTGCGATCTGGGTTTGATTGCTTGGCTTGACGAGAGCCGAATCGTCGACTCGGCGATCTACCACTTTGGTACAGGCGCGCATCACCATGTCGGGATCGAGTGCGCGAGGGCGGAACGCCGCAACGCCGTGCTGGGGATTACAGCCGCGCCGCAGGAATATGAGGCCTTCGTGAGGCTCCCAATCGAGCGGCCGGATGTGCTGCGACAACAATGCGGTGTTTGGCGATATCTACCTTCTCAACCGCAAGCTCTTGCCGGTGTTCGACGTGGTGACGCTGTTCCACCTGTGTAAGTTCTGCGGCGACAAGAACGATGCGTATGGAGCCATGACGGATCTCGATCTTGTCAACCTGCTCACGAACCACACGCGTCCGGGCGGCCATCTCCTGTTTTTTTCGGGCTCCTTTGCCTTTGACCGTGCGGACCATAGTGCCAAAGACGTGATCGCCGAGTGGGAGCAGCAGCGCGGTGTTGAGAAGCTCAGCCGCTACAAGAGTCTACTCGTCTACCGCAAGATTGAGGGTTCGCCAACCGGCGCGAGGTCGATGTGAGCCGGGTTGGGCTTGTGGTCCAGCATGGCCCCGTTTGCAGCATCCAGGACCAGACCGACTGATCCACCAGGGATAATCACATTCCCAAGCATTCCTGGTGCTGCCTGGTCTATGAGAATCGATTTCACAAGCAGGGACCCTGACCTGTTCCCTTTGGCCTGCGCATAGGCCGTGAACTCGGCCTTACGACTGACTTTCACGAGGCAAGGCGAGAGAGGGCATTCATGCCCCAGTGAGGTTCGGATCCGCGCAGAGGCCGGGCTGACCGTGATGGTGACTGTCTCCTCGACCCCACGCGTTATCGTATTGCAAACGGCCAGAGACAGAGCCGCTCCTGCCGCGCATCCCAGCACTCTGGTCTGCATGGATCGTCCTTCCTGCCGTGAAGCTCTTGATCTCCCCCATCAGCAGGTAGAGCTCGCGGCCAAGTTTGCCTGTGCACCGCCTTGAGGTGGGCCTACCCGGGTTGGACGCCCTGCCGATCCTTCGCACGACAGTCAGGTAGGGCTGCGTTGACCAAGTCTTCCTGGAGGCCGCTGTCGTCTGACTTGTGTGTTGCATGTCACAGATCCCACTCGCCGTCTCGCGCATACTCGATAACAAGGCGCCTCCGGTGGTGGCGAACGAAGGGGGTGGTTGAACCTCGTGGACGAGCGACTGCTGCTTCCATGGACGGGAGCAGGGTCGTCGCCCCAAGTAGATCAGCGCAGTCAGCCTCACTCAGTCGAGCGGACGTGATGGAACGTGGACCGGGAGATAAGCCATGGATCACACGAATGGCCAGGGCTCGTTATGGGCCACCACGACTGCCGTGCTCGCGGTCGTCTGTACGATTGGCGCTCTTTATCTGCCGCTTGTGCTCTGAGGAGACGAGTGTGCTCGCTTCTTGCCGACTTTCCTACATTCATCCCTTCAGAGGAGGGGCCGATGTCATCTCACCTGGAATGGCAAACAGTTTACGATTTCTGGTTTCCAAGGGATCTCCCAACCGCCGACGCGTCGAGACAGTGGCAGATGCTCGAGTGGTGGATGCGAGGCGGAGCCAACGCGGAGCTGCCTCAATTCGCTCCCTTCATCCAAGCCGCCCGATCCGGTCACCTGGAGCATTGGCTTGACACGCCGCACGGGCGCTTGTCCCTCGTGATTGTTCTGGACCAGTTCCCACGAGGTCTGTTTGCCGGCACACCCGATGCCTACTCGTCTGACCCTGACACCCTGCGGATTGTCGAGGAGGGCTTTCGTAACGGCCACTACGACGCTCTGACCAGCCTCTGGGAAAAGTTCTTTTACTTTCTTCCCCTCGCTCACGTGGAAGGGCCCGACCATCTGGAGCGGATGAGGCGAGTTGTTGCGATCTCAGAGAAGATAGCGGCTGAGGCGCCTGCGCATCTTCAGCCGATCTGGGAGTTCTCGCTCAGCCAGGCCCGGGCCAATTTCGACGTGATCTCCCGGTTTGGCAGGTTCTCCCACCGGAACCCCATTCTTGGGCGTGCGTCGACACCGGAGGAAACGGCCTATCTGGAAAAGGGGGAGTTCGTCCACAAGCGGGTGCTGCCTGTTCGATCCCAATCGATGGCCAGTTTACTAGGATAGGGCAGGCGTAGCGGGGCGTGCCGGGATCGAACGAGCGACGGCTCTTGCGTGCAGGCCTCCTCGTGGATGCTCAGCATGAAGCGGCGCCATGGTTGATCCATGGCAGAGCCTTGACATGCGGATCCTTGATTGCACCGATGATGCTGCGCATTCTGTTCTGCTATCGCTGCAGACATCATCTGCCAGGACGGGCCTGACTCGATGCCGATCGCTCAAGTTGGTATATCCCTTGCGCGTAGCACCTGCGGATCAATCAGCGTGGTTCCACGCAATCCGAGAATGCTCTCAAGGGTGTGCGCTCCTGCAAGGACGCGTCCGTCTGCACGTGCTACGTGGTGAAATCAAGTGAGAAACGCAGTGCGCAGGAGGCCCGTCCGGTACCTCGGCTCGAATGACGGCGTATTTAGTTGAGGGAGCCCTCATTCGGCTGGTTGGTTTAGCGACGCGCACAAGGAGCGGAACCGTGCTTCCTCAATCTCATATCGCTCACCCGACCTGCGTCGTTCAACTTCAAGGCAATGGGACAGCAGCATGGCCGTATATGGGTTAGGAGCCGGTATGTCATAGGCCAGCTTCTTGATCTCCTGTATGAATTCGTCAATCCAATCATCGTTCGTCATGAGCGTCACCTGAACTTGCGGTCGAGCTCAAATATAGCTCTTGACTATATAATCCTACGCATGAACAGAGTAGGTACCTCCACTCTCCGTAATGTCCTGGCGCAGCGACTCGTAGCGGTGGCCCAGTACTACTGGCAGATTGAACCCTCACAACCGATCTTGCGAGGACCCTAAGTCCATAAGGATCGTGAAGGACGATCGCTCCTGCGGTGGTTCACATGTCCTGTAGGAAGCCCTGTGAGAACCTTGATGCTGGGCTAATCCCAAAGTGACTTCAAGCAAGATTTGCCGCGGGAAAAGCGGTAGCCTAGTCCGATTTCGCCGAGCACGGCTGCACCTGGATCAGAAGGGGGATGGCGGGTACGACCAAAGCGCGGGGATGAAAGTGCTTTCCACCGCATCCCTGGTGGGGAGCCTGTGGTATGGCTATTTACTCCCGCTCAAAAGCAAAAGCCATGGCCCGCCCTCTTCGTCTCGCGTCCGTCCTGCTTCTCATGTGTGCCGGTGTGGTCGTGGCCGCTCCGATCGTCACGAACTCCAATCAACTCCAGCCGTCCTCGGTCATCGCGGCGGCTCCAAAGCTGGCTCTCGACGATATTATTCTTCGAGGTGACTCAAGGTCCGGCTGCGTCTGGAGGGTGTCGGTGCCTACAGGCCGACGTGAGCTCGACCCTCTGCCCTGCAGGCGAAACAAGAGCAGGATCAAGCACGCTGGAAATTGATTGCAGGAACGTGAAAGGAAGCGGGAGACTGACACCGCGCTATGGCCTCACCCTGCTGCCAGGGCACGATGCCCCATTCACGGGCAAGCTCTCCGGCAGCGCCGATCAACCCCAGCCGTTCCGCGGCCCGTTTCACCTGACCGTCAGCATCCGGCGGGAGACTGGTTCTGACAAAGCTTGCAATCATCCCGGCCGCAATGCCTTTCACCTCACTGATGCCGGCGGCCACCAGTTGCAGCACGAACTCAGGTCTTGCCGCCCCATAGGCCGAGGTGGCGGCTTGCTTGATGGCTGTTTCGACAACATCCGTGTCGGTTGGCAATCCTGTCCGGGAGTGGGTCGGCCCACTTCTGAGCAAGAGCAGCCAAAAATGGGTCAGCTCGACCAAGACCCGAAGCCTCCTTCACCCTAAAGTCAGTCCTGTGGAGCGAGTGACTTCCGGACGGATTGTGGGAGAAGAGTATGTCCTCACCGGCATTGATGACCCGGCGCAGCGTTCTTGCCGGCTCTGCCACCTTTGGGGCGGCCAACCTGTTCCCGAGGTTTTCGTCCGCAACGACGGAGAGTGATGCAATCCGGCCCCTCCATATCGCATTTCCGGAAGAGCAGCTCGTCGATCTGCGCAGACGCATCGCCGGAACCCGGTGGCCGGATCGCGAAACGGTCAATGATCAATCGCAGGGCATCCAGCTCGCGAGGATCGGGCCCCTCGTGGAGTATTGGGGAACAGGCTACGACTGGCGAAAGGTGGAAGCGAAGCTGAACGCGCTCCCTAACTTCATCACCGAGATCGACGGGCTCGACATTCACTTCATCCACGTCCGTTCCCGTCACGCGAATGCCCTCCCGCTGATCATGACGCACGGCTGGCCGGGGTCGGTCCTTGAGCTTCTCAAGACCGTCGGCCCGCTCACGGATCCCACGGCCCATGGCGGACGTCCGGAAGACGCCTTCGACCTCGTCATGCCCTCCATGCCCGGCTACGGCTTCTCCGGTAAGCCGACTGGCACAGGTTGGGGCCCCGACCGTATCGCACGAGCCTGGGCGGTGCTGATGAACCGCCTGGGATATACCCGCTACGTCGCCCAGGGCGGGGATTGGGGCTCCCCTGTGTCGAGCGCGATGGCACGCCAGGCGCCGAAAGGCCTGCTGTGCATCCACATCAACCTGCCGGCGACAGTCCCGGCCGAAGTGGCTGCGGTGCTCGCCGCCGGCGGGCCGGCGCCGGCCGGGCTGTCCGAACAGGAGCGCCAGACCTTCGACGAACTCAGCGCTTTTGCGAAGAAGGGCGAAAGGACCTACGCCGTGATGATGGGTGCGCGGCCCCAGACGATCGGCTATTCCATCACGGACTCCCCGGTCGGCCTCGCGGCCTGGATGCTTGGCCATCCGGGCTTCAACAATTGGACGTACAGCAGCAACGATCCGGAAAAGTCCCCGGACGAGGTGCTTGATGACATCACGCTGTATTGGCTGACGAACAGCGCGACCTCCTCGGCGCGGCTGTACTGGGAATATGGTGCGCGGAGCCCAATCCTTGCGAATGCGGAAATGACCTCCGAGATCTCGCTCCCTGTGGCCATCACGGTGTTTCCGGGCGAGGTTTATCGAGCCCCGGAGACGTGGGCCCGCCGCGCCTACCGCAACCTGATCTACTTCCGCGAGGCGGAGAAGGGCGGCCACTTCGCCGCATGGGAGCAGCCGGAACTCTTCTCCGCCGAACTTCGGGCCGCGTTCAGATCACTTCGGCCGGCACGCTGATCATCAGGTTCCCGACTGAAACGAAGGAGATCTATATGAAAAGGCGGATTATCGTGATGATAGGGGTGCTGATCGTCGCAAGTGGCTTGGCGCCCGATACGGCGCGCCCGCAGCAATCGGGGATCAAACGCACCGATCTGCAGCGGCACGATCTCGGCATCCCGGGACGTGAGGTCGTCCAGGTACGCGTCGACATCGCCCCTGGGGTACTGGCTTCCGATCACAGCCACCCAGGCGAGGAGATCGTCTACGTCATCGAGGGCCTGCTGGAGTATCGGCTGGAGGGAAAGGCGCCGGTGACCCTCAAGGCGGGCGAGGTCTTGTTCATTCCGGCCGGAGCAACTCACTCCGCAAGGAATGTCGGCACCGACAACGCGGCCGAGCTCGCTACGTATATCGTCGAGAAAGGCAAGCCGCTCGTTGTATCCGGTCAGGTGAGTGCCCGGTGAAGTGGTTCGAGGCGGCATGTGCACGCCAGGCTGATGCAAAGGGAGACCGTCATGAATAAGCTCGACACCGTGATCGAACGAGGAGTGGCGCTGCCCACGGCAACCATGGACATGAAACTTGAGGTCGTTGTCATTCCTGTCGTGGACGTCGATCGCGCAAAGCAATTCTACGGCGGTTTGGGCTGGCGACTTGATGCTGACTTCACCGTCGGGGAAGCGTTCCGGGTCGTCCAGTTCACGCCTCCAGGTTCGGGGTGCTCGGTCCATTTCGGTACGGGCATCACGTCGGCCGCGCCAGGCTCAGCCGGCGGCCTATATCTCGTCGTGTCCGACATCAAGGCAGCGCACGCTGACCTTGCCGCACGCGGTGCCAATGTCGGCGAAATCTTCCATAAATGGGTCGGCGAAGCTCCCTCGGCTGGCCCCGATCCGGCGCGCCGCAGCTACTGCTCCTATGCAACGCTCACCGATCCGGACGGCAATCAATGGCTGTTGCAGGAGGTCACCACCCGGTTCGAGGGTCGCATCGAGCCGGATACAACGAGCTTCGTGTCCGCATCGGATCTGGCGAGCGCAATGCGGCGCGCCGCGGCCGCCCACGGTGAGCACGAGACGCGCATGGGCGGTGCGCGAGACGAGAACTGGCCGGATTGGTATGCCGCCTACATGGTGGCAGAGCAGGCGGGCGCGGAGCTGCCGTCATGAGAAGCGGGGAGCACAAGTAGCCCAGCATGGCTCTCCGCGGGTCCCCATAGGTGATACCGGGTCTCTTGGGTCAACCTGGCCAGCGTGCCTGAAGAACACGGCGCGCCGGTTCCCTGGCAACCACAGTATCATCATCCAAAGCTCAGAAGGCATTCGTCGATGAACACAGCCAAGCTTCTGGCCTCTGCCCTAATCGTCACTTCAATCGGGGTGCCGGCTGCAGCGTTTGCAGGGGACACGAGAGTGCAACACTCGCTCGTCTCGACGGGTTTACGGGTTCCCTTCCTTCACGGGTCCCCCTTCGGCCAGATCAGCAGTCAGAACGAGCTGGCATCTCTCGAGCGCGCGGACGTGTGGCTGAATTCGCCGCCCCTGACGGCGTCGGCTCTGCGCGGAAAAGTCGTCCTCGTCAGTTTTTGGACCTACACCTGCATCAACTGGCTGCGGGCGGCTCCCTATGTCCGCGCCTGGGCCGAGAAATACAAGGATCAGGGACTGGTGGTGATCGGCGTCCATGCGCCGGAGTTCTCCTTTGAGAAGAACATCGACAATGTTCGCTGGGCCGTGAACGAGATGCGGATCGGCTATCCGGTTGCAGTGGACAACGATCATACGATATGGCGAGCCTTCAGGAACCAGTATTGGCCGGCGCTGTATTTCATCGATTCGCAGGGGCGTATTCGGCATCAGCATTTTGGGGAGGGCTCCTACCAACAGTCGGAGATGATCATCCAGGAACTGCTGAACGAGGCGGGAAGCAGCGAGATCGACCGATCTCCCGTTTCGGTCGATGCCAGGGGTCTCGAAGCTGCCGCCGACTGGAGCAGCCTGAAGTCGGCGGAAAACTACGTCGGCCATGAGCGCACCCAAAACTTTACATCGCCCAGCGGCGCGATCTTGGACAAGCCTGGCATGTACCAGCTTCCTGCGATGTTGCGCCTGAACCAATGGGCGCTCTCCGGCAACTGGACAGTGAAGCCAGAGGCTGTGGTGCTGAACGAAGCCAGCGGCCGAATTGCCTACCGTTTCCACGCCCGCGATCTTCATCTTGTCATGGGCCCGGGAGAACCAGGAACATCAGTGGGATTTCGCGTGCTGATCGATGGGCAGCCGCCAGGCGCTGCTCACGGGATCGACGTCGACGAACTAGGCAACGGCACAGTGAAGGAGCAACGTTTGTACCAATTGGTCCGGCAGCCGGGCCCCGTTGGTACTCGGCTGTTCGAGATCGAGTTTATGGGTCCGGGGGTGCAGGCGTTCGCCTTCACGTTCGGCTGACCTCCCCGTTCTCGTCGATGCAGGGAAATTTGCAATGGACACAGCCCCGGAAGAAATCAATCGACAGCGGCGTCTCCTCCTTGGCTCCGCGATGACGATTGCAGCCGCGCAGCTGGGCGTCATCGGCGCTGCCGCAGCACAAGCTGGCGGAACAAGAGGCGGGCAGCTTGCCGAAATCAAGCCGGGAACGAACACATCGTTCGGAACGCTCAGGCAGATCGACGCCGGCGTCTTGAACGTCGGATATGCCGAGATGGGCCCACCCGGCGGCCACCCGGTTGTTCTGCTGCACGGCTGGCCTTACGACATTCACACCTATGTCGATGTCGCGCCCCTCCTGGCATCCGCTGGCTACCGCGTGATCGTTCCGTATCTGCGTGGCTATGGCAGCACGCGGTTCCTGTCCGGTGAGACGCCCCGGAACGGCCAGCAATCGGCAATCGCCGTCGACATCCTGGCCTTGATGGACGCGCTGAAGATCGAGAAGGCCACCATCGCAGGATGCGACTGGGGTGCAAGAACGGCTAACGTCATCGCGGCCCTCTGGCCCGAACGTTGCAGGGCGATGGTCTCGGTGAGCGGGTACCTGATCGGCAGCCGTGACGCGAACAGAATGCCGTTGCCGCCACGGGCAGAGCTCGCCTGGTGGTATCAGTACTACTTCGCCACAGAGCGCGGCCGCACCGGCTACGACCGGAATCGGCGTGAGTTCTCAAAGCTCATCTGGGAGCTCGCTTCGCCGAAATGGAGTTTCGATGACGCCACCTTCAACCGCAGCGCCGCGGCATTCGACAACCCGGATCACGTGAGCATTGTGGTCCACAACTATCGCTGGCGCCTCGGCCTTGCCGACGGAGAGCCCAAGTACGACGAGCTGGAGAAGCGGCTTGCGGAAACCCCCGCCATCACGGTCCCAACCATCACCATGGAAGGGGATGCGAATGGCGCGCCGCACCTGGAGCCCAGCGCCTACGAGAAAAAGTTCTCAGGCAGGTATGAGCACCGACTCGTCAGAGGCGGTATCGGTCACAACCTGCCGCAGGAAGCCCCGCAGGAATTCGCCCAGGCCGTCGCCGACATCGCTGCGGGAAGCTGACCGGCGCCCGATTGTTCCGAGCGCATGGTGATACGGGCGGGAAGGTACAGAGCAACACATGCCGTCCTGTTGCCGCCTCACGCCTGACAGCCCGGCTCGCAATCCGTCGTGGTCACCGGGCATAACGGTTGAACGGGGCCACCGCAGCAGTCGAGATGTGCACGTTGCCGTTCTCAAAGAACCTCGATGAAGAGGAGGAGCATCATGAAGCGCTATGTCCTTGCATTCGCCTGGAGTTGTCTGATCCTTCCTGCCAGCGCCCAGCAGATCGTCAGGGAGCTGATGCCAACGCCGCCAAAGGGCGACAAGCTCGAAGTGCGGCTTGCTACCGCCACGATTCAACCGGGTGCCGTCGGCCAATGGCATACGTACCCCAATCATCCCGTGGTCTACGTTGCCGAGGGCACATTGACCGTCGAGTTCCGGGATGGCGAGCCGAAGGTCTACAAGGCCGGCGAGGGCTTCGTGGAGCCGATCAACACGGTATTGCGGGGCGCCAACAAGGGTCAGACGCCGGTCAAGCTCGTGATCTTCCAGTTGAGCCCGCCTGACGCTCCGAGTGCCGTCCACGCGCCGCAGCAGTAAGGACATAGAAGCAGCATCGCCGATCGGCCGGCCAGCACAAGAGCGCTAGGTCGGCACAGCGGCTGGTGTTCGGCAGCGGGGTGGTATCGCAGCTCCAGATTTCAATCCTCTCCCCAAGATCGTTCGGCTCGGCGATACGGCAGTGGGGCGGCCTATGCGCTGCGGGGCCAAAGATCTCAAATCGACTTGCGGAGCGACTGGAATGCGGCACGAAGCTCCGATGCGAGCAGACCCGGCTCTTCCCATGCCGCGAAGTGGCCGCCCCTGTCGAGCTGGTTATAATAGATGAGCTTGGGGTAAGCTCGCTCTGCCCAACTCCGCGGCGCCTGATATTGTTCGCCAGGGAACACGCTCACGGCAACCGGAATGGAGACACCCTTGGTGTTGAAAAAGCCGCCCTTGTATTCCCAGTAGAGTCGAGACGCAGAAACGCCCGTATTCGTCAGCCAGTAAAGCGTGATGTTGTCGAGGATCTCATCCCGCGTCAGCTCCCCTGTGGTGCTCGTGGTCCGGCTCAGGGCCGCAGCGACGGTTGCCGCCGGCTGGCCGTCAGCGTCGTTGTGGTCGAGAAGCCACGCTGCGAGACCGACGGGGGAATCCGCGATGCCGTACAACGTTTGCGGGCGTGCCGCCATGTACTTCGCATAATCGACTTGCTTGAAGGTTCTGACCAACTGCTCATAGGCGCGCCGTTCGTCGGCCGAGAGGTCCGGTGGCGCCGGCCCGCCCATTTGGAGAACTCTGTCGACTTCGGCTGGAACCGTGGCAGGCATGTTGGTGTGAATGGCGAGCAAACCGGCGGGTGCCTGCAGGCCCATCTGGTCGACGACAAATGCACCCCAGTCGCCGCCCTGGGCGACATAGCGCGTGTAGCCAAGACGCTTCATCAGTTCTGCCCAGGCGCGGGCCATGCGCTCCGGACCCCAGCCGGTGCTCGTGGGCTTCCCGGAGAAGCCGTAGCCGGGCATCGACGGGATGACCACATGGAATGCATCCGACGCGCTTGCGCCATGGGCCGTCGGGTTGATGAGGGGCTCAATGATCTTTAATTGCTCGACGACCGAGCCTGGCCACCCATGGGTGACGATGAGCGGCAGCGCGTTCGGATGGTTCGAGCGAGCGTGGATGAAGTGAATGTCGAGCCCGTCGATCTCGGTGATGAAGTTGGGCAGGGCGTTGAGCCTCGCCTCGCACTTGCGCCAGTCGTAACCTGTCGCCCAGTAGTCTGCGAGTTCCCGCATCACCTCAAGCTGCACGCCTTGCGATTGATCGAGAACCGTCTCCCGATCGGGCCACCGGGTCGCGACAATGCGCCGGCGAAGATCGACGAGATCCTCCTCCGCGAATGCGATGTGAAATGGCCGGATTGCATGACCCTCGGACGCCGGGGAGGGGTAGATCGAGAGCAGGCTGGCGGCCCCAACGGCCGCCGAGTTGACAAGAATACTGCGCCGGGTGAGCGATACCGGTGAAGACATAGCATTCTCCTACGTTCGGCCCGGAGGCGAGACGTCCAGGGCGAACGCAACCTAGATCGGAGGGCAGGTTGAGGTCTTGCCCAGAACCACTGGTTTTTGGCTGGCGTTGCTCCCATCTGGGCGGTCCGCCTGAGGCAGGTGACCTCGATGAAGCGGGCCGTTCGGCAACACACCGAGCAGCCGCGCTTTGCCAGCGCGCTGGCCAATCCTCACGGCTCGGTTTCAGCTTCGATTAGCCCGGGCTCAATCGAGCTTGATCCCGGCCTCCTTTATGACCTTCGCCCATTTTGGCAACTCCTTCGCGATCACGGCTGAAAACTCCTCCGGTGAGTTTCCAATCGGCTCGATGTTCATCTGTTCGAACCGCTTTCGCATATCGGACATTGCAAGGATCTGGACGGTTTCCTGATGCAGCTTGTCGATCAATGCTGCGGGAGTCCCGGATGGCGCCAGCAGGCCCCACCAAACCGTCATCTCCACGTCAGGGAAGCCCGCTTCGGCCATGGTGGGTAGCTCCGGCGCCCCAGCAAACCGCTTTGCGGAGGTCACGGCGAGCGCCCTTACGCCTCCGTCGCGTACCTGAGCCAGGACATTCGTCGGAATGCCGAAGAACATGTCCACTCGGCCGGCAATCAGGTCCGTCATCAGGTTGGTACCGCCGTTATACGGCACATGCACCATGTTGAGCCCTGCGGATGTCCGAAACATCTCAGCCGCCAGGTGTTGCGTCGTGCCTGTTCCGGCTGAAGCGATATTCATCAGTCCAGGCTTGGCTCGAGCGAGCGCAACAAGTTCCTGAACGGTGTTGGCGGCAACGTCCTTGTGCACGACAAGGATGTTGGGATGAGAATACAGGATTGAGACGGGCTTCAACTCCCTGACAGGATCATAGGGCATCTTTCGGTAAAGGCTCGGGCTTACGACGATGCCCGAGCTAGCCGCGAAGAGAAGGGTGTGACCGTCCGGCTCGGCTCTTGCGACACGTTCGCCGGCAATGTTGCCGGAAGCACCGGCCACATTCTCAACGACAACCGGCTTGCCCCATTTCTGAGAGAGCTTGTCGGCAAATGCCCGCAGGGCGATATCAGGCGACGTTCCGGGGCCGAACCCAAGAATAATCCGAACCGTGCGGGTCGGATAGTCACCCTGCGCGAATGCGGCGCCCAGCGTCAACAGCAACATGGGCAGAGCAAGAACGAGCCTTTGCGTCAGCGTACGTGCCGAACACATCTTCACATCTTCCATCACACTCTCCTTAGTTTATCTGGCTGAGCAAACCGGACGTGCAAAGATCGGACTTCAGGGAAACTCAGACTATTCGGAGCATACGGGTCGGCTTTCCATCGAGCAGCATCCTGGCCGCCTTGAGATCCGCCGTGCCATACCCCTCACGGAAGCGGGCATACGTCCGTACCAGTTCGGACCGGGCTTCGTCGCGACTGTCCCGGTTGTTCGGTAGCCGGGCGAGGCTCATGGAGGCGCGCAGCCGCCACGACAGTGCGGATTGCTGATCCGACAATGCGATCGCTTGGCGAAAGCAATCTTCGGCGCCATCGTGATCCGCCCTTTGCGCCAATATCTCGCCTCTCAGCCTCAGCAGCTCCGGCATCATGAACGATTCACCTTGGGACGACACCGATGCGATCGTGTCTGTCATCGTTTCAAGAGCGTGGTCCAGATGCCCAGCCCGGGCGAGACTTGTTGCATAAGCACAGCTTATTTCCGCCGTGTACAGCTCGTAACGTTCGGCGTGCAGTCGGGCGAGGCAGTCGCGCAGGAGCCTCATGCCGCGATCGACTTCCCCGCGCTCGACCAAGACCTCGCCCTGTATGGCGAGTCCGACCGCGTGGAATGGTTCTAGTGACTGCCTCTCTGCATGCGCGACGAGGAGGCTTGTGCACTCGTCTACCGTCGTCCAGTCACCGGTCCACTGAAACACCGACATGCCCCAGATGAGCGCTATGCAGAACGTTACGGGATCCTTGTGTTGGGTTGGTTCCCGAATCATTTGGGTCGCAGCCTGCAGTGCCTTGTCGGGATGTCCCAGGAGCCACAGCACTCGCCCCATGGGAATCTGGGGATCACGGTGGAAGCCGAAGTGGCTCGCATTGATGTGGCGGGCCTCCGGAGGCCCCTGCGATGCCGTCTCTAGGTGTATGCGGGCTTCCACCTGGTTGCCGACCAGATGGTGTGAGACGCCGAGAAGACCATGTGCGGCGGCCACACCGATCGGTGCCCCGGCATCGGAAGCAATGGCTTCGATTCTACGGGCAATGGGCAGCAGGCGGTTGAAGTAGCCCGCCCGGCGATAGCACATGTGCAATCGGGTCAGCAGCCGCGCTTGATTATGGTGATCGCCCAGTGCGTCGGCGATCTCGAAGCCCCGTTCGAGCGCAGATTGCGCCTTTGGGCCGTTGCCTTTCGTGTACATGAGGCAATGGCCGAGCCCCGCCTGGAGCTCCATCTCCCATTCGCTGCCGCGCGTGCTTGCGTCCAGCTCCGAGAGCGCTCGCTCGGTCCAGCGGCGATATTCGCTCAGGAGGGAAAGCTCAATGAACAGCCCGGCCGACGCGGCGGCAAGCTGGATCCCGAGCTTGACGTCACCGCGGTCAGCCAGGCTCCACTCCAGCGCGGCGCGAAGGTTTCCGAGGTACCCGGCAAAAGCGGCGTGCTTTTCGCTTCGGTTTTCAGCCGAGGACCTCGTGTCCGTGCATTGGAGCAGATCCCGGTAGTAAATTGCATGCCGGCGAGAGACTGCCTCCGCTTCGCCGCTTTCGACCAACTTTGCGCGGGCATAAGCGCGAGTCGTTTCCAAGAGTCGGTAGCGCATCGCCGCGTGGAGGGGGGCGGGGGCGACCATCGACTTGGTGACGAGGCTGTCAAGTGCGGTAAGGACAAGAGTCTGGTTGATCGTCGCGTTTGTGACGACTGCGCGCGCCTCTTCCAAAGTGAAGTGTCCGACAAATATCGCGAGCCGGCGAAAGACGATGCGTTCCACGCCGGACAGCAGTTCGTGACTCCAGTCGAGGGTCGCCTGAAGCGTCTTCTGGCGTGGGGGTGCGGTACGCTGGCCCAGCCACATCAGGCTCAGACGCTCGTCAAGGAGTGCGGCTGTTTGCTGAAGGCCATAGCCTTCCATTCGCCCAGCCGCCAACTCGATCGCAAGGGCTACACCATCAAGTCTACGGCAGATGCTCGCCACCGTCGCGACATCCACATCGCGGAGCACGAAATGGGCGCCACTCGCTGCGGCACGTTCAACGAAGAGCTGGACCGCCGGGTACGTCAGGGCACTTGCGGCAGTGAGTTCCGGATCCTCGGGTGGAACCGAAAGGGGCGGCAGTCTATAGACGTGCTCGCCTTCGACCCGGAGCGGCTCACGGCTTGTCGTCAGGATACACGCCTGCGGCGCACCCCGGAAAACATTGTGCGTCAGGGTTGCGACGGCCTCGATGACATGCTCACAATTGTCGAGAACGAGTAGAATCCGCTTGTCACGCAGATACGCCGTGAGACTTTGCATCGGATCCTGGAACTGAACAGACAGCGCCAGCATGGATGCCACGGATGTGACCACCATCTCCGGATCGCTCACTGCGCCGAGGTCGACAAAGAGCACTGCGCCGGCGAACGCCTCCAGGAGATTGTTGGCAACCGCTATGGCAACGGTTGTTTTGCCCACTCCGCCAGGACCGACAACCGACACGAAGCGCGATGCGGCGAGCTGGGCTGAAACGACCTCGATGTCGTCCGTTCGTCCCACCATTCGCGATAGCGGGCTCGGAACATTGCCGCCCGGGGGAGTCGGCGGAACGGTGGTACTCGCGGCTCGGCCAGATTGGACCGAGACCGGGGCGACGAAACAATACCCGCGCCCCGTTGACGTAGTAATATATCGTGCGCCATCCCGCCCGTCCCCGAGCGCCTTGCGGAGGGCAGCGATATGGAACCTCAAGCTGCCTTCTTCGACGATAACGTCAGGCCATACCTTGGCAATAAGGTCTCGTTTGCTGATCACTTGATTGGGGCGGGACACCAAAGCAATCAGGATGTCCAGGGCGCGTCCGCCCAATTCGACGGGAGAGCTGCCCCTCATCAAGCGCCGTTCGCGGGCATTTAGGCTGAACGGACCAAACGAGATGATTTCTATGTTCATTGCCGAACTGTCGCCCCGGCCAATCTCAGCTGTACTCTAGGCCAACCAGCAGAGCCGCACCATAGACACACAATCCTATCACGTCCGGGGGTAACCTGTGTGGCAGCCCTCCATCCTGGCCTCGACTCACCGCCTGCTGCGTGTCCTGCGAAGTGGGCCGCAACCGTGCTCGTCGGCTCCAAAGCGACCCGCCTAACAATCCCTAACAAGCCTTAACGGGCGCTCATCTGGGTCATTCGCATACATTATGACAACCAAGCTGGCCGCGACATAGCCCGAGGAGCACGATCATGCACCAAGTAGCGTTCGCCACCAAAGCCTGCACGGTTGTCGAGAAATCGAGTTCAACATCCGAGCATCGCAAAAATTCTCGGATTTCCGCTGAAGCTGCCGAAATCCTCGAGCAAGTGCGCTTCGAAATCGAGCGGAGTCCTGAACGCGCACGCGCCGCAGCATTCCGGCTGCTTATGGTTCTCACATCGCGCGCTGCGGCCGGAACGCCCGGCTGTCGCGGTGGTCTGGCCCCGTGGCAGAAGCGAAAGGTCGATTGTTACCTGAGAGAGAACCTGAGGCGCCCGATCCGTATCGATCAGGTGGCGCAGCAGGTACGACTGAGCGTCAGCCACTTCTGCCGGGCATTCAAGGACAGTTTCGGAGTCACGCCACACACATACATCATTCAGCTGAGGCTGGAGATGGCGCAGCAGATGATGCTGACGACGCAGGACCCGCTAAGCCATATAGCGCTTGCGTGCGGCCTGGCCGATCAGGCCCACCTTTCGAAGCTCTTCCGCCGCTGGGTGGGCGAGACCCCGCACGCGTGGCGTCGGCAACGATTTGGCCTTGAACAGGGTAACGCGGAAGTTTTGCCGCTCACCAGGCAACCGCGAGATCGATCATCGACCCGCGGTCCGACCTTCCTCGACCATCTGGCCCCAATTCGGAAAACAGTCATTGAAGGAAATCCCTAGCAATTCTGACAAAGCGTAACCGCAGCCTCAACCATAGGATCGTGCCATGGCTCCTAGATCCCCGCATCCTCAAGGCATGACCCAACATTGCGGACGACCTCAAGAGGAATGACGTTATGACTGGCTTTGGAAAGGGCACGGCGCTGGTGACCGGCGCCTCGTCCGGCATCGGCGCGATCTATGCTGACCGCTTGGCCCGTCGAGGGCACGACCTCATTCTGGTCGCCCGAAACCGGGAACGCCTGCACGGGCTGGCAGACCGTCTGATCCAGGACACCGGCTGCTCCGTTGACGTTGTCGGCGCCAATCTGACGGACAAGGCCGATCTGGCTCATGTGGAAGAAATATTGCGCGGCGACACCAGCATCACGATGCTGGTCAACAATGCCGGCGTTGGTGCAACGGGTTCAGTGCTTGAATCGGATATCGACGCGATGGAGCAGATGATTGCGCTCAATGTCGTGGCGCTGACGCGGCTGACCTACGCAGCGGTGCCAGCCTTCATCAAGCAAGGCGGAGGCGCCATCATCAACATCGCCTCGGTTGTTGCAGTCGCTCCTGAGTTGCTGAATGGCGTCTATGGAGCTTCGAAAGCCTTCGTGCTTGCTTTCAGCCTGGCCCTTCATCAGGAGCTCTCCGGAAGCAATGTTCGCATCCAAGCCGTTCTGCCTGGAGCGACCGCAACCGATTTTTGGGAGACGGCTGGAAAGCCTGTTGACCAGCTTCCCAGTAGAATGGTCATGAAACCGGACGCCATGGTCGACGCAGCAATGGCAGGCTTCGATCAAGGCGAGTTGATTACAATTCCCGCTCTACCCGACGTTGCGGAGTGGATGGCTTTTGAGTCCGCGCGTCAGAAGATGATCCCGCACCTATCGCTGAGTCTCCCGGCTACCCGCTACCGCACAATTTAGAAGCCGTGCTGACCTGCAGGAACTTTGGAGATCTGCCATGACTCGTCGCTTCGACGCCATCATCATTGGGGCAGGGCAGGCGGGTCCATCCCTCGCTCATCGGCTCACCAGCGCGGGTATGGCAGTGGCAATCATCGAACGGAAGCTCTTTGGCGGCACCTGCGTCAACACCGGATGCATACCGACGAAGACACTCGTCGCCAGCGCCTATGCCGCCCATCTCGCCCGGCGAAGCGCCGAGTATGGAGTCCGGATCGAGAGTTCGATCAAGATCGACATCAGCCGCGTCAAGGCTCGGGCCGAAGCCGTTTCAGCGAATGCCCGCACGAATGTTGAGAAGTGGCTGCATGGCCTCAAGGGCCTGACCATCATCGAGGGACACGCGCGATTCGAAGGCCCGGATGTCGTGCGGATCGGCGAGGACCTGCTGAAGGCATCTCGCATCTTCATCAATGTCGGCGGTCGAGCAAGCGTGCCCGACATGCCGGGCCTCGGCTCCGTCGACCATCTCAACAATACGTCGATGCTCAAGCTGGACACCGTCCCCCGACACCTGATCGTTGTCGGCGGAAGCTATATCGGACTTGAGTTTGCTCAGATGTACCGGCGCTTTGGCGCGCAGGTCACGATCATCGAGATGGCGCCGCGGTTGATTGCCCGCGAGGACGAGGATGTGTCTGAGGCCGTTGGCGAGATCCTCGCCGGTGAACGGATAACGGTGCGCACCAGCGCCACCTGTATTGGGTTTGCACCCCACGCTGAAGGCGTGGCTGTCAGCATCGACTGCACCTCAGGAGAGCCCGTCGCGGTGGGCTCGCACGTGCTGCTTGCGGTAGGGCGTCGGCCCAACACGGACGACCTCGGCCTCGACCAGGCGGGGGTTGCAGTGGACTCCCGCGGCTACATTGCAGTCGACGACTACCTTGCGACAAGCGTACCCGGGATTTGGGCGTTGGGCGACTGCAACGGACGCGGCGCCTTCACCCATACGGCCTACAACGACTACGAGATCGTCGCCGCCAATCTCCTCGGTGGCGAGAACCGTCGAGTGAGCGAGCGGATTCCCGCCTATGCGCTCTACATCGACCCGCCGCTCGGGCGAGTTGGCATGTCCGAGAAGGAGGCGACGCGCACGGGTCGTAAGCTCCTCGTGTCGAAGCGCCCAATGACGAGGGTTGGCCGTGCGATCGAAAAAGGGGAAACCAAAGGTTTCATGAAGGTTGTTGCGGACGCCACGACCAAGGAGATCCTAGGAGCTGCCATCCTGGGTGTCGGCGGCGACGAGGCCATTCACGGGATCCTGAACATGATGAATGCGGGGGCAACCTATCCGGTCCTGCAATGGGCGGTGCCCATCCACCCGACAGTATCGGAACTCATCCCGACGATCCTCGGCGACCTTAAGCCGATAAGCAGCTAAGCAACAGTTCCGGTGCCGGCGACGGGCATTGGTCCCGCGAGAACTCCTTCAGTCTTGCCTCTTGCGGCGAAGTGAAGGTGTCCTGACAGGTGAGGAACGTGAGCGGAGGTGCTGGGTCTGGCAGGACATAGAGGTCTGGAGAGGCAAAAGCGGGGTCGAGCAGCAATCCCCTGAACAGCCCGTCCTGCTCCGGCCGCGCGGCGTCGAATCGTCATTGCGGCTCAGAGCGTCGACATCCGTGATTTCGTAGAGCTGGCAATCACGGACAGGTTAATCAATTCGCAAGCTCTGCTCCATCGCAAAGCACTGATCCCAGATATAGACATCATAGGCGGCAAGCCGCGTCGACCACTTGGGTGTGAGATTGCTTACGCAGTCGACGACGACGCGATCGATATAGTTGTCGAAACCGGCCCATGGATTGGCCTTGTCGAGAGGGTTGAGGCCCTCTCCGGGCTTCGTGGCCTTCAACGCTGCTCCCGCTGCGGCCTTGAGATCGTTCATGAACTCGCTCTGCAGTTCGACATCTGCGGGCGTTCCAGTCCGTGCGACGTGCCCTGCGACCAGGGTATCAAACCCGATCTTCTTGATCTCCTCAACCTGACGGAACAAACCTCGCATGTCCTGCGCAAGAGCAAGACGCCGCCAGGGCATCCAGCCGGGAAAGATGACATCCACCACCATCAGCGTCCTCTGAGCTGGCGCAAAGATGAAGATGTTGCCCGGCGCATGTCCGTTTCCATGATACGACAGCTCGAGAACCTGACTTCCCACCTTTAACGTGTATCGATCTTCGAACGTTACCGTTGGGAGCGGCCGACCCGGATCATTGGCTTCAGAAAGGAGACGCTTGGTTTCTTCATGCGCGATGATCACCGGTTGGCCGCCCAGACTCCCGGCTCCGCCGATGTGGTCGCTATGGGAGTGGCTGTAGATGACGTGGGTGACAGGCTTATCTGTCACTTCGGCTATCGCTGCCGGAATATGCTGAGCATAGGGCGGCGGCACGTCGACAACGACAACGCCACTCTCGTAAACCATGAACATCGATTGGTAGGCGTTGTCCGTAATCATGAACAGACCTTTGCCTAGTTCTTGAGTCCGATACCCCTTGGCCGGATCGATGGCAGGTCCTTTGGACGATTCTGGGATGTCGAGGTATTTTCCGGTTCGAACACCAATAGGAGGGATGTCCGGCATCTGTGCATAGGGCTCTCCGGCGCAACTGGGTTGATCGCAAGGCTCGTGCCCGTATGCCTCCGGCCCGAGTGTTCCGGCCGCCACTGCGAACCCTAGAGCCGCTAGGGACGTGCCAAACCGTCGAACATACGCCAGTGCGATTCCGTTTGCCGACGCCGGTCTCATGATTTTGGATCCCTCATTGTTCATCGATTGCGAAGATGACCTCGAAAAGCGAAGCCCTTAAAAGGCTTGGCATTCCATGTGGAAGCCCTTCATCCAGTTCAGCTCCGACTTTCCGCAGCTTGATGAGTTACGAATCACAACTGGGTCTAGCCTGATGTGCGGGGCTGCTTTATCGTCCCGAACGCTGCGGCACTCTCGAAGATCTCGTAAAGCACCAAGATGCGACGCTGCTCATCCGAACAAATGCAACAACCGTGACAGCTCCCTGCGGAAGCTTCAAATTTTGAGCAGCATGGCCCGCCGAGGGAGCAGACGAGCCGGCAGCTACTATCGCCATTCCAAGCTTGTGACGAGGTTGCGCCTGCCGGGTTGTAGATTGATCCTCACCAACCCTCCATCCCTTACTGACTCAGAGCGACACATCTCCATTTGTTACAATCATCACGCACGAAGCGGATCGCCCCTATGCAGCCAACTGAGCCTCGGCCAATATAGTCCTGCAGGGTGCCTTCGCTTGTCATGGTTTTGCGAAACTGTGCTGCGATTGCTATGAATTTCCGGAAAAGCCGCTGTTCCCCAGATGACAGCGCCTGATACTGCCAAGCGCTTCAGCGTGACAGAATCCGCTACGGGAGGGAGGCGTCCACGATCTGACCGGCGCGCCGCCTGAGGAGTTTCGGATCTTGGCGGAGGCCAACTTCCTGCCTGCAGATAAGAGCCTCAGCACCTTTGCACCGGTTGTGATCAATACCGGCGCAGAAGTCGTTCTGCTTGACACCGAGCGGCGCGGCAGCGGCTGTGGTGCTGGACGGGAGAGGCCACCTGACCGGCGGGGCTTCAGAGCCGACCATGGAGCGTGCTAGCGTCGGCTGGCACGAGGTGTCCGATCCACAAGCCGATCGGTGGAGCGTGCTCAAAGCTCTGCTCGGTGCACTAGACCACGTCAGCTGCGTGGCGCATAACAGTGTGATTCACATCATCGACAATCGGTTCAACACCTTCGAATACAGCACGAACTTTCACCATGTATGCCTGCGCGCCAAGGACGCGTGGGAGGAACGGGCTCCAGAGCAGCGTGCTCTGGCTCACAGAGTAGGACATCATTCTGTGGGAGGTTAGGTCAAGGACAGGAGAGTCCCATGACCTTGACCATCCTTGATCCACAGTCCGGCGAGACAGTGACGATCTCCGTCGGGAGCGTTCCAGCCGTGCGACAGCCCGTTGCTGCCAAGGTTGTCGCCATCCGCGCTTCGGAGAGCCGAATTCGCCGGACAAAGATCCAGTGATCTTACCTGCCGCGCGACACTGGGCGGGTTGAAGAGCCCCTATGGCGGCTGGCCGGAGTTGCGTCGCCGCTATCCGTCTGCCAAGGGTGCTTGTCGGTTAGCGTTTGTGGCTCAAGAACCGATCGAAGAGTGCCGGATTGTTGTACGTCTCTGTCCACGAGTCGTGCCCCGCGTCGGGATAGATGGTCAATCTTGCCTCATTCCCCACCTGCTTCAGGGCATCCACCACCTCCTGACTGGCATGAAGGAGAACAATGTCATCCCTAGCTCCGTGGAAGACCCAGGTCGGGATGCTCCCGATCCGCCGGGCCATGGCTGGGTCGCCCCAGCCACAGATGGGCGCGAGGGCTGCAAAAGGCTCCGGATGCGCCGAGGCTAACCTCCATGTCCCAGCACCGCCCATGCTGACGCCCGTGAGATAGACCCGATCTTCATCGACAGCATACTGGCCTACGACCTGACCAAGGAGGGCATCGCGAGCCTCCGGGTCCCATGTGGAGCGTTCCGGCACCTGTGGAGATACGATGATGAAGGGCATCTCCTTGCCCTCGGCCACGAGTTTGGGCGGGCCGAGAGATTTGACGTTGTTGAGGTCACTGCCTCGTTCTCCGGCTCCGTGCAGGAAGAGGATCAAAGGCCATCGCTTGCTTTTGTCTTCGCCGTACTCTTTCGGAAGATAGATCAGGTAGTTGAGGGTCACCATTCAGCATAGGCTCTCACCTGAAACCAGCGGGCTGACTGCAGTCTCCACAAATTCACGTGACCTTACCGTTTATAGCGCCTTACTCAAAAACGCCATAGCCTGGGACAGCGTGCTTGCGGACTCCTTCGAGGTTCAATTCGACACCGATGCCAGGCTTATCAGGCAAGGCGATGTGCCCGTCACTGACGATCGATTTCCCGCCGTGGGGCACATGGACATAGCTGTCCCATACGTCGCGCTCCTCCAGCGCGTGCCACTCAAGAACGAGGAAGTTCGGCACAGTTCCACAGACATGGCAGGTCGCCATGGTGCCAAGCGGCGTGGAAACGAGATGCGGCGCGAAAGGGAGATAGTAGATCTCTGCAAGATGAGCGATTTTCCGGCTCTCCGAAAGTCCGCCGCACTTGGGAACGTCCGGCATCACCACGTCGGCGCACTGCTGCTGGAGAAGTTCACGGAAGCCCCAACGCAGATACAGATTTTCACCGACGCAGATCGGTGTTTTGCTTCGCATGCGTATCTGCTTCAACGCTTCGACATTCTCCGCCGGAACGGGCTCTTCCAGCCAGAGCAGGTTGAAACGCTCCATCTCGTTGGCAATGCGGCAGGCGCTAGGCACATCGTACCGGGCGTGCAGGTCGATGCATAAATCGATATCGGGTCCAATTGCATCGCGAACAGTGGCCACCCGCTCCACCATGGAGCGCAGTTCTGCGCCGTTGATCGTGTGATTGACAGCGTCGAACTTTGCCCGGTGCTCCAGATCGTCGATGTCGAATTTGAGAGCCGTGAAACCCTCTGCAACCATGCGCATGGCCCTGGCGGCACAACCCTCAAGGGAACCCGAAGGACCGTCTCCGTCGCAGCAATCAGCATAGAGGCGGATGCGGTCACGGAATTTGCCGCCGAACATGCGATAAAGCGGCTGATCGGCCGCCTTGGCTGCGACATCCCAAAGCGCCATCTCGATCCCGCTCAATGCAATCAAGAAGATGCCCGATTGGGCGCCGGAAAAAACGTGCTTGCGCCGGATCATTTCCCAGCAAAACTCGACGTTGCGCGGATCCTCGCCAACCAGCTCCAACTTCAACTCGGAAATTAGACCCACGATAGCCGCAGCGCCGGCGTCGGGGTTGGCCTCGCCATATCCCGAAATGCCGACGTCAGTATCGATCCTAATCAGCGTCGCCTTGCCATGGTAGGCGACGACTGCCGTCTTGATATCGACAATCTTCATCGATTTTCCCGTCGTGCTGGAGGTGTGCCTGCCAAAGTTTCTGCGCCATGCTCGGCCGGCACTCTTCGTTAAAGCAGCAATTGTATCAAAGTCTGGTCATTCCTTGCAGGCGTATAACTTCGAAGCTGTTGTCGCTTCACACTTCGTTGCCGTCCCGGCCCTCCGGGCGGACAAAGCCGATCACTGGCTATTTTCGTCTGTGGGTCAGGACTTCGGATTCGCTGCGCGCCAAGCCTCATACTCGTCGTTCGCACTTGGGTGCAGCGGGTAGTACCGCTGCAGCGGCGCTCCCTCCAACAGCTTCATCCGTGAGAACTCTTCCCACTCATGATGTTTTTGCGCTTCTTCTATCACAGCCTTAGCCATGCTAACCGGAACCACCACGACTCCATCGTCGTCCGCCACGATAATGTCGCCGGGGATCACTGTGACGCCGCCGCACGCAATGGGAACATTGACGGCCATGGGATAAATACTTGTCTGCACATGGTAGTTAGGCGTCCAGCCGCGCAGCCACAGGGGAAGGTCGAGTTGCTTGACATTGGGTCGGTCGCGCATGCATCCGTCAATGACAATGCCCGCGCCGCCTCTCCCCTTGAAATAGGTGGTCATCATGTCGCCGAAGACCCCTGAACTCATGTCGGCGCGCGCGTCCACCACGACGACGTCGCCTTCCTGGGCGTGGTAGAGCACATGCCGATGCAACTGCGTCTCTGGATCGGCATATTCGCCTTCGGTATAGAGATCGGGTCGCTGGGGCATGAACTGCAGGGTCAACGCTGGGCCGACGATTGACTTGCCGGGGTTCTGCGCAACCGGACCGACCATGTGGGGATTGCGGAACCCCATATGCCCGAGCGTTCCGGCGACGGTTGCGGCACCGATCTCCTTGAGTCCTTCGATGAGTTCTTTGGGAGGTCGTACGATGTCGGATGTCTGCGTCATTGTGCCCTCGGTTGAGCGGTTTACCAGTTTGTGACAGATCGATGGCCAACGATGCTCTGGTCGGTCTCGACCTTAACCAGCATCTCGTTGCGAATTCCCACCCATATCGGACTGGGTATGATCGCCGTGATCTCAAGCTTTGCGGTCATGCATGCCCCTGGGTCCCATCGAGCCGTCTTGCCTCAATCGACCTTCAGGGCCAACTCAGTCGCACCATCGAACAAGTGCATGCGCTCCTGGTCGAACTCGAGCCAGATCTGCTCGTCCGGTGCGACGGTGACGTTAGGCGGCACGCTTATGTTGACAACGGCCCCGGACAATAACGCCTGCACGAAGGTCACATCTCCGGTCGGTTCCACAGTATAGGCCTTGGCAGGGATCGCGTTGGGAGAAGCATTCGCGGCCAGCTTGATCGTGGAGTGGCGCGCACCAAGCACGACCTTCTTGGTAGTCGAGTGCTGGACCTTCCGGGCGTTGGGTGGCGAGAGCGTCAGGGTCCAGCCTTCTGCGCCTGTCAACACAGTGCGGCCATCGACCGTTGACACCTCAAGCGGGATAAGGCTCATCGCCGGGCTACCGATGAAGCTGGCTACGAACATGTTAACCGGATTAGCGAAGACTTGGGCCGGTGTATCATATTGTTGAAGAAAACCACCATCCATAACGGCCATCTTGTCGGCCATGGTCACGGCTTCAAGTTGATCATGGGTCACATAAATGATCGTTGCCTTGAGATCTTGATGAAAGCGCTTGATCTCGGAGCGCATCTGCACGCGCAGCTTGGCGTCCAGGTTGGAGAGCGGCTCATCCATCAGAAAGACCGCAGGGTCGCGCACCAGCGCTCGGCCTAGGGCCACACGTTGTTGTTGTCCGCCCGACAGCTCGCGCGGCTTTCGCTCGAGCAGGTGCGTCATGTCGAGCACGCGCGCGGCTTCCCTGACCTTCCGGTCGATCTCGTCGCGAGGGAGCCTGCGCATCTGCAGCGGAAACGCCAAGTTCTTGTAAACCGACTTCTGCGGATAGAGCGCGTAATTCTGAAACACCATGGCGATGTTTCGGTCCTTCGGGTCGATGTCATTGACCACGCGGTCCCCTATGGCGATCTCGCCAGAGGTGATCGGAAGCAACCCCGCAACCAGATTGAGCGTCGTTGTCTTGCCGCATCCCGAGGGACCAACCAGCGCAACGAATTCACCGTCATCAACCGTGAATGACACGTTGTTGACGGCCTTGAACGGGCCATAGGTCTTAACGAGATTTCTTAAGACCACATGGGCCATGAAAGCCACCTCCTAATGTTTGACAGCACCTTCGGTGAGGGCACGTACAAAGTAGCGTTGCAGCATGAGGAAGAGCACGACCACCGGCACGCTCATCATGAAACTCGCGGCCATGAGGCCAGGGAAATCCGTCGTGTTCTCAGAGAAGAAGCGCTGGATGCCCACCGGCAGCGTCAGCTGGTCGTTTTTGTTCAGGAACGTGTAAGCGAATATGTATTCATTCCAAGCGCCAATGAAGGAATAGATCGCCGTAGCGATAATTCCCGGTGCCGAAAGCGGCATTACGATCAGGAGGAACGCTTGGAACCGGGTGGCGCCGTCGATGCGGGCGGCCTGCTCAAGCTGGTAGGGGATGTTGTCATAAAAGCCCTTGAGCAGCCAGATCGCGAGCGGTAGGCCGAATGTTAAATAGGTGAGGATCAGGGAGCCGTGCGTATTCACAAGGCCGAGAAGCCGCATGAGGATGAAGAGCGGCACAAGGAAGATCACCGCGGGGAACATATTGCGTAGCAGCACCGCGAAGAAGAGGAATTTGCGCCCTGGAAAGTCAAATCTTGAGAAAGCGTAGGCCGCAGGTACCGCGACAATGACCGCCAGGACTGTCGTCGCGGTAGAAACAAGAAGACTGTTCCAGAAGAAGCGCAGGAAGTCCTGACCCACGCTGTTGGTTGGATCAAGCAGTTTTTCATAGCTCGCAAGCGTCGGTTCGTTCGGCCACCACTGGGGCGGGAACTGCATGGCCGCGAAGCCAGACTTGATCGACGTCAACAACATCCATATCATCGGCACAGCAGTGTAAAGCAGCATAAGCACGAGGAAGATCCGTCCAACCCAGCGCCAAGCGTCGATCGGTTTGTTTCTCCTAGTCGCGACGATGCTGGTCATAGACATCAAGCACTACGCTCCTTTCTCTCGCCGCTACTGAGGGCGCGTACATAGAAATAGCCCAGCGTCATGACTATGAGGAACAAGAGCACCGAATAGGCGGACGCTATGCCCCACCGCTGACGCCCGAAGGCGAGCTCATAAATATGGGTTATCCAGATGTGGGACGCGTTCGATGGGCCGCCACCGGTCATGATCCAAGGAACAATGAAGGAGTTGAAGTTCGCCACCGCGAGCAGAAGGATGGTCACGGTGGATACGCCTTGAAGATGAGGGAACGTGACGTGCCAGAAGCGCTGCCACGCGCTGGCACCGTCGACTTTCGCCGCCCGGAGCAGCTGATCGGGGACGGTCTGCAGGCCAGCCGTCAGCATGATCATCGCAAAAGGAAATTCGCGCCACACGTTGACGACAATCAGGGACGGCAGAACCGTACCCACACTGTCGATGAAATTAGGCGGGCGGTCGGCAAGTCCGAGGCCCACCAGAACCGCGCCGATAACGCCGAAATCCGAATGATAAATCCACTTCCAGATATAAGATGCGGCGACCGCGCTAATAACCCATGGGATGATAAGGATGGCGCGCAACACGCCACGACCTGGGAAATCGCGGTTCAGAGCGAGCGCGCACCCAAGCCCCAGGATGAAAGCAGACACAGTCGAGACGATCGTCCATACGAACGTGTTGACGGTGACGCGCCAGAATACATCGCTGTTCAGGATTAGCGCATAGTTGTCGAATCCGACGAAAATCTTGTCGCGCAGTTGAAGACTTGGCGGCGTATTGAAGAAGGACAGATCCACAGTGTAGTAAATGGGATAAGCGATGACGATAAGCATCACCACAATCGCGGGCAATACATAGAGATAGTCGGTGCGATGGGCCCATGCCTGCTGGAGGATGTTGGGATGCTTCGTTTTTTCTCGAAGAGGAGCGTCAGCCAGGCCCGTCGCCGTGGTCATCGGGGCGCCCTTTTACTGGAAGGAAACAGACCGGCGGCGAGGCCGCCGGTCGCGTCGGCGTAGGCCGCTAGAGCTTGCCCCCGCTCATGATGTTCTTGACCTTTTGGGCCGCATCTTCGGCCGCCTTATCGACCGTCATCGCGCCTGTGAGCGCATTCTGCAGCATGTCGGGAACAACGATGTTCATAATCTCGGGCGTCTCTGGGATCGTCGGGAACGGGATGCCGTAAGGTAGCATTGAGGTCGTGACATCGAGGAACTTGATCTTTTCCAGACGCTCTTTCATCCACTTCGTCTTGAAGCCATTGAGATTGCCGGGGTTTGATCCGGCATAGGCCATCTTCAACGACCATTCCGGGCTCGTCCAGAAACAGGTGAGCGCCTTGGCGGCTGCCTGGTCCACCTTGCCCCCGTCCACATATTCGGGCTTGAGGATGTGGATGTTCGAGCCGCCAAACACGACGGCACGCTTGCCGTCCGGTCCGCTCGGGATCAGCCCATAGCGCATGTTGTCGATGACAGTCTGAGCTTTCTGCACGTCGCTGCCGGAAGCCTTTTTCTTCAGGTCCAGCATGACGTCGTAGTCGGACGGGTGCGAAATCATCATGCCAAGCTGGCCCGCCAGGAAAAGCGGCTGATTGTCAGCTTGCTGGTTGGTCAGTGCTGAGACCGGCACAGACTTGTCGCGCACATACATATCATATGACGCTTGTAAGGCCCGCTTGCTCGCTGCGCTGTTGAGCTGAACCTGCGAGTAGGTCGGGCGCGGCGTAGCTTCGTCGAACACGCCGCCGCCGTAACCCCAAAGCTGAGGCAGGAAGCGGTAAGGCGTGTTGCCGGCGTTCTTGCGTGCGACAAGCCCGTAGCCTGCGATCCCAAGCTTGTCGTGGATCTGCTTGGAATACTTGACGACGTCGTCCCAGGTGGCCGGCGGCTTGTCGGGATCGAGACCTGCCCGCTTGAACACGTCCGCGTTCCAGATAAACGCCATCGTCTCGTTGTTGGTCGGAATACCGTAAGTCTTGCCTTTCCACATGTTCGACTTCATTGCCCCGGGCCAGAAATCCTCGGTCGCGTAGCCGACGTCTTCGGGCTTCAGTTCCTGGAGATAACCTTTGGAGGCGAATTCGACTCCACCCAGGATTTGCAGCCGCACCACCATCGGTCCGGCGTTACCAAGCAGCGCAGTGCGGAACTTGTCCAGCAAATCATTATAGGTGAGCGCCTGCTCTTCCAGTTGGATGTTGGGGTAGGTCTTCCGGAAAGCCGCAAAGAAGTCTTTGTAGTACTGCCGCAAGAGATCTGGGTCACCCTCGAACACACCCTGGTACCAGAACGTCAGGCGGCCCTTGTGGTCGAGCGGCGTGACCTTGCCGCAATCGGCCGCAGTGTCAAATTCCTTTGTGCCTGCAATCGAGCGCACGTATTCCGGCGACCATTTGTTCAGGTCGACGGGGGGTGCGGCCAACGCTGGCGACGACATCAGCAACGCCATGATGGCGGTTGTCGAAACGCCGCGGCGAATAGCGCGGCCGAAGTCAAGAGTCGACATTAACTCCCTCCAATCTCGTCAGTGCCGGCGGGCACTGGCACTGTGGCTTCCACCCTGGTCTGAAGCTTTTCTTATATGCGCTCCGATCGATCGACGATTGCAGAACTGAGCTTGCATGTCAATTGCGCTAGATCGTATACTATCCCGGCTAACTCGCATATGGTTGGGGAACCGGAGGCAAGAATGGAGGAGGTGAGCGGTTACAAGGCGGCACCACCCCTGGGGATCGACCCAATCGGCGCCTCCACTGATTCCACGGCGCTGCTCTACAAGGTGATCCGTGAAGACATCGTCTCAGGGCGGCTGAAAGCCAATCAGCGCCTTGTCGTCGCCGACCTCGCCAAGCGTCACGGCAGCTCGACGACGCCGGTTCGGGAGGTGCTGCAGCTCCTGCGCGGCGAAGGCTTCGTGGTCTTCACCCGCAATCGCGGCGCGCGCGTGAGACCGATAGATCGGGACTTCATTCGCGATATTTATGAGATCGGCGTTCTGATCGAGCCGTCCCTGACGCGGTGGTTTGTTGGAATGGCCACGGAAGCCGACATCGCTGAACTTGAGTGGGTCCAAAGCCAGATCGAGGCCAATAATTTCGCCGACCAAGTCATGCACAGCGAACTGGACACTAAATTCCATACCTTGATCTACCAGAGACATTACAATCGACACGCTGCCGAACTGTGGTGGAAGCATCGCGAGGTGCTCCGCGCGGTCAGCCGTCGGTTTAGTTTCACTCTCGCGCGGCGAGCGCAGATCATCAGTGATCACCGTGAGCTTATTGCCCACATCAAGGCAGGGGATGCCGACCGGGCCGCCGAACTCGTGGCGCGCCACGTTGAAGGATCTGGCCTTCACATCCTCGAGCATATGCGAGCCACGACGGCAGCCCGGGCAGGGTAGGCTGCCGACCTTATGCGCAGTCCCTTCTCGCCTCTATAGGAAAGCAAAGCACATGAAGATCACCAGCGTCACGCCATGGCTCATCAAATCGGACGCCTCCTACTGGGGCGAGTTCCTGTTTGTTGAAGTCAGCACGGATGAAGGCATCACAGGCTGGGGCGAGATCACCACGACAACAAAGATCGCGAACCGCGCACTGACGGCGATGCTGCGGCAGATCAGCTCGATGATGGTCGGCGAAGATCCGGCGCATATTGAACGACTCTGGCACAGGCTCTTTCGCAGCTTCACCTACATGGGGAGCCGGGGTGCGGCGGTGGAGTGCCTCAGCGCCATCGACATCGCGCTTTGGGATATTCGCGGAAAGGCGCTCGGAAAGCCAATATACGAGCTTCTGGGCGGGCCTGTGCGCGACGAGATTGCGCTCTACACCCACCCCGATCAGCGCAAGTTCACGAGTAAGGAAGGCGTCGTCGCCGAGATCCAGGCTATCGTGAAGTCAGGACACACCGCGCTCAAGTTTGATCCCTTTCCTTACCAGGGCCAGTATGAAGACGGCATTGCACGCGAGCAGCGCGAGGGCTATCTCGACGGCAGCATGACGCGCAAGGATGAACTCGAGGCCGCGGAGTTGACGGCGCTGATCCGGGAAACTGCCGGGCCCCATATCGAAGTGCTCATCGACGCGCATGGCCGCTTCGACGTGCCTACGGCGATACGGCTGTGCCGCTCCCTCGAAGAGGCGGGAAACATCGATTGGTTCGAGGAACCATGCCCACCCGAAAGCATCAACGCCCTCAAGCAGGTGCGCGAGAAGGTCAATGCTGCAATTTCGTGGGGTGAGCGCGGACACACTAAGTGGGACTTCGTCCCAATTCTTGAGAACAAGCTGGCCGACTACATCATGCCCGACGTGACCTGGACCGGTGGTATTACCGAGCTGAAAAAAATCTCGGCGCTATGTGAGGCTTATTATATTCCGGTGTCCCCCCATGATGCCGCCGGGCCGATCAATGTCGTAGCCGGCGCGCAGGTGATGATGACGGTGCCGAACTTCTATAAGCTCGAAACGTCGGAATGGAACCTCTCCAAATACGATCCTCTCATCAATGTGCCCCTCGACAATTCCAACGGCAGCCTCAAGCTCAACCCCGAACCGGGTCTCGGCATTGAGATGAACCGCGAATACCTCGAAGCCAACGTCGTCGATTGAGGCACAAGGCGTGGAGGTTCGCGGAGTCGATACTGTCGGCAAACGCAGCGTGCAAGCCGAGGAAATTTGGAGTAAGCCCTTTGAAGATCACCCGCATTGAAACCGTTGTCGTCAACGCTGTGCATCGCAACTGGATCTTCGTCAAGGTGCTGACCGATCAGGCGGGGCTGCACGGCTGGGGTGAGGCGACGCTCGAATGGAAGACCCGAGCTGTCAAAGGCGCCATCGACGATCTGGCGCCGTTTGTCACCGGGCAGGATCCGATGCGCATCGAACACCTCGTGAACAGCATGACCCGCTTCAGCTTCTGGCCACTGGGCTCGATCGGGTTGACGGCCGTTTCCGGCATCGAGCAAGCGCTGTGGGACATCAAGGGCAAGGTGTTAGGCGTGCCCGTTTGGCAACTGCTGGGCGGCAAGGTTCGCGAAAAGGTGCGCGTCTATACCCACCTTGGGCGCGGCGCGGTGGGCTTTCAGGTGCCCGCCTCTGACATTGAAGCCTATTGCGACGCGGTGCAGGAGACGGTCGAGATGGGATATGACGCGGTCAAGCTCGGCTTCGTGCCCGTTAATGGCTACGATGCACCTATAAAGGCTGTCCGGCACACGGAGAAACTGGCGCAGGCGGTGCGGGATCGCGTCGGCGACAACGTCGATATCATGGTGGATTTTCACGGCCGTCCCGACTCCCTGGACGCGGCGATCGCCTACATCAACGCCATCGCGCCCATCAAGCCGCTGTTCTGCGAAGAAGTGATCCAGCCCGGCGATGCGCGCGCCATGGTCGATATCGCCCGTCGCGTCGATTGCCCTCTCGCGACTGGCGAGAGGCTGTTCACGCCGCGCGAGTTTGCGGATATCGCCGAAGCCCGCGCCGTTGCCTATATCCAACCCGACCTTGCGCACTGCATGGGAATTTCTGGTGGACGCAAGATTGCCGCGATCGCCGAAGCTGCACATATGGGGGTCTGCCCGCATAATCCGATGGGGCCGGTGGCCGGTGCCGTGGCACTGAACTTCGATGCGGCGACAACCAATTTCGTTATCCAGGAAGAAGCGGTTGGAATAGTGCCGTGGTTTGACGAGATCTGCTCGGTCCATCCGCTGCAGCTCAAAGATCATAGCTGGATGGTGCCGGAGGCGCCGGGTTTAGGCATCGAGATCGATGAAGCCGCCGCGGCCAAGCACCCGTTCGAACAGGAAATCATCCCCGCAACCAGTTCCGTGCTCGCCGACGGACGTATCGCGAATTGGTAGCGCCCGCGAACCACAATTACGTGCTCGCGAAAATGCCGCAATCGATTGTGCGGTCTCAATAACCACCTCAGGGAGAATGCCGTAATGCCGAAGCTGGATGGCGCTGAAGAGGCGCTCAATCGGGTCAATACCTCCTCTAAACCATCAGAGCTTCGCATCACTGATATGCGGGTGGCCGAGATTGTCGGCGCACCGTTTACCTCCGCTTTGGTCAAAATCTACACCAACCAAGGCCTCGTCGGATTTGGCGAAGTGCGCGACGGCGCCAGCGCGACCTATGCGCTGATGCTCAAGAGCCGGCTGCTCGGTGAAAATCCGTGCGACATCGACCGTCTGTTCCGCCGCATCAAGCAGTTTGGCGGGCATGGAAGGCAGGGCGGCGGTGTCTCGGCGGTCGAAATCGCGTTATGGGATCTTGCTGGCAAAGCCTATGGCGTGCCAATCTACCAGATGCTTGGCGGCAGGTTCCGTGACAAGGTGCGCATCTATTGCGACACCGACGCAGAGCATCCTAGCGGCACAGCGACCGGCAAGCGCCTCAAAGAGCGCATGGAACTCGGTTTCACTTTCCTCAAGATGGATCTGGGGCTGATGCAGATTGCCGACATGCCGGGCGCCGTTGTTGCGCCCGCTGGCACTCTCGAAGGCTTTCGCTCGCATGCGGCGCAAGGCAGGGCGCGCACGCTGGAGGAGCGCCGCCAGCGTAATGCGGCTTATGACGCGCAGAACGTGCGCCATCCCTTCACTGGTCTCCACTTTACAGACAAAGGCCTGGACTATCTCGAACAATACATTGCCGAGGTCCGCGACGTTATCGGCACAGAAATTCCGCTCGCCATTGATCACGTCGGGCACATCTCGCTGCAAAACGGCATCCGCCTCGCCAAGCGAATCGAAAAATATGTGCCGGCTTGGCTGGAGGACGTAATTCCCTGGCATTATACGGAGCACTATCGGCAATTGCAGGCTGCGACATCGGTCCCGATTTGCACGGGCGAGGATATTTACCTGAAAGAGAGCTTCGAGCCGCTGCTCAAGTCCGGTATATCGGTCATCCACCCCGACCTGCTCACGTCTGGCGGCATTCTGGAAACCAAGAAGATCGGCGACATGGCGCAGGAGCATGGCGTTGCCATGGCGATCCACATGGCTGAAAGCCCTATCGCGGCGATGGCTGCGGCCCATGTGGCGGTCGCCACCGAAAACTTCATGGCGCTTGAGTATCACTCCGTCGACGTGCCTTGGTGGGACGATATTGTGACGGGTCTTCCCAAGCCCCTGGTCAAGAACGGCTTCATCGAAGTCCCGGATAAGCCGGGCCTCGGCATCGACGATATCGTCGACGAGGTCATCGCCCAGCATCTGCAACCCGGCGTCAGCGGTATCTGGCAGCCGACGGACCACTGGGATCACGAGTATTCCTGGGATCGCACCTGGAGCTGACGCCACCGTCGATAGGGCGGGCGCGCCTGCAGACACTTTAGCGGCGCCTGTCCTCCATCGTCGGGATTGCGCCCGGTCATTGCACTCCTCTTGTCCACCGAAAGCCCGGAAGGTATCCGGCCTACCCGATGAATTCAGGGACACTCACGTTGCGATATGAATGAGGATGTTCTGCTGTCGACCCCGGAGCTGGGTCTCGCGGGATGACTGAAACCTCATACTCCACTCCGGACCTCCCGCCGCCCGGATGCAATCTTCCGAGACGACGATCGAACCTCCGACCTCGCGTGTCATCTCCTCGAGCCTGCTCGCCACGTTCACAACATCCCCAACGACGGTAAACTCGATGCGCTCCTTGCCGCCGAGATTGCCCACCGTTACCGGACCGCAATGGATGCCAATCGAGACGCGCAGCGGATCAGCGCCGCGGCTGGACCTTTTGCGGCCCCACCGCGCGATCTCCTGCTGAAGTTCGAAGGCACAGGCGAGGGCGCGGGCTGCCGCGTCCGGTTGCAGGCCGATGGAGCCGAAGGTCGCCATGAAGCCATCGCCCAGATACTTGTCGAGGGTGCCGCCATGCTTGAACACGATGGCGCAGCTCCGCTCCTGGAAGCTGCGCAGCAGGGCGAAGGTCCGCTCGGGCGAGAGGGTCTCGGTGAACCTGGTGAAGCCCACGATGTCGGCGAACAGCACGGCCACCGTCCGGGTGGCCGGGTCTCCGAATGCCGTCTCGCCGCGCCTCGTCAGCGCTTCGGCCACGTCCGGCGAGACATAGCGCGCAAGATCAGACCGCACGACCTCCGCCTCGACCTGGCTCAACAGGGTCCGCCGGCTGCGCCAGACGGTCAGCGTCAGGAGCAGGGTGAAGAGGGAGGTTGCGACGAGCTGGGTGTACCAGGGCGTCAGGCCGACGAAGGCCGGCTGGGAGACAAGGTCCAGGGCCGCGGCCGAGGTCAGAGGCCCCTGGGCGGCAACGTCGTTGAACCGCAGCGTGTCCGGCTGGGAGTAGATCGTGAGGAAGCCGATCGACCAGATAACGAGGATCGACATCCCCGTCCATATGACGCGTCGGGGCGAGTAGGTGAGGGCGGCCTCCGCGAGGAGGAGGAGAAGGTAGAGGAACTCCTGCCCGCGCAACCGGGTCTGAACCGGCCATTCGGTGGCAACCGCGGCCGGGGGCGGGACCAGGATCGCCGCCGTGACCAGAGCCACGTCGAGGACGATGAAGCCCAGCTTGATCATCTCGCCATAGGGATGGTGCCGCAGGCGGTACGGGATGTAGCCCAAGAGGAAGAAAGCTAAAGCGTACGAGCCATAATAGAGGTCACGCGGCCAGGGTACGATCCAGAACAGCCACACGGAGATAGTGACGATCGCCGTCAGCCTCGCGTAGAAGGCGAACTGGAGACCCTCAAGCTCTGCCTGTCGCGTATTTGCTTGGAGTCGGTCCTTCGACGTATTGGAAGGCCACAGCAGACGGAGGCCCTTCGCCATCCTGTGGCCGAAGCCGATGGTCCGGCTCTTCATGTCAGACATGCGCGGCCTCGCTGGTCAGAAGCATCAGTCCGGAACCTAGTACCATTTCGGGCAAGGTTATGCACGGCACAGGTTGACGGTTAGGATCGCCGCTCCGATCCTAACCGAATGACCGCTTGTGGCCCTTTTCGGAACTTGTCGGGACTTTCGCATTGGCAGCGGACCTCTAGACGGTCACGCTTGAAGGCCGTCGCTGACCCGAAGGTGCCCTTCAGCCAAGGCGGCCTGACCAAAATCGCAGGTCAAGATGTGAAAAGTCGAGTACAACCGGCGTCCGACCTATTCTTCTGGACCTTTCATCAGGTCCATTGATTCGATTATACAATGTAGAAGTCGCTTTGCTTCAGCGGGCCGTTGAGGCCTGCCAGCACGATCTCGCCTGAGGAGGTTGGGCCGGTAACAGTCACTACGGTGTCGGAACCGATAGTGGTCCAAGTGACTTGCGCAAATGGACTCGGGCCGCGCGATGTCGATCTCCAGGCGATCGGCACTGCCAACACCGCCAAAGCAGACAGATCAGTCAAAGAGACGCTCCAACCTGTAAGCCAAGGCGTCTGCTCAGATCGTTCAGTTCTGCTTGCGTGGATCGTCAGCGGGGTTCACGTAGGTCACACCCTGCGGTCCCATCCCGTGCAACTGAATGATCGTATCCTCAGTGAACCAGGCGTAGTGAGTCATACCCTTCATCACGAAGGAATAGCCACCAGCCTTGATCTGCTCCCCTTTTGTTTCATCCAGTTTGTCGCCCGTGCCGATGTTAAAGCTTCCGGAGAGGACGGTTACGTTCTCGTCGTTGGGATGGGTGTGGGCCGCGATCTTGAAGCCTGCGGGGGCCTTCAGGCGCACGACGTACATGCCCTCTTTCGTGGGATCACCTTTTACCACCGCAAGCTGGGCGCCCTTTGCATAGGTGGCCGGAGCCGTCCATCTCAACTCCTCGGCCTGCACGGTCGAGTGATGATCCTGCGCGGCGGCCCCGAGGGGCACTAAGAATACCGACAAAGCAGCAAGAACAACTGTTCTTTCCATCATGTCCTCCACGGTTCGGCAGCCATGCTAGGCTGCTGGCGACACAGTATACTCTCAGTGCGCAGGCTTGTCTGGGCCCAATTCCATCTGCACGGGACCAGGGCGCGGCACGGTACTACAACTTTCTGATCGGGTAAGACCTGTTCAGCGGTGTCGTGCTGGTGCACAATCGGGGTCGGATCGGAACCAACGAGCACGAGCTCGACGAGGAGTTCGCCGGCAAGATCGAGGCCGGCTAGGCTGTCGAGGCGGCGGCACCGGCGAAGCCCCGGCAGGGCTACTGGGATCTGTCATTTCGCTGAATTCTCAGTATGGAACGGCGCCTACTTCTCTAACGAAGTGGGCGGTTCGCGACTGCCCCAATGGGAATAGCCTCATAGATTGCCAGTGCCTCTTCAAAACGCTCAGCGGAACAGGTGCGCTGGGCCTCATAGAAGAGCCGCACAATTTCACCGAATAGATCATCGTCGACTTCCTGAGCCGTCCTGTGCTGATCTATCAGCTCAGCGATGTGGCTGTTCCAGGCCCGACAAGCGGCCGAGAGCGGCGGCCGCCCCTCCATCGCTTGGGTGGCGCCCGTCACCAAAAGACCACAACTGATGACGGAGCCCAGAGCATAAATCCGGACAGGTGGCGGCTGGCTTTGATGTACCATCGCGACCTCCGTGTGAAGAAGACCATTAGGGGACACTATGACTGATCGGGACAGGTTAGCCCTCGGCGGTCAATTGGAGTGTGCGGGGCCGCACAAATACTGCTGTTCCTTAAACTCTCTCTCCCGGAGGCAGTTGCTTACACCAGGTGCATGGCACCTACAAACCAGCCGCCTTGCATACCAGTCTCAAACAAGCAGGGACCCCGTTCGGTGCTCAGCCGGGCGGGGTTCTTTCTCCGTCTACGCTCTCTGCAGTTCGCCGGCTTCCAAGGGGAGGCGCGCCTCCGGCAAAGGTCCCTCTAGGCGATATCCCGAATGCTCCTTACTCTTCGTCATCGCCTCACGGTTATTCTGAGGACTGGCTCAAGGCCGAAGTTGCGTGAGAAACCTCTTGTCTGAGGAAGTGGCCTTGGTCAGCCCGGCGATATCTAGTCGGAACTTCGTCAGGAAAGCCTCCGTCATCTCTTGCGGATTGGAGACCTGCATCACGAACGAGCCTGGCCCACCAATCACGCGCATGCGGTAGTACTCGACATCCCCGTCAAGACCGTAGCCGACCACAAGTCCATTCACGACCTGCGCCGCATCCAGAGCAGTCTGACGCGCAAGGGTCGGGTCCATTCCGCTGTTGCTTGAGCCGTTATCGACGATGTTGATCACCGAGCGGCGGCTTGCAAAGGGTGCCGATCCGAGAAGGGCAGAGGCTGAGCGGATCGCAAGGGCAATGTCAGTCTGATGGTGTCCTTTGGGGGCCTCGTAGTGATCTGTGGGAATGTCGCGGTCCAGAAGTTGGCTTTCCTTGATCAGGTGGATCGATCGGAGATCCTGGGCAACTCGCGCCGCGTCCTCTGACGTGGCTATCCTGGTCCAAGGAAGCAGCGTCTTCGTATGACCGTGGCTCGACCAGGCCAGCACCGCAAAGCCGATCTGCCTATGAAGCCCAGCTTGGACCGACTGCAGAAATCTGGGATGAGCAACAGCATGGGCCAGCCCCTCCCGTTCGACGAATTCCTCGTAGCGGCCCACAGAAGCTGAGGTGTCCAGAGCCGTGACGAGATTGGCATCAACCTCATCGCGTGCCTCAGAGGCAGCAACCATACTAGGCAAGCAGGCGGCGACTCCTGCAATGAGAAGCTGGGTCAAGGCACTCATAACGGTCTCCCGTTGGAGCCTCTACGAAGGTGAGGCCTAAACATTGGAACGGATGAGCCTGACGCGACTGGAAGGAATGGCCGTTAAAGGGTGGCCGAGAGGCTGCCGTCCTGGCTATGTTTGCGACTGCTTGGGGCCGATCAGCGGAACGTCCTGTTTGCTGAAGATAATACTCTGAGGAACTGCTTCCCGGAAGCATCCCGGTACTGCTCTTTCGCATAACCCCCGGCACCCAAAGCTTTGCCTCCAAAGAGTGGAAAAGGCTGATCTGACCGACCTTCAGTACGTGTTAGACTGAAGCGATTGGCAATGGTCCCTAGGAGGCTCCGGGGCTATTGACCCGCCAAGCTCAAGCGCTTGAGCCTGTGGAAAGCCCCGGAACGATGCGCCTGTCGTACGCTGCCGCCCGCCGCCAAGCTGCTCAAGGTAACGTTCAAGGCGGCAGACCTGATGCCGACCCGGCTGGGCGGAGCCCGGCCGCGGGAGCCCACAGGTCGCTCCTGCTAGTGCGACTGGGGCATCGTGTGAGACAGGCGCAACTCGGGTACTGCAGCTGAGTTAACCATCTTCCCAAATTCTTAAAGAACAAGCTAACATAAACCGAGGTGACTTTTTTCAGATGGACAGTTGATGATCGAAACTCTCATCATCGCGGACGACCTTTCCGGTGCTGCCGATTGCGCGATTGCGTGCGCCGCAACGGGTGTCGCAACATTCGTTATTATGGATTCCAATGCGGATATCGGCGTCGCGGCCGCTGTTTCTGTCGACGTGAACTCCCGGGCCATGGCAGCTCACGAGGCCGCATTTGCGGCTGCGGGGGCTGTTCAAAAGCTCTATGGCAAGAGCACGCGCATTCTTTACCAAAAGATGGACTCGACTTTGCGCGGCAACTGGGCGTTGGAGGTTTTTCATATTCGCCAGGCCGCAGCCACGATCCTCGGACACTCGCCCCTCACCATCGTTGCCCCCGCCTTCCCCGAAACTGGGCGAGTGACCGTCGACGGACATGTGTTTGTCAACGGTACGGCGCTGGAAGACACCAACCTGTGGAAACGGGCGGGCTTGACCGGTTCGGCTGATATCAAGGCGTTCCTGACAGAGGCCGGGCTCAAGGCTCGACTGGCCACACTCGAGCAGATCGCGCTCGGCCCCGAGGCACTCAAACGGCGGCTTGCGGAATTGATGGAAGCGGGTTGCGATGCGGTCGTGTGTGATGCTCAAACCGAGAACGATCTGCTCACCATTGCGACTGCATCCCGCATGTTGAATGAAAAACCTCTATGGGTCGGGTCCGCCGGCCTGATGCGGGCACTCGTCAGGGGAGGGGAGCGCTCGAGCCCTCTATCATCCGCCTTAGCATGGACTATGGTAGGGAAACCCATTCTCGTGGTCGTAGGCAGCGCGTCAGACGCATCACACACGCAGTTCGATGCGCTTGCCGCGCAGCCTGGCATCACTTCCCTCATCATTGAGCCATTGGCTCTGCGCGAGGGGGGCGATCCGGAGCGGCTGCAAACCCAAATCCAGACCCTCGACCGTGCTCTAGCGTCAGGTTCCGATCTGGCGGTGATGATCGGCGGCAGGGATGTTAGGCTTCAGGAGGGCCCGCAGCTTGCGGCAGCCTTGGCCCGGTTGATCGCCCCGCGCCTATCCCAGGTAGGGGGGCTTATCGTGACGGGCGGTGAGACGGCAAGGGCCATCCTGGTCAGTGCCGGCGTATCGGGGCTGAGAATGGCAGGCGAGATCGAGCCTGGGGTGCCGATCGGACTAGCGGCCGGGGACATTGCTATCCCGGTGATCACGAAGGCCGGAGCTTTCGGCGATCGCATGACGCTAGTCCATTGCCACGCGACGCTGCGGCGCCATAAGAGTGCTTCTCCCAGCTCAATGATGAGCGGGTAATGTAGGTGCTTGGCACGAGGGGATCTACATATGGACCGGCCGATTATAGCGATCACGATGGGCGATGCAGCTGGCGTCGGCTCCGAGATCATCATGAAAGTTCTCGCTCGCCGTGAGGTGTACGAACGATGCAGACCGCTGATCATCGGAGATGTCAACCGCTTGCGTCAGGCAGGCGGGATCGCCGGTTCCGCCTGTATCGTTCAGCCTGTAGCCGATCCACAGGAGGCGGTTTTCAAGCACGGGATCGTCGACTGCGTTGATCTCGGCCTAATCCCTGACGATCTGCCTTGGGGCAAGCTGTCCCCGATCGCCGGAGATGCGGCCTTCCGGTACATCGAGCGGGCGGTCGCTCTAGCGTCAGCCGCCGAGGTCGATGCTATCTGCACATCCCCGATCAATAAGGAGGCGCTCCATGCGGGAGGGCACATCTATCCCGGCCATACGGAGATCCTGGCGGCGCTCACGCATACGCCTGAAGTCTCCATGATGCTGCTGACACCGAAGCTGCGCGTCATTCACGTGACCACTCATATTGGCCTTATCGATGCCATTGCGAAGATCGAGCCGGGTCTGGTCGAGCGGACAATCCTGCGTGGGAACGAGGCTCTTGTGCGCTCAGGCATAGCGAGCCCCCGCATCGGTGTGTGCGGAATCAATCCTCATGCCGGCGAGCATGGGTTGTTCGGCTATGGCGAAGAGGAGCAAAAGATTGAGCCGGCCGTACAGGCGCTTCGGAGGCAAGGCATTGATGTTGACGGTCCTCTTCCGGCGGACGCCCTGTTCTTTCGAGCCCAACGTGGCGACTTCGATCTGGTAGTTGCTATGTATCACGATCAGGGACATGGGCCAGTGAAGGTTCTAGGCATAGAATCAGGTGTTAACGTCACCGTAGGCCTGCCTGTGATCCGCACCTCGGTGGATCACGGAACTGCTTTCGATATTGCGGGCACGGGGCGGGCTGACGAGCGAAGTCTACTCGAAGCCCTTGATCAAGCCATCATCCTGGCTCCACAGCGTGCACGCCTTGCCTGAGGGAGCCGGATGAGTCTGAGGTCCATGGTTCTGGTAGAACTGAGAATGCTGGTGAGCATCCAGCGGACATTAAGGTGGCGATCCTGATGACCGAGAACGACCAAGTCACGCCCGAGAATGCCCGCCTGCGCGCTCTGCCCCTCCCAGATGCTGCCCGAACTTGCGCTGAGACCGAACAGCAGATGCAGCCCCTTCACGGCGGTTATGCCTCTGCTTGTTCCGCCGGAGGACCATGAACTTATAAAATGACCTGAATCTTACTTGGCCTCCTTAAAGTCGATCTCCTTCACTCCGCTCGGGAACACCGGGGCACCGAATGCGGCGGCGATCAGCTGGGCGCCGAGGCAGATGCCGAGGGTTGAGCGGCTGGCCGCAAGGCGCCTGACAATGAATTCCCGTTCTGCCTTCAGGAACGGGTAGGTCGCATCCTCATAGACGCTAATCGGCCCTTCAAGGATCACGAGAAGGTCAGGCTCGAGCGCGTCTTCCCCAGGAAAGCGTGGATCGCCGACGATCACATACCGGTTCGCGTAGCCTGCCCCTTCGAGCGGAGCCGTAAAGATCCCGAGATCCTCGAACTGGATGTGTCGGAGCACGAGTGCGGTCCTAGTTATCATATTGCCTCCTGTGACAGCTCTGTCGGAGGAGCCTCACACAAACCCTGGGGGCAGTTCCCGCATCGCGGTTCGCTCTAGCCGTCGTGGGAACCGCGACCGGTAACGCCGTCGCGCCTTGGGCTCAGGTGACGGGCATTGCAGCCGGCTTCTCATCCGTCACTCGGGTGAAGCGCTTTGCCTCCTGTTCGTAAAGGGACGGCGCTGCCCAACGATATATTCTGCGTCAGGTGACCCGAATAGGCGAGATCGGATCACTTGCTGGGAACGTCTCCTCTAGCGCCTCATCGATCAATTCTTCCTGATGAGCAGCCCGCATGAGTCTTTCAGATTGGAGCGCTAATTCCATTCTCAACTGATCAGATGTATCCTCACCGAGGTCCGGCTTCTGTCCTCCGGTACTTGCGCTTGCGTCTCGTTCGTCAGGGTGTCTGGCTTCTGAGCTCATGGGACAATCTCCGGGATTTTGGTTTGACATCGGACCCTAGGCTCAAACCTTCGGCTCAAGTGTCGTGGGGGCCTAGGACTGACCCCCACAATGGTTGGCATACCGGTACCCACCTTGGTCGGTAGACTGCAGGGGAGGGCAGTCGGCTCGCCTCAGCGCTATGCGGCGGATCGCGTCAGCTTGACGCCGGGAAAGTCGACCGGAACGTCGAGTGCGACGTTCACGTAGTTGGTGAAGAGATTGAGGGCCACATGGGCCACGATCTCGACGATCTCGCCGTCGTCGAACCCAGCCATGCGCAGGGCCTCCACGTCCAACGCCGTGACGCCGGCGCGGCTGTCCACCACCTTAGTCACGAACGCCAATGCGGCGGCGGTCCTCGGATCGCTCGACCGGCCAGCCTGCGCCTCGGCCATTTCCTGAGCGGACGCCCCGGCCCTCCGGCCAAGGCCGGTGTGGGCCGCAAGGCAGTAGTGGCAGTTGTTGCGGTCCGCGATGGCGACCGCGATCTGCTCGCCCAGCTTGGCGCCGATCCGACCGCTGCCGAGTGCCCCGAACGAACCCCACAGGCTGGCCAGAGCCGCGGGCGAATTCGCCACTGCCTTGAACATGTTAGGAACGATTCCGAAGGCCGACTTGATCTGGGTCAGGTGTTCGCCGACGGCGCCAGTTGCGTTGGTCGGGTCGATGAGGGTGATTCTTGTCATGATTATCTCTTCTCTGCTCGCGTGGAGGGGGAGATCAGCCGGTCCGCCGATGGCAGTCGACGGACCGGCACCTTGTGGTTATCGGGCGGGCATCACCTTGCCGGGCAGGCTGAGGTTCCCGGACGCGACCTTGAACACATTGTCGACGCACAGAAGCGGTGCATGAAGGTTGCCATTGACCTTAAGGCCAGCCGTGACGCCGTCGAAGGAGGCCCCCGTGGTCCCGCCGAGCACTGAGAGCGGGATCGCGACATCGACCGTACCGCCCTTGAAGGTGGTCGGGTATTCGGGGCTGTCGATCAGAAGCGGGACCTTGGGCCACGTTGCCGGAACCTTCGGCTTTGAACCTTCCGGGATGTCGACGACCTTAAGGCCGCCGCCACAGGCCTTGTCCTCTGCCAGCACCACCCAATGGGGGTGCCACACGTCCCGGTTCTTCTTGCCGTAGGCTCCATCGTCGAAATCTGGGTGAAAGGTCACCGCCAGCGCAACGATGCCTCGATCCCGGTCGAAGCCGATATCGCCGCTGTTGAGGGAGGTCGGCCAGACGTAGGCATAGACCGCTGAGTTCTCGAATTTACCGGTCGCCGAGGGCTTGTCCTTGCCGGCCTCGCCCCGGACGCGGGTGGTGAAAATGGCCCTGTCGCCCTTCGTGACGATGGTGGTCTCGATGATGTCGAACGACGCCAGAACGGCTTGGGACGGCTCAGCCTTGATCGGGTGGGCTGTGGCTGCCGCGAGACAAAGCGGAATCGTTCCGGCGACGAGCGCGCCGGCTGCAAGATGTCGGATCATGTCTGGAAGTCCTTTCCTCTTAAGGTGGTGCGCCAAAGCATTCCGAACCTCAAGGGGCTCACGCTTTAGGTACCTTTTGATGTCAGTATCTGCACGCCTGTTAGATTGGCTCCTCTCTCTGAGCACTAGCTGCTCGTCAACTTGATGGAGGAACAGTTAGATCATGCTCTGAACTTCACCTATACGTTCTCGGTAATAGCTGTTATAATATCGTCGGATCTCTCTGGGGCTTCCTACCTCATGTCCGACGCTTTGCTTCGCACTTTTGTCGCCATATCACGGCATGGTTCGCTAACTGACGCAGCCGACGATCTCGGGGTTTCTCAGCCGGCGCTCAGCAAGCGCATCAAAGATCTGGAAGATCACCTCCGCTGCCGCCTGTTCGATCGATATGGGCGTGGCGTTCGACTAACCCGCAGCGGAGAGGAGTTGCTGGCACGTCTTGCACCGGCCTTCCTCGAGATCGATAGCGCGTTAGAAGAAATCAGTCATGGACACGAGTCTGGAAGTGGTCTCGTCGCGATAGCAAGCATTCATACCTTGAACTCGTATTTTATCCCGCCTGTGATTGAGGCCTTCCGCCAGGAGCATCCTTATGTGCGGTTTCGTGTTCTCGGTCGTAGCTCGGAGGACGTCGTGGATTTGACGCGGCGAGGGATTGCCGATCTCGGTATCGTCTACGGCACACTTGTGCTGGATGAGGACGTGAATATCGTTCACCTCTATGATGAAGAAATTGTTATCGCTTATAGTAGTGCGTCAGACAGGCGCGTTGACCTTGCCGCTGGGCGCCTTCCTCAAAATGTGCCTATCGTTACGTTCCCAAGGGGCTATGCGCTTCGGGCCCTCGTTGAACGGGTCACTGCCGGACTATCCGCAGAGATCCGGTGCGAAGCTGAAACACTAGACGCGCTCGTCAGCCTCGTTGAGCTGAACGTTGGAGTTAGCTTGCTGCCACTACCCGCAATACAAGAGCGGATTGCCGAAGGGCGCATTCTAACAACGAGGTTCTCTCGTCCTGTAACACGGCAGGTGGTGCTAATCTCAAGAAAGACAGAAGTACAGCCACCGGTCATCAACGCCCTACGAAGATATGTTGACGCTGGGGCAGAGAAGTACCGGATAGTAGCTCCATGAAGCCATGTGGGCAATCGAATGGTGATAGGCCCCTGGTTCGACAACCTACTGTATACCAACAGTGGCTAGCTTCCTATGATTAGCCGAAGTGCTTGCAGTCTCGCTTGGCGGTTGCCGACGATGCCCCTCAGCTGATGATGGTGGGAGGCGCTGGGTGTGTCAAGGTGCGAAGCCGCATGCCCCCGAGCGGTCAGAACACCGCTCGGCGTCGCTCGTCAGGTTCGGTCTACGAGGTCGATCATCCCACAAGGCGTCGAGCTCCTGCCTGATAATGTCTTGAGGCTAATCACCGCCTCTTTTCGAGAGATGGCACAGGCGGAGAGCCGGGCGGCGAGGATATCATCCGTTCGGAAGCCGGTTCCATCGGCGAACTGGGATTGATTTGAAACTTCCTCATCGCAGGTCTCGTTCAGTTCCAGGACCGTGATCGCGATCATCCCGAGGCGTGCGGCTTCTCGGTCGCCCTCATCCGGCCAGCGCAGCGTTACGTCCGCGGCTTGGTCGCCCGGGTGGCCAAGAGGCGCGACGAGGTTGAGCCGGACACGTGTCTCTCTGATCCGCAGTTCTCGGTCATGCTGAAGAAAGTCGGCAGGCTTGGCGCGTCTCCCCATTCGAAAGCACCACCTCTCCGTCGGCCGGCACGATCCTGAACTTGACGAACCGCGTCACACCGTCTGCATCCGTCGCTGGAAATGCATGCACCCCCAGTAGAACAGTCAGAGCCGCCGCGGCAGCCATCCTGTGACTCACTTCAACCTGAGACGTGTGGCTTTATGAGCCGATGGAGGACGAGAGAATACAGGCTCCCCAGGGCAGCCTCATGCGGCGCATCAACACCACGGACGAGATGACCCGCGCCGTCATGTTCCTGGCCTCCGACGATGCCACGTCGATGACCGGCATGGACCTCGACGTCACGGGCGCGTTCCTGGCCAAATAAACCCCCAAGTAACCCCCACCGCCAACTCCCGGAGGACAGCCATGTCCGACACGCCCGACCCCCAGCGCCGCCACCTCCTTCTCGGGGCCGGAGCGGCCTTGGCCGCCACCGGCGCGGCCTCCGCTTTGGCTCAGGCTCAATCGATCCCAGCGGGCCGCTTCGCCGGCCGGGTGGCGCTGATCACCGGCGCCACCTCCGGTATCGGCGAGGGTGTCGCCCGGGCTTTCGCCCGCGAGGGAGCGCGCATCGCCTTCAACGGCAGGCGCGAGGAGCTCGGGCGCAAGATCGAGGCGGAATTCCGGGCTGCCCGTGGCGAAGCGCTCTATGTGCGATCCGACGTCAGGCTGGAGGAAGATGTCCGCCACTTCGTGGATACTGCTGCGCAACGTTACGGACGCATCGATATTGAGTTCAACAATGCGGGCATCGCCACGAATGTGAGTGCGCCCGTTCACGCGCAACCCACCACCGACTTCAGCGACATCTTCGCCACCAACGCCTTGGGGGTGTTCCTGTCGCTCAAGCACGAATTGCCCGTCATGCTGAAGAACGAGCCCTTGGGCGCCTTCGGCACCAGAGCGGTGGTGATCAACACCGCCTCAACGTCCGGTCATCGCGGCCATGCGGTCATCTCGGCCTATGCGGCGTCCAAGGCCGCCATCCTGGCCCTCACGCGCAACGCCGCCCTCGAGTAGGGGCCGCAGGGCGTGCGCGTCACGTCGATCTCCCCCAGCAGGGTCGACACGCCCATTCGCCGACGGGCCTATGCGGCCCAAGGGCTCCGCGACGACCAGCCCCTGCCGCCCGTCCCGAACATCGCCCGGCACGTCAACACGGTCGACGAGATCGTTGAGGTGGTGCTGTTCCTGAGTTCCGACGCGGGCTCCTCTCTCACGGGCACGGATCTCGACCTCACGGGCGGGAACCTCACCGGCCCCTATTTTCGCATGGAGTGAGGGGAGCTGCCTTCTGACGAGGCGAATACGGCAGACATCCTCACCATGGCCGGTTCGGCTGCTTTCGTAGGACCGCTGCGGCACTACCTTCTTGTCATTATGGTGGGATCCCTGACGAGCGAGGTCTGGCGCGTCCTAGGCGTATCCCTCTCACATGGTCTGGATGAGTATTCTGGAATCCTCGTTTGACCCGCGCAGTGGCGACAACCGTGCTGGCCGAGATAGTCGCCAAGCTCCTGCTAACGCCAAGCTGCGCCTTGGCTGTGGTTCCGCCCTATGGCCACGTTGGCAGCGCTCCCGCTGGCTTGGCGGGATACTTCATGACGGGCCGCTCTGTGATAGCCGGTATCGTACCTGGGGAGGCCACGCTGATTGCGACCGCATGGCTGATTGATCGCTCAATGAAAGGAAGTGTTTGCTTGCCAGACCGTGCCGGCCGGTATGCAGTTGTGACTTTCCTGTGGCTTGATTGTCGACCTTTTGGGACAAAGATCCAACGGCGTGAGAACAGAGGACAAGCAATGAGCGCGAACACGATCAGGCTGACTGGGCCAGAACTAGCGGCCGAGATTTCTGAGTTAGGGGCCGAGCTGGTCAGGCTCCAGGATCGTGAGGGCAGCGATCTGCTGTGGAGTGGCGACCCGGCAATCTGGGCTGGAAGAGCACCCTTGCTTTTCCCCATGGTTGGTCGTGCGAAGGACGATCGTATTCGCGTCGATGGGAGAGACTACAAACTGTCAAAGCATGGCTTCGCCCGGACATCGCAATTTTCGGTTGTTGCGCAAAGGGAGAACAGTTGCGCTCTGCGCCTAGCCGCGGGACCCGAGACCCTGATCAGCTATCCATTCGCCTTTCAGGTCGATGTGACATTCGAGATCGCGGGCTCGGTTCTCGTCAATCGGGCCGTGGTGACGAACCAGGATAAAAGAGCGCTTCCTGTCTCCTTCGGCTTCCATCCGGCATTCCGCTGGCCTTTGCCCTACGGAGCGGACCGGGATGCACACGCAATCGTTTTCGAGCAGGACGAGAGCAACCAACCGATCCGGCGGGTTCAGGACGGGCTCTTGACCCAGGTCCGTCACCCGACCCCGGTTTCCGGCAACCGGCTTAGCCTCACCGACAACCTGTTCGTTGACGACGCTTTGATTTTCCTGTCGCCTGCAAGCCGAAGCGTCACCTATGGGGCAGCCGGCCGTCCCGCGCTCATGGTTTGCTTTCCCGGGATGCCGCATCTTGGGATCTGGACAAAGCCCGGAGCCGGTTATGTCTGTATTGAGCCATGGCAAGGTTTCGCCAGCCCTGACGACTTCGACGGTGAGTTCGCCGAGCGCCCCGGGGTGATTTCCGTCCCGGTTGGAGGATCAGCGACCTTCGCAATCCAAATCGCTCTCTTGCCAGAGATGCCGAATTGATCATTCGGCAGCAACCTGTGGCTTTTGTCTGGACGTGACCAGGACTGCTTGCCCCTCAATGTGACGCGACGTGGCAATAATCTGCTCCGGGCTGAACCTCCTCTTCGGCATGAGTGGCTCTCTTGTCCCGGTCCAATCCTCTCACTCAACCTGGTTCAGTGCCACCCATTCAGGTCAGTGTCAGTACCATGATGAGAGACCTGGCGCCGTCGGCAAAGGAAGGCATCCGTCGACCAGTTTGACGCGCCCATCATGTGGCAGCAGGTTACATTCGACATAAATGGCATTCGGCAATGCTCCAAGCACATGAATGTGCGCGCCTCCACCATGCGACGCGTAAGAAATCCCGAATCCAGCAGCCATCAGTCCGACTTCCATGCAATCAGTAAGCCCCCCGGCACGTCGTAAATCAGGCTGGATGACGCCGACGCCACCCTGTGCAATCAGCTCCCTGAATGCGGCCTGTCCGTAGCGATTCTCGCCGGCTGCGATCGGGATATCGAGACGCTCCGCCAGGCGGATATAGGATTCGATTTGATCGGCCGGCAGGGGCTCTTCGAACCATCGGCAGTCAAGATCCTCGTATCGCCGCCCGCGCCGCAACGCCTCGCCGAAATCGAAGGCCTGATTGGCGTCGACCATCAGCGGGGTATCGGGACCCACTACCTCCCGCACTGCCTTGATGCGGCCGATGTCGTCCGACAAGTCGCCACCGCCAACCTTGATTTTGACGCCACGGAAGCCCTGGCGCATCGCCGTCTCGCACACCTTCTGAAGTTCCGGAATACGGAGTTCGAGCCATCCGACCATAGCGTACGCAGGAACCGCCGTCCGATGTGCTCCGAGCAGTGTCCACACCGGGACGTCCAGTGACTTGCCGAGGAGGTCCCAGAGGGCCAAGTCGATCGCCGACATCCCAAACATGCTGAGGCCCGCGGTTCCCTGATAGTCCGTAAGCTTCCGGAGCTTGTCGCGAATGTGCCGGATCAAGGTTGCGTTCTCGCCGATGATGGCCGGCCCCAACTGCTCATTGATGATGGTGGCCAGCACGGCCGGCGAGCTTGCAACACGCCCGAAATAGGTGTCGCTCACTCCCACATAGCCCTCGTCGGTCTCAATGCGGAGTTTGCAGTGACCGTCGCGATCAAGGACTTGGATCGCATCGCGAATAGAATGCTTCTTAGCTGTCGACCTGACCTCGACTGAGACCTTCGTAATTTTCACCGAATTCCTCCCAATTGACTTCTGGATCGTCGCACACCGGACTTTGGGGAGCGGGAGATAGAACTGATTACTCGCCTGCGCCGTACCTCTCAGCGATGCCGTCAGCCCCAGAGGAGAGCCGTCTCGGGCATGTTGCGCAACAAAGCCCCCACGGGTCAGTGAGCCACCTTCCCCAGGGGCCACGGCCGGGCGAAATGGCATGCAGCGGCGTGACCGGGACCAACTTCGCGTAGTTCCGGGATCTCGACGCGGCAACGATCTTGCGCGATTGGACAGCGTGGATGGAAGCGGCAGCCGGGCGGGATTGCAGCCGGACTGGGGGGATCACCTGACAATAGGATGCGCTCGCGCCTCTCGCGTGGATGTGCCGCCGGCACGGCGGAGAGCAATGCTTGGCTGTAAGGATGATGAGGCGCCGAGAAGAATGCTGCCTTCGGTGTGAGTTCCATGATCCGCCCCAAGTACATGACGGCCAAGCGGTCCGCCATATGCTTCACCGTAGCCAAGTCATGGGAGATGAAGAGGTAGGCTGTTCCCTTCTCCTCTTGCAGATCCTGAAGAATGTTGATCACCTGTGATCGAACCGAGACATCGAGCGCTGAAACCGGTTCATCGGCGACGATCAGCTTGGGGCTCATAGCGAACGCCCGAATGATTCCGAGCCGCTGACGCTGTCCGCCCGAGAACTGGCGGGGCCACTGGGCAACGTGCTTTGCGCTCAGTCCGACTGCCTCCAGCAGGCTGATGGCCCTAGAGCGACGCTCGGAGCGGCTCGCGATAAGCCCGTGGACAGCGAGCGGCTCCGTGACAACGGATCCCGCCCTCATGCGCGGATCCAAGGAGGAGAACGGGTCCTGGAACACGAACTGCAGGTTCCGCCGCACCGACCGCAGGCGTCGCTGCGACAGCGTCGAGATATCGGTGCCGTCGAATTCGATGCGCCCACTGGTCGGATCCGTAAGGCGCAGGATCAGGCGGGCGATCGTCGATTTCCCGCATCCCGACTCGCCAACGAGAGCAAGCGTTTCGCCGGCCCTGACGTGGAAGGACACTCCGTCGACAGCGCGCGCGCCATGCTGCGGATCCCCATAGACCTTGACGAGATTGTCGAGCCTGAGCACCGTATCGGTCATGTCTGCTCACTTCCTACCGGATTTCTATCGCCGACGAGCCGGCCTCTCGTATCGTCCTGTCTCGCCCAGCAGGCAACGCGCCGGTTCGGCTCCAAGGTCTCCAGAGGCGGCACTGCGCTATCACACGGTGAGAACCGCCTCGGGCAGCGCGGGTGAAAGGCGCAGCCGTCCGGCATGTCGGTGATATGCGGCACGGCGCCGCCAATTGCCGGTAGACGGCGGGTCTGCGGTGTGCCGATCGTCGGGGTCGAGGACAGGAGACCGACCGAGTAAGGGTGAAGCGCACCGTCGAACAGGGCTTCGGCCGGGGCCTCCTCGACGACGCACCCTCCGTACATCACAGCCACCCGGTCGGCGAGTTCGGCGACCACGCCAAAATCGTGTGTGATGATGATCACGCCAAGGTTGAGCTCAGCCTGCAGCTTCCGCAGAAGATCGAGGATCTGCGCCTGGATGGTGACGTCGAGCGCCGTGGTGGGTTCATCTGCGATGAGCACCTGCGGCTCACACGAGAGTGCCATGGCTATCATGACCCGCTGGCGCATGCCGCCTGACAATTGATGCGGATAGGCATCGAGACGCAGCGTGGGCGCCGGGATGCCGACGAGCCCGAGCAATTCCACCGCCCGGGCGCGGGCCGCTCGTGTCGAAAGACCCAAATGGCGGCGGAGCGGAGCAGCGATCTGCTGCCCGACCGTCATGATCGGGTTCAAGGCCGTCATCGGCTCCTGGAAAATCATGCTGATCTGGCGGCCGCGGATCGTGTCGAGCTCGTGCCGCGGCACAGCCAGGAGATCACGGCCCGCCAGCAGCGCATGGCCGCCTGTGACCTGCGCCGTGCTGGGGAGCAGTCCAAGGACGGCCAGCGCAGTCAGGCTCTTGCCGGATCCCGATTCCCCGACGAGGCCGAGACACTCGCCCTGAGCTACGTCGAGATTGACGCCGCGCAGGGCCCTGATCAGACCGTGACCCGACTGAAAAGTGACCTGAAGATCGCGGATGGAAAGAATGGCCTGCCTCATAGCGCCGTCACCCGGTCCGGATCGAGCCGGTCCCGCAGCGCATCGCCAAGCACGTTGCACGCCAGGACCGTTAACGTGATGGCAAGGCCGGCGAAGACGGCTGGAAGAGGGGAGCTGAACAGGTCAGAGACGCCCTCGCGTACCATGTTGCCCCAAGATGGAGCGGGAGCCTGGGCGCCCAGCCCTATGAAGCTGAGCGAAGCCTCAAGCCGAATGGCTGAACCAATCCAAATGGTCAACATGACGACAAGAGGTCCGGAGATGTTGGGTAGAATGTGAAGGCCGATGGTTCCCGCGCTGCTGCGTCCCATGGCGATCGAGGCATCGACATACTCCTCTTGGCGGACGGACAGCGTCGAGGCCCGGGACAGCCGGATGAAAGGCGGGACGAGTGCCGCGGCGATTGCAATCGAGAGGTTCTGCACCCCGGGACCCAGCAATGCGACGATCAGAACTCCCAACAGCAGCGGGTCGAAGGACATCATCACGTCTGTGGCGCGCGAGACGACGCGTTCCGTCCACCCGCCAAAGAAGGCCGAGGCGGTTCCGAGGGAGATCCCGACGACAGCGGCTATCAGCGGAGCCATGATTCCCACTGTCATCGACAGGCGCGCGCCCTCGATGAGGCGAGAGAGGATGTCGCGACCGAACGCATCCGTGCCGAGCCAATATTCCGCAGACATGCGTTGCTCTGACGCAGTGAAGTTCTGAAGCAGAGGATCGTGCGGCTGGATCCAGCGTGCGAAAACCACCACGAAGACGATCAGTGCCAGGATGGCAAAGGACAAGGCGATGAAGATGCGGTCCAACATGTCAGGCGCTCTTTACGCGGGGATCAATGACGGCATAGAGGAGATCGGTGGTGAGGTTGACTAGAACGACGAGGAAAGAAAGCATGACGATACCGCCTTGGATCAAGGTGTAGTCCCGGGCTGTGACCGCCCCCACCAGCAACTGGCCGACGCCCGGTCGGCTGAAGACGAGCTCGATTGCGATAGTTCCGCCCAACGTGGCGACGATGGACAAGGACAGATGGGTCGTGATCGGAATCAGCGCGTTCCGGAAGATGTGCTGCCAGACGACGATCCGTTCCGACATGCCAAACGCTCGTGCGGTGCGAACGTAGTCGCGGCCCGCGACGTCAAGCACGGCAGTCCGGGTCAGACGCATCATTCCGAAACCTTTGAGCAAGCCGAGCGTCATGGCGGGCAGCGTGAGGTAGCGAATGTCGAATGGAGTCTCGCCGCCGCCGAGCAGGGGGAACCAGCCGAGCTTGAGGCCGAAAACAGTGAGAAGGATCAACCCGACATAAAAGTCTGGCAGTGCCGACCCGAACAGGGAGACGAGCCGGGATGCATGATCCGTGCTGCCGCCGGCCCGCATTGCCGAAGCGACCCCGAGCGGGACACCGACGATGATGCCGATGAGCGTCGCGCTGATGGTCAGGGCGATCGTGTAGGGTAAGTGCCGCATCATCGTGGCTGTGACGTCCACGCCGTTGATCAGCGACCGTCCGAGGTCGAGATGGAGCAATCCCCACATGAAGCGGGCATATTGCTCCAGAAGTGGTTGATCAAGGCCGAGCGAATGCCGAACGCGCGCGATGGTCTCGGCGCTCGCGCGGTCGCCAAGCATGGCAATGACCGGATCGCCAGGAAGCAACCGCATGGCAAAGAACACAAAGGTGAATACCAAGAATGCCGTCAGCACCGCGTCGCCGAGTCGTTTGGTCGCGAACCGCCACATACGTGGATCTCCTTGCTGGGCCGCGGACAGGACCGGCGAGTATCTGATATCGCCGGTCCGTGCCTTGCTCCGTAGCCTTACTTGCGTACGCGCCGCGCCGTGGCGTACTCGTATTGACCGAATCCGCTGACCGGACGGTAGCCGAGGTCGATATCACCCTGGATAGCGGAGACCAGGGGCTGGGTCTGCAAGGGAAGCACGGGAACGTCACGCAGGATCTGCAGCTGCGCCTCTTTCAGGAGAGAGAGCTGGCGTCCGGTATCGGTCTCGCTCACAGCCTGGTCGACCAGCTTGTCGACGTTGCCGCCAACCTCGCCATAATGGGAGAAGTTGCGCAGAGACGCCGGCTTGCCAACCGCCGCGGCTGAGTGCAGAAACTCATTGATCACGGCCGGCGCTGTTGGAGCGATGGCTGTCGACAGCATCACGATCGTGCCTTCACCCTTACGGATCGCGGCGTGATAGCTGGTGTGATCAAGGATCTTGAGCTGAACGTTGATGCCGACCTTGCGCAGCATGTCCTGCACCATCAGCATGTTGGTCTTGTAATCGGTGCGCTCGCTGGCGATCGCCTCTATCGTGAAGCCGTTCGGATGGCCGGCTTCCGCGAGCAGGGATTTGGCCTTCTCGATGTCGTAGCTATAGGCTAAATCTGGCGGGATATCGGCGGTCTTCAGCGCCCCGTAGAATTCGGCTGGCACTATCGCTGGAAGCGGCCCGTGGACGACGCCGAAGACGCTGCTCCAGAGCTTGCGATCAACCGCATAGGCGATCGCGCGTCGGACACGCACGTCGTCGAGCGGCTTGACCTTCATGTTGAAGTGCAGGAATTGGAGGCTGCCCGGCTGCATGATGCTGATCACGGCGCCAGGATTGGCCTTCTGGATCTGCTCGACCCAGCGTGGCTCGCGCGGGCCGCCCGTCTGATCAAGTTCCTTGCCGATAAAGGCAATGGTTGCGGCGTTGTCGGACGGAATGTAGCGGAAGTGCAGTGTCTCGGTCGGCGGAGCTCCACGGAAGTAGTCCTTGTTGGCCTTGAGCATCACGCTTTCCTGCGGGCGGTATTCGGCAAACATAAAGGGGCCGCTACCGACCGGCGCGCGCCCGAACTCGGCTCCAAGCTGTTCAACGGCTTTCTTAGGCACAATGAACCGTCCAAAGCCCGGCGTCAGCGCGGACGCATGAAAGAACGCGTTCGGCTGCGTGAGGTTGAACCGGACTGTGAGCGGGTCGACGACATCTATCGATGCAATGTCCTTGAAGCTCGCACCATGAACGCCGCCGAGAGCGGGATTGATTTGCCGTTCATAGGAGAACTTCACGTCTTCAGCGGATACGTCGCCAAAGCCCTTGTGCCATTTGACGCCGGGGCGCAGGTAGAAGGTCCAAGTCTTTTTGTCCGGCGAGATATCCCACCGCTCAGCCAGCTCTGGTTGAAGATTGGCGAGATCGACGTCCATCGTCCCGCGCTTGAGGTTGACGAGGGAATTGAAGATCTGTAGCACCAGCGTCTCGTCGTCGCCGGTTTTCGTGAGTGCCGGATCAATCGATCCGAGATCCCGCGCCTGTAGACGCAGTCGGAGCGTATCCTGCGCCTGTGCGATCGTAGCGCTGATGAGCGTGATCGCAGCCGCGGCTGCAATAACGATGGGCTTGACGTGTATCACGGCGTTCCTCCTGGGGTTGTGAGTGGTGAATTGGCGTCACTCGAAGACCATATGGCTGATCTTATTCTTGTTGATGTTGTCCCAGTCATATAACACGCCCAAGCCTGGGCCGTCTGGAACCGGGAAGCAGCCGTCCGAACCAACGTCGTCGAGCTTGTCGGAGTAGCCGCAGGTATAGACCGGAGCATTGAAGTCGCCCCGCGAAGGGCCGACCATGGAGAGCTCGTAGAAATTGGTGTTCCGGATCGACGCCATGCAGTGCCGGTGCGCCGGGCCGGGTGCGTGGATCTCGACGTCCAGTCCGAGCGCCTCGGCAAAGTGGGCGATCTTCATTGTTCCGGTGATGCCCATGTCGAAATCGGGGTCAGCCCGCACGAAATCAGTTCCGTCGGCAAGCGTCAGCGTCGCCATGGACTCAAGCCCGCGGATGTGTTCTCCGAGGAGAAGAGGCGTTCGGATCAACTCGCGTAGGCGCCGGTGGGCATGAGCTGCCAAGCCGCCGTCACTGTACGGATCCTCATACCAGAAAAACCCAGCCTCATCACAAGCCCGCCCGACGATAAGAGCGTCCGCAAACGTCCGGAAGTGGCAGGCTGCATCGTGCATCAGCGCCATGCGGTCGCCGACGCGTTTGCCCAGCAGCCGCACCGCAGCGGCATCGCGCCGCGTGGAGCCGTCGGTCCAGCCGTGCATCTTGAACGCCTGGTACCCGAGCTCGTAGCACTCTTCAGCAAAGTCGACAAAAGCCTCAGGCGAGGCGAGACCCCCGCCGTCGCCGCCGAACCATGTACTGGCATAGGCGGGCAACCTTTTGCGGTTGCCGCCAAGCAACTGACTAACCGATGCGCCGAGCCGTTTTCCGGCGAGATCCCACAGGGCGATGTCGATGATGCCAGCGCCCATACGGTCTTCTTTGCGAAGCTGGCGTCGGATTGTCTCGTAGATGTGCTCCCGTGCGAAACAATCGCTTCCGATGATGGCTCTGGCGCAAGTGGAAGCCTGAGCCAGTGAATTCGCTTGGCCGCCAACATACGAACCGCGCGCGCCATCCCTTGTTTCGATGGTCACTGCCAGACGCCGGCGCTCCGATTGGGCCCCCGGCATATCCACCCCGCCGGGACCGACGCCGGTCATCGGGTAGGAGAACAACCAAAGCTCGACCCGGGAGATCCGGGTCGAGGGGGAGAGGGCGACGTCACGCGGGTCGGAGTGTAGCTCGGTTCGTCGATCCATGGCGCATCCGTTCCCCTTTGTTCAACTTGTTTGTGTATTTCTTGACAGGTGCTGGTCCCACAGCGTTGCAGTTTGAGGTGTCATCAGGACGTCGTGGGAACCGATCATCATGGGAGGCACTCACTCTGTGGGCATACTGTATACCCCCTCACACCTGCCAATCTTCGAGCTACGCAGCAGCCCCAGCAAGGGTCTGTGAGAGTGTCGTGGGACAGTTGCTTTAGCTCGTAGCCTTAGCTGTCGACCACGGGCGCACCGACGCGTAATCGAATATCCGATCTGATTTGATAGGAGAGTATGTATAATGTCAAGCACACGCACAACCAACACAGCGCTGCAAAGATTACATAAACAGGTTGCAGTTGCTTCAGCGGGAACGACGCCAAAAAGCGAGGAGTGTTCAGTCCCCCGCAGCTTAGCATGAGAGCCGTAGTAATCTGCTCCTATACTCGAATTGCGTCGGTCCCCCGTGATGCGATGGCGGACCCGCTCAAAGCGGGTGAGCTTCCAATGTCCAGGTGGATCAACTCGCCAGCGTGCTGGTAGCGCACAGGCGGTTTCTTCCGCCCCAAGAAGGCAAAGCAACCTAATCCGCGCCGTCCAAGCTAGGCCGCCACGGTACAGCATGCTAGTTTCAGCTTGCCGGCGAGGAGACGAGACGTCCCTTCCAAACCAGGAATGTGTTGGACGACGATACAACCCGGGCGAAATCCTCAATCGTGCGTGCATGGCCAGAATTGGCGAATTACTTATGAAGCAGCTGCGTAACGTGTGAAGAACGTTGCAAAGCGCCCGCGCGATCGCTCAATGTGAATGCGCATGGCCTCTGCCGCCGCCTCTGCATCCCGCTGTCGTAAGGCGTCGATGATTCGCGCATGCTCGTCATTGGCCTCAGTCGTAGCTTGGGAGTGGTAGAACAGCCGGAAGAGGTGCACATGGGTATGCAGGTTTGACAGCGCCTCGCGGGCTAGATCGTTGCCGCTGCCTGCCGCGATCAGATCATGAAACTCACTGTCGCGTTGCGCGAATTTCCCGTAGGCAACTTGCGGATCCTCAGTCTCCAGCGCTTTCATTTTCTGCGCCATGCTCTCCAGAGTCTCAATTGAGGCGTCTGTCATGGTGACGGCAGCCTTCGCAGCCGCGAAGGGCTCCAATAGCATCCGCAACTCGTATAATTGCTCAAGTCGCGACCTGCTCAATTGGTCGGCGGCACTGTAGCCGATAAGGTGCGTCTTGACGACAAGACCCTGCGTCTCAAGCCGCGAGAGCGCCTCACGAATTGGGGTTTGAGACACGCCAAGTTCACGTACGAGACTGTCCACCGAAATCCGTCCCCCTGGTGCGATCTTATGGGACATGAGTTGCGAGTAGATCGCATTGTAGACTTCATCGCCAAGCCGGGTCGGGCGCCGCAGCACCGTTGGTCCTGGCAGATCTTGTTTTTCTCGGCCGGAGTTCTTCGGCATCTCTTTGCTCACAGGGTTGACGCGCCGAAATCCTAGCAGCATAGTGCAGCAATCGCAATCCAATATCCGATCGGATTTGATATTATGGCATTGCTTGAGGCTTCGGAGGTCAGACGGGTGGCGGGCAGGGCACTTGCCAGAGCAGGCGTCCCAGCCAACCATGCCGCCATTCAACTCGACCTCTTGCTCGAAGCCGAGTTACGTGGCGTTCCCTCCCACGGGTTGATGCGGCTTGATCTGATTATCCAGCGTATTGCTAGAGCGGATTCGAGTTAGGTGAACTCGTATCCGCAGTTGCTGAGATAGTTCTGGCACTCCCCGGCTGGGAAGCAATCGAGCAGCTCTCCGATGGTACTCCAGAGGGCCTCCTTGGTGCGAGCAGCCGCCTTGCGCAGCAGCGCCTTGAGCTTAGCAAACACCTGCTCGATCGGGTTCAGGTCGGGCGAGTACGGCGGCAGGTACAGCAGACTGGCGTCGGCAG
>JAESGY010000019.1_pt1 | contig 69626 bp, 64 predicted proteins | sample 9269841 | NCBI WGS metagenome assembly JAESGY01 (sample SAMN17022865, study PRJNA683097) | algae metagenome | isolation source: Spirirestis rafaelensis WJT71-NPBG6 and co-occurring heterotrophs from... | place: USA: Pinto Wells, Joshua Tree National Park, Colorado Desert, CA | collected 2006-08-15 | reverse complement strand
GGAATCATGCCGATAGGTCCGGCCCGGAATGATCACCCGGATCGGCGGTGCCTTGGACGTCATCGTGCGGATCTGCACCGGCGAGGTATGCGTGCGCAGCACCTTGCGCTCGCCCTTCTCGTCGGGGGCGAGGAAGAAGGTGTCGTGCATCTCGCGGGCCGGATGGCCCTCGGGGAAGTTCAGCGCCGTGAAGTTGAGGTAATCGGTTTCGATATCCGGCCCCTCGGCCACGGAGAAGCCCATATCGGCGAAGATCGCGGTCAGCTCCTCGATCACCTGGCTGATCGGGTGGATGCGGCCGCGGGATTCAGGCGCCTCGGGCACCGGCAGGGTCACGTCGATGCGCTCGGCGGAGAGCCGGGCTTCGAGGGCCGCCTCTCCGAGCGTCTCTTTCCTGGCGGCGATCGCGCCCTGAATCTTGTCGCGCAGGCCATTGATGAGCGGACCGCGTTCCTTCCGCTCCTCGGGCGTCATGGAGCCGAGGGTCTTCAGCAGTTCGGAAACGGAGCCCTTCTTGCCGAGCGCGGACACGCGCACGGATTCAAGAGCCGCCTCGTCGCCGGCGGCTTCGACCTGGGTGAGCAGGTCATGTTCGAGATGGTTGAGATCGGTCATCGGTCCCTGGCCAGATGCAAACGCCATATACAGGCGCCTTGAGTGAGGCGCGGCGCGGGAACCGTCAAGTCGTCCGAGCCGCGAAAAGGCAACCGACAGCGTGAGGGCCGTCAGCGCGGGTGGTCTCGGAGAAGGGGGAGAAGGCGGTGCGGCTGAAAGCCAGCCGCACCGAAAGCTCGTCTATCCGGCTTAGGCGGCCTGCTGCGGCAGGGCGGCCTTGGCGCGCTCCACGTAAGCGGCGAAAGCCGCCGGCTCGTGGATGGCCAGCTCGGACAGGACCTTGCGATCAACCTCGATCCCAGCCTTGCCGAGACCGTCGATAAATCGGGAATAGGTCATGTCATGCATGCGGACAGCGGCGTTGAGGCGCTGGATCCAGAGCGCGCGGAAGGTGCGCTTCTTGTTGCGACGGTCGCGCGTCGCATACTGCATGCTCTTCTCGACCGCCTGCTTGGCAATGCGGATCGTATTCTTGCGGCGGCCGTAGAAACCCTTGGCTGCCTTGAAAACCTTCTTGTGCTTGGCGTGGGATGTTACGCCACGTTTGACGCGGGCCATGGAAAAACTCCTTCAAAATCCAGGATGTGGGAAGAACCGTCTCAGCCGTTCGGCAGGAAGTACTTCTTCACGTTGTAGGCATCGCCTTCGAACATGGTGGTGGTGCCGCGCAGATTGCGGATCTGCTTGTTCGACCGCTTGATCATCCCGTGGCGCTTGCCGGCCTGGGCGTAAACGACCTTGCCGGTGCCAGTGATCTTGAAGCGCTTTTTCGCGCCCGACTTCGTCTTCAGCTTGGGCATTTGGCTCTCCTTTGGACAGGCTTCGGACGCGGCCTGAACCGCCCTTCAGCCTTTTCATTGCTGCATTGAGCAAAACAAACCGCCACGGCAGCCCTAACGGCCGGGCGGTTCGATGAAGGCGGCCTTATGACAGACGGCCGCCCAAAAAGCAATGGCCGCCGGTGCCCCGACGGCCATGAATTTCTCTGCTTGGGGAGCGCCTTACCGGGGCGCCAGAACCATGACGACTTGGCGGCCTTCGAAGTTCGGCTCCATCTCGACCTTGGCGATATCGCCCACGTCCGACTTGACCCGGTCCAGAACCTTCAGGCCGAGGGACTGGTGCGCCATTTCGCGACCGCGGAAGCGAAGGGTGATCTTCACCTTGTTGCCTTCCTCGAAGAAGCCTTTCATGGCCTTCATCTTGACCTCGTAATCGTGGTCATCGATGCCGGGACGCAGCTTGATTTCCTTGACCTCGACCGTCTTCTGCTTCTTGCGCGCCTCGGCGGCCTTCTTCTGCTCCAGGAAGCGGAATTTGCCGTAGTCGAGGATCTTGCAGACGGGAGGGGTGGCGTTCGGCGAGATCTCCACGAGATCGAGGCCTGCCTCTTCGGCAACCTTCAGGGCATCGAAGAAAGGCATGACGCCTCGGTTCTGCCCCGTATCGTCGATCAGCTGTACTTCGCGAACACCGCGAATGTCTCGGTTGGCGCGCGGTCCGTCCTTCTGCGGCACCGGCATGGCTCTCATTGGTCTGCGAATGGCTCGTATCTCCTGTTGAGGGCTAGGTTGAGGACCGGGGATCCCAGGGGATCCCTGCTGTGCATGCTCAGCCTTGCCACGAATGATTCGACATTTCGCGCAAACGCGCGGGAAGTCAACTTGTTCTATGGGTAAAACGGCCCTCAAGAAGGGTGGAATAAACATCGAGAGTGCCGGAGACCATGCGCTCAAGGGAGAAATGACGCTCCACATGGGCCCTGGCCCTGGCGCCCAGGGCGATTCTCGCGCTGGCCCCGAGGCTCAGGGCAGCGCCCACCGCCTCGGCCAGCGCGTCCGCATCGCCGGCGGGAATGCGCCAGCCCGTCCGCTCGTGCGGCGGCACGGCCGGCGGGGACAGCACCGTTTCGGGCACGGCACCAAGGTCTGAGACGACTACGGGCGTGCCCATGGCTTGCGCCTCCACGGCCGAACGCCCGAAGGCCTCCGGCTCGGTGGACGGCACGGTGACGACAGAGGCCGCCAGGAAGGCGGCCGGCATGTCAGTGCAGTGGCCGACCCGGCGCACGATGCCCTTCAGCTTCTTCGCCTCGATCAGGCTGTCGAGATCCTTCACATAGGAGTCCCTCCCCTGCGGGTCGCCGGCGAGGATATAGGCGACATCGGTCAGGCCTGCATCGCGCAGCCTGGCGGCCGCTTCGATCAGCACCTTCTGGCCCTTCCAGCCGGTCAGGCGAGCGGCGAGCAGCACCACCCGCTCGTGGGGCGCCACCTCCCAGGCCTTGCGCAGGGCCTCGACCCGCTCCGGCGCCACCGCGTGCGGCGAGAAGACGGCAAAGTCTGTGCCCCGGTGAAGCACCCGGATGCGCTCGCCCGATTGGGGATAGACCGAGCGGATCAGCTCGCCCGTGTAGTGGGAATTGGCGATGACCGCATCGCCCCGGGCCATCACCGAATTGTAGAGGATCTTCACCGAGGAGCGGCCGGAATAGCTGCCGTGATAGGTGGTCACGAACGGGATGTTCAGGGATCGCGCGGCGCCCAGGCCCACCCAGGCCGGAGCCCGCGAGCGGGCATGAACGAGGGCAACCCGCTCGTCGTGGCAGATCCGGGCGAGCTTGCGCACGTTGATGAGCATGGAGAACGGGTTCTTCGTCGCGGCCGGAAAGGGAATCCAGATGCCGCCCTTGGTCTGGAGCTCGCCCACCAGCCGACCGCCTTCCGTGGCGACGAGCGCCCGGGCGCCGGCATGGACCAGCCCCTCGGCAATGTCCACGGTGGTGCGCTCAGCCCCTCCTGCTTCGAGTTCGGGGACGATCTGAAGAATGGTCCGGCCCGCCAGCGGGTGCACGTGAGAGGACGGGAACGCCATCCCTCCGCCGGGTCGCGATGAAAAACTCACGGAAGTCAGAGCCTTCTCAAAAATCGTCCGACAGAATCGTCCGAAAAAATCCTATATGACGCTTGCTTCAAAGCAGTTGAGGATGAGTTAACCATGCCGCAAAGCGTCACGGTCGGCCAGGATGCCCGCCCCATCGCGGTTCTCGCCCGGGAGGGCAAAGGTCCTCCCGTGGTCTGGCTCGGGGGCTTCAAGTCGGACATGCGGGCCACCAAGGCGACCGCCCTGGACGAATGGGCCGAAAGGTCCGGCCGCGCCTTCGTGCGCTTCGATTACAGCGGCCATGGCGAGTCCGGCGGCGCCTTCGAGGAGGGCACGATCACCCGCTGGCTGGAGGATGCGCTTGCCATCATTGAGCGCTTCGTGCGGGAGCGGCCGATCCTTGTCGGATCCTCCATGGGCGGCTGGATCAGCCTTCTGGCTGCCCGCCATCTGATGGACAAGCGGCCGAACCTCGCCCCCGCCGGCATGGTGCTCATCGCTCCAGCCGTCGACATGACCGAGCGGCTGATGTGGGGGCGATTTCCCGAGGATCTGAGGCGGAGCGTCCAGGAGACGGGAGTCTATCACCGCCCCTCCGCCTATTCCGACGATCCCTACCCCATCACCTTGAACCTGATCGAGGACGGCCGCCGTCACCTGCTTCTCGACCGACCGATCCAGACCGGCTGCCCGGTTTATATCCTGCAAGGAATGGAGGATCCGGATGTCCCCTGGAGCCATGCGCTCGAATTGGTGGAGCATCTTCCGGGAGACAGCGTATCGCTGACGCTGATCAAGGACGGCGATCATCGGCTGTCGCGTCCGGAGGACATCGAGCGGCTGATCGCGGCCGTCGCGGCAATTGCTTGAGAAGTGAAGAGAGGTGGTGAGCCTAATGCAGGCTCACCATCGTCAGATCGTGCGCCCACGCATTGGCAACGGCGGCGTCATGGTTGTCGGTCAGCAGGATGGGCTCGCCGCTGGCGGACAGGAGCGCGAACAGCCGCATGCCGGGCTGGAGCTTGGGAGCCTGGGGAAACAGCCGGGCGACCTCGTCGGATTCCAGCGGCTTCACATAGGCCATCTGGCCCAGGCCCAGGGTGGCGAGCTCGGACACGTCAAGGGCGGGCTCGTGATGATTCTTGATCTCGAAGTTCATGGACATCTCCTTGTTGCGGATGCCGTCACACTTTGTCCGGAGCGCTGATGTCGATCTTACGGACGATCCGCTCCGGCTCGGGCCGGACCAGATCAATCGACAACAGCCCGTTGGACAGGTCCGCGCCCATCACCTCCATGCCGTCGACAAGGAGGAAGGTACGCTGAAACTGACGGGCGGCGATGCCGCGATGGAGGAAGTGCCTTGTCTTGTCGTCGGACTGACGTCCCCGGATGACGAGCTGGCTCTCTTCCAGGGTCACCTCCAGCTGATCCCGGGTGAAACCGGCCACGGCGAGGGTGATGCGGAGGCGCTCGGGGGCGCTTTCCGTGCGAGCCAGACGCTCGATATTGTAGGGCGGATAACCGTCCCCGGCCGCCTTGGCGACCCGATCGAGTGCCTGCTCGATCTCATCGAAGCCTAACAGAAACGGATGCCCGAAGGGCGACTGACGCGACATGTTCGAAGCCCAAGGTTAGAGGCACTTCGGTTGGTTTTGAGCCCGCCGATGCGGCACTCAAGTGGCCCGGAACCGGGCCGCTGTCAGCAATATGGATACGCCGCTTCAGCCGATCAAGACCCTGCCCAAGTCACGACGGCAGGGGTTCAATGCCACGGTAAACGCCGCGTTTCAGGCTAGACCCGCCCCCGCCACCAGGCGACCTGCTCGGCCACCCGGACCGGGGACGTGCCGCCGAAGCTCGTCCGGGACCGGACGGAGTTCTCGACGCCGAGCACATCGTAGATGCCCTGGTGGATCTTGGGTTCGACCGCCTGCATTGCGTCCAGCGGCAGCTCCTCCAGGGTGCAGCCGCGGCTCTCCGCCTCGGATACGATGCGGCCGGTGATATGATGAGCATCGCGGAAGGGGATGTTGAGGCTGCGCACGAGCCAGTCGGCGAGATCCGTTGCGGTGGAGAAGCCCGCGCCGGCCACCGCCGCCATGCGGTCGGCGACGGGCTCCAGATCCTGGATCATGCCGGTCATGGCCGCGAGAACAAGCTCGATGGTGTCGGCAGCGTCGAAGAGTTGCTCCTTGTCCTCCTGCATGTCCTTGGAATAGGTGAGCGGCAGGCCCTTCATCATGGTCAGCACAGCCACCAGCGAACCGATGACACGCCCGGACTTGCCACGCACCAGCTCGGCCGCGTCAGGGTTGCGCTTCTGAGGCATCATGCTGGAGCCTGTGGTCCAGCGGTCCGGCAGGCGCACGAAGCCGAAAGGCGCCGACATCCAGATGATGATTTCTTCCGCGAGCCGGGACAGGTGCATGGCGCAGATCGAGGCGGCAGCCATGAATTCCAGCATGCTGTCGCGATCCGATACGGAGTCGAGAGAGTTGCGGGTCGGCCCGTCGAAGCCCAGCGCCTTGGCGGTCATGTGCCGGTCGATGGGAAAGGACGTACCCGCCAGCGCACCGGCTCCGAGCGGGCACTCGTTCAGGCGCTCGCGGGAATCGCAGATGCGGCTGCGGTCGCGGCCAAACATCTCCACATAGGCCATCAGGTGGTGCCCGAAGGTCACCGGCTGGGCGCTCTGGAGATGGGTGAAGCCCGGCATCACGGTGGCCACATGCTTCTCGGCCTTGTCGAGAAGCGCCTTGATGAGAGCGGTCAGCTGCTCGTCTGTTCTATCATGGGCTTCGCGCACCCAGAGCCGGGCGTCCGTCGCCACCTGGTCGTTCCGGCTGCGGGCGGTGTGGAGACGGGCCGCCGGATCGCCGACGATCTCGCGCAGGCGGCTCTCCACGTTCATGTGGATGTCTTCGAGCGCCGTGGAGAAGCTGAAGGAGCCAGACTCGATCTCGCCCAGCACCCGCTGGAGCCCCTGATGGATGGCATCCCGGTCGCTCTCGGCGATGATCCCCTGCTTCGCCAGCATGGTGCTGTGGGCAATGGAGCCCTGGACATCCTGAGAAGCCAGTCGCTTGTCGAAGTCGATGGAGGCGTTGATGGCTTCCATGAGCGCGCTGGGCGAGGACGAAAAGCGTCCGCCCCACATGGTGTTGGCACCGGGTTTTTTGGCTTCTTCAGACACGGGCTTCATCCGTTCGAGAAATGTCGGGGAGCCTTTGCCACAGTTTTCATCTGCAAGCCAACCCGAAGCGCCTCTGCCCGACCTTTGAGCACGCTGCACCATGTTTACCAGTTGGTAACCAGTTAGTAGACTCGACAGAACCTGTGTGATTTGCATTCATACGGGCGCACAAGAAGCGCACCCAGCGCTGCAAGGGAACTGGCCTATGAAACGTCTTCCGAAATTTATCCTATCCGCCGCCATGGTCACCGTGATGGCGACCTCCTTCTCTGCCGTAAAGGCAGCGACGCCGCCGGACACCCTCGTCCAAGCCTGGCAGATGGACGACATCATCTCCCTCGATCCCGCCGAGGTGTTCGAACTCAGCGCCTCCGAGATCATGGGCAACACCTATGAGCGCCTGATCACCTACGACATCAAGGACGTGTCCAAGATCTCCGGACAGGTCGCCGAGTCCTGGACCGTCTCCCCGGACGGCAAGACCTACACCTTCAAGATCCGCCCGAACAAGAAGTTCGCTTCTGGCAGCAACATCACGGCCGAGGACGTGGTGTACTCGCTCCACCGCGCTGTGTCCCTCGACAAGTCTCCGGCTTTCATCCTGGGCCAGTTCGGCCTGACGAAGGACAACGTGAAGGACAAGATCAAGCAGACCGGTCCGCTCGAGCTTACCCTTGAGGTTGACAAGCCATACGCCCCGACCCTCGTTCTCTACTGCCTCGGCAACTCGGTTGCCTCGATCGTGGAGAAGAAGCTCCTCGTCCAGAACGAAAAGGACGGCGACTGGGGTTATAACTGGCTGAAGACCAAGTATGCCGGTTCCGGTCCGTACATTATGCGCGACTGGAAGGCCAATGAGGTCCTCGTTCTCGAGCGCAACCCCAACTACGAGAAGAAGACTCCTCTCGCCCGTGTCATCTACCGCCACATTAAGGAGACCGCGAGCCAGCGCCTGCTGCTTGAGAAGGGCGACATCGATGTAGCCCGCAGCCTGAATCCAGAAGAGATCACCGCGATGTCCAAGAACCCGGACATCAAGGTTCAGAGCGCTCCGAAGGGAACGATTTACTATCTTGGCCTGAACCAGAAGAATCCGAACCTGTCCAAGCCCGAGGTTCGCCAAGCCCTGAAGTACCTCGTCGACTACTCGGCCATCGCCGACACGATCATGAAGTATAAGGGTGAGGTTCACCAGAACTTCCTGCCCAAGGGCTTCCTCGGCGCCGAGACCACCACCCCGTACAAGGTCGATGTCGCCAAGGCGAAGGAGCTTCTCGCCAAGGCTGGCCTGAAGGACGGCTTCTCGGTGACGATGGACACCCGCTCCACCCCCGAGATCATGGGCGTCGCCCAGGCCATGCAGGCCACCTTCGCGCAGGCCGGCGTCAAGCTTGAGATCCTGCCGATGGATTCGAAGCAGGCCCTGACCAAGTACCGCGCCCGCCAGCACGACATCTATATCGGCAACTGGGGCTCGGATTATCAGGACCCGAACTCGAACGCCGACACCTTCGCGGCCAATGACGACAACTCGGACCAGGCCAAGGCGAAGCCGCTGGCGTGGCGTAATGCCTGGGATCCGGGCCCGCTGACCGCCAAAACCCGTGCTGCCGTCATGGAGCGCGATGCGGAAAAGCGTGCACAGATGTACAAGGAGTTGCAGAAGTCGGTTCTCGACGACAGCCCGTTCGTGATCTTCCTGCAGCAGACGGAAGTGGCCGCAGTGCGCAAGAACGTGGACAACTTCGTCCTCGGTCCGTCCTTCAGCGACAACGATATGTCTCAGACAAAGAAGAACTGACGCTTCGATGGCCTCAGCAGTCATGAATCGGGGCGGAGGGCACGCAAGTGCCCTCCGCTCCTCCCTTAAGAACGTCGCCCAGTTCCTCATCGTCCTGATGACGACGCTCCTCGGCCTTGCCGCCGTCACCTTCTTCATCGGCCGCGTCGTTCCCATTGATCCCGTGATCGCTATCGTGGGCGACCGGGCTCCTGCGCAGGTTTACGAGCGTGTCCGCCAGGAACTCGGCCTCGACCTCCCTCTCATCCAGCAGTTCTGGATCTACTTGAAGAAGGCCGTCAGCGGCGATTTCGGCAACTCGGTCCTCACCACCAATCCGGTGATGACGGATATCGCCAATGCTTTTCCGGCCACTTTGGAGCTTGCCACCCTCGGCACCCTCATCGGTGTCATCCTCGGCATCCCGCTCGGTATCCTAGCCGCAGTGAAGCGTGGCAGCTTCATCGACCAGTTCGTGCGGGTGCTCGGCCTTGCCGGCTACTCCATCCCGATTTTCTGGTTGGGTCTCATGGGCCTGCTGGTTTTCTATGCCAAGCTCGGCTGGGTGGCAGGACCGGGCCGCATCGACGTAACCTATTCCTATCTCTACACGCCGGTCACCAACATCGTACTCCTCGATACCGCCATGCAGGGCCAGTGGGATGCATTCTGGGATGCGGTGTCGCACATCATCCTGCCCGCCTGCCTGCTCGGCTATTTCTCGCTGGCTTATATCAGCCGCATGACCCGCTCCTTCATGCTGAACGAACTGGCGCAGGAATACGTGATCGCGGCGCGCGTCAAAGGTCTGTCCGAGATGCGGGTGATCTGGCGCCACGCCCTGCGTAACGCGGCTGTCCCCCTAATCACGGTGATCGCTCTCTCCTACGCCAATCTGCTCGAAGGGTCCGTGCTCACCGAGACGATCTTCGCGTGGCCGGGCCTGGGCCAGTACATCACCAATTCGCTGCAGAACGCGGACATGAACGCGGTGCTCGGCGGAACCCTTGTGATCGGGACTGTCTTCGTGCTGCTCAATCTCGTCTCCGATCTGCTCTACCGCCTGCTTGATCCGAGGACCCGCTGATGACCGGCGCCCCTCTCCCCCTGGCTTCCGAGCCCTCCGGCATGCGTGCCTGGCTGCTCTCACCGGAGCCCCATTCCCGCTGGCAGGCACGGCTCGGTCGCTTCTATCTCGGCTGGCGTGCCTTTTCCCGAAACCCGCTCGCCGTCGTCGGCCTCGGCATCGTCCTTCTGCTGATTCTCGTGGCGATCCTCGCCGATGTCATCACGCCCTACTCGCCGATCATCGGCGGGGACCTGCGCACCGAGCGCCTTCTGCCGCCGAGCGAGACCTATTGGCTCGGCACGGATGATCAGGCCCGCGATATCTTCTCGCGCATCGTCCACGGCTCGCGCATCACGCTCTTCATCGTCGTTCTCGTGGCCCTGATCGCAACTCCCATCGGGCTGCTGGTCGGCACCGTCTCGGGCTATCTCGGCGGCTGGGTCGATACGGTCCTGATGCGGACCACCGACATCTTCCTGGCCTTCCCGCGCCTGATCCTGGCGCTCGCCTTCGTGGCGGCCTTAGGCCCTGGCATCGAGAACGCCATCATCGCCATCGCGATCACGTCCTGGCCGCCTTATGCCCGCATCGCGCGCGCCGAGACCCTGATGATCCGCAACAGCGATTTCATCGCGGCGGTCAAACTGCAGGGTGCCTCGACGCCGCGCATCATCCTGTGGCATGTGGTGCCGCTTTGCCTCTCCTCGCTGATCGTGCGCGTGACGCTCGACATGGCAGGCATCATCCTCACCGCGGCGGGCCTCGGCTTCCTCGGTCTCGGCGCGCAGCCGCCAATGCCGGAATGGGGCGCCATGGTGGCCACGGGCCGCAACTACCTTATCGATCAGTGGTGGGTCGCCGCCATGCCGGGCATCGCAATCTTCGTGGTGAGCCTCGGCTTCAACCTGTTGGGCGATGGCTTGCGCGACGTTCTTGATCCGAAGGCTGCCAAATGACCAAGCCGCTTCTCGACGTCGAAGACCTGCGCGTGCGTTTTCACCTGCGCACTGGCACCGTGGAAGCGGTGCGCGGCGTGTCCTTCCAGCTCGGCCGCGAGCGCCTTGGCATCGTGGGCGAGTCCGGCTCCGGCAAGTCGCAGACGGGCCGCGCCATCTTAGGCCTCACCCCTCCCCCCGGCGAGGTGACGGCCAAGCGCCTCGCCTTCGACGGCATCGACCTGCTCACCGCCTCGAAGAAGACCCTGCGTACCCTGCGCGGCGGGCGCATCAGCATGGTGATGCAGGATCCGAAATACTCGCTGAACCCGGTCATGACCATCGGCGAGCAGATCATCGAGGCCTATCAGGCGCATGCAAGGGCCGGCAAGGCGGAAGCCCGCGATAAGGCGCTCGCCATGCTGGAGGCCGTGAAGATGCGCGATCCCGGCCGCGTGTTCTCCCTCTACCCGCACGAGGTCTCCGGCGGCATGGGCCAGCGCGCCATGATCGCCATGATGCTGGTCACGGAACCAGATCTTCTCATCGCCGACGAGCCGACCTCGGCTCTCGACGTGACGGTGTCGATGGAGGTGCTGCGCATTCTGGACGAGCTCGTCTCGGAACGCGGCATGGGCCTGATCTTCATCTCGCACGACCTCAAGCTCGTCTCCTCCTTCTGCGACCGGGTGCTGGTGATGTATGCGGGCCGCGTGGTCGAGGAGCTGGAGGCGAGGAACCTGCGCGAGGCCAAGCACCCTTATACTCAAGGCCTCATGCGCTGCCTGCCGACGCTCGCGGACGACGTTCGTCCGTTGCCGACCCTGAACCGCGATCCCGCATGGGCGCTCTAACGATGCTCGATATTCATAACCTTCAAGTCGTCTACGGCACCGGCCGCATGCGGGTCGATGCGGTCAAGAACGTGAGCTTCCATGTGGAGCCAGGGGCGGCCTACGGCCTCGTGGGCGAATCCGGCTCCGGCAAGTCGACCGTGCTGCGCGCCATCTGTGGGCTCGCGCCGATCACCAGCGGCCGTGTGACCGTCGATGGCAATGCCGTCACCACGCCGCGCGGCAAGGCCTTCTACCGCACGGTCCAGATGGTGTTCCAGGACCCCTACGCCTCGCTGCATCCGCGACACACGGTGGACCGCACGCTCTCCGAGCCCCTCGCCATCCATGGCGAGAAGGATGCGGAAGCCCGCATCCTCCAGGCTCTGAAGGAGGTGGGCCTCGGCCCGTCCTTCCGCTTCCGCTACCCGCACCAGCTCTCCGGCGGCCAGCGCCAGCGCATCGCCATCGCCCGTGCGCTGATCCTGCGTCCGAAGGTGCTGCTGCTCGACGAGCCGACCTCGGCGCTCGATGCCTCCGTACAGGCCGAGATCCTGAACCTTCTCGACGACCTGCGCCGGAGACTCGGCCTAACCTATATCCTGGTCAGCCACGATCTCGCCGTCGTGGCCCATCTGTGCGAACGTCTGCTCGTGATGCAGCATGGCGAAGCCGTCGAGGAAACGACCGCCGCTGCCCTGCGCTCGGGTGCGGCCTCGAACACTTATACGCAGTCCCTGATTCAGGCGAGCCAGGGCTTTACGCGGGTTGCTCCGCAAACCGCTCAGGCCCCTGCCGCCTAAACGTGCTTTTTCCGCCACCCATTTTTTGTGTGAAACGATGCCCAACTCTACTCTGATGCCTGTCTTTGATGGTCACAACGACGTGCTGCTGCGTCTGATGCGCGGCAAGATCCAGCCCGAGCAGGCTTTCCTGGAGGGCGACAATATCGGCCACCTCGACTGGCCGCGCATGAAGCAGGGCGGCTTTGTCGGCGGGTTCTTCGCCGTTTACGTGCCGTCCGAAAGCGTGGGCGTCGATGTGGATGAGCTGATGACTCATGCGCATTACGATGTGCCGCTCTCCTCGCCGCTCCCGCTCCCGACGAGCCAGCAGGTGACGGCGCATATGAGCGCACTGCTCATCCGCATCGAGCGCGCCTCGAAAGGCGAGGTGAAGATCTGCCGCACGGCCACCGACATACGCAACTGCATCAATACCGGCAAGCTCGCGGCAATCCTGCATATCGAGGGGGCCGAGGGCATCGACCCCGATCTCTACATGCTCGACGTGCTCTACGAGAGCGGCCTGCGCTCCATCGGCCCAGTCTGGAGCCGCCCGAACATCTTCGGCCACGGCGTGCCGTTCCGCTATCCCTCGACGCCCGACACGGGGCCGGGTCTGACAGATCGCGGCATCGAGCTGGTGCGCGCCTGTAATCGCCTGAAGATCATGATCGATCTCTCGCACCTGAACGAGAAAGGCTTCTGGGACGTGGCGCGGCTCTCCGATGCGCCGCTCGTGGCCACCCACTCGAATGCATGGGAGATCTGCCGCCACTCGCGTAACCTCACAGACAAGCAACTCGGCGCCATCCGTGAGAGCCGCGGCATGGTGGGCGTGAACTTCGCCACTTCGTTCATCCGCCCCGACGGCATGCGCAACGACGATACGCCGCTGGAGGAGATGATCCGCCACATGGATCACCTGATCGAGCATGTGGGCGTAGACGGCGTCGGCCTGGGCTCCGATTTCGACGGCGCGACGATCCCGGCCGAGATCGGCGACGTGCGCGGCCTGCCCCGCCTCGTGGACGCCATGCGCCGCCACGGCTATGACGAAGCGACCCTGCGCAAGCTCTGCTACGAGAACTGGGTGAATGTCCTGGAGCGCACCTGGGGGGCCTAGAGCTGCTCTTCCAGTATCCGGCCCCGGTACTGACATTCTCCTCCCGTCATGGCCGGGCTTGTCCCGGCCATCTCGATAAGGTGATTCTCAGCGCTTCAATCAATCGAGATCACCGGCACAAGGCCGGTGATGACGAAGGAGGGGGCATCAACGCTCCGCCTTCGAGGTGAGCGCAAACACGCTGGCTATGCCGCCGACGCCGAGCATGAGCAGCAAGCTGACAGCATTGATCGCCGGCGATGCGCCCTCGCGCATCTGACCGTACATGGCGATCGGCAGCGGCGCCTCGGAGCCCACGAGCATCAGGGTTGTGTTGAAGTTCTCGAACGACATCAGCAGCGCCACGAGGCCCGCGCCGATGAGCGCAGGCCGCAAGAACGGCAGCGTGACGGTGCGCAGCACCCGCGCGCGGCTGGCGCCGAGGTCGAAGGCAGCTTCCTCCAGCGAGCGGTCAAACTTGCGCAGGCGCGCGGCGATGATCAGCGTCGCGATGGTGAGGATGAAGGAGAGCTGCCCCAGCACCACGAGCGGCAAGCCAGGCCTTAGAAGATCAAGATCTGTTTGAAGCCAGTCCTCGAGCCCGTTCGCCAGCCGTGAGAAGAAGGCCAGGATCGAGATGCCGAGCACCACGCCGGGGATGACGAGCGGCCAGAGCATCATCATGGCCACGAAGGTCTTGCCGCGAAACTCCGCGCGCTCCAGCACCCAGGCATTCACCGCGCCGAGAAGCACGGCGAGCAGCGCCACCGGAATGGCAACCTTGAAACTGTTGCCGATGCTCTCGAGCCAGATCGGATCCACCAGCACGCCCGGCCTGCCGACAACGGTGCCGGAGCCGGTGAACCATTCCAGCGTAAAGCCGCGCCAGGGTGGAGATGGAAACGGGCTCGCATTGAAGGCGAAGATCGCCACGACAAGCAACGGCGCGAACAGGAACAGGTAGAACGCCGCGATGTAGAGCTTCCAACTGAGAGACGGACGGTTCATGGGCTCATGCCTGCTTCAAGGTGGTGCCGAGGCTCTGGCCAGTGAGGCGCAGGCCCAGCCACACGATGGCCGAGGAGAGCAGCAGGAGGAGCATGCCGAAGGCGGCACCCTGGGGCCAGTTGAAGCGCGTGATGAACTGCGCGTAGATCTGCTCCGTAAACCACAACCCGTTCTTGCCGCCAAGCAGCACCGGCGTGGCGAAATTGCCGACGGTCAGCATGAACACGATGATGCAGCCTGCCACTATACCGGGCATGGCGTGGGGAATGACGATCCGGCGCAAAACCGTCCAGCGGCTGCCGCCGAGATCGTATCCGGCCTCGACGACGGCGGGCTCCAGGCTCTCCAGCGCATTGGCGAGCGGCACGATCATGAAGAGAAGCCCGCCATAGACGAGCCCAAGGATCACCGCACCGTCATTGTAGAGAAGCTCCACCGGCTGACTCGCCAGACCGATTGAACGCATTGCATAGGAGATCACGCCGGTCTCGCGCAGCAGGATCATCCAGCCGAGCGTGCGCACGAGCTCCGACACCCAGAACGGCAGCAGGCACAGCAGCAGCAGCATGGCCTTGAGGCGGCCTTGCGCCACGCGGGCGATGTAGAGCGCGATGGGAAAGGCGAGCACCAGCGTGAGCGCTGTCACGAGGATCGACATGAAGGCGGTGCGTGCGAAGGTGCGCCAGTAGAGCGGCTCGGTGAAGAACTCGAGATAGTTGCCGAACCCGAATGCATAGATCCGCGGCGCAACGCGCTCGCTGAAGGAGAGAACGAGGATCTCCACATGCGGCAGCACGATGAGAAGCCCGAGCCAAAGAATGGCGGGCGCGAGCAGCAGAAAGAGCGTGAGGCGCTGCGCCGGCTTCGCGATCATGCGGCGAAGACCTTCATGGCATCCGCCGTCCAGCCCAGATGCACCAGTGCGCCGACTTCGATGCCGGCAAGCGGACCGGCCTGCGGCAGCACGGCGCGCACCGGCTGGTCGAAGCCTGTCGTGTCGATCAAAAGGCTAGAAGCGGCGCCGTCGAACAGCACCGCAGAGACACGGCCCTCGAAGCGGTTGGGCAGATTGCCGAGCGATGAGGTATCCTGAGCCAGGGCAACAGCCTCAGGCCGCACGAAGGCGAGCGCGTTCTTGCCCGCCGCCCCGCCCTGCCCATGCACCACGGCACCTGAAGGCAGCCGCACCACGATTGCCCCGTTGGAAGCGGAAGCCGCCTCGCCCTGCAGGCGGTTCGTCTCGCCGACGAAGCTCGCCACGAAGGGTGTGGCCGGGCTGTGATAAAGCTCGCGCGGGCTGCCCACCTGCTCAAACCGGCCCTGGTTCATCACGGCGATGCGGTCCGACATGACGAGGGCTTCGGACTGGTCGTGCGTGATATAGGCGAAGGTGGTGTTGAACGTGCCCTGGAGCTGCTTGAGCTCGATCTTCATGTGCTCGCGCAGCTTGAGGTCGAGGGCGCCGAGCGGCTCGTCGAGGAGCACGAGGGTGGGCTCCAGCACGAGGCAGCGGGCGATTGCCACGCGCTGCCGCTGGCCGCCCGAGAGCGCCGTCACACGGCGCTCTCCAAAACCTTCAAGGCCTACACGCTCCAGCATGCGGCTCGCACGTTCATCGGCCTCGGCGCGGGAGACGCCGCGGCAGGTCAAGCCATAGGCCACGTTCTCGCCCACGCTCATCATAGGAAAGAGCGCGAGGCTCTGGAACACCATGTTGACCGGGCGCCTGTTGGCCGGAATGCCGATCATCGATTTGCCCCGGATGCGGATGTCCCCGCTCGTCGGATGCTCGAACCCGGCGATCATGCGCATCAGGGTGGTCTTGCCGCAGCCGGAGGGTCCGAGGATCGAAAAGAACTCGCCGGGAGCAACGCTGAAGCTCACATCATCGACGGCTGTATGCGAGCCGAAGCGCTTGGTGATGGTGACGATGTCGAGATCGGTCGAAGAGGCCATGACGCTGCCGATACAAAGAGTCGTCCCCCGGTTTCCGGGGGACGACGAACCATCACGATAGGTTTTTACGAACCGGCCTTCAGGCGGTCGAGAACCTTGCCCTCGATCTCCTCGAGGCCAGCCGGCACGGCCGGGTACCAGCGGATGTTGTCGATGGCGGCCTTCGGGAAGCTCTCGGCGAACTGATCCTTCAGCTTGCCCTGCATGAGCTTGTCGGCGCCGTTGGAAGCCGTGAAGTTGCCGGCGGCAGCCGCGACCTTTGCGGCAATCTCCGGGCGCATGTTGAAGTTGATCCACTTGTAGGCGGCATCGTCATTGCGACCCTTGGCGGGGATCGCGAAGGTGTCGACCCAGCCGAGCGCACCCGACTTCGGCGCGATGAACTTCATGTCCGGGTTCTCGGCGTTGAGCTTCCAACCACCCGTATCCCAAGCCATGGCGGCCACGATCTCGCCGGAGCGCGCGGCGTTGAGGAGCTGATCGGAGCCCTCCCAGAAGAACTTCACGTTCTTCTTGCACTCGGCGAGCTTGGCGCCGACCTTGTCCATCATAGCAGCATAGGCCTTCGGGTCGCTGTAGGATGCGAAGGGATCCATGCCGTTGGCGAACGCGAAGGCGATCAGGGCCGGGCGCTTGGCGCGGAAGCTGGTCTTGCCGGCGAGAGCGGGATCGCACAAATCGTTGTAATCGGCCACCTTGGACGCTGCCTTGGTGTTCACCACGAGGCCGTCCGTGCCCCAGATATGGGGAACGCCGTAGACCTTGCCGTCGACGCTGGTGTTCTTCTTGGTTGCCTCGAGCATGGAGGCGATGAACTGGTCGGACTTGAGCTTTGAAAGATCGAGCGGCTTGTAGATGCCGAACTCCGCCTGCGGGCCGGCGATACGGTCCTGGCTCGGCTGGGCGAGATCGAAGCCTGCGCCTTGCGTGGCGCGCAGCTTGGAGATCATCTCCTCGTTGTTCGAGGTCGTCACCTCGACTTCGATGCCCGTCTCCTTCGTGAACTGCGCCACGATATCGGCCGGCGCATAGCCCGACCAAGTCAGGAGCCGCAGCTTCTCGGCGGCTTGTGCCGATCCGGCAACCATGAGAGCGGCAAGAGCCGTAGCCAGCTTCAGGCTGGCGCGCTTCGTCAACATCCTCGTCCTCCAGTGTGGTTGGGCTTTGCCCTTGTTCCCCAGTTGCAAAACTATATGACAGTTGCACGACGCGCTAGGGGTCTGAAGCCGGCTCATCAATGAACCGCCATGCTGACACGGGCCGCTCCCCCGGCTATGGATAGGCTCCCTCTGCAGGAGCCCTGAAGCCATGCGCAGTTTCTACCCCGAAATAGAACCCTACGAGACCGGCATGCTCGATGTCGGCGACGGACACCGGGTCTATTGGGAAATGTGCGGCAACCCCAACGGCAAGCCCGTGGTTTTCCTGCATGGCGGCCCGGGCGGCGGCTGCACGCCGACCCAGCGCCGTCTGTTCGATCCGGATAAGTACCGCATCCTCCTGTTCGATCAGCGCGGCTGCGGCCGCTCCACGCCCTATGCAAGCCTTGAAGCCAACACCACCTGGCACCTCGTGGCTGACATCGAGCGCCTGCGCGAGATGATCGGTGTGGACAAGTGGATGGTGTTCGGCGGCTCCTGGGGCTCGACGCTCGCGCTCGCCTATGCCGAGACGCATCCGGAGCGCGCGACCGAACTTGTGCTGCGCGGGATCTTCACGCTGCGCCGCTCGGAGCTGCTTTGGTACTACCAGGAGGGCGCCTCGTGGATCTTCCCCGACAAGTGGGAGGGCTTTCTCGCACCGATCCCTGAAGCGGAGCGCGGCGACCTTATGGCGGCCTACCGAAAGCGCCTGATCGATCCCGATCCGGCCGTGCAGGCGAAAGCTGCCCGCGCGTGGAGCCTGTGGGAGGGCGAGACGATCACGCTCCTGCACAACCAGGAATACAGCGACATTTTCGGCGACGAGCATTACGCCATCGCCTTCGCCCGGATCGAGAACCACTACTTCGTCAACGAGGGCTGGTTCGAGGAGGGGCAGCTCATCCGCAACGCCCATCGCCTGAAGGGCATCCCGGGCGTGATCATCCAGGGCCGGTACGACATGGCCACACCTCCCAGGACCGCCTGGGACCTGCACAAGGCTTGGCCCGAGGCCCGGTTCATCATGGTGCCGGATGCGGGCCACGCGGTGAGCGAGCCCGGCATCACGCATCATCTCATCGAGGCGACAGATGCTTTTGCGAGGGGGTGAGGTTAGCAGACAAGCGTCATCCCGGACGAGCATAGCGGAGATCCGGGATCGTAAGACAAGTGTAGCTCTAGCACTCTCCTCCCCCTTGTGGGGAGGAGTTGGAGGTGGGGGTGCTGGCGCTTAACTAGATAAGTGTGGCGCTCACACCCCCACCCTCGATCCCTCCCCACAAGGGGGAGGGAAGACGTGCTTGATCCTGCACGCGATTCTCGATCGACTGACGCCGTCCGGGATGACAGTCAGAAAAACTTACTTCGCCGTCCAGCCGCCATCCATCGACAGGTTGGCGCCGGACATCTGGCTGGCTGCGTCCGAGCACAGAAACACGGCGAGGCCCGCCACCTGCTCGACGGTGACGAACTGCTTGGTGGGTTGCGCCTCCAGGAGCACGTCGTTGATCACCTGCTCCTTTGTGAGCCCGCGCGCCTTCATTGTGTCGGGAATCTGCCGCTCGACGAGAGGCGTCCACACATAGCCAGGACTGATGCAGTTCACCGTGATGCCGTGCGTGGCGACTTCCAGCGCCACCGTCTTGGTGAGGCCGGCGATGCCGTGCTTGGCCGCCACATAGGCCGATTTGAACGGCGAGGCGACAATCGAATGGGCCGAGGCCGTGTTGATGATGCGGCCCCACTTGCGCGCCTTCATGCCGGGCACGGCGGCGCGGATGGCGTGGAAGGCCGACGTGAGATTGATGGCGATGATCTGGTCCCACTTTTCGACTGGGAAATCTTCTACCGGCGAGACGAACTGGATACCCGCATTGTTGACCAGGATATCGACGCTGCCGAAGGTGCGTTCACCGAGCCGGACCATCTCCTCGATTTCGTCGGCTTTGAGCATATTGGCCGGCGAATAGACCGCCTTCACGCCGAACTCGCTCTCGATCCCGGCGCGGGTCTTCTCGATCTCGGCCTCGTCCCCCAATCCATTGAGGACGACGTTCGCACCTTCCTTGGCGAGCGCGCGGGCGATGGCCAGGCCGATGCCGCTGGTCGAGCCGGTGATCACGGCTGTCTTCGATGTCAAGGTCATGATCTTCTCCGCTTGGGCCTGGGCTCCAGGCATCACATGGCAGGTGGCATAGCACAAAGGATGAGTCGGAGGTGAGCCTAGCAAAAAGGAGCATGGGGAACAGGCGCCGTGCGCGAGCTCGCCCATGTGCCGGGTGCATGTCCCTTTCCCCTTCCCTGCCGTTGTCTGGCAGGCGCCGATATGAGATGGATCGAGGGCCTTTCGACAATGCAATGGGGGCGTGGTGCCAACACCAAGGATTCTTCCCTGCGGCGACAGCGCCCTAACCGTCGAGTTCGGGAGCACCATTGACCCTGCCCTCAACGCGATGGTCCTGGCCCTCGATGAGATCGTCCGTGCCCGTGCCCCCGCCGGGCTGATCGAGACGGTGCCGACCTACCGCTCCCTGACCATCCAGTTCGACCCGGCAGTGACCGATTACGACGCGCTCGTGAGGCTTCTCGACGAGGAGACGAAGGATCTCGCGCCCCGCCACGCGGTGGGCCGGCGCTGGCGTGTACCGGTGGTGTATGGCGGCGCATATGGGAGCGATCTGGAGGAAGTGGCGGAAATCCATGGCCTCACGCCAAACCAGGTGATCGAGATCCATTCATCGGCAGTCTACCGCATCTACATGATCGGCTTCCTGCCGGGCTTCACCTATCTCGGCGGCCTCGACAAGAGGATCGCCACGTCCCGGAGGGTTCATCCCCGGGCCAAGATCCCGGCAGGCACCATCATGATCGGCGGTGAGCAGGCCGGCATCGCTCCTATGGACATGCCGAGCGGCTGGCACAATCTCGGCCTGACGCCGGTGCGTCCCTACGCACCGGAGCGCGATCCGGTCTTCCTGTTCGCAGCCGGCGATGAGATCGTCTTCGAGCCCGTCGATGAGTCACGCTGGGAAGCGATGGAGAAGGCGGTTCGCGCCGGCGAGCCGGTGGCCGAGGAGGTTCGCCCATGATCGACCTCGTGGTGAAATCCTGCGGCCCGATGACCGCCCTGCAGGATCGCGGCCGGATCGGCTATCAGGGCTTCGGCGTCTCGCCCTCGGGCGCCATGGACCGGCGGGCGCTTGCCATGGCCAATGCCCTCGTCGGCAATCCGGCCGATATGGCGGCCATCGAGTTCGTCAATCTCGGCGGCGCCTTCACTGCTGAGGGCGGCGATCTGCACTTGGCCGTCGCCGGTGCGGGCGCATCCGCGAGCATCGACGGCACGCCCGTCCCGCCCCTGACCTCGTTCATTCTGAGAGAGGGGCAGGTTTTGGACGTGGGGCACCCGCGCACGGGCACCTTCGCGTATCTCGCGGTTGCAGGTGGCCTCGCGGTCGAACCGCAGCTAGGGAGCCTCTCGTTTCATCTGCGCTCCCGCCTCGGCGGTCTGAAAGGGGCGCCGCTCCAGTCCGGAAACCGCCTGCCGTGCCGGCTGGAGGCTCAAGCGGGCGAGCCGATGCAGCTGACCGTGAATGTCCTCGAGGAGACCGGCCCCCTCCGCGTCATCCTGGGACCGCAGGACGATTACTTCACGCCGGAAAGCATTCAGTTGTTTCTGGAAGGTGAGTTCAGCATCAGCCCCCAAGCCGACCGGATGGGCTTTCAGCTCACCGGACCCAAGCTCGAACACGCCAAGGGCTTCAACATCGTGTCGGACGGGATCGTCGACGGCCATATCCAGGTGCCGGGCAGCGGCCAGCCCATCGTGCTCATGCGCGACCGGCAGACGGCCGGCGGCTATCCGAAGATCGCCACGGTGATCAGCGCCGATCTCGCCCGCTTCGCGCAGATGCGTCCGGGCGCGAAGGTGCGCTTCAGGGCCGTGAAGCGGGACGAGGCCGTGGCGGCGGCGCGGCAGCTGAAGGACTGGATCGCATCGCTTCCATCAAAGCTCACGCCCGTCCGCTTCGACCTGACCACGGAGCATCTGCTCAGCCGCAATCTCATCGGCGGCACGGTCGACGCGCTCTCCTCTGCATCGCACGAATGAAAGGAGCGCCGGTGCGGCGCCCTATTCTTTTCAGAGCTAGCTCGTAAATCTCGCACCTCATCCTGAGGAGCAGCTGCAAGCTGCGTCTCGAAGGAGGCTCCAGATTACTGGAAACGCCCTCGTGCCCGGACAAAGTCCGGGACCTCGAGACGCTTCGCTCCTCAGAGGCTGGCTCATAAACAGGAACAGGCTTCTGTTTCCGTCATGGCCGTCCCCGGACTTGATCCGGGGATCAGTCCCGGCCATCCCAATGCTGAAAAGCACGGCGCTTCAGGCCATCGGGATCACCGGCACAAGGCCGGTGATGGCGTAAGAAGGGTTGCTGGTCCTTTATGAGCCAGCCTCCTCAGGATGAGCGTATGGAGTGGAAGCCTTCTTCGAGCCCGCTACTCACATCGTCCTGACGCCGCTCTCGTCGATGCGGTCCGGCGCGCCTGCGGCCTTCGCCTCGCGGCGGCGCTCATGCAGCACGTATTCGGTGTAGCCGTTGGGCTGCTCCGCGCCCTTGAAGACGAGATCGCAGGCGGCCTGGAAGGCAGGGCCTTTGAAATCAGGTGCCATCGGCCGGTAGAGCGGGTCTCCGGCATTCTGCCGGTCCACCACTTCGGCCATGCGGCGCAGGGTCTGCATCACCTGATCCTCGCTGACGATGCCGTGGCGCAGCCAGTTGGCGAGGTGCTGGCTCGAGATGCGCAAGGTGGCGCGGTCTTCCATGAGACCCACATCGTGGATGTCCGGCACCTTGGAGCAGCCGACGCCCTGGTCGATCCAGCGCACGACGTAGCCCAGAATGCCCTGGCAGTTGTTGTCGAGCTCCTGCTGCACCGCATCCGGCGCCCAGTTCGACTGGGATACCGGAATGGTCAGGATGTCGGAGAGCTTTGCAAGGGAGCGCTTTCTCAGCTCTTCCTGGCGCGCCGGCACGCTCACCTGATGGTAGTGTAGCGCATGAAGCGTCGCGGCGGTGGGCGACGGCACCCAGGCGGTGGTGGCGCCGGCCTGCGGATGGCCGATCTTCTGGGCCAGCATGTCGGCCATCTTGTCGGGCGCGGCCCACATGCCCTTGCCGATCTGCGCCTTGCCGGGCAGGCCGCAGAGCATGCCAACATCCACGTTGTTGTCCTCGTAGGCCTTGATCCACGCGGTCGACTTCATGTCGTTCTTGCGGATCATCGGGCCGGCTTCCATCGAGGTGTGAATCTCGTCGCCCGTGCGGTCGAGGAAGCCCGTGTTGATGAACACGATGCGCTCGGCCGCCGCATGGATGCAGGCCTTGAGATTGACGGAGGTGCGCCGCTCCTCGTCCATGATGCCCATCTTGAGGGTGTTGCGGGGAAGTGCAAGCATGCTCTCGACGGCGGCGAAGAGGTCGTTGGCGAAGGCCACCTCGTCCGGCCCGTGCATCTTGGGCTTCACGATATAGACCGAACCCGCTCGGCTGTTGCGCAGGGAACCCGCCCCCTTGAGGTCGTGAATGGCGATGAGCGACGTGACAACCGCATCGAGGATGGTCTCAGGGATCTCCTCGCCGTTTTCGTCGAGCACCGCATCGGTGAACATGTGGTGGCCCACATTGCGCACCAGCATGAGGCTGCGCCCGTGCAGGCGGATCTCGCCGCCGTTCACGCTCGTATAGACCCGGTCCGGGTTGAGACGGCGCTCGACGGTTCGTCCGCCCTTCTCGAAGCTCTCGACCAGATCGCCCTTCATCAGCCCGAGCCAGGTGCGGTAGACCTCGACCTTGTCGTCGGCATCGACGGCGGCGACCGAGTCCTCCAGGTCCATGATGGTGGAGACGGCCGATTCCATCACCACGTCGGCGATGCCCGCCGGGTCCTCGGCGCCAATGGCATGCGAACGGTCGATCCGGATGTCGAGATGCAGGTTGTTGTGGCGCAGCAGCACCGATGAGGGGCTTGCCGCCTCACCCTGATAGCCGACGAACTGGGCCGGATCCGCAAGGCCGGTCTCGCTGCCGTCCCGAAGCTTCACGATGAGGGCAGTGCCCTGGATTGTGTAGGAGGCCGCATCCCGGTGGCTGCCGCCCGCCAGGGGGGCCGCCTGGTCGAGCACATCGCGGGCGCGGGCCACGACCTTGGCGCCGCGGGCCTTGTTGTAGCCGCCCGAGCGGGTGGCGCCGTCGTCCTCCGGGATCGCATCGGTGCCATAAAGGGCGTCGTAGAGGCTGCCCCAGCGGGCATTGGCGGCGTTGAGCGCATAGCGGGCATTCGACACCGGCACCACGAGTTGGGGTCCGGCGATGCGGGCGATTTCGTCGTCCACGTTCTGCGTGCGGACGGCAAAGTCCTCGGGCTCCGGCAGCACATAGCCGATGTCGCGCAGGAACTGCTCATAGCCCGCTTGGTCGAAAGGCTGACCCTCTCGGGCGCGGTGATATTCGTCGATCTGCTCTTGGAGCCTGTCGCGGATGGCGAGCAGCTCCCGGTCGCGCGGGGCGAACTCCTTCACGAGACCAGCCAGCCCCTTCCAGAAAGCATCCGCCGATACGCCGGTATAGGGCAGCGCCTCCCTCTCGATGAAGTCGTGAAGAACCGGGGCGACCTGGAGGCCGTTCGTCTGGATGCGCGTCATCGTTCCCGCTTTCGGTGGATTTGAAGATCCTGGCCATAGCTTAAGGCGTTGCGACTAAAAATGAAGATGAGCGCCCTTTCCATGAGACGAAGGGCTGATAACGAACGGATTTAGCCAACAAAAAAGCCGCCCGAAGGCGGCCTTTTGAATGGGATTGGTGGAGCCAGGCGGGATCGAACCGCCGACCTCTTGCATGCCATGCAAGCGCTCTCCCAGCTGAGCTATGGCCCCATCCAAGCCGCGGTGCATGGGGTACCGCGGCGATCTCTGTTGAAATCGGAGGCGTCTCTATAGTCGCCTCCGATCCGAGGTTCAAGCCTCTTCGTCGTCTTCCAGATCGCTGTCGATCAGGTCGGACACGTCGTCGTCGCCTTCTTCCTCGTCCTCGAGGAAGGTGTCGTCATCGGCAACGTCGTCGGCCACCTCGATGTCGTCATCGACCGGGATGTCCTTCTCGTTCTCGTCGGCCTCGACCTCGTCGAGGGAGACCATCTCCGGACCGGCCACCTCGAGCTCGGTCTCATCGTCGTCGGTCACGGCGGCGGCACGGGCCGCCGCGGGAGCGGCAACGCGGGTCAGCGCGGTGGCCTGGAAGACGGTGCCGCATTTCGGGCAGGCCGCCGGGTCCTTGTTGAGGTCGTAGAATTTCGCGCCGCAGCTCATGCACTGGCGCTTCAAGCCGAGTTCCGGTTTGGCCACGGGTGATTGCCTTGGATAAGTGTGAATGGTTGGGAAGGCTCCGTTAGTCGGCAGGGGATGGCTTGTCAAATAGGAAATTGCGGGGCCAAGGGCCCAGCTTGACCCAGCTTGCGCGTGACGGCGGGAAAACCCCGTGTTAGGAGCCCGCCCTGACGAGAAGGCTCGAGGAACTCAAAACACGATGTCGCACGCGCACGGAACGCCCTCCCCGGTCGCCAGCAGGTCCGGAACGCCCCTGAAAGGGAGCATCCGCGTTCCCGGCGACAAGTCGATCTCCCACCGCTCCATGATCTTCGGGCTCCTCTCCATCGGCGAAACCCGGGTCGAGGGCCTCCTGGAGGGCGACGATGTGCTGCGCACGGCGCAAGCCTGCCGGGCGCTTGGCGCCACCATCACCCGTGAGGCTCCGGGCCGCTGGCGGATCGTCGGGGTCGGCATCGGGGGCCTGACGGAACCCACCGACATTCTCGATTTCGGCAATGCGGGCACCGGCTCTCGGCTCATGATGGGCGTCGCCGGCAGCCACCCGATCACCTCAACCTTCGACGGCGATGCTTCGCTCCGCAAGCGCCCTATGCGCCGCATTCTCGACCCGCTGACCCGGATGGGTGTGACCGTGGTGAGCGAGGCCGAGGGCGGGCGGGTACCCCTGACCCTGCGCGGCCCCCGCGAGACGCTTCCCATCACCTACGAGACCCCCGCCGCCTCGGCCCAGATCAAGTCGGCCATCCTGCTCGCCGGCCTCAACTCGCCGGGCAAAACGACGGTTATTGAGCGCGAGGCGACCCGCGACCACACGGAACGGATGCTGCGCCATTTCGGGGCAAGCGTGGAGGTCGCCCCTCACGGCGCTGACGGCCGCGCCATCACCCTGCAGGGGCAGCCGGAGATGCGCGGCACCGATATCGTGGTGCCGACCGACCCCTCCTCGGCCGCCTTCCCCCTGGTGGCGGCCTTGATCACCCCCGGCTCGGACGTGGTGATCGAGGGCGTGATGATGAACCCGCTTCGCACCGGCCTCATCACGACGCTGATTGAGATGGGCGCTGCCATCGAGCGCCTGAACGAGCGCGACGAGGGCGGCGAGACGGTGGCGGATCTGCGCGTCCGGCACAGCAGGCTCACCGGGGTGACCGTTCCCCACGCCCGGGCACCGGCCATGATCGACGAATACCCGATCCTGGCTGTCGCGGCCTCCTTCGCCGAAGGCACGACCCGGATGCAGGGTCTGCACGAGCTGCGGGTCAAGGAGTCCGACCGCCTGGCGGCCGTGGCGGCCGGGCTCGCGGAGGCCGGCGTCGCGCACGAGATCGAGGGCGACGACCTCATCGTCCATGGCTCCGGCGGCAAGGTCCGGGGCGGCGGCAGGCCGGTGGCGACCCATCTCGACCACCGTATCGCCATGTCGTTCCTGGTCATGGGCTTGGCGACAGCTGAGCCGATGACGGTCGACGACGGTGCCATGATCGTGACCAGCTTCCCCAGCTTCATCCCGCTCATGCGGGAGCTCGGCGCCACGATCCAGGATTGACGAGCCCATGATCATCGCCATCGACGGCCCCGCAGCTTCCGGCAAGGGCACCCTGGGCAAGCGCCTCGCGGAGCATTACGGCTTCGCCCATCTGGACACCGGCCTGCTCTACCGGGCTGTCGCCCGCGTGCTCATGGACAGGGACGTTCCCCTCTCCGACCAGGACGCTGCCACGGCCGTGGCGCAGAACCTGGACGTCTCGCACCTCGATGATGATTCCCGTCTCAGGGGCGCCGCCATGGGCGAGGCCGCCTCGGTGGTCTCCGCCTATCAGGCGGTGCGCGACGCACTGCTGGTCTTCCAGCGCCAGTTCGGCGCGCAGAAGCCGGGTGCCGTGCTCGACGGGCGGGACATCGGCACCGTGGTCTGCCCAGATGCGGATGTGAAGCTGTTCATCACCGCGGCTCCCGAGGAGCGGGCGCGGCGCCGGCATCTCGAACTCCTGCGGCGCGGCGAGCAGGCCGACTACGAGACCATCCTTGAGGATATCCGCCGACGGGACGAGCGGGACATGAACCGCAGCACCGCCCCGCTCAAGGCCGCCACTGACGCGGTGACCCTCGACACGACCCATCTCGACCCCGACGCCGCCTTCCAGGCGGCCCTCGCGATCGTGGAGGCTAAGCATTCTTAAGCTCCCCTCTGGTCCGGGAGCAGCCTTGCCTTACTTCCAGAAGCTGGCACACTTTTCCGACCAATCCGGCTCCCGCACAGGAGATTCCGATGGTTTGTTCCGGCTTCACCCGCCTTGCCGCAGCATTCGTCTGCCTGTGGGGGCTCCTTGCCCCGCCGGCCCAGGCCCGGACCGAGCCCGAGGTCGATCTCGCCCTCGTGGTCGCGGTGGATATCTCCTTCTCCATGGACACGGACGAACAGGCCCTGCAGCGGGAAGGCTTCGCCCAGGCCTTCCGCTCCAAGCTCGTCCACGATGCGATCCGCGGCGGCATGCTGGGCCGGATCGCCGTCACCTACATGGAATGGGCAGGCTCCCCGGATCAGAAGGTGATCATTCCCTGGACGGTGCTCGACAATTCCGAGAGCCTCATGGCCTTCGCTGACAGGATCGCCTCCACTCCCTTGCGACGGGCGCAGCGGACCTCGATTTCCAGCGCCATCGACTTCAGCGTGAAGCTTTTGGAGGAGAGCGGCCTGAACGCCACCCGGCGGGTGATCGATGTGTCGGGCGACGGCCCCAACAACCAGGGCCGGCTCGTGCTAGAGGCGCGCGATGCGGCGCTGGCCAAGGGCATCACCATCAACGGTTTGCCGATCATGCTGCGCCAGCCCGGTTACCTCGACATCCCGGATCTCGACGTCTATTACAAGGACTGCGTGATCGGCGGCCAGGGTTCGTTCACCGTTCCGGTGCGGGAGCGCGACCAATTCATCGAGGCGATCAAAACCAAGATCCTGCTTGAGATTGCCAACCTGATGCCCAGACAGCCCCTGATCAGCCGCATCCAGTCCCCTCAGCGCACCAACTGCATGGCCGGCGAAATGCAGTGGCGTGACCGCTGGAGCAATTGAGCTGTCTCTCCCATGACTCAAATGACCCTGGCGCTCGTGGCCCACGACGCCAAGAAGGATGACATGGCCGCGTTCGTGGCCCTGTACGAGAACGATCTGCGCCCCTTCACGCTGTTTGCCACCGGCACCACAGGCGCTCGCGTGATGGAGCGGTGCCCTTCGCTGTCCGTCACGCGGCTGAAGAGCGGCCCGCTCGGCGGAGACCAGCAGATCGGCGCGATGATCGCGGAAGGCAGGATCGACGCCCTGTTCTTCTTCGTCGACCCACTCTCGCCGCACCCGCATGACGTGGACGTGAAAGCGCTGATGCGCCTCGCCCTTGTGTACGACATCCCGATGGCCCTGAACCGCGCCACGGCGGGACGTCTGATCGAGTCGTTCCGTGATTAAGTCCAGTGCGGCTTCGCGAGGAACCGGCGTTTGGCGTCAGACGACGCTCTCTTTAGGGCCTGCGCATCGAGTGGATATTTCTTGATCTATTGGGAATGACGGGATGGCCCAACCTTCAGCAGAAGAGCGCAAGCGGCAATCGCAAGCCCGCCGGGAGGCGAACGAGAAAGAGCGCCGCGAATATTGGGAGATCCTGATCGAGGGAACACGGGACGCGCACGAGAAGACGCGGCTGCTGTTCGATCAACGGCAGGAGAACCTCTACAGGCGCCTTGAGGAGCTCGAGCTGAACCTCCGGGATGAGATCCGCGAACATGGACGAACAACCCGGATCTGGCTCGCTCTGCTCAGCGTATCAGTCGTGATCCTGATCTTTTTGTCTCTTTGGCTCTGAGCGGAAAGCAGAGCTGAGCCTGCGCATCAAACGTTGCGCCCGTTGGACCAGGAGGAGCGATCGTCACGTGCCCCGCGGCTTCGCACGCCGTGTCGGCGGTGCGGTCAGCGGATCCTCCGGCCAGGGATGCTTAGGGTACTGCCCCCGCATGTCGGCGCGCACCGCCGCCCAGGAGCCGCGCCAGAAGCCCGGCAGGTCGCGGGTGATCTGGATCGGGCGCTGCGCCGGCGAGAGCAGATGCAGGATGAGCGGCACGCGCCCGGCCGCAATGGTGGGATGCTTGTCAAGCCCGAACAATTCCTGCACCCGCACAGCGAGGACCGGCCCCTCTTCGGCACCGTAATCGACCGGGATCTGCGATCCGGTCGGCATCTCGATATGGGTGGGCGCCTCAGCATCGAGACGCCGCTGCAGGTTCCAGGGCAGAAGGCCGCGCAGGGCCTCGCTCAGCAGGTCGGGGCCGATCTCGCCGAGGCCACTCTTGCCGACCAGGTGCGGCGCCAGCCACTCATCCGCCGTGCGCGTCAGCGCCTCATCGGACAGGTCCGGCCATTCCTCACCCTCGGCCTTGCGCAGGAACATCACGCGCTCACGCCACTGCGCCAGAGCTTTCGACCAGGGCAGCGCATCGAGCCCCAACGAGACGAGCCCTTGGGCAAGTGCCCTCGCCGCCTCTTCCGTATGCGGGACCTTCAGCGGCCGCTCGTTCAGCAAAAGCGCACCCAGGCGCCGGACGCCCCGCGCCCGAAGCGCTTTCACCTGACGGTCGAAGGTGACCTCGTCGCGCTGCTCGATGGCATTGCTGAATTGGGTCTCGATCTCTTCAGGCGAGATGGAGGCTGCTGCGAGAATGCGCGCTGAGGCCGCGCCGCCGGCGATTTCAGCGACCGCCAGATAAGGCTCCTTCGCCAGCCGCTCGTGCGCTTCGAGGGAAGCTCCGCGCCCATTGGCCATGAGGTACTCGCCCGGCTTGCCGCGGGCCTTGGCGAGGCGATCGGGATAGGCCAGCGTCAGCAGCGCGCCGATGGAGCGCGGATCGCTCTTCGATGCGCCGTTGCTCCCTCTGGCCCAGCCCTCAGCCATGCGCCGCATGTCCTCCCCGCGCTTGGAGCGGTCGCGGCGGAAGCGCTCGACGCGATCAGCAAGATCCACCGCATCGCCGCCGAGGCCGCGCTCGACGAGCACGGCAGCCACATCCGCCGCATCGCGCGCCTGCCCGCTCGCGCCGGCGAGCAGCACCATGCGGGCCAGTCGCGGCGGCAGGGGCAGGTCGCGCAATTTGTGCCCGACATCGGTAATGCGCCCCTCGCCGTCGAGAGCGCCGAGCTGCTGCAGCAGCGCTCTCGCCTCCTTCAGGGCGGGCGCGGGCGGCGGATCAAGGAAGGCGAGCGACGTGGGATCGGTCACGCCCCATGCGGCGCAATCGAGGAGCAGGGGGGCCAAGTCGGCGGAGAGAATTTCCGGCCGGCCGAAGGGCTCGAGCGCCCCGGTCGCAGCCTCCTCCCACAGCCGATAGCAGACGCCAGGTTCCGTGCGGCCCGCGCGGCCCCGGCGCTGGTCGGCCGCGGCGCGCGAGACGCGCACCGTCTCGAGGCGCGTGAGGCCGATATTCGGCTCATAGACCGGCACGCGGGCGAGGCCTGAATCGATGACAACGCGCACGCCTTCGATGGTAAGCGAGGTCTCGGCGATGGAGGTGGCGAGCACCACCTTGCGTCGCCCGGATTTGGCGGGGCTCACCGCCAGATCCTGCTCGCCGCGCTCCAAGGCACCGTAGAGCGGCGCGATGTCGACAGCGGCATCGGCGATGCGCTCGCGTAAGATGGTCTCGACCCGGCGGATCTCTCCCTGCCCTGGCAGGAATACCAGGATGGATCCGCCTTCGGCCCGTAGGGCACGCGTGACCGCATCCGCCACCTGCTCCTCGATGCGCCGGTTGGAGTCGCGCCCCAGATAGCGGGTCTCGACCGGGTAGGCGCGGCCCTCGGATTCGACCACGGGCGCCTCGCTCAACAGCTTGGCCACCCGTGCACCGTCGAGCGTTGCCGACATGACGAGGAGGCGAAGATCCTCGCGCAGGCCTCCTTGCGCATCGAGTGCCAGCGCAAGGCCGAGATCGGCATCGAGGGAGCGCTCGTGGAACTCGTCGAAGAGCACGGCGGCCACGCCGTCCAACGCCGGATCGTCGAGGATCATGCGGGCGAAGACGCCCTCGGTCACCACCTCGATCCGCGTTTTGCGGCTCACCTTGGAGCCAAGGCGCACGCGAAGCCCCACCGTCTCGCCAACGGCTTCGCCCCGGGTCTGCGCCATGCGGGCGGCAGCTGCGCGGGCCGCAAGACGCCGCGGCTCCAGCACGACGATTTTTCCGCCGTTTACCCAGGGTTCGTCGAGCAGCACCAGGGGCACGCGCGTGGTCTTGCCGGCACCGGGCGGCGCCACAAGCACCGCATTCGGCCGCGCCTGAAGGCTTGCGGTCAGGTCGCCGAGGACAGCATCGATGGGCAGGGAGGTGTCGAAAGCGCGCATGCCGCGTGATGGCTCATGAAGAGCGGAAGGGCAAGGGTGCTCTGCACTCCACCGTCATTCCGCCCCATGACCAACAGGGACGACACCCTCATCGTCATGGCCGGGCTCGTGTTGGCCATCCACGTCTTTGCACCCGCTCAATCCATCTCCACCCTCATCCTGAGGAGCCGCTGCAAGCGGCGTCTCGAAGGACGAGGGCGCCTCCAGAGAACACTGGAACCTCCTTCGAGACGCAGACTGCGTCTGCTCCTCAGGATGAGGGTGGATAAAGCGGAAAGGAAAACGTGGATTCCCAGGACTGATCCCCTGATCAAGTCCGGGGACGGGGATGACGATAAAGAAATGAGGGGTAATCATTGGCTGGCAATCAAACCGGAAAACCATACCCCCGCAGTTCCGCCGCGAGATCGATGCCTTCGACGCAATGGATCGCGTGCATGCCCACGCCACGGGCCGCCTCCACATTCGACGGTGAATCGTCGATGAAGACGCAATCCTCCGCCTTGAGCCCATAGCGGTCGAGCAGGAGATGGTAGATGGCGGGATCGGGCTTCAACAGACGCTCGTCGCCCGACACGATGATGCCGTCGAAGCCTGCCAGGAACGGAAAGCGCTCCTTCGCCAGCACGAATTTTGGGCCTGAGAAGTTCGTGATGCAGTAATTCGGCACGCCTGCCTCGCGCAGGCGCTGAAGCAGGGCTACATGATCCTCGAACATGCCGGAGACGGTCTCGCTCCAGCGCTCATGGAAGGCGCGGATGTGGGGTTCGTGTTTCGGATGATCCTTGACGAGCATGGCCACCGCCTCGTCCCAGTCGCGGCCCCGGTCCTGCTCCACGTTCCAGTCGTGGGTGCAGACATTCTCAAGAAACCACTCCATCTCCGCCTCATCGTCGAAGAGGGTGCGGTAGAGATTGCGTGGGTCCCAGCGCAGCAGGACGTTGCCGATGTCGAACACCACTGTAGTCGGCTTGGTCATGATCAGGCGTTTTCCTTCATGGTCACGCCCAGGCCTTTAGCCCCTGACAAGCTGCCGCGCCACTCTCAAGATCAGCAGGCTCGAAGCTTGGCGGGATCAAGCGTGCTCCTCCGGCGTTTGTGTGCGGGACTCGAGGCATGCGGGGTTGGCGATGGCGGGATGGCTGCAGTCCAAGACAGGCTTGAACTGGCGCGCCGCCGCGCTGCTCGGCCTGATCTCGAGCACCTATTCGACCCTGGCAAGCCAGTTCCTCGCTGCCCGGATCGGCCGCGACGCGGTCGTGGACTGGATGGTGGTGGCCACCATTCCGTTCCGAGATGGGATGCTCCAGATCGGGCCCTCATGGCCAGTCATCGTTGCCGGAATCCTGTTTCACCAATGGGCCGACTTCACCTGGGCTGTCGTGTTCTTCGGCCTGTTCGGCCGCTGGACGGCGAGATTGAGTTCGCAGACCATCCTTCTCGTTGCTCTGCCCTGGGCCCTGTTCACCTCGGCGGCCGAGTGGTTCTTTCTGGTGCCGCTCATTCCCTTCTGGCAGCCGATCTTAACGCTGAACCAGCCCTACTGGATCGGCTTTCTGGTCCACGCGGTCTCGGCCTCCATGTACCCGCTCTTTCCCTGACTGCGCCACTGGTTCGGCAACCGCCTGCCCTCGCCGCACAGGCGTTTCACCGTTGTGTGGAGCGGGCTCGCGGTCGCAGGTCTTCTCGCCCTCGGCACTGTGGCGTTCTTCGGCTGGCAGAACCGGGAAGTCCCATGGATGGGCGAGAACCCCGGCTTCGACCAAGGCTACATGCGCCGCATGGCGGCCCACCACGAGCAAGGTGTGGAACTCGCGCAGTTGGCTGTCGACAAGGCGCAGGATCCGTCCCTGAGAAATCTCGCGCACCTCATGGGCGCGGACCAGAAGGGCGAGATCCCCATGTTCCGGCAATGGTGGCGCAGCTGGTTCGAGGGCGACCTGCCGCCGCCTTCACAGACGGAGCACGCCGGCATGCCGGGCATGCTTTCACCTGAACAGATGGAGAGTCTGCGGCGGACCAACGGCGCCGATTTCGATCCGCTGTTCATCACCCTCATGACCACGCATCACCAGGGCGCCGTGCTCATGGCGGACGAGGCTCTGCGCCGCGCGGAGGACATCCGCCCGCGCCTCATGACCCATGCCACCCACCATGCGCAGCGCGGCGGGATCGAGCTGATGCACAAGACTGAAGGCTGGGCTGCGGTGAAATCCGCCACCCAATCCCTCTTTGCTCCTGCAGGGGAAGCGTCGGCTGATCGGCGGGAGCAGGCTCCCTCAACGCATCGGCATTGAGGGAGCGGTCTCAAGGCATTCAGCCGCCGATGTTGTAGGCAGCCAACGCCGCCATGTTGACGATGTCGTTGTCGGTGGCGCCCAGCGAGACGATCTGCACCGGCTTGTCGAGACCCACCACGAGCGGACCCAGCACCATCGCGCCGCCGAGCTCCTGCAGCATCTTGGTGGAGATGGAGGCCGAGTGGAACGCCGGCATGATGAGCACGTTCGCCGTATCGGTCAGGCGGCTGAACGGGTACTGCGCCATGACGTCCCGGTTGAGGGCCACATCGGCCGCCATCTCGCCGTCATATTCGAAATCAACGCGCATGCGGTCGAGGATCTGCACGGCCTCTTCAATCTTCTCGGCCCGCTCCGCCTTCGGATGGCCGAAGGTCGAGAAGGACAGGAGCGCCACCCGCGGCTCGTAACCGAGACGGCGGGCGACGCCGGCAGACTCGATCGCGATCTCGGCGAGTTCCTGCGCGTTCGGCATCTCGTGAATGGCGGTGTCCGCCACCAGAACGGTGCGGCCACGCGCAAGGCAGAGCGAAACACCGATCACCCGGTGGCCGGGCTTTGCATCGATCACGTGCCGCACGTCGCTGAGCGCCGTCGAATAGTTGCGCGTCGCGCCCGTCACCATGGCGTCCGCGTCGCCCAAGGCCACCATGGAGGCGGCGAAGTGATTGCGGTCCTGGTTGATCATGCGCTGGCAGTCGCGGAACAGATAACCCTTGCGCTGCAGGCGCTCGTAGAGGAACTGCGCATAAGTCGCGTTGCGGTTCGACAGACGCGCGTTGTGGATCTCGATGCCCTCACGGCCTTCGAGATCGATGCCCGCCTGCACCGCCGTCTCGTGGATGCGGTCCTCGCGCCCCACGAGGATGGCCTTGCCGAGCCCCTGGTTGACGAAGGACAGGGCTGCGCGGATCACCTGCTCCTCCTCGCCCTCGGCGAAGACCACGCGCTTGGGGAACTTGCGCACGCGCTCGAAGATGCGGTTGAGGGTGCCGGCCACCGGATCGCGCCGGGCGGAGAGCTGCGCCTTGTAGGCGCGCATATCGACGATGGGACGTCGTGCCACGCCTGTATCCATCGCAGCCTTCGCCACGGCCATGGGGATCGTATGGATGAGGCGCGGATCGAACGGCACGGGAATGATGTAGTCGCGCCCGAAGCGCGGACGCGTGCCCTGGTAGGCCGCCGCCACCTCGTCCGGCACGTCCTCGCGGGCCAATTCCGCAAGCGCATGCGCGGCGGCGATCTTCATCTCCATGTTGATCGTGGTCGCCTGCACGTCGAGGGCGCCGCGGAAGATGTAAGGGAATCCGAGAACGTTGTTGACCTGGTTCGGGTAATCGGAGCGACCGGTGGCGATGATCACGTCATCGCGGATGCGCGCCACCTCTTCCGGGGTGATCTCCGGATCGGGGTTGGCCATGGCGAAGATGATCGGGTTAGGCGCCATGGAGCGGATCATGTCGTCGGTGAATGCGCCTTTGGCCGACAATCCGAACACCGCATCGGCACCGTTGAGGGCGTCGGCCAGCGTGCGCTCGTCGGTTTCGGCCGCGTGGCCCGATTTCCACTGGTTCATGCCCTCGGTGCGGCCCTTGTAGATCACGCCCTTGGTATCGCAGAGGATCACGTTGTTGGGAGCAAAGCCCATGGCTTTCAGGAGCTCGGTGCAAGCGATGCCCGCAGCACCGGCGCCGTTCACCACGAGCTTGGTCTCCGCCATGTCACGGTGGGTCAGATGGAGTGCGTTGATGAGGCCGGCCGCCGCGATGATCGCCGTGCCGTGCTGGTCGTCATGGAACACGGGAATGTCCATGAGTTCCCGCAGGCGCTCCTCGATGATGAAGCATTCCGGCGCCTTGATGTCCTCAAGGTTGATGCCCCCAAAAGAGGGGCCGAGGTAGCGCACGCAGTTGATGAAGTTGTCCGCATCCTCGGTGTCGACCTCGAGGTCGATGGAATCCACATCCGCGAAGCGCTTGAAAAGCACCGACTTGCCCTCCATCACCGGCTTGGAGGCGAGCGCCCCGAGATTGCCGAGGCCGAGGATCGCCGTGCCGTTCGAGATCACCGCCACCATGTTGGACCGGGTGGTGTAGTCGAAGGCGAGCGACGGGTTTTCGGCAATCGCCAGCACCGGCACCGCAACGCCCGGCGAATAGGCGAGCGACAGGTCGCGCTGGGTTGCCATGGGCTTGGTCGGAACCACCTCGAGCTTGCCGGGGCGTCCTTGGGCGTGGAATTGCAGCGCCTCCTGGTCCGTAAAGGTGGGGCGTTTGCGGCGGGTCGGGCGCTGATCGTCGGTCATGAGGGTCCGATTCTTGTGAGCAGGGCGTTTCCAAAGGGGGATGCGACCTTAAGACATAGGATGCGACTTCCTCAAGACTTGTCCACATGCGCCCTTTGGACCCCATGACACGGATGAACTGGGGCCTGAGCTTTGCTACACAGGACGGATGTCGTCCCAAGCCGCCTATAAATCCTCCGAGACCGCCTCGCCGAACGCCGCGCCTGTGCAGGATAGCCGGGTCACGCCCATGATGGCGCAGTATATCGAGATCAAGGCCGCCAACCCGGACAGCCTGCTGTTCTACCGGATGGGCGATTTCTACGAGCTGTTCTTCGAGGATGCGGAGATCGCCAGTCAGGCGCTGGGCATCGTGCTCACCAAGCGCGGCAAGCACCAGGGACAGGACATCCCCATGTGCGGCGTGCCCGTGGAGCGGGCCGACGATTATCTCCAGCGCCTCATTGGCCTGGGTCACCGGGTGGCCGTGTGCGAGCAGACCGAGGATCCGGCCGAGGCGAAGAAGCGGGGTTCCAAGTCGGTCGTGCGCCGTGATGTGGTGCGCCTCGTCACGCCGGGCACGATCACCGAGGAGCGGCTGCTGGAGCCCGGCCGGGCCAATTATCTGCTCGCCATCGCCCGGCGGCGAGCCTCCGACACGCAATGGTGCTATGGACTGGCCGCCCTCGACATATCCACAGGCCATTTCGTGCTGAGCGAGACGGACGGCACCGGCCTCTCGGCCGAGATCGCCCGGTTCGAGCCGCGCGAGATCCTGGTGCCGGACGTGATCCACGACGATCCGGAGCTCAAAAGCTTCTGGCAGGAGACACGCGCCTCGATCACGCCCCTGTCCCGCGAAGGCCTCGACCCGGCTTCGGCGGAGCGGAGGCTTAAAAGCTACTTCGGAGTCGCGACCCTCGATGCCTTCGGGGCTTTCAGCCCGGCCGAGATCACCGCCGCAGGCAGCGCGCTGTTCTATGTCGAGAAGACGCAGATCGACAGCCGTCCGGTTCTCAACCCGCCCTCCCGCGACACCTCCGGCGCGGCTTTGGCCATCGATGCGGCCACCCGCGCCAACCTGGAATTGACCCGCACCTTGTCGGGCGAGAGGGCCGGCAGCCTGCTTGCCACCATCGACTGCACGGTGACGCCCGGCGGCGCGCGGCTGCTCGCCGAGCGGCTGGCGGGGCCCCTCACCCATCCGGGTCTGATCCGCGACCGGCAAGATTCGGTTACGGCGCTTGTCGAGAACGGCGACCTGCGCGACCGGCTACGGCGCATCCTCAAGCGTTCTCCGGACCTCGCCCGCGCCCTCTCGCGTCTCAGCCTCGGACGCGGCGGACCGCGGGATCTGGCCTGCGTGCGTGACGGCCTGTTCGCCGCGCGGGAGCTTGGGCTTGAACTGGCGATTGCACCCAATCTGCCGCGAGAGCTGTCGGAGGCCGCACAGGTGCTCCAAGGTCTCCGCACCGAAGTGGCCGACCGGTTGAGCGCCGCTCTTGCCGATGAGTTGCCGCTCCTGAAGCGCGACGGCGCCTTCATCCGCGCGGGCTTCGACCCGAATCTCGACGAACTGCGTGAGCTGCAGCAGGATTCGCGCCGATTCATCGCGGCCCTCCAGGCGCGCTACGCCACCGAGACCGGCTGCCGGACGCTTCGCGTCAAGCACAACCACATGATCGGCTACTTCGTCGAAGTGCCGCAGAATGTAGGTGAGGATCTGCTGAAGGAGCCCTGGAAGGACACCTTCGTCCATCGCCAGACCATGGCGGGCGCCATGCGCTTCTCCACCATGGAACTCGGTGAACTCGAATCGAAGATCGCTTCTGCGGCCGACCGGGCGCTGAAGATCGAACTCGCGCTGTTCGACGAGATGGTGCAGGCGCTCCTCGATCTCACGGGAGAGATCGCATCAGCGGCCGAGGCGATCGCCCTCATCGACGTGACGGCGGCGCTCGCCGATCTCGCCATGCGCCTTGACTGGACACGCCCCGTCGTCGACACCGACCTTGCCTTCACGATCAAAGGCGGCCGCCATCCCGTGGTCGAGGCCGCGCTCAAGCGCGAGGGCGTTCCGTTCATCGCCAACGATTCGGATCTCTCCGGCAAGGATGCCGGACACATCCTGCTGATCACCGGCCCGAATATGGGCGGCAAGTCGACCTATCTGCGCCAGAACGCGCTCATCGTCGTGCTGGCCCAGATGGGCTCCTACGTGCCGGCGAAGGAGGCCCATATCGGTATCGTCGACCGCCTCTTCTCCCGGGTGGGAGCCGCCGACGACCTGGCGCGGGGCCGCTCGACCTTCATGGTCGAGATGGTGGAAACCGCCGCCATCCTCAATCAGGCCACCGCCCGTTCCCTCGTGATCCTCGACGAGATCGGCCGCGGCACCGCCACCTTCGACGGGCTCTCCATCGCCTGGGCGGCCATCGAGCACCTGCACGAGACCAATCGCTGCCGGGCCCTGTTCGCCACCCATTTCCATGAGCTGACGGCTTTGGCCGAGCGCATGGCCCGCATCTCGAACGCGACCCTGAAGGTCACGGAATGGAACGGCGAGGTGGTGTTCCTGCACGAGGTGGTGCCCGGCGCCGCCGACCGCTCTTACGGCCTGCAGGTGGCCCGCCTTGCGGGTCTGCCAGCGCCAGTGGTCGAGCGGGCAAGGACGATTTTAAGCGAACTGGAGAGATCCGACCGGGAGGCGCCGAAGCGTGCGCTGCTCGATGACCTGCCGCTCTTTGCCGTGCCTGTCCGCAACGAGCCCCCGCCGGCACCGAAGCAAGATGCTCTGCGGGAAGCGCTCGCGGCTCTCGACCCCGACCAGATGACCCCGCGGGAGGCGCTCGACGCGCTCTACCGGCTCAAGTCACAGGGGTAGCGGAAAGTCCTGTCAGGACATCTGGGAGCTACGCTGGCGGGTTGCCGGACCGAAAGGGACGAAGGTCACCGTTCTCGCCTCCTGAGCTTCGCGCGGCTGACCGGCCATCACATAGGCGAGAGCCTCCCGCACGCCGCGCTCCGTATAGGGCTTGGCGATGACGCCCCAGGCGCCTGCGAAATCCTCGGGAATGCGCTTGGCGTTGGCTGTCATGAACAGCACCGTGACATCGTGCTCGCTACCGAGATGGCGGGCCACGTCGACGCCGGTCGGCCCGTCCGACAGATGGATGTCGACGAAGGCGAGATCGGGCTTGAGATCCCGGCCGAGGGACAGGGCGTCCGCGGATGAGGCTGCGATCCCCACGACGTCATGCCCCAGATCCTGGAGCAGGCTTTCGAGTTCGAGCGCGATCAGGATTTCATCCTCCACGACGAGGATGCGCAAAGGCTTATCGCTACTCAACCCACATCTCCTCCGCGACGGCGGACACTCCAATCTCTGCCCGCGTACCTGGCTTCCAATCGCGCCAAGTCAACGGCCCTCTCAATCGACAGATCAGCATCGTGACGTCCGGAAAGCATCAAGGTTTCGTGGGGCGGGAAAGGCCTTGCGGCTTCAGCGGAATGGAATCGATCCGTGTCATGAATGGCCCCTTCCGAACAGGCTTTTAGGAGACTTAGTCGCCTTACGGCTTTCCCGTGCAGTTGGACTCAACGCTTTTGTGGGGAGACGGTTCCGCACGAAAACCGAGGGCACCTCGGGGCAGAACCCCACCTACGCCCCTGTGGGTCAGAGCATTGCGGAATGGGTCCGTGGCCTAGGGATTGATGATCCCGATGTTTCGCCCAACCATGGCTGGCGGCACCGGCTCAAGACGATGGGGCGCCGGTGCGGCATGGACTCTGCAAAGCTCGACGCGATCCAGGGGCACGCCCAGACCAACGAGGGCGGCCGCTATGGCGGATTTCCACCGGACGCCCTCAAGGCCGAGATCGATAAGCATCCCCGGTACGAGGTGGTCGCTGCAACGACAACAGACCGAAGGCGAACTAAGCGCAGCAGGAGGTGATCCGGGCGGCTGTGGAGCATCCCCTCAGCTCCACCAAGTTTTGCTCAGGCTGTTGATTTCCTTAGAAAACGTTTGATTTCAATAGGTTCAGTGTGCTGTTTGGTACATATCCGTGGTACACAAGAGCTCTGCGAACCCTAAATGCCCCGCCGTCCCGAGCACATACAATTGCGCGGCAAAATCTACTGGCTGCGCGTCCGTGTCCCTGACGAACTCCGCCCCGTCCTTGGCAAGTTAGAGGTTCGCCGCTCCCTAAGCACATCCGATGCTGCGGAAGCCAAGCGCCGGGTTCGCATTGAGCGGGTCAAGGTTGAGGCGGAATTCGACGACGCACGTCGCAAGCTAGCTACCTCTCGTTTGGCCCAACAACCCGGAGCCGAACAAGCCTTTGAACTAACAGAAGAGCAGGTCTGGACGTTAGCCACCCGCTGGTTCGTGCAGCAGGAGAAGAGGAATACTGAGCGCGTTTTCAACGGCAGCGATGAGGAAGAGGAGAATAGATTTGCGGCACTCGACTTCGCGGAGAGCTGGGATAATATTTCAAGTAGCGTTGTCGAGGAGGGACGAAAGCTGCTCGCGGCGGCTGGCCTTCCTGATACATCCAAACTCGGTACGGAATGGCGGCGGAGGCTTAACCGAGCCCTCCATGCGGCAATGATTGAAAGTGAGCGGCGGCTGACTAACCGGATGACCGGCCGCAACATCATGGCTCTGAACCCGGTGTTCCATGAGGTTTCCGCTGCGACAGAATTGAAACCGGTTGCAATCTCTACCTTGACGCTAGCAGATCTGATCAAGCGCTACGAACAAGATCCTACGCGAGCGCGAACCTCGCGCAAGACGAAGGATAAGCAAGACGCGCAGCACCGACTTTTTACGGAGGTAATTGGCGCGAAGACACTCCTCACCTCTATCGACCGAGAAAAGGCACGTAAGCTACTTGGCACGGTCAAAGCGCTCCCGGCGAGTGCGACCAAGCGTTTTCGGAACCGGCGAGTAGAGGAGATCGTCCGGCTTGCTGAGGCACGGGGACTGAAGCCGATGTCAGTGGTGACAGCGAATAGCTACATGAGCGCGTTCGCGTCGTTGATGGATTTCGCCGTCAAGGAACACCTTATTGAGAAGAACCCGGCCACTAGCCTGCGGCTTCCAAACGACGGCATAAGGCGGCAGAACAAGCGACAGCCATTCTCCTCGTCTGACTTGGTGGAAATCTTCGCTGCGCCGCTCTACACCGGCTGTCTTAATGACGGGTGGGGGTATGCCCGTCCCGGCCCCGATCGCCCGCGAAGGGGCCGCTTTTGGGTCCCATTGATCGCTCTCTACTCAGGTATGCGCCTCAACGAGATATGTCAGTTGAGCGAGGATGATATTGTTGTAGAGGACGGAACTGACATCATATTGATCCGCTCTGATGAGGACGGGATAAAGCGAGTTAAGACAGAAGCCGGGCACCGGTTCGTGCCAATCCATCCTGAATTGAAGCGCATCGGCTTTATGGAATATGTCGCCGCGATCAGGTCTGGGCACCGGCCGAAGGTGCGCCTGTTCCCAGAACTGACGGTTGCCAGCACTGGCTACATCTCGGACAATTTCAGCAAATGGTACGCCAATTTCCTCGACAAGGTCGGTATCAAGGATAGCCGCAAGAATTTCCATTCCTTCCGGCACACATTCCGCGACGCATTGCGCGAGGCCGAAATCCCACAGGACCGAGTACGAGAGCTTGGCGGCTGGTCGAGCCGCAACACCGAGGATGATTACGGCTCAGGAACACGGCCCAGCACCCTCGCCAGGGAAATTACCAAAGTGAGCTATCCAGACGTGAACTTAGAGCATCTGTATTACCGCACAGCTTAGTGCCTCATATGCCAAGATCGCGGTGGTACGGGCGGCGACACCGACGCCACCTACCGCAACGCCCTCGCCCTCGCCCTCGACGTGATCCTGCGCAAGGACCAGCGGAACTACAACTGCTATCGCCGGGTCCAGTTCGCCGTCCTCGCCTGCTTCATGAAGGTGGCGGAGCGCTACGGCATCCTCGTCAACAAAGACCACCTTCGCGCCCTGGGGGCGGAGGTCGATCAGTATATCAAGACCCAGTACCGCGCCCTGATGCGGATGGTGCCTGCCAAGATCAAACGGAAGTACATCGAAGAACAGGAGGAGATGAGCTTCACCCGGCCCAAGTTCCTCCTCGACGTTCTCTTCTCCAAGGATGGCTTCAACCTGAAACCGGTGAAGTTCACCAAGTCCACCGCCGACCTGGAGGACAAGTCCAAGCGGGTGCCGTCCGTCTCGGTCAAGGACCACCTCCCCTTCTTCTTCGACACCCCCGGTATCCCTGGCGAGTTCTGCCGGGCGCTCAAGGAATACGTCCAGGCGTCCAAGATGCTCACGACCTACGTGGGGACCGAGGATCAGGGCAATGGCTTCTGGCAGTACATCGCCCCGGACGGCGCGATCTATCCGAGCTACAAGCTGCACCTGACCGTGACCGGCCGCACCGCGAGCGAGAACCCCAACGGCCAGAACTTCCCCAAGCGCGGGCGCTTCGCCAAGGCTTACAACAAAATCTTTGAGGCCCGTCACGGTCACAAGATCATCTCCGCCGACTTGTCCCAGATCGAACTGCGCATCGCTGCCTGGATGGCGATGGACAAGACCATGCTGGAGATTTACCGCAACAACGGTGACATCCACACCGCGACCGCCGCCGTGGCGGCTGGCGTGTCCGACCAAGCATTTGCGGCCATGCCGTTCGCAGATCGTAAGAAGTTCCGCCGTGATGCCAAGCCCATCAACCGTCCCTGTACCGGGCTACTATTCTCGGATTGGCCCGGAGACGATAGAGGCGGGTCAATATCCTTTCGGGTTCTAGGCCGCGTTTGATGACTTCGTCGACGGGAACGCCACTCCGCAAGAGCTTCACCGTCCACGAGATACTGAATTGGAAATCCGGATGATCGGTCTTGATAAGGTGCCACAAATCCTGTCGAACGACCTGGGCGCCCTGGTACGAAACATATTGATTGCGCCTCGTGTTCCTCAGGTTCTCACGCTGAGGAACTAGCCGAAGGTTGCCGGGTTCGTAGTGCCCGTTATTGTCGATCCTGTCGATCTGCAGGCCTCGATAGCTTTCACGTGGGAACTCCCGAAGCACCCAATCAATGAAGTGCTTTCTGCTCTGGAACCGAAGCTCGATGCCCCGTCCCCCATAGTCTGCAAAGAACGGGCTGCGACTATTCCGCGTTCGCTGCTTCATCGCGTCGTATCTCTCTCCCAGGACGCGTCGGTTCTCGGAGGGAGCTTTCGAACCGCGAGGCCCAGTCGTCTTACCTGAACGTAAGTTGTCAACAGCTATCAAACTCTTCTGTCCGGTCATCTCACACTTGCACTGGACATAGCGGTAGGAGCCGCGTCGCACGATCTGTTCACCAACTACATTCCAGCTACCCCAGAGCCGGGAGCGGAGTTCGTCAAGCAATTGCGCCTCGTCGACCCATTTCGGATGCCCCCGGCCGGGGCGAAATCGATTTCTGGCGCGAAGTGTACCCTTTTGTCGAGCATCAGTTTCTTTAGTCATGTCACCCTCCTCGCAAGGGAACACTTGCCGCACCATGAGTAATTTTTCAAGCTAATATAATATTAACGAGTAGGACTTCTTCTTGGAACCTACATTTTTGGGTGCTGCGACCTAATCAAATCACAATTATATACTTGAGATAAACTTATGCCGTACGCGAACTGCCATACGTTACACATGTGCATCTCAACCGCACACTTCGCTGTTCCAATAGATCCTGCTTGAGCGGAACGGACACGCCTCCAGCCTTATCCGTTCCATTAAAATGGTTTTTGACTTTTGGAACGATTTGTTCCAATCTTCTAAGAATTCAACGGAACAGGAGCGGCTGATGCTGGTAGGTTACGCGAGGACGAGCACACTAGAACAGGAGGCTGGCCTGGAGGCGCAGCTTCGGGAGTTGAAAGCCCTCGGTTGCGAGAAGGTATTCCAGGAACAGGCCAGTTCGGTCGGCCCACGCAAGGTCCTGGAGCAAGCCCTGGAGTTCACCCGTGAAGGTGACACCCTCGTCATAACGAAGCTCGACCGCCTCGCTCGTTCGGTCCCACATATGTGGGAGATCATTCGAAAGCTCCAAGCCAAGAGTGTTGGTATCCGCATCGTCAACATGGGGATCGACACCAACACCCCAACCGGCAAGCTCATGCTGAACGTCCTCGGCGGGGTGGCCGAGTTCGAGCGCGAAATGATGCTGGAGCGACAGCGTGAGGGTATCGCGAAGGCAAAGGCTGAGGGAAAGTATCGGGGACGCAAACCCACCGTGCAGACCAAAGCCGATCAGATCAAGACCATGCATGCCGAGGGTGTTAGCCTTTCTGAAATCGCCCGTCGATTGAGCGTCGGCAAAGCATCAGTACACCGGGTGCTAAACTCGGCATAAGGCTAGCGTTTTGCACCCCGTTTCACTGAACCCCAGACGCTATGACTAGGTTCTACTGACAGCACGTGAGGGACATCTGGCAAAGACCAAGGAACGTTGGCTTGCAACACACCATCTATCTTAGATTGCAGCTCTTCGATCTACTCATACGTCCGAGGCGGGCTCGACAGCTCATTGAGGTGCATCGGTCTAGCGCGGTGTTTACAGGGAGCTTTAAGGTCCCAAGCGCCGTTTGCGCTGCCTTGATCCGCTAGTGTCCTAGCCTTCGCCTTTCTCGCCCTGCAATGCACGCCTATGCTTTGCAAGCTGGGTATGGTGTATCCTTCCGGTCTGAATCGCTGTAATCGACATGTGGCATTCATGGACTTACAGCGCGAAATCAAGAGGGCGGGGGCTCTGTGCTGACCGTAGGACAAATCCGAGAGAAGAGATTGATCGAAGGGGCTGTTGAGGCTTCATACCGGGGTATCAGCTACGATCTCCGCGTGGGGGCGGTCATCAAGCCTGGGGGCGACGTCGCCGATTTCTACACGGTGCCGCCGCAGGGCATTGTCGAGGTAATCTCGGAGGAGCGCGTCTGCCTTCCGGCTGACGTTACAGGCTTCGCCATGGTCAAGACAAGTCTCAGCAATCAAGGTCTTCTGGCGCTTAACATCGGCATCATCGACCCTGGGTATCGAGGCAAGATTGGCAGCTTCTTCGTCAACTTCGGCAAGCGAGAGCAGCAGCTCAAGAAGGGGGATGTCTTCCTTCGTGTGGTGTTTCACGCTACCGACGGCGAGATAGGAGATGTGATCAAGTCGACGATAATGGACGACGAAAGATACATCTCCGAGAAACGCGCCAACATGCAGGCAAATTTCAGCACTGAGTTTCTTGATATCGGCGCTATAACTAGCAAGTATGCGAAGGAGCACTTCGAAACTTTCAGAACCAGGGTGCTGGGATATGTCGCCCTGGCGGCATTTATCCTAGCGATGATGACTTTCCTGCTGAACTTCGGAAACCTGCTCCTCGTGCAGCGGTTCCTGCAGCCGAGTGACGCGACCCGGGCCGAGCTGCTGCGGGAGGCGCTAGACCGCAACAACACGGAGATGGCGGAACGGAACCGCGAGCTCGCGGCACGCATTCAGCAGCTTGAGCAGCGCCTTGGATCCGGCGCCGACCAGCCTAGCCGGGCTCCTTCGCGGATCCAAACGCCGGAAGGCCCGAACCCCGCAGGTGGGGCGCCCTCCGCCACGCCGCCGACAACCACGCCGTCCACGCCGAGGCCATAACCGATGTTGAATGGCACCCCAACCCTTCGATCAATGGATGAAGTCCAGCAGTGGGCTCTAGAACGGACCCTCGGCTCGGATCTGACCTCAGCACCGCGCGGGATGGAGACCCGCGAGCTCCTCGCTGCTAGCTTCGTCCTCAGCAACCCGCGTCGGCGATGTGTGACTAATCCAGCCCGTCGCTGGAGCCTGCCGCTAGCCATCGGGGAGCTATGCTGGCATCTCGCGGGGTCGGATGACCTCTCCTTTATCGCCCACTACGCACCTCGGTGGAGTGACTTTTCTGATGATAATGCGACCATCTGGGGCAGCTGTTATGGAAAACGGGTCTTCGGGCGCCATGGGGGACGGTCCAGCCAGTGGGACATGCTGATCGATCTGTTGCGCCACGACCCAATGAGCCGGCGGGCCATCTTAAACTTTCAGCAGGAGCCAAGCGAGGCACTTCGTCCGGAATCAAAGGACACTGCTTGCGCAACCGTGCTGCAGTTCTTCGTGCGCGGCGGAGCCGTTCATGCCATCGCCTACATGAGGAGCAACGACGTCGTGTGGGGGCTACCCTATGACGTCTTCCTGTTCACGATGCTCCAGGAACTGCTCGCCACGACCCTCGGATTGGGGCTGGGCTCCTACCACCATGTGGCTGGGTCGCTCCACCTCTACCAGCGGCACTTCGATCTTGCTGCACGGGTCTTGGCCTCCGACGCCCCCCCTCTGTTTGAGATGCCGGCCATGGCATCGGTTGAGAATGTCGCGTGCTTCCTAGGCCGCGAGGCTTCCATCCGCGCCGGCGCGTCGGAAGACACAACCGCAATGGACCGCTATTGGGAGGACCTGCTCACCGTCCTTCGCATCCATGCGGATGCCGGTTCGAGGAAGTCAGACGAGCTTCGGCGGCAAGCCGAAGCCTCCCCCTACGCCATCCCCTTGCGGCCATTAATTGACAGGATCGCACGACAAAACCCATAGAGGGCCGCCGAGACCAGCAAATGGGATGTGTAGAGATTGGTAATCCGCCGCATGGCGAACCTACGCGGCGGCCTTCAATGAAATCTCACCGGCGGTTAGGTGCTCAATGATGGCCTTCATCACCGGCGGGCAGACCCCGTTGCCGAGGATCTTTAGCTGGTCCCTACGACTCCCATAGTTGAGCAGGAATGAGCGGTTCGTCTCCGGATCCCGTTTGAACCCCATGGCCCGCATGAGCTCCGGGACCTGGAGCATTCGAAGCGTGGGCTTACCGTCGACCCAGCGTACTAGGCCAAAGCGATCGAGGGTCGTGAGTGTGCGGAGTGGCCGATTAAGGGGCTGCCACCCTCCACCTTTGTCAGTCGAATAGTAGACGATGAGAAAGTCCTTGCCTTGGCCCAGGGCTTCGATGCCACGGTTGATTCGCGCCACCGTCGCCTCGGCGCGCCTTTCGGTGAACGCCGGCCCGGCAGGCCATCGGTGGGGGGCGTCGAGGATGCTAGCCGCCGTCTTCAGCTTCACTTTCGGTGGGATGATCTTCCCTGGCTGGCGTTTCCGGTCGCCCATAATGAAGAGACGCCGTCTGTTTTGCGGCACCCCGAAATCGGCGGCATCCAGGGCCTGTATCTGCAAATGGTAACCTTCGTCCCGAAGCGCCTGGATTAGGTCTTCATAACCGTGCCAGCTGCGCATGCCTGTGACGTTCTCAAGGACGATCCACCTCGGCCCCATCCCGCGGATAAACGGCATCATATACCACCCTGAACGTCGGCTCTCTTCGCAGCGCGGCGCCGCCCCACGCGCAACGGAGTGATGCGTGCATTCGGGCGATCCGATCAGGATGTCGATCTTCTTCATCCTCCCGAAAATCTCAGGCCCAGTGTCGATTGTCAGGCGCGTATTGATCACCTTGGCATCCGGGAAGTTGTCCGCATACACGCTCGTGGCAATGTCCCAGGCGTCGACAGCACCTACCATGGTAACGCCGGCCAGATGGGCTCCCCAGCTGCTGCCCCCTCCACCCGAGAACAGATCAACGCCCCGCAACATTGCACCCCCGTATGAATCAGAGAGGGCACGCGGAGCTTGGCCCCGGTGCCCCATTGCATCGTTTAACGTAAAGCTACTTGGCTTTGTCAGATTGCACTAGGCCCTTCGTCGCTTAATCCACTGGAGCCAGTGCCGCTTAGTGCCAGCAAACGGTCGATCCTTCGAAGGCACCGCTTGGGCGACGCTTCGACCTGATGCTCCCACAGGCGCAGAACCTGCCAGCCGGCCCGCCGCAGAAGCCGGCGATTTCTTCGGTCGCGCCGCCGGGTAGCTTCGATTTTCGCCTCCCACTTTTCACTTAGCTTTAGGCGCCACTCATCAAACTGGTAGCCATGCCAGAAATCCCCGTCGACAAACACCGCCACGCGTGCCTCTCTGAAGACAAAGTCCGGGCGCCCAGGCAGGTCTCGCGCATGACTCTCGAAGGAGTGACCCGTCGCCGTGAGCGCCTCCTCAATCAGACGCTCGGGCTTGGTGCCCTTTCCACGGATGCGCGACATCACCGCGCTGCGCTTCTCGGGACTCATGATGTCCCCGCGATGTAAACGCTTAGGTCGCAAATTTTCGGTATTGTCCATGACGCGATTCCAGGAGATGTTGCACTAATTAGGGCAGCAGTGCCCGCCGGGGGCAACATCTGTGTCGGTCGAAGATTCCCTCCCTGAAGAGGAGGTGCGGCATCGTATCGAGACCCGCGTCTCGCTCGGGCACTTCATGGCGAACATGCTCCGCGCCGCGCGCTCCGATGACACGGATGTGCAGCGGACCTTCGCCAAGCATCTTTGCGACGTGGCCAAGCTCCTCGACGGCTTCCTCCGAAACGACAGCCGGATTGCCACGCTGGCATACGACCCAGGGACTTACTGGCCCAGCCAAAGGAGCAAGCTGTTCGGCTTCGTCGACGGTGGCGTCGCGAACGTAGCCCTGCCCGGCGCCGCGCCGCTCGCCATTCGGGTCGGCGCCTATCTCGTCCGGCCCGGCATCGAAGGCGACAAGCGGGAAGACTTCGCAGTCCAGATGCACATCGTCGACAACCTCTATGACCCGGCGCAGGAAATCCACGACGGAGAATTCGAAGATATCGCCAAGCTGCGTGACGCCGCCCGTATCCTCGCCGAGGCAGGCTCCCTGCGCAGCCTGCTCCAGACCACGCCAGACCTGGAAATCCTCCTTGCCCAGGGTCCGTTGATCAACCCTGTCTCGCCCTACGGGACGCCAGGCTTCCCGGCGTATACCCCCTTGGCCGTCGAGAAGCTGTCGGGCGCGCGCGACCTCGATGAGCGCGAGCGGCACTTCATCCCGCTCTACCTCCGGATCCTGGAGGACATGAGGGCGAGCGGCAAAACCGTGGCTGGTGTCGTGGAGCGCGACAGCGGCGGTCGGCGCTTTATCAAGAACGTGCTTGACCAGATGGTCGCCCGGGAGAAATTGGACAACGCGCGACGCACCCGGGCTGACAAGTTCCTGAAGAAGTACAGCCTCTCGGACACCCAGCTCCTCGATTTGATTCTACGTGAAGGCGAGTATGTGGTTCCCCTTTCCATCAACCGACAAGGGGATCCCAGCGAGCAGAACAAGTGGCCAAGCGAATGGGGAGAGAAGTACATCGCGAAGTATCCGCTGGCGCTTACCACGTTCCTGAAGCCCTCCGACCGCGTGCAGCCGCTCCGCGTCGAAACCTTCGAGGGGGCCGCCATTGATGGTTTGCTATCGCTGGTCCTCCACACAAGCAGGCTCCTGCCCGGCTACGGCTTCCCGGTTGGGCTCGATGTCGCAGACCGCTTCGCGAAGGTGCCCGACTGGATGGGGCGCCAGATTGCCACCGGGCACAAGGTGAACCTACTCAGGAAGGCGTTTGCCACAGACAACGAAAAGGTTCGGGAATTCTCCATGCGGATGCTGTCCGCCTCCGGGCGAGACTGGCTCTACCGACCGAAGATTTAGAGGGGCGTTTTGACGATGGCCGATTGGATCAATACCAAGGAACGCAGGATCGGGACTGTTGTTGGTGACGCCTCAACGGACACCTACACCTTCATCCTGAAAAGCTATAGCGCCAAGCTAGGTGACATTGTCGCCACGCCCACTGATGTCCCAGGGCACGGAGGCACCTATGGTGCGATCATCTGGGGCCGGGTCGTCGGCATCACGCGCGTCAACCCGTTCTTCCCTGCCGAGGCCGCCCAGGAGCTCTCCGAGCAGGACATCAACTTGCTCGACACCGTGCTCTCAACCACGCGCGACTACCTGCAGGCAGAGGTGCTCATCCTAGGTGCTACGAAAACCTCAGATGCTGCAAATTTGCGTTTGTCGCCGGTCACCTACCCTGTGAAACCTTCGGCTGGTGTCTTCAGCCCTCCTGCGGAGGTCATCCGCGTCCTATTGACCGGCGGGGATGACAAGCAGATCAAGCTGTCTCTTGGCACTCTCATCGGGCGCCAGGATGTGGAGGTATCCCTTCAGGCCAACAAGATCGTCTCTCGCCACCTCGCGATCCTTGCCATGACCGGCGGCGGTAAGACCGTGGCGGCTCGGCGGGTGCTGCGCGAACTGACGGCGATCAAATACCCTATCGTTATCCTTGACCCGCACGGCGACTATCTTGCGTTCTTCGAGAAGCGAAAGGAGCTCGGTGGGATCGACGTGAAGCTCTTCTATCCAGCGATCCGCATCTACAACTCGGATACCGGGGTAATCGAGGAACTCGTTGCCAAGATGGGTCATAAGCTCACCGACCCGCAGAAGGACTTCCTCCAGAGCGTCATCGGACAGACCACGCTTGAGCCGGGCGCTGCTGCAGAGAAGTATATCGGGGATCTCATCGCGAACTGCACGCCGAACGAAAGACAGAACGCGATGACCGCCAATGCGGTTCGGCGGTCGCTGGACTTCGTCCGCCGCGCCCTCGTCTCCATGCAAGTCAATAACAAGCGCCTGATGGAGCAGCTTCAACCAAGAGGATACACCTTTCAGGAGCTGCCGGACCCTCAGACGTCTCCGGACGAGATCGTACGCCCCGGGCAGGTTTCGATCCTCTATCTCGCCGGGTTTGACCACCTGACCCAGTCCGCCATTGCATCGCTGGTCATTGAGCACCTGTTCGCGCATCGCGCCAAGCTCACAGATCGCATCGCGCCATTCCTCACTGTGATCGAGGAGGCTCACAACTTCGTGCCTGGGCGGCGCGAGGGGACCGATGACACTCCCTCGCTCGCAACCATTAGAAAGGTGATCACCGAAGGTCGGAAGTTCGGCACCGGCCTCATGTTGATCTCGCAACGGCCGGCGCGTCTCGACGAGACGATCCTGTCCCAGTGCAACAGCTTCCTTGTTCTGCGCTTGGTTAACCCGAAGGACAAGAACTTCGTCCGCTCCGTCATGGAGAACCTGTCTGAAAGTGACGCCAACATCCTCCAGACTTTCGGTCCTGGCCAAGGAATCGTGTCGGGGCAGGCTGTGCGCTTCCCGCTCCTGGTCGACATCACGTTCGACGAGGATCTCGTCAGCGAAGCCATCGGCGACGAGGACTTCGTGACGAAGGCCGGGGCTTGGAAGCCTGATCCCACGCGCCAAGCGAACGCAGACCTTGTCGACGAAATTCTAGGCACCGCAGGAGAGCGAGTGGATGCCAAGCCGGCTAGTCCTGCTCAGGCGCCCGCACGAAAGCCACGTGCGCCGTTGCCTGAGCCGGAGTTCAACGCCGGCAACCGGCGTGGCCGCAAACCTAACGGAGCTGGAAAACGCCCGCGCGCATAGCCCCGCGCGCAATCATCGCCGCGTGCCTAGCCTGCTTCTCGGTAGGAGGCCTGGGCCATCCCTCGCTGGCGTATCCTGCCATGTTGTAGGCGAAGCCCTGGTGCCAGGATTTGAAACCCGGTGCATTCTTCACCCACTTTGCCGCCTCGACCCACTGATCCTCAGTCACCGCCCGAGTGACCGCGATGTCATCATCGAGATCGAGAGCCGAGTTCGTCACATCGGGCCGCAACTGCGCGCCAATCGACTGATCGACCTGCATTTCGCCACGCGCGGAAGCGCTCACCAGGATTGGCGCCTCCGGTTGCGTCTTCATCTCTAGGCACTCGGAAGGGAGGGGGTCTGGGAGCGGGAGCGCCAGTTCCTTCACGTCGGACCAGCAGTCCTCCTTCTTGAACCACTCAGTCGTATGCTGGCCGGCGTTCGCGAGCATGCCGTCGCGGACCAGCGGCGCCCACGCATTCAGCAGTGATTGCAACTCCGCCGAAATTCCCTGCTCCTGCCAGACAACGTCCAGGTCCAGGCGGTCGCCAAGACGGTAAGCGAGATAGGACGTGAGGTAGGCCTTCACCATCGACCCGATGCCGCCGCCGATACCAGCATCCTTGACCGCATCGCTGGCGGCCCTAAAGAGGATCGCCATCGCAACAATCTGCTTGTAGAACACCTCGTCGACGGCCTCGATGGGGATCCCGTCCTCCGGGGCCGAGACGATCTTCTTGAAGGCGTCGAAATTCTTCTGCGCTCCCTTGCTAACGAGGTGAGGGTGGAGTTGCCATGCCATCCAGTAGCGCGCCATGTCGGTCTTGCCGAACCTCTGCTCCTTAGGGATCTGGCGCTTGAAGTCAGCCTTGCGCTTTGGCGTGGTTCCTTCGCGATTTAAGGCAGCCTGATAGGATCCGCGCGTGCGCTCGTAGAACCAGCGCGTCATCTGTCCGGGGCACCAAGTGTCATTCGAAAGCTGCTCCATCCGGCGATGCAGCTCCTCGTTCGCTTCCAAATCGGCCGCTTGGATGGGGTTCTGCGTATTCGCATAGCGGGTAATGCGCGGAACGAACTCCCGCAGATCCTCGCTTGATACCTTTGTGAGCTTGACGGCCACAGCGACCTGCGAGAGGTCGACGCCGCCCTGTTTCTTGGCGCCCTCTTTGGCTTTGTAGATGGATCCAGTGGTCTGGGCGCCGTTGACGATCTGAAGGCCCACGATGCGAGTCACACGAGGTTGCCCATGGATCGTCTCGACCTCGATCTCTTGCGCTGTCGCTGTCAGTCCGTTGTTGTAAGCTAGGAAGCGTTCAGGTTGATCCTTGACGGTCTTGATGATCTCCTTGTTCACCTTCGTCTTGTTGTCGAGGTAGGAGCGCAGGTTGGTATCGTAGAGCCGGGGTCCATAGCGCTTGAATAGCCAATGGATGGTCGTCCCGCTGAGGATGAGAAGGTAGCTCTTGTAGGAATGGTCGCGACCGGTCGCCTCCAGACAAGGTACAGCGCCGCCGAGCCCCTCCCTAAAATCGACGATAATGTCGGCTGGACTGAAGGTATCGTCAGAAAGTTTGTAGAGCCGGTCAACATCGTAGATGTCGTAAACCACCTCGATATGCCCGAGGCTCGCCGCCCGGTCGTACTCCTTCGTGCCGAGCCGGAGGTTGGTTACGAACACGACCCGAAGCTCCGTGATACGCTCCGCATGCTCGCCGACATGATCGACAAGGGGGCGCACCTCCGGAAAACTTTGGAGCGCTTCGGGGTTGTTGTATGCCATCCGGAAGCACCGGAGCACCATCTCTACCCGGCTCCTGAACTCGGGCAGCGCCAAGGTCTTGGTCCCTGGATTATCCTCGTAGCGTGCAGTGAACAGCGTCAGCTGACCGTCTGAGCTCACTGGCAGGTATCCGAGGATCATCAGATTGGTGTTCTGAACCTTAGCCTTAAAGGGGCAACGCACGAAGTCGTCCGAGCCCACCGCATTGTCACCGACATCGGTAGAGACCCCGCCCTGGTCTTCTAGGTACTCCATGGCAACGGCAAGCAGGTGTCCGTCCCGTACGAGGGGATCGTCCCCTTCAGTCTCGGCGAGCTCACGCACCTGTCCGCGCAGGACATCGGCGAACTCTGTCGCCTTCTCCTCCTCGATGGAAACGACAGGCGGTATGCTCTGGGCCGTCATTAAGGCTCTCTCAGTCTTGATAGCCGCTTGCGGTGGTGGGGTTTCCGCCTGCAGGTTTGAATAAGGTACGATGCCGTAACCGGATCCCGGCAGACGGAGCGTTGCGGAAAGGATCAACCACTCCGCAGGCAGGAGCAAGACCCTTGCATGCACAACCTGTGGGAGAACGCTGGCCAGTGCCGCCCGTCATGGTTTCCGGATAGGGACTGGCATTGAACGGTGGAGGTCTAAGGTTTAGTGGGTCCGGGCTATCAGCTCACTAAGTTCAACCCTTACTAAAAGCCGTCGTCGATCAGGGATTTTTCTTCTCGCGCCGGCGTTAATGACCGCAACGTTAGAACACCAAGTCGCTCCGGTAGCTTGAGCGCCCGTGGGTCGCTGACCTTTTGAGTAACCGGCAACCCGAAACCAGCATCAGCAATCCAAATGCAGAGCCGCTCGAATGGGTTGGATGGATCAAGTTCCTGGATCCAAGTCTCGATCCGAGTTCGCGTATTCTGATCGAGCGTATCGATGGCGACGCCAGAGCCAAGTTTGGCAAGCATATGAAACACAAGGTCTTCTCCTGCCGGTGGTACTTGGCCGCAAGCCACTGCCGTGATCAAGACCAGCTGCCGCGGAGCCTTACTGTCTCGTACTGGCAACTGCGCGAGCAAATCCGTGAGAGCTTCTCCGCCTGCCACGCCGTGAGCCATGAGCAACGGTCCGGCGATGACTGGTTCCAGGTTCAACACTTGATGCAGGGGCAACAAGTCCCCGTGCCTGAGGCGCTTAGCAACCGCACGATCAAACAGGCCCCAAGCAGCCGTCTGAGCAATAGGAGAATATATAGGAGCTCCGGCAAGACCCGGCCAGCCAAGAGCCTCATGCAAGAGAGAGCCGATGCGCATGTCATCTTTTTCGGCCAGGGCAGTGAGTGCCGCACAGGCGACAAAAGGATCAGGTGAGGAGTGATCTTTAGCAGCCGAAATAAGGGCGTTAAGCGCCCGAGCGGGGAGCGTATCATAATTACCCAGAGCACGGGCGGCTGCTCGTGCGACCCGGAATTCCGCCCAGGCTGGGCCAGCCCCGATCTCCCGCATGCTCCCAAAATTGCGGTTGTCCCGAAGCAGCTCGATGAGAGCATCAATCGCCTCGGACCAGCGCTCCTCCCCCATCTTCTCCGCGAAATTGAGCCGAACATCGGCGCTGCGATCCTTCGCTGCCGCGAGAACAAACTTGCGCGCATGTTGGTCCAGCACTTCTGTGAGGGACTGGAAAGCACTCCTTCGCACTCGGTATCGCCCATGCTTGAATGCATCTCGCATCTTGGCAATGGCCTCGGAACTGCCGTTGATCCTCAACGCTAGGACCGCGGCCTCACCGTCTTCCGCGTCATCGGTGGCGAGGAGGCGCGCAGCCGTGTCGACCACGTCCAGATCCGCCGCTGCCGCGAGGCAGGCAAGGGGACGAGCGAGTGCTGTCCCTGACGACAAAAGCATGGTGCGCGCGAGCTCACGAATCGGTCCCGTGAGTGCTTCCCCAAGTGGCTTAAGTGGCTCGCCGGCCATGGTATCAATGATTAGGCGAGCCAACCCCATTTCCGGAGCCGGCAAGTTTTGAGCAAGATCTTCCGCCCTGGCGCGGCGGGCGGCACCACCTGTGTGGTCACCATCAAGGCCGGTCTCCATCAGGTCGCACACCATCTCCAAACGCCGCTCGGTCCGAGCCTTAGCGGCGGCCTGTCGCATTACCGGTCCAGGATCGTCCCCTGAGGGGCTAGCCGCTGCCGCAACCTCAACGAGGCGCTCGCGCATCCCGTCGCCGAGGCCCTCAGTGGCCATTTCGTCGACGAGATCGTTGGCGAAGGCAGGATGCCAGTGTCGCTGAACGGCGCGCCACGCGTGGCTGCGCGCCCATCCGTCGGCAGTGTCGAGAAGTATACGGAGCTCATCTAGGGGCGGCCGTCGGTGGCTGTTTCCGATGAGATCCGCTAGAGCATAGGCCAGTAAGCGATGGTGTGGTTGCCCCTTAATCCACGCGGCGCTGCCTTCCCGACGGTAGCGGATGCGGACAGCCGCCTTCATGCCCTCGCGAGCGTTAAAGAAGCGCTCGCTTGGCTCTTCGAGGATGTGGTCAGCATCGTCGGCGTCGACTTCGTGCTCCTCGGCCCGGCGTCCTTCACTGTGGTACTCTCGGGCCATCCACTCCTCAACGCGGGCCTCTGCCTGAGCAATCCGATCTATCACGCCGTTGAAATCAGGCTTCGCTCCAGAGAGGAGACCGGCGACGATCACCCCTACATTCATGCTCGGAGCTCCGCTCTCGTCTATGCGATCGAATGCTTTGGCAAATTCGGCCGCAAGATCGCCCCCGAGGCGCTCAACTAGCGGCACGAGCAGCTCATCATAACTCTTCCCTGTGAAGGGGAGGACATCAGTTATGAAGCGCTCCAGCAGCTCACGCGTCCGCGGATCGGCGGCCAAAACATCAGCTTCCGCCGCGCTCAGCTCCGGCGCGTTCCAACTGTCAGTCAGATAAAAGCGCTTGTCACTAGGCCCCCCATCGAGGAGAAGGCGCGCAATGCGGCTCGGAGCATGCCCGGGCGAGCCAAAAAGCGCCAAGTCGGCCAGGGCTCGCTCAAGATCGTGGTAACCATTTTTCTTAGACAGTAGGGCTTCGAGATGAGCGTCGATGCACTGCCGCGTTGCGGAGCTGAGATCGAGCTCGACTTCGGGCAAGCGCGACGTAGCCCGCCACACCCCTAAGGCGGTCTCAGCGCCCCAATCATTTTGGGCGGTATCCTCCTCAGCTAGCGTATCGACAAGAATGGACAGGACTCGTTCGGCGTCGGCACGCCGGCTCAACAAAGCCATTCGCAGGCCGTCCTCGACCCGCGGATGCGCGAACTCTATCGTTGTTGAGGTCCGGCGAAGATTGCGCCCGGCGACCATGAAGTCGACCATCCCGTCCAGGTCGGAACCAAGACCCGGATCAACCTTGCGGAAACTCCTACCAATTTTTCTCAGAGCGTTGATCGTGAGCGCTCCGCGGGCCGTTAGAACGGCCCAGATCACGCTCGCGGCCTCGACGCCTCCGCGTCCCCAAGCTCGAACTTGGTCAGCTATCACGCCTGAGATGGCATCGATCTGCGACTCAGCGAGGATTTCGGCTACGCGCCTCGGCTTTGCCAGATCTTCGCGACTCAACGCGTCCAGGAACCGGTCGATTTCGTAAGGTCGTTTGAGCGTGCGTATCGCTTGGTCCCGGTAAGCCTTCGCCAAAGCTGAGGCCGGGCCGGTGAGATCACCGCTGATCCCATCGTAGATCTCGGCCAAGCGGTCCGTATCATAATGCTCAATTTCGATTGGAACCATTACGTGGGCGAGCTGCTTCCTAAGCTCGGCGCCCGCGCTGGACAGAATGTCGGATCGCGACGTTACAAGGAACTTGTGACCCGGGCCTGCACTGCGAAGGAGCTTCGGCAACTCGTTGCTCCAGCGGTCCGCACTTGGGCTCAGGCGATTGCTGCCCCAAGGATCACGCAGGTGAAACAGAACAGGACCATGGGAGGTGATCTCGCTGCGGACGCTCCCCGGGCCCTCCTCCGCGAGGATCACCCTGAACGGAACTGGCTGATGCCGCATGTCAAGCTCGATCAGGTCAGCCGTCAGCGTTTTTCCTGTTCCGGACGGGCCAACAATGATGACCGCATGTTTCTCATCGAGGGCGCGGCGGATCGCTTCATAGGATAGAGGCCGCACGTAGTGTTGTAGAGATCGCGTCGGCAGCACAGAACCGCCATGTGCATGCAGGACCTTGAGAACATCCTCCTTCGTCCAGATGCCGCCGGCGTGACCTGTCAGACGCACCCGAACCGCATCACGGAGGTCGCGTATGCAGGCCGCGTGGTTAGCTGGGGCTATATGGCCGTAGAGGCTAAGCAATTGCTCGATTCGCGCTTGCAGAAGTTCGACAGTTACGCCTGCGCACAGGAGGATACGTGGCGCGATCGCGGCTTGGGCAGCCGCGTCATAACTATCACGCGTGTAGGGCGGCAGCTCATGAACGTCGGGAAAGTCAAGGAGATGCAGGCCAGCGTGGGGCCGCAGCGACCCTGTTAGACCCTCATTCGTGACGAAGACATAGCGGCGTTTCGGCTCCTTGGTTAGCATTTCCAACGGGCGAGAACGGGCCTTTGACGCAGACGTACTGTCGGCGTCCGCTTTACCTAACAGCACGTCTGCCAAGGCCGTTGTTGTCCAAGGATCAGTCGAACGCGTTTTAGCTTGGATCACGAGTTCGCCAGCGCTGTCGATACCAGACGCCTCGAGCAGCGCGCAGTCAGGGTCGACGATGGCAGCTTCAATGTCTTCATGGGAGCGGGGCTCCACAGTAAGGGCGTCGGTGACCTGCTTGGCCAGCATCAAGTCGAGAGCAGCCCACACCGTGACGCCGATCTGATACTCATAGCCACCATACGACGGGTTTCCTGGAGCGCGCTTGCGCGCCGCAGGCGCACCACCCCCGTCCGGCCGTCTGCGCTTGCGACCCGCTGCTTTCGATCCAGCCGTTTTTGCTGTGTCCTTGCGCCCCATAATCAGCAGCTTTCAGGGCTAAGTGAACGAACACAAACGGTCGCGGCAGAACGTATTGCTTTCTTCCATCGCGGACCCATAGGCCAGCCAGTCTGAACGTTCCGCCACATACTCACATCATAGTTCACGGCCAAACGTGGTGGCGATGCATGGTGCTGATGGGTGAAGTAAGTCATCGAAATATTAAGGGATGGCCGGACGGCGGTCGCCGAGGGCGGGGCTCGATATTATCCCTCCATCACGACGATATTCAATCACGAATCTACTTTGCCCAGCCATTCACGTCTTGCACGTGGCAGGAACACCGGCCCGCACGCTCTGCCCTGACGACTGATCGAAAAGAGGCGTTGACTGCCCACCACCAGAACTCTTTTATGGTACATAAAACTGGTACAAATGCTCATTTCATATCATCATACTTCATTGATATTGCTACATAATTTGTGATTTGGTTCTCCTCCCCTCAGCTCCACCAAGCCTCAGCGCGCCTAAAATCGCATAACCAAATCAAGGGTTTGCGCGGACGCCCCAATCCGCTGCGTACCCACGCGCGTACCCAGCCTGATGAGCGCTTGCATCTCCCACCAGAGGCCTTGGGAGGATCGCCGGCAGCATTCTTCGCGACAGAGCGTCATGTGCCGCGGGCGGCATCATCCACCGTGCACCAGCAACAGCCGGCTTGACCAGCATGAACACTGCGAGGGCTGCGCCTGAAAAAGCCCAGGCTCCGGGGCGAACGGACAGGATGCCTTCGCATCTCCGCCTCGCGCACTGCGGGCTTGGGCTGATCGGGTACCAGACGGGCGCCTGCATCGTCAGGCAAGCGCAGGAACAGACCGGGCCGGAGTACATCCGTCCTAGCACGGTCCCGTCGAGGCTGTGGCGCCCACCGCTCTCGAAGTCCACAACAATGTCCGCTGGAGTAAAGCTGATATGGGGGTCAACGCCTGTTTTTACAAGGGCTTACCCCTCAATCAGGGAGGAACGGCCCGCTGCCTTATCGCGTTGGCAGAGCAGGATTCCCTGACGACCGAATTTCACGATCAGCGGCAGCGCTCTCCTATGCCCACCGACCCTGACACCAGCCCCCTCGATCAGATCATGACCCTCGCACGGGAGATCGTCGATGACTGCCCCGCCTGTGCCGGCAAGGCCTCACAGATCGCCATGTGGGCCCGCGAGATCCGGGAGCGGCGCCCAAGTCGCGAGGAGCTGGAGGCGCTCGTGGACGCCACCTGCAAAGGCTTCGTGCCGGACGACCAGCGCAAGCTCCTGATCGAGGGCTTGCGCGCCTTGGTCCGCTTCGCCGAGTGAGGAAGCATGCGCCCCCTCTCTGACCCGGACCACTTGGCATCCAGAGGCCTGGGCCAATCTGCCAGCGGAGCGGCTGCCACCATCCGGATCGGCACCGCCGCCTGGAGCATCCCGAAGGAGCATGCAGCCCCTTTCCCGGTGGCAGGGTCTCACCTAGAGCGCTACGGCGCCGCGTTCAACGCGGTCGAGATCAACTCGTCATTCTATCGCTCGCATCGAACAGCCACCTATGAGCGTTGGGCCGCATCGGTGCCGAAGGACTTCCGGTTTGCCGTGAAGGTGCCAAAGGACATCACCCATGAGCGCCGGCTGAAGGATGTCGACGACCTGCTGGACCGGTTTCTCTCGGAGGCCGGAGGACTCGGGCCCAAGCTCGGTCCGCTGTTGGTGCAGCTGCCGCCGAGCCTCACGTTTCAAGCCGGCATCGCTGACCGGTTCCTGACCGAGTTGAGAAGCCGGGTTCCCGGCAGCATCGTCTGTGAACCCCGCCATTCCTCCTGGTTCACCCCAGAGGTCGAGACCCTGCTCGACGAGCTTCGGATCGCCCGCGTCGCGGCCGACCCGGCCCCGATTGCAGGCGCTGACGAGCCGGGCGGTTGGCGCGGGCTATCGTACTATCGCCTGCACGGATCCCCTCGGATCTATTGCTCGGCCTACAGCCCTGAATATCTGGCTGCCATCGCGGAGTTGCTAGCCAGGGATGCTGCCGCGGGAGTTGAAACCTGGTGCATCTTCGACAACACGGCCGCCTTCGCCGCCACAGGGGACGCGCTCGCCACCAGGAGCCTCACGCAGGATCTGCGTTGAGGATGTCCTTTTCCTGGAGCCCATGGGATCTTAGGATCCTACGGCCCCTGCTGGGTCTGCATCATCTCCGTGATGTGCTGCACGAGAGTGGCGCCGCGGTACGGCTTCGGCACGAAGTGTCCATGGTCCGGGGTCTCGTCTGGATAGGGACGGGCATAGCCGGAGGAGATCAGCAGCCGGATGTGGGGCCAGCGTCGGTGCACCTGCTCGGCCAGGGCCATGCCATCCATCGAGCCGGGCATGTTCACGTCCGTGAAGAGCACCTGCACCTCGTCGGAGCGCGCCTCAAGCACGGTCATGGCGACGTCAGCGTTTGCCGCTTCCAGAACCTGAAAGCCCGCCTCCTCCAGCTCGTCCATGGCCGTCATGCGCACCAGCGGTTCATCCTCGACCACGAGGACGACAGGCGGTTCATCCGTTGCGGCAGACTTCATTTACGTCACCGGCAGCTCCGGCTGGTGCACGGCCTTCTCCGCCTGGACCAATATGTCGAGGCCGCGCCAGGGCTTGGGCATGAAGGTGACGCAGTCCGGCAACTCGTCGGGCCCGTCGACAGCGGCGCCCGAGGTGAGCACGATCCGAACCGTCGGCCACAGGGCGCAGGCCGCCTTGGCGAGCTGAATTCCATTCATAGGGCCGGCCAGCCGAATGTCGGCGAAGATCATCGCGACATCGCCGCCATGCTGCTGCAGGTAAGCCAGGGCAGCCTCCGCGCTTTCGACCTCAACCACATCGAGCTCGGTCTCCTCCAGCAGGGCGGCGGCAAGGTCCCGGACGTCCGGATCGTCCTCCACGACGAGGGCGATATGCGGCTCGAACCGGCGGTCGCTCATGATCGGCCTCCCCGGCGTTCCAGCCGCCGCAGGATGGCTGTCAGCGGCTCTGGAATGGGCTCCTCTCCTGGCCGCCGCACCCTGCACGGCGATGGTGTTCGTGTGGAGCCATTTGACCAAGGGTGAACCCCACTTCACCCGGTCGCAGGTGGCGCTCAACGACATCATCATGGTGGTGGCCTTCGCCCCCATCGTCGGCCTGCTGCTTGGGCTCTCGGCGATCACCGTGCCGTGGGACACGCTCCTGCTCTCGGTCGTGCTCAACATCGTCACCCCGGTGATCCTCGCTCAGTTCCTGCGGGGACGCCTGCTGGCGAATGGTGGTGAGGCCGCCCTGACGGGATTGCTGCGGATCCTCCAACCACTGTCACTGGTGTCCCTGCTGGCGACCCTGGTGCTGTTGTTCGGCTTTCAGGGCGAGCAGATCCTGGCGCAGCCCCTGATCATCGCCATGCTGGCGGTGCCGATCCTGATCCAGGTCTACTTCAACTCCGGTTTGGCCTACCTGCTCAACCGGATAGCGGGCGAACAGCACTGCGTCGCCGGCCCTTCGGCCCTGATCGGCGTCAGCAACTTCTTCGAGCTCGCCGTGGCGGCTGCCATCAGCCTGTTCGGGTTCAACTCCGGGGCGGCTCTGGCAACCGTCGTCGGCGTGCTGATCGAGGTGCCCGTGATGTTGTCCGTCGTGTGGATCGTGAACCGCAGCCAGGGCTGGTACGACCGCGGTGCTACGCCGTCAGTCCCTTCTGCACGGAGGATCGCGGCCGGTGAGTGATCTACCCAACATCGACCTCTCTGTCCTGGACGTGCCGGACCTCGGCAAGCTGGAGCCAAGGCGGGTGTCCACGCACCCTCCCCGCATTCTCCTGCTGTACGGGTCCCTGCGGGAGCGCTCCTACAGCCGCTTCCTCACGTTGGAGGCGGAGCGCCTGCTCCAGCACTTCGGCGCCGAGACCCGTGTCTTCGACCCGCGCGGCCTGCCTCTGCCGGACGCCACCGCCAGCGACCATCCCAAGGTGCAGGAGTTGCGGGAGCTGTCGCTCTGGTCGGAGGGTCAGGTCTGGTGCAGTCCGGAGCGGCATGGAGCCATGAGCGCCGTGATGAAGGCCCAGATCGACTGGATCCCTCTCTCGACCGGAGTGGTGCGGCCGACGCAGGGGCGCACGCTCGCCGTGATGCAGGTCTCTTGTGGGTCGCAGTCGTTCAACGCAGTCAACCAGCTGCGGGTGCTCGGGCGCTGGATGCGGATGGTGACGATCCCCAACCAATCCTCCGTCGCCAAGGCTTTCCAGGAATTCGACGAGGCCGGGCGGATGAAGCCGTCCTCCTACTACGACCGCGTCGTAGACGTGATGGAGGAGTTGGTGAAGTTCACGCTCCTGACGCGAGACCGGTCAGATTATCTCACCGACCGCTACAGCGAGCGCAAGGAGGCGGCCGAGAAGGAGGCCAAGCGCCTCGCCGCAGAAGCTATGAGCCACGAGGCCAAGGCGGCCGAATAGGAGAACCTAAACCGGGGGCTCTATCCGTGCCGCCAGACCTTCACGGCCGAGATCAGCAGGATTGCTGCCAGGGCCGGAATCAGGATGGCATCGGGAACGATGCCGAGCAGGAGGCCGCCGACGAACGCGCCGGCAATCGAACCCCCCGCCATAACGAGCAGGAAGGTGCGGTTGCGGCCCAGAACCGAGAAGCTTCGGTCCCGGCTGTAGCGGGTGAAGCCCACGAGCATGGTCGGCAGGCTGACGGCCAGGGACAGGCTTCCGGCCAGCTTGATGTCGGCCCCGAACAGCAGCACGAGCGTCGGGATCAGTAGCTCGCCCCCGGCCACGCCGAGCAGGGAGGCGACGATGCCGATCACGAACCCAGCGCCGATGCCGACGACGAGTTGCGCCGACCCAACCAAGAGGGGCTGCCCGGCGCTTGCGTCATGGCCGAACACCAGCACCCCCGCGATGGCGACCAGAAGAACCGCGATCACCTTGTAGAGGGCTTCCGACTTCAGGCGTGTGGCCCATCCCGCGCCGAGCCAGGCTCCCAGGAGGCTGCCGGCCAGCAGGTTGAGCACGATGGGCCAGTGCGCCGCGATCAGTCCGAAGGGCACCGTTCCGGCCCGGAACGGCAGCGCCGAGGCGACTACCACGAGGCTCGTCGCCTTGTTCAGGATCACGGCCTCAAGGGCAGCAAAACGGAACAGTCCGATGAGCAGCGGCAGCCGGAACTCGGCGCCGCCGAGTCCGATCAGGCCACCAAGGGCCCCGATGACGGCCCCTCCGCCGAAGGCCTTCGGGAGATTGCGGGCAGGATCGGAGGCGGTGGCATCCCGCTTGATCCCGGAACTGGGTGACGCCCTGCTCATGGAAGGGATGCCCACAGGAATGCGAGGCAGGCCGCGAAGCCAAGGGCGGTGCGCACCGCGTGAAGCGAGCCCCACCGCTCGATCATGGCCCGGCTTTCGGGACCAGCCGCTGCCGGATCAGTTGCCATGAGCCTGTTGTTGGTCGGCATGATGGCGAAGAACGTGACGGGCCAGTTCGCGATCATGAGCAGCGCCCCGATCACCCATCCGACGTGCTCGGCCTGCCACCACGCCGCCAGCCCGAGCAGGAAGCCAAGTACGGCCAGGGGCGCCTGCATGGCTAGGCCATGCTTGTAGGACGGCTTCCACTCCGTGAGCAGGGACCGGTCGTCCAGTCCGAGACGGGCGGGTTGCTCGGCCACGTTGATGTAGAGGGCCGCGCCCGAGAACACGGCGGCGACGACCAGTGCGAGCTGACCAATGAGCATGGCGGGTTTCCGAGGCTGCTCGCATCCTAAGCCGTTTCCTCATTCCGTGCATAGCCGGTGTCCCGGAGTGGCCGGCTGCCTTGCGGCGGGCATCGGCAGGGTTGCCCCGTGACCGATACCGGCAAGTGATGGTCCCAGGCGAATGCTGCGGTGAAGGGATGCGCAACGGGGTTTGACCGGGGAAGCGCAACAGGCGCATCTCCCTTACCAGTCGTGGCCTGCTTCGGCAGACCGCGGACCCACAGGAACCCTGAACCCCATGCCAAGCGACAGTCACAGTCGATTGACCACGCCGTTGCCGGCCCGCGCCGACGCCTGATCGCTTGATCGGCTCACCCGCGACCGGCCTGCGACGGCTGGTCGGAACCGAGGTGAGCCATGACCCTTCTTAACCTGTTCTCGCTCCGCGCCGACGGGCGCTCGGAGCACGTATCCTCCGACGACCGCAGCATCCTGCTGATGGTGGTCCTTCTCCTCGGGCTCGTGTTCGCGCCGATCATCGGCCTGCACATCGCCGCCGTTGCCTTTGGTCCTGACCCCGGGGCATCCTCATCGGACAACCTTGCCCATCACGCGACGCCGCCGAAGCCAACGCGCGGCTAGCTCTTCCCGCCTGAGGACGACCTGATGATTCACTTCCATGGCTTGCGCCAGGGCCGTCTCGTGCGCCTGGCGCAGGACAGCGCCACGCTACCTTCTGCCACCGACGTGCTCTGGATCGACCTCTTGGATCCCACGCACGAGGAGGAGAAGGCGGTCGAGGCGCTGCTCGGGCTTCAGGTGCCGACCCGGCAGGAGATGGCCGAGATCGAGGAGTCCGCCCGTCTTTACCAGGAGCATGGCGCCTTGGCCATGACGGCCGTGATCATCAACGGTGTCGCCGAGGGTCGGCCGGCCCGCACCCAGGTCACCTTCGTCCTGACGAAGACCCATCTGGTGTCGGTGCGCTACGCCGACCCGGTGCCCTTCCGCACGTTCATGGCCAAGTGCCAGCGGCAACCTGAGGCTCACACCACCAGTGACAGCCTCCTGGCCTCACTTCTTGAGAGCATCGTGGAACGCGCCGCGGACGTGCTGGAGATGGTGGCGGCCGACCTGAACGAGGTCTCGACCCGGCTGTTCATCGAGGACCACGGCCCGAAGCGCCGCCGGGCCAAGCGGGTGGAGGACGAGCTGCAGGTGCTGATCAAGCGCTTGGGTCGCAAAAACATGACAGTGGCCATCCTGCGCGAGAGCCTGTTGTCGCTGTCGCGGCTCATTCCATACGTGCGGCAAGGCCCGGAGGAGTGGCTCACCAACGGCAGCCCAGCGCGGCTGAAGCAGATCGACAGGGATCTGCGCTCGCTCTCGGCCTACGAGGGCCAACTCTCTTCCGAGATTGTGTACCTGCATGACGCGACGCTGGGGCTGATCAACCTCGACCAGAACCGCATCATCAAGGTGTTCTCGATTGCCGCGGTGCTGTTCCTGCCGCCAACACTTGTCGGCACAATCTACGGCATGAACTTCGAGTTCATGCCGGAGCTGAAATGGGACTACGGCTATGTTGTCGCCCTGGTGCTAATGGTGATCTCGGCCGTACTGCCTTATCATTGGTTCAACTGGAGGGGCTGGCTATAGCCCCCGTCCCTCCGGCTGATCGCCAGGAGGGTTGCCATGCTCCACCCCGAGCGCATGCTGCTGGTCGCCCTTACCTGGGCCACAGCCCTGATCCTCACCATGCCCGCCCGGGCCGAGACCGAGGTCGATCTCGCGCTGGTACTGGCCGTCGACGTCTCGCTGTCGATGGAACCGGACGAGCAGGAGCTCCAGCGCGAAGGGTTCGTTGAGGCCTTCCGCTCCCCGGAGGTGCACGAGGCTATCGGCAGGGGCATGCTCGGTCGCATCGCGGTGACGTACGTGGAATGGGCGGGGGCCGGATACCAGCAGGTGGTGGTGCCCTGGACCGTGATTGAGCACCCGGTTGATGGGCAAGCCTTTGCGGCGCGTCTGGCCCAGATGCCGATCCAGCGTTACGGCTACACGTCCATTTCGGGCGCCATCGACTTCAGCCTCAAGCAGCTCCGGGAGAGCGGGGTCACGCCGGTGCGGCAGGTGATCGACGTCTCCGGGGACGGGGCCAACAACCAGGGCCGCATCGTCACCGCGGCGCGCGACGAGGCGGTGGCGCAGGGTATCACCATCAACGGGCTGCCGATCATGCTGAAGCGGCCCAGTGGTGCCTGGGACATCGACAATCTCGACCTGTATTTCAAGGATTGCGTCATCGGCGGACTCGGGGCCTTCATGATCCCAGTGAGGGAGAAGGCACAGTTCGCTCAGGCTATCCGGACGAAGGTCATCCGTGAGATCGCCGACAGACCTCAGACACCGCCGCTCGTGCAGCCCGCGCAGGTAGAGGATAGGGCGAACTGCGTGGCCGGCGAGCTCCGGCGCCAGCAGCGGTGGGGGAATTGACGACCATCAGAACACCATAATTCGATTATACTAGAAATATGGGTTGGCTGAGTGAGCGGACTGGCTCATCTTATTTCCATGAACATCGAACAAGCAGCCAAGCAACTCGAAGCACTCGGGCACGTCAGCCGGCTCCAGGTCTACCGGACGTTGGTGTGGGCTGGAGAAGCGGGCCTGCCCGTGGGGCAGATCCAGGAACGCCTCGGCATCCCGCCGTCGACGCTCTCGCACCACCTCCAGCGCCTCCTGCTGACCGGGCTGGTGACGCAGGAGCGGCAGGCGACAACTCTGATCTGCCGGGCCAGCTACCCGGCGATGAACGGCCTCATCGGCTTCCTGGCCGACGAGTGCTGCGCCGACGCCGGATGCTCGACCCAGGCGGAGAACGCCGCCTGATTTGTTTTGTCTACTATTTCGATGCTACTGGAATTACGAAAGGAGAGACATATGCCCGGCTTCATTCCATTCCTCCTCCACCTCGCGCGCGCGGCCCGGAACCGTCGGCAGGTCGTCGCGCTCGGCGAATTGGACGACCACCTCCTGCGCGACATTGGCCTCGAACGGGCGGACGTGCTCGCGGCCCTGGCCCAGCCCCGCCACCGCGATCCCTCGCGGATGCTCAAGCTCCTTTGCTGCCACGGACGCGTCTTCATCGAGCGCGTGCGCGACGGCTTCGCTCCCCGACCCGCTTCCTGCCGCTGACCAAGGGGTCCTCCCATGACATCACGCGACACCCTCCCCGTTGCAGTCATCGGTGCAGGCCCCGTCGGGCTTGCGGCCGCCGCCCACCTGATCCAGAGGGGCCTTCCCGTGAAGGTCTACGAGGCGGGCGATGCTGTTGCCGCGAGCGTCCGTGACTGGGGGCACGTCCGCCTGTTCTCGCCCTGGGAGTACAACACCGACACGGCCGCCCGCGCCTTGCTCCAAGCCCATGGCTGGCAGGAGCCGCCCGGCCAAGCCATGCCGACGGGATCGGACCTGTACGAGGCCTACCTGAAGCCACTGGCCGAGACGCCGGAGATGGCAGCAGTGATTGAGACCGGCGCCACCGTGAAGGCGATCACCCGCCAGGGCGCCGACAAGGTGCTCAGTCGGGGCCGCGAGGCCAAGCCCTTCGTCCTCGCCGTCTCGAATGGCGATGGCGCGATCCGGCGCGACCTGGCGCGGGCGGTGATCGACGCCTCCGGTACGTGGACGGCCCCGAACCCGCTCGGCGCCGGCAGCATCCTCGCCGAGGGCGAGGCCGAAAACGCGGACCGCATCGCCTATGGCATCCCGGACGTGCTCGGCCGCGACCGCGCCGCCTACGAGGGCAGGATGACGCTTGTGGTGGGTGCCGGGCACTCGGCCGCAAACGTTCTTCTCGACCTCGCCCGGCTGGCGGAGCGTAACCCTGAGACCTCCATCGTGTGGGCGACCCGCGGCGAGAACTTGATGCGGGTCTACGGCGGCGGCCGCGCCGACCAGCTCCCGGCCCGAGGTGAGCTCGGCTCCAATCTCAAGGCGCTCGTCGACAGCGGCCGGGTCACCCTGGTGGCCGGCTTCTCCGCCACCCGCGTGACGGCCGCCGGCGATCAGGTGATGGTCGAAGGCGAGACCGCAGGCGGCATCCGTGAGCTCGGCCCCGTCGACCGGATCGTGGTGTCGACCGGGCAGCGCCCGGACCTGGACCTGACCCGCGAGCTTCGACTCGACCTCGATCCATGGCTGGAGAGCGCGAAGGCGCTCGGCCCGCTGATCGACCCGAACCTGCACTCCTGCGGATCGGTGCCGCCGCACGGCCACCGCGAGCTCGCCCATCCGGAGCCCGGCTTCTATACGGTCGGCATCAAGAGCTACGGACGCGCGCCAACCTTCCTGATGCTGACCGGCTACGAGCAGGTCCGCTCCGTCGTGGCGGCCATCGCAGGTGATCTCGTGGAGGCGGACGACATTCACCTCGTCCTGCCGGAGACCGGCGTGTGCTCGACCAGCCGCCCGGCGGGTGGTGCGCCGGCCTCATCGGGCTGCTGCGGCGGTCCCGCTCCGGCGCAGGTCGACGCCTGCTGCGTCGCTGATGCCGACGCCAAGGCCGAAGGCAAGAGCGGCTGCGGCTGCGGCCCCGCGAAGGTGGCGGAAAAGGTTGCGGAACCGGCCGGCTGCTGAGATCCATCGGTCTCAGATTCCGCAACCGAGGCCGTGGTGGACAATCCCGCCACTCCGAAACCAAGCCCGAGGGTGGTCATCTCCACCCTCGGAGTCACGCAGATCCTCGCCTGGGGATCGTCCTACTACCTGCCCGCAGTACTCGCCAAGCCGATTGCCACCGACACGGGCTGGTCCCTGGGTTGGGTCGTCGGTGGCCTGTCTGTGGGCCTGCTCGCGGCGGGCTTGGTCGCACCATGGGTTGGGCGCACCATCGATGCCAAGGGTGGCCGCCCTGTCCTCATCGGCAGCTCTCTCCTCCTAGGATCGGGGTTGGCGCTGCTGGCGCTGGCCCACAGCCTTCCCGTCTACTTCCTGGCCTGGTTGCTGATGGGCGTCGGCATGGGCTCGGGGCTCTACGATGCGGCTTTCGCCACCTTGGGCCGTCTGTACGGCAAGCAGGCGCGGCGCCTGCACGGTCTACGCCGCGCTTCAAGTCCTCGTCTCGCTCCCGCTGCACGCCTTTGTCCTGCCTGGCGTCGGCGCTTCGATGCCCAATGCCAAACCGGCGCCTGGCGCGTCCGGAGATCCACCGGGCGAGGGCTTGGCCCGCCCGCGGCGCACGCGGGCCTTCCTGCTGCTCGCCACTGTCCTAACCCTCGGGGCCGTGACGGCCTCCATGATTTGCGTGCACCTGCTGACCTTCCTGCAAGCGCATGGCCTGGAGCTCGCGGGGCTGTCGCCCTCGGTGCGCTCGTCGGGCCGTCCCAGGTTGGGGGCCGAGTAGTTGAGATGGCATTTGGGCGCCACTACCACCCGATCTGGACCATGGTGGCGTCCGTGGCCTTGGTCGCCGCCGGGGTTATCCTGCTGGTCATTGGTTTTCCGATCCTCGCCTTACCCCTGGCGCTCTATGGCGCCGGCAACGGGATCGGCTCCATCGCCAAGGGCACTCTCCCGCTCGCGTTGTTCGGCCCCTACGGCTACGCCTCGCTCATGGGCAAGCTGGCGATGCCCAGTCTGCTCGCCCAAGCGCTCTCGCCTTCGTTTGGGGCGATCCTGATCGAGTGGAGCGGACCGGATGCAGCGCTCGGTTTCCTGGCCGGGCTGGCTTGCCCGAACCTCGGCCTCGTGGGCCTGCTGTGGCTGACCGCCCGAAAAGGCTGAAACAGGCGCGCGGTGTCTCATGCCTCGGGGGCTTCCTCGTGCTGAAGGCCTGTCGCATCATTGCAGGGGGTCTGACTAGCGGTGCGAGTTTGAAGTTGATTTGCAGGTTGGGGATGGTGGGAGCAGTCTGAGAGCCTCTCCTTTGGGAGGCTGCCCTGACCCGTGGACCCAAGCCGGCTGCGTTATCCCTCTCGCCAGCAGAACTGGAGACCCTGCAGGCCTTGGTTCGCCGGCGAAGCACCCATCAGGATATGG
>JAESGY010000113.1_pt1 | contig 69742 bp, 71 predicted proteins | sample 9269841 | NCBI WGS metagenome assembly JAESGY01 (sample SAMN17022865, study PRJNA683097) | algae metagenome | isolation source: Spirirestis rafaelensis WJT71-NPBG6 and co-occurring heterotrophs from... | place: USA: Pinto Wells, Joshua Tree National Park, Colorado Desert, CA | collected 2006-08-15 | reverse complement strand
GGGACAAGAAGGCGTCGACGAGCTACATCCAGCGCCGTTTGCAGATCGGGTACAACCGGGCGGCGTCTTTGATGGAGCGGATGGAGAAGGAGGGCATCGTCGGGCCCGCAAACCACGCCGGAAAACGAGACATCCTCCTGGAAAACCACGCCCTAGACGAGGATTAAAATCCAGGGCCGCTGGAACCTTGGCCAGGCGCCTGCGTCATCAACAGGCCTATGAAACGGTCAAGCCGTCCCCCATACCGGCCCCAAGGAGACCCCGGATGCGTTTTGCGAGCCTTGCAGGCCTCTTGGCGATCCTCCCGCTGGCTGCGGGAGCGCCGGCTGCGGCCCAGACGCTGCCCAGGGAGCTGTTCCTGCCGCCCAAGCGGCCCTTGGCGACCGCCAGCGCCGAGTCGGCGGCGCGGGGCTTCAACCTGTCGGCGGCGCCGCTCGCAACCTCACGCTTTCATCCCCCTGCCGCCGAGAGCGCGCAGCGGTCACGGCCCGAGCCGATGAGGCCCCTCAATGCGGAGCAGGTTCTCGCCGCCACTGCGCCGCTTCCCCCGACGCGACCCGCCGCGGTTGAAATCCCGAATCCGGAAGCGGAGCCGGTCGTCATCGCGCCCAGGCCCATCGTGACCGCCTCCGCAGGCCCGGTCGCCCGGGGCGAGCCCCTGCCGAACAGCGCCGTCATCGAGCGGGCGAACGCCTATTTCACGGGCCTCGGCACCCTGGTGGCGGATTTCACACAGGTAGGCGGCCACGGACGCCGGATGGGCGGCACCCTCTACCTTCAGCGCCCGGGCAAGGTGCGGTTCGAATACGATCCTCCCGCCACCCTGGAGGTGATCGCCGACGGCCGCTCCGTGGCGGTGCGGGACCGGAAGCTCGCCACCCAGGACCTCTATTCCATCTCCCAGACCCCCCTGAAATTCCTCCTGCGCGAGAAGGTCAATCTCGGCCAGGACATCGCCGTGACCGGCATCAGCCACGACGGCGGATCGGTGCGCATCAACCTGGAAGACCGTTCCACATTGGGCGGCACCTCGCGGATCATCCTGTCTTTTGACCCGCAGGTGGAGACCTTGAGCGAATGGCGCATCGTGGACGCGCAAGGGTTCCACACGGTGGTGCGCCTCAACAAGGTGGAGCGGGGCCGCCGGATCGACCAGGACCTGTTCCGGATCAGCTACGACCAGATGCTGGGCGGCAACAACCGCTGATCCGCGCCCCCGGCGGCGCTTCCCTTGAGGGAGAATCTGTCGTAGCCGGGAGAGGTCTTGCCGAAGGGGCCCTCTCGTGAAGCTCACCGTCTCCACCTGGAACATCAACTCCGTCCGCCTGCGCATCGACCAGGTGGGCCGCTTCCTCAAGGAGCGCCGCCCGGACATCCTGTGCCTGCAGGAGACCAAATGCCCCAACGACAAGCTCCCCCTCCGGGAGCTGCAATCCTTCGGCTATCCCTTCGTGGTCCATATGGGTCAGAAGGGCTATAACGGCGTGGCCATCCTGTCCCGCTATCCCTTCTCCGAGACCACCGTAATGGAGATGTGCGGCCGCCAGGACGCCCGGCACATCACCGTCACCTTGAGCCGCGAGGCCAAGGCGGCCGCCGGGGTCGTGATCCACAATTTCTACGTGCCCGCGGGCGGCGACATCCCCGATCCAGGGCTCAACGAGAAATTCCGCCACAAGCTCGACTTCATGGAGGAGCTGCGCGCCTGGGGCGGACGGGCCAAGCCCGCGGCGGGCCCGGCGATCCTGGTGGGCGACCTCAACGTGGCCCCCCTGGAGCACGACGTGTGGAGCCACAAGCAGCTCCTCGACGTGGTGAGCCATACGCCCGCCGAGACCGAGGCCCTGGAGGAGCTGCGCCAGGAGGCCGGCTGGGTCGACGCCATGCGGCACGTGCGGCCGGAGCCGGAAAAGATCTATTCCTGGTGGAGCTACCGGGCCCCCGACTGGGCCGCCGCCGACAAGGGCCGCCGGCTCGACCATATCTGGGTCTCCGGCGACCTCGCCGGGTCGATCCGCTCCATGGACGTCACCCGCGAGACCCGCGGCTGGGAGCGCCCCTCCGACCACGTGCCGGTCACGGCGGTGCTGGAGCTTTGAGGGGGGCCGAGCGCCCGCCCCTTTCCGTCTAGGACGTGGGGGTCTCGCCGTCGATGGCCAGCAGCTGCCGGCGCACCTGCTCCAGGCTCTGGTTGAGGCGGGCCAGGCCTTCGTCCATGGCCTCCTGCATGGCGGCGGCGGCCTCGGGGAACTCCTCCAGCACCCGGCGCATGAGGCTGTGGGTGACGCGGATCGTCACCGAGGGCTCCCGGGCGCTTGCCGTGGCGGGACGCCGGATGCGGGTGAACAGGGCCGTCTGGCCGATGAGCGCCCCGGGACCCGCCACGAAATCCGCCGGCGCGCCGTCCTCGTGGGCGTTCAGCGCGATGGCGCCGCTTCTCACCACATAGCCCCCGTCCGACGGGTCGCCCTTGCGGAACAGCACGTCGCCCGCCCCCAGGCTGCGGGTCTCGGACGCGAAGGCCACGAGGCGCAGGGCGTCCCGGCCCAGGAGGTTGAACAGGGGCGCGCTGGACAGGATGGCGATGTCGTCCTCAAGCGCCATGGGTCACGGGATCAGCTTGTAGCCGCCGGGCTCGGTGACCAGGATGCGGGCGTTGGACGGATCGGTCTCGATCTTCTGCCGCAGCCGGTAGATATGGGTTTCCAGGGTGTGGGTGGTCACGTTGGAATTGTAGCCCCAGACCTCCGTCAGCAGGGTGTCGCGCCCCACCACCGCCCGCCCGGCCCGGTAGAGATAGCGCAGGATTGCGGTCTCCTTCTCGGTGAGCTTGAGCTTGGAGCCCTTGTCCGTGGTGAGCAGCTTGGAGCCGGGGCGGAAGGTGTAGGGGCCGATCTGGAACACCGCGTCCTCGCTCGCCTCGTACTGGCGCAGCTGCGCCCGGATGCGGGCGAGCAGCACGGCGAACTTGAAGGGCTTGACCACGTAATCGTTGGCTCCGGCCTCGAGGCCGATCACCGTGTCCGTGTCGGACCCTTGCGCGGTGAGCATGATCACTGGGCTGCGGAAGCCGTTCTGGCGCATGGTCCTGACGGCCTCGCGCCCGTCCATGTCCGGCAGGCCCACATCCATGATCACGAGGTCGATCCGGTCGCCTTTCACCGCATCGACCGCGCGGGTGGCCGTGTCGGCGGTGGCCACCTGGAACTCGTCGTAGAATCCGAGCTGTTCGGCGAGGGTGTCGCGCAGGTCCTGATCGTCGTCAACGATGAGGAGGCGGCTGGCATTCGACATCTCAAACCCTTCACCATGATGGAATGCGCAGGCGCCGGGCCCGCATCGGGAGAGACGCGCCTGCTCCCGTCTCAAAGCACGGCTCCCTCGAAGGCCGCGCCCGCCCCTTCACGAGGCAGGCCCTGGCCTATACCATGCCCGGACTTAAAGAGTAGTCATTCCCAGCTTGACAACAAGGGGGCCGGTGCCGCCCTTCCACTGCCGATGAAGAGCCCCTGCGTCAACCTCATTCGGGTCTACCGCTCCCCCGTCGATCCCCGCCGGGGGCGGCTGGAGGCCGGCGGCCTCGTCATTCCCTGCGCCCTGGGACGCTCCGGCGTCCGCCGCGCCAAGCGCGAGGGCGACGGCGCCTCGCCCGCGGGGCGCTTTCGCCTGCTGGGGGCTTTCTACCGGGCCGACCGCGGCCCGCGCCCGCGCACGGGCCTGCCCCTGCGCCCGATCCGCCCCGGGGACGGCTGGTCCGACGACGTGCGGGACCGGCGCTACAACCGCCCCGTTCCCCTGCCCTGCCCCACGAGCCATGAAAGGATGTGGCGGGACGACGGCCTCTACGACGTGGTGATCGACATCGCCTGGAACCGCGGCCCCATCGTGAGGGGCCGCGGCAGCGCCATCTTCCTGCACCTCGCCCGCCCGGGCTTCCTGCCCACGGAAGGCTGCGTGGCGGTGGACCGGCGCATGATCCGCCGCCTCCTGGAGCGGATCGGGCCGCACACCCGCATCGAGATCCTGGGCTGAGGGCATGATCCTGATCGCAACCTGTTCGGAATACCCGCACCCGACCCCCAATCTGGAAGCGGGTGTGAGCACCACACTTTCATAGGCTCTCGCTCACACCCCCACCCTGGCCCTCCCCACAAGGGGGAGGGGAAAGAAAGCGTCACGCCTTGATCGAACAGACTTCGAGGAGCCCGCGAAAGCGGCATCTTGAAGTTTGATCCAGGGAGCGCGGAAACGCGACGGATCTCCCTCTCCCGTGTGGGAGAGGGTTGGGGTGAGGGAAGGCCCTTCCCGCGAAGAGCACAGCGCGTGGTGAGCAGAACAGGATTCAGTGCTCCATCCTGCACCGTCCTTCCCTCACCCCTGCCCCTCTCCCACCCGGGAGAGGGGTCTCAGCGCACCTCTCAGGGTGAGGACTCCGGAGTGTGTGCCTTGAGAAGCCGGTTTTTCAGGCGCCCATGGCCTCGTAGAACGTCTCGGGCGCATCGATTTCCCGGATCCTGCCCCGGTCGATGGCCAGGAAGCGGGTGCCGATGGTTTTCACGAAGGTCCGGTCGTGGGAGGCCAGGATGCAGGTGGCCTGCGCCTCCAGGATCTCCGATTCGAGCTGCTCCCGCCCTGCGATGTCCACGTGGTTGGTGGGCTCGTCCATGAGGTAGAAGTTGGGCTCCGACAGGCGTAAGCCCAGGAGCCCCAGGCGCGCCCTCTGTCCCGGCGACAGCCGGCCGATGGGCAGCCTCTGCCGGTCGATGGAGAAGCCCGCCTCCGCCAGCACCGCCCGGCTGCGCCCGTCGCCGAGGCGGAAGGACAGGATGAAATCATGCGCGGTCGCCTTTTCGGGCAGTTGCGACATGTCCTGGTCCACGTAGCCGAGGGCGAGGCTCGGGCTCACCCGGATTCCGGCGGGGTTGTCCTGCCCGAGCATGGCCCGGCGCAGCAGGCGGATGAACTGTGACTTGCCCGCCCCGTTGCGCCCGAGCACCACGATCCGGTCCCGCTGCGCCACTTCGAGCCTTGGGATTGCGAACAGCCTGCCGCCGTCGGGAGCCTCGACCGCCACGTTCTCCAGGGAGACCAGGACGCGGGCATGGGTGCCGCGATTGGCAAGCCGGATCTCGCCCGGCCGCTCCCGGTGGGCGGCGCGCAGGCTCTCCTCCAGGGCCTCGGCCCGGCGCCTGATCTGGGCGGATTTCACCTGGGCTGCGTCGCTGCCGCTGTTGATGCCCACGTTGCGCAGCTCCTGCGCGCTCTGGCGCAGCCTTTTCACCTCCCGCAGGGTCTTGTCCTGCTGCGCCTGCGCGGCGGCATCATGGGCTGCGAGCAGCTTGCGGGCGCGCCGATAGGGATGGGAAAACAGGACCGATTCCTCCGGCCGCAGAAAGAGGGTTTTCGTGGTGCAGGCGTCCAGAAAATCCCGGTCGTGGCTCGCCGTCACGATGGGCGTGGCATAGCCGTGCGTGTTGATCCACGTTTCGAGCCAAAACAGCTTTTCCAGGTCGAGGTGGTTCGTGGGCTCGTCGAGGAGCAGCACGTCCGGCTCGGCAATCCACGCGCGGGCGATGAGCGCAAGGCGCTGCCAGCCGCCGCTGAGCGCCCGCATCGGCAGGCGGCGCAAGCCTGCCGGGGTCTCGAATTCGTCGAGAACCATGTCGACCCGCCACTCCTGGCCGCCCCGCTCACCGGCCGGGAGAGCCCCATGCAGGACGTCATGGAAGGACAGGTCGAGGAGATGGGCCGGAACATCCTGCTCCACGAGGGTGACGCGCAGGCCGCGGGAGCGGACGATGTCCCCATGGGTCGGCTCGGTCAGGCCGGCGAGGCATTTGAGGAGGGTGGATTTGCCGGCGCCGTTCGCCGCCACGAGGCCGAGGCGGTCTCCCTCGCCGATGACGAGGTTGAGGTTTTGGAACAGGGGCGTGGAGGCCAGAACGGTGACCTTGCGAAGGCTGATGGAAGCCATGATCGTCTCACTGGTGCTGCGCGCCGGCCGCAGGGGCAAGGAGCGCGCGAAATCTCGAACGTGTCGGACGCGGCCCGAGCCTTTTCAGGCAAGAGGCGCGGCAAGCCGTTCAGAGCTGACCAGAATGAGATGAAGGCGGTTCAGGAGACCGTCAGATCCGTTCGATGGTCGGCCCTGCAACGAGCTGCTGCAGGGCGTTCCAGGGGCCGAACATGCGCAAGTGCATCGCTTCCGTCATGCAGCCCTCCCTGGTTCGAACGTGGATCGAGGGGCAAGCCTTAGCGGGAAACCGCAACGGACGCAACGCCTCCGCCCGCAGAAGACGCGACTCAGGACCGGCTCCCGAAGATCGCGCTGCCCACCCGCACATGGGTGGCCCCGAGCTGGATCGCCGCGTCGAAATCGGCGCTCATGCCCATGGAGAGCGCATGCAATCCGTGACGCCGCGCGATGGTGTTGAGGAGCGCGAAATGGGGCGACGGCGGGTCCTCCGCGGGAGGGATGCACATGAGGCCTTCGATGACCAGCCCCCAGCGGCTGCGGCAGGCTTCGAGAAAGCCGTCCGCCTCGGCGGGGACGACGCCGCCCTTCTGCGGCTCCTCGCCGGTGTTCACCTGCACCAGCAGGCGCGGCTTCCGTCCCGACCGGGCGATCTCCTTCGCCAGCGCCTCGGCGAGCGAGGGCCGGTCGAGGGTGTGGATCGCGTCGAAGAGCTCCACGGCCTCCCGGGCCTTGTTGGACTGGAGCGGCCCGATCATGTGCAGCTCCACGCCGGGATACCGCTCGCGCAGGGCGGGCCACTTGGCCTTGGCCTCCTGCACGTAGTTCTCCCCGAACAGCCGCTGGCCTGCGGCCAGGACCGGTTCGATGCTCTGGGCCGGGAAGGTCTTCGACACGGCCACGAGGGTGACGGAGGACGGATCGCGCTCGTAATCCGACGCCGCGCGCCGGATGCTCTCCCGCACCTGCCTGAGGCCTTCGACGGGATCGTTCTCGCCTGGATTCGTCTGGCTCATGGGGCCCTCGCTCTGCTCTGTCATCCCCGGCCGGAGGTGACGCCAGTCACCGGAGGGGAAGGGGATCCACGGTCAAGCGCATCGCCATGGATCTCCGTCCCGGCCTTTGAGCCGCAGTCCGGTCCAAAGGACCGGCAGGACGACATGGAACGAAACTTGGCCGTCTCCCGCGCGCGAAACCGTTGACCGCGCGGGAGAGCTGTGTCCTAGTCCGCCGCAACCCGGCGGCGCAAGCCGCTTTGCCCTTTCGAATGACGGATGTGTTAGGAAACATGAGGCCCGAGCGCTACAACGCCAAGGAAGCCGAGCTGAAATGGCGGAAGGTCTGGAACGACCGCGACCTGTTCAAGACCCGCAACGACGATCCCCGTCCGAAATACTACGTGCTCGAGATGTTCCCGTACCCGTCCGGGCGCATCCATATGGGCCACGTGCGCAACTACACCATGGGCGACGTGGTGGCCCGCTACAAGCGCGCCAAGGGCTTCAACGTGCTCCACCCCATGGGCTGGGACGCCTTCGGCATGCCGGCGGAAAACGCCGCCATGCAGAACAAGGTCCACCCGAAGGAATGGACCTACGCCAACATCGCCGCCATGCGCGGGCAACTGCAATCCATGGGGCTCGCCATCGACTGGAGCCGGGAGATCGCCACCTGCGATCCCGCCTATTACAAGCACCAGCAGCGCATGTTCATCGACTTCCTCGAAGCCGGGCTCGTGGACCGCAAGACCGCGAAGGTGAACTGGGACCCGGTGGACCACACGGTGCTGGCCAACGAGCAGGTGATCGACGGGCGCGGCTGGCGCTCCGGCGCCCCTGTCGAGCAGCGCGAGCTGACCCAGTGGTTTTTAAAGATCACCGATTTCGCCCAGGACCTGAACGACCAGCTCGACCGCCTCGACCGCTGGCCCGAGAAGGTGCGCCTGATGCAGCGCAACTGGATCGGCCGCTCGGAAGGCCTTCTGGTGCGCTTCGCCCTGCAGCCGGAAACGACGCCCGGCGGCGAGACCGAACTCGAGATCTACACCACGCGCCCCGACACCCTGTTCGGCGCCCGGTTCATGGCGGTCGCGCCCGACCATCCCCTGGCCCGGGCCGCCGCCGGGAAGAACCCGGAGCTGGCCGCCTTCATCGAGGAATGCCGGCGCATGGGCACGGCGCTGGAAGCCATCGAGAAGGCCGAAAAGCTCGGCTTCGACACGGGCATCCGGGCGCAGCATCCGTTCGATCCGAACTGGACGCTGCCGGTCTACGTGGCGAACTTCATCCTGATGGAATACGGCACCGGCGCGATCTTCGGCTGCCCGGCGCACGACCAGCGCGACCTGGACTTCGTCAACAAGTACGGCCTCGGCAACACCCCCGTCGTGTGCCCGCCGGACCAGGACCCCGCCTCGTTTGCGATCACCGACGTGGCCTATGACGGCGACGGCCGGATGATCAATTCCCGCTTCCTCGACGGCATGACCATCGGGGAGGCCAAGGAGGAGGTCGCCCGCCGCCTGGAGGGCGAGACCCGCGCCAACCGTCCCGTGGGCGAGCGCAAGGTGAATTTCCGCCTGCGCGACTGGGGCATCTCGCGCCAGCGCTACTGGGGCTGCCCGATCCCGGTGATTCATTGCGATTCCTGCGGCGTGGTGCCGGTGCCGCGGGACCAACTGCCCGTGGTGCTGCCGGAGGACGTGTCCTTCGACGTGCCGGGCAACCCCCTCGACCGGCACCCGACCTGGAAGCACGTGGATTGCCCGAGCTGCGGCGGCAGGGGCCGGCGCGAGACCGACACCATGGACACCTTCGTGGACTCGTCCTGGTACTTCGCCCGCTTCACCGACCCGACCCTGGAGACCCGGCCCACGGACCGCGCCGTGGTGGATTCCTGGCTGCCGGTGGACCAGTATATCGGCGGCATCGAGCACGCGATCCTGCACCTGCTCTATTCGCGCTTCTTCACCCGCGCCATGAGGAAGACCGGCCATGCGGGCCTCGACGAGCCCTTCGCGGGCCTGTTCACGCAGGGGATGGTGGTGCACGAGACCTACCGGGATGCGAGCGGCGCCTGGGTGCTGCCCGGCGACGTGCGCATCGAGTCCGAGGGCGCGACGCGCCGGGGCTTCCATGTGACCACGGGCGAGCCGGTGGAGATCGGCTCCATCGAGAAGATGTCCAAGTCGAAGAAGAACACGGTCGATCCGGACGAGATCATCGCCTCCTACGGGGCGGATACGGCCCGCTGGTTCATGCTGTCCGACTCGCCCCCGGAGCGCGACGTGATCTGGACCGAGGAAGGCGTGCAGGGCGCGGGCCGCTTCGTGCAGCGGGTGTGGCGTCTCGTGGGCGACATCGCCGACCGCTCCGGCGGCAACGGCGCGGCGGCGGACGGGCCCATCGGCCTGGCGGTGCGCAAGGCGGCCCACAAGGCGCTGGCGGCGGCCGAGGAGGACGTGGAGCGCCTGCGCTTCAACCGCTGCGTCGCCCAGCTCTACGAGCTCGCCAACAGCCTGCAGGACCTGGCCCATCGGGCCAAGGCCGCGGACGAGCCGGGCCTCGGCGCGGCCTTCCGGGAAGCCGGGCGCATCTTCGTGCAGCTGCTGGCCCCCATGATGCCCCATCTGGCAGAGGAATGCTGGGAGACCCTGGGCCAGCCCGGCCTGGTGGCCGAAACGCCCTGGCCGACGGTGGACCGCTCCCTGCTGATCGAGAACGATGTGACGTTGCCGGTTCAGGTCAACGGCAGGAAGCGGGCGGACGTCACCGTGGCCCGGGATGCGGATCAGGCCGCCATCGAGGCGGCCGTGCTCTCGCTTGACGCCGTGCAAAAGGCTATGGAAGGCAAGCCTGCCCGCAAGATCATCGTGGTTCCGCAGAGGATCGTGAATGTCGTCGTTTAACGTCAAAGGCCCGGCCCGCCTCGCTCTGGTGGCGGGCCTCTCGCTCGGGATGTCCTTAAGCCTCTCGGCCTGCTTCCGGCCCCTCTACGGTCCCACCGCGTCCGGCGGGTCGCTCCAGACGACGCTTGCGTCCATCGAGGTGCCCGAGATCGAATGGCCGAACGAGCAGGCGCGCATCGGCCATTACCTGCGCAGCGAACTCATCTACGCCCTCAACGGCTCCGGCATGGCGACGCCCAAGCGCTACGTGCTGAAGCTGGCTCTGGCCCAGACCCTGTCGACCCCCGTGGTGGATGCGGAATCGGGGCGCGCCAGCTCGGCCATCGTCAGCGGAGCCCTCACCTATACCCTGACCACCCCGGACGGCTCCAAGGTGATCACCCGCGGCACGGCCACGTCCTCGGCTTCTTATGACCGCTTCCAGAACCGCTTCGCCACCGTGCGGGCGGGCCGCGATGCGGAGATCAGGCTGGCCCGGGTCCTGGCCGAGCAGGTGAGAACCCGATTGTCGGCAGAATTGTCCGCCGGCAGCTAGGCCCATGGTCGCCGTCAAGGCCCATGAGGTGGAAGGGGCGCTGCGGCGTCCCGACCCGCGCATCGGCGTCTTCCTGTTCTACGGGCCCGATACGGGCCTGATCAACGAACGCGCCCGCGCCGTGGCCGAGCGCTCGGTGGACGATCCCGCCGATCCGTTCCAGATGATCCGCTTCGACGGCGACGACATCGCGTCCGATCCGGGGCGGCTGGCGGACGAGGCCGGGACCATCGGGCTTTTCGGGGGCAGGCGCGCGATCTGGATCAAGGCCGCCTCCCGAAACCTCGCCCCCGCGGTGGAGGCGGTTCTGAAAGGCAACCTGCAGGATACGGTGATCGTCATCGAAGGCGGGGACCTGCAAAAGTCCTCCCCTCTGCGCAATCTCTGCGAGCGCTCCCAGCGGGCCCTGGCCCTGCCCTGCTATGGCGACGCGGGCCGCGATCTCGAGGCCATCGTCGACGGAGCCCTGAAGAGCGGCGGCTTTTCCATCGCCCGGGAGGCGCGGGCGGCCCTGCTGGCCAGCCTCGGCGGCGACCGCCTCGCCACCCGGGGCGAGCTGGCGAAGCTCATGCTCTACGCCCATGGGCAGCGCGAGATCACCCTGGACGACGTGGACGCGATCATGAGCGACGTGTCGAGCCTCGCCATGGATGCGGTGGTGGATGCAGCCTTTGCGGGCGAGGGCGCCGGGCTCGAAACCGGCTCCCGGCGCCTGGCCGCCGAGGGGGTGAACGCCTCGGTTCTGCTCGGAGCCGCCCTCCGCCACGCCCTGGTGCTGCTCGCCGCCCGCCTCACGGTGGAAGAAGGCCGCTCGATCCAGGCCGCGATGGAGAACCTGCGGGGGCTGCATTTTCGCCGCAAGCCCCTGGTCGAGCGCCACCTCCAGCGCTGGACGAGCGCCAGCCTCAAGGACGCCATCAGCCTGGTCCAGGCCAGCCTCCTCCAAACCCGCCGCCTCGCGACCCTCGCGGATTCCATCGCGGCCAAGACCCTCCTCGACCTGGCGCGGATGGCGCGGCGGTAAGGGGACAGAACCCAGCTAGCGGGAGAGGGACTCTTCCAAGCAAGGACGCCGCTTTTCCCCTCCCCTTACGGCGAGGGGTGGGGGTGGTGAGGCTGGGTGAAAGAGGTTGCGAGTGAGGCGCTGTATCAGCCTTTGCGCTCTTCGTTGAAGCGAGGAGCTTTGACATTCCGACCCCCACCCTCAATCCCTCCCCGCAAGGGGGAGGGAAGCGCCCTATCCTGCACGCGATCCCCTTCCCTCGCCTTCAGCTCGCCGGGAATGACAGCGCGTGTCAGACCCTCGCCGTCATGGCCGGGCTTGTCCCGGCCATCCACGCCTTCAACCCACGGAAAGACGTGGATGCCCGGCACAAGGCCGGGCATGACAAGCAGAGTGTCATTCCCAGCCGGAGCGAAGCGGAGGGTCGGAACGCAGTTCCGCAGAAGGGAACCCACATGTGCCCCCAGAGGAAATTCCCCTGAGCGCGAACCCGAAAAGGAACGACCTCAACAATCCCTCACCCGCCGTTGACGGGCGGAGCCGGGCTCTGGCTTAAGGATTCAACCGCCTGCACAACCCGTCGAGCTGCTCCAGGGTCTTGTAGCGGATGCGCAGTTCGCCGCCGTGGCCCTTGTGGTCGATGGCGACCGTGAGCCCGAGCACGTCCTGCAGGGCCCGCTCCAAGGCCCTTGTGTCCGGGTCCTTTTCGGCCCTCGCCTTGGCCGATTTCGTTTCGAGCCGGGGCATGGCCCCTTCGGTCTGGGCGATCTCCTCCACCTGGCGTACGCTGAGGCCCTCCTGGAGGACCCGCTTGGCCACGGCCACCGGGTCGCCCACCGCCAGGAGCGCGCGGCCATGGCCGGCGGTGAGCCTGCGCTCGACCAGCAGGGCTTTCACCGGGGCCGGCAGGTCCCCCAGGCGCATCATGTTGGCGATGTGGCTGCGGCTCTTGCCGATGATCTTGGAGAGGTTCTCCTGGGTGTAGGAGAACTCGGCCATGAGGCGCGAGTAGCCTTCCGCCTCCTCGATGGGGTTGAGATCGGCCCGCTGCACGTTTTCGAGGATCGCGTATTCGAGGGAGGTCTTGTCGTCGATGTCGACCACCACCACCGGCACCTCGTGCAGGCCCGCCTTCTGGGCCGCGCGCCAGCGGCGCTCCCCGGCGACGATCTCGTAGGAGTCGGTCCGGGTGCCCACGGGCCGGACCACGATGGGCTGGATGATGCCCCGGTCCCTGACGGACTGGGTCAGCTCCTGCAGCTCAGGGTCCTCGAAGGCCTTGCGCGGGTTGCGCGGGTTCGGCCGGAGGAATTCGACCGGGATCTTCTTCTGGCCCCCGCGCGCCCGCTCGATGACGCCGATCTCGTCGCCGACCTCGCCGATGAGAGCCGCCAGACCCCGCCCGAGACGCGACTTGCCTTCTTCTGCCATTGCTTGTGTCCCGGTTGTTATTAAGCGGCGCGTAGGGCGCGCTCGCGCTGGATGACTTCGGAGGCCAAACGGAGATAGGCCTGGGAGCCGGCGCATTTCAGGTCGTAGAGCAGCACCGGCTTGCCGTGGGACGGCGCCTCCGACACGCGCACGTTGCGCGGGATCATGGTCTCATACACTTTGCTGCCCATGAACTGGCGCACGTCGGCCACCACCTGGCCCGACAGGTTGTTGCGCGGGTCGAACATGGTCAGAACGATGCCGTGGATGGTCAGCTCCGGGTTGAGGGCCGTGCGCACCTGCTCGACCGTCTTGAGGAGCTGGCTGAGGCCTTCCAGGGCAAAAAATTCGCATTGCAGGGGCACCAGAACCGCGTCGGCTGCAGTCAAGGCGTTGATGGTCAGAAGATTGAGCGAAGGCGGGCAATCGATCAAAATATAGGTAAAGGGTTCTGTTACCTGCTGCGCCGCCAAAGCCGCGATGGCGGAGCGGAGCCGATGGGAGCGATTCCGCTCGTTGGCGATCTCCAGCTCGACCCCGAGCAGGTCGAGGGTGGACGGAGCGACGAACAGATGAGGCACGGCCGTCTCGGTGATCGCCTCCGCCAGGGACGATGCGCCGGCCAGCACGTGATAGGTGGAGATCCGGCGGCTCTTGCGGTCGATGCCGAGGCCGGTCGAGGCGTTGCCCTGGGGATCGAGGTCGAGGATGAGCACCTTCTCGCCGATGGCCGCGAGCGCGGTTCCGAGGTTGATCGCCGTGGTGGTCTTGCCGACGCCGCCCTTCTGGTTGGCGAGCACCAGAATGCGCGGCTTGGCCGGACGCGCTCCTGCTTCGGATCCGCTGCGGTCTGTCATCATGAGTGGCTCTCGATGGAGGTGATGCGAAGAATCCTGGCCTCGGAATCGGTCCGGCTTGGCAGGATGTCTGCCGCGAATGTCCATCTTTTCCGGGCCTCGGTCAATTCAATCTCGGCGTCCCGTCCCTTGGGAAAAAGGCCGATGGTGCCGACCTTGAGCAGCGGCTCGGTCCATTCCAGCAGCAGGGGCAGGGCCGCCAGGGCCCGGGCGGACACCACCTCCACCCGTCCGACGAAGCCGGGAATGACGGCTTCGAGCCGGGCCTCGTGGATCGTGGCGGGCGCGCCGGCGAGGCGGACGACGTGGCGCAGGAAGGCGCATTTGCGCGAATTGCTCTCCACGAGATGCACCCTCAGCCCCCTCTCCGCCCCGGCGATGGCGAGCACGAGGCCCGGAAACCCGGCCCCGGAGCCGAGATCGAGCCATGTGCGCGCCTCGGGAGCAAGGTCGAGAAGCTGAAGCGAATCGACGATGTGCCGGTCCCAGATACGGTCCAGGGTCGCGGGACCGACGAGATTCTTGATCGCCTGCCAGCGGCGAAGCTCGCGCTCCAGGAGTTCGAGCTTCTCCTTTGTTTCACGTGAAACATCGACGGCGGGGGGCTTCATGAAGCCAGCGCATCGGGGTCGCGGCTGCGGCCCGATCCCTTCCTGGCATGGGCGGCCAGGAGGGTGAGAGCCGCAGGGGTGATGCCCTCGATCCGGGCCGCCTGCCCGAGGGTCTTGGGGCGGACCAGATCGAGCTTGAGCTTGATCTCGTTGGACAGGCCGGGGAGTGCCTGGAAGTCCAGGGCCTCCTCCAGCACGATGCTCTCGTCCCGCCGGTAGGCCGCGATATCCGCCTGCTGCCGGTCGAGATAGACCGCATAGGTGGCGTCCGTCTCCAGGCGCTCCCTCACCCCCGCGCGCACGGGGGCAAGCTCCGGCCAGACCCGGGCAAGGTCGCCCCAGCCGATGCCAGGATAGGACAGGAGCTGGTAGGCGCTGCGCCGCACCCCATCCTGGTTCAGCTCCAGCCCCTGCCGGGCGGCCTCCTGCGGGGTGAGGTTGAGGGCGTGCAGGCGCTGCCGGATCCTGCGGATCTCCTCCTGGGCCCCATGGAAATGCGCCTCGCGCCGCGAGCCGACGCAGCCGAGTTCCAGCCCCCTGCCGGTGAGGCGCTCGTCCGCGTTGTCGATGCGCAGGCTCAGGCGGTACTCGGAGCGGGAGGTGAACATGCGGTAGGGCTCGCTCACCCCGCGGGTGACGAGATCGTCGATGAGCACGCCGATATAGGACTCGGCCCGGTCGAACGCGGCGTTCTCCTGCCCTGCCGCGCGCCGGGCCGCGTTGATCCCGGCCACCAGGCCTTGGGCCCCCGCCTCCTCATAGCCCGTGGTGCCGTTGATCTGGCCCGCCAGGAACAGGCCGCTGACCGCCTTAGTCTCGAGCCCGGCGGTGAGGTTGCGCGGGTCCACGTAGTCGTACTCGATGGCATAGGCCGGCTGGAGCATCCTTGCCCGCTCCAGGCCCGGAATCGCGGCCAGGAAGGCAAGCTGCACGTCCTCCGGCAGAGAGGTGGAGATGCCGTTGGGATAGACCACCGGGTCGTCGAGCCCTTCCGGCTCCAGGAAGATCTGGTGCCCGTCCCGGTCGCCGAAGCGCACCACCTTGTCCTCGATGGAGGGGCAATAGCGCGGCCCCTGCCCCTGGATGTCCCCGGAATACATGGCCGAGCGGTGCAGGTTGCCTCGGATCAGCTCGTGCACCCTGGCGTTCGTGCGGGTGATGCCGCACTCGATCTGGGGCGTGCCGATCCGCTCCGTCAGGAGGGAGAACGGCACCGGGTCGTCATCGGCGGCCTGCTTGTCCACGGAGGCCCAGTCGATGGTGCGGCCATCGAGGCGGGGCGGGGTGCCTGTCTTCAGGCGGCCGAGGGTGAAGCCGAGCCGGCGAAAGGTTTCGGGCAGCCCCAGGGAGGGCTTTTCGCCCATGCGGCCGGCAGGGATCTTCCTCTCGCCGATATGGATCAGGCCGGACAGGAAGGTGCCGGTGGTGATCACCACCGCGCCGGTCGCGAGAACGCGCCCGTCCGTGAGCCGCAGCGCCGTCACGCGACCGTCCTGAACCACGATGTCGTCGGCCTCCCCCTCCACGACCGCGAGGTTCGGGGTTCCGGCGAGTTCCGCCTGCATGGCGCGGGCATAGAGCTTGCGGTCCGCCTGGGTGCGGGGGCCGCGCACGGCCGGCCCCTTGCGGCGGTTGAGCAGGCGGAACTGGATCCCGGCCCGGTCGGCGATGCGCCCCATCAGCCCGTCGAGGGCATCGATCTCGCGCACCAGGTGGCCCTTGCCGAGCCCGCCGATGGCCGGGTTGCACGACATGGCTCCGACCGTGGAGAGCTTATGGGTGACCAGCGCCGTGCTGGCGCCCATGCGCGCGGAAGCGGCCGCAGCCTCCGCTCCGGCATGGCCGCCGCCAACAACGATCACGTCGTAAGACCCACTCATGCTCGTCTCCATGCTCCGGGGCGGGAGCAGGTTGGTCTTGTTGAAAGGGCAGACGGCCTTGCATCGGCGAAGAGCCACGTTCCGGCCGGAGCCGCCTTGCCGCAGACTGCTTTAGGACCGGGACGGGCGAAGGTCAAAGGGGCAAAATGTTTCACATGAAACATTCGGGTTCCCGACCGCCCGTACCCTTACCATAGTTCGCAAGCATTCTTGTTTCACGTAGCCAAGGGGCGGTTTCGGCCGCCCCTTGGCTACTTGCCGATGCAGAAGCTGGAGAAGAGCCGGTCGAGCACATGCTCCACATCCACCCGCCCGGTGATTTCCCCGACTGCCCGGGAGGCGAGGCGCACCTCCTCGGCGGCAAGTTCGAGAGGTCCGCCGCTCTCCAGCATCTCCCGCGCCCCGACCACCCCCGCATGGGCCCGCTCCAGGGCCTTCCGGTGGCGCTCCCTCGTCACGATGGCGTCGCCCCCGCCAAGGGAGGCCTGCGCCTCCGCCGCCAGGCGCTCGATCAGTTCGGGAAGTCCCTCCCCGCTTGCCGCCGACACCAGCAGATCGCAATCGGCGCGGCTGCCGCCCAGGTCGGCCTTGGTGCCGACCCGCAGCAGGCGCCGCGCCGGCGGCGCTTGCGCCTCCGGTCCCTCCGGCGGGATCAGCCAAAGGACGAGGTCCGCGTCCTGCGCCCGGGCGCGGGCCCGCGACACGCCCTCCTGCTCGACGGCGTCGCCGCTCTCGCGCAGGCCCGCCGTGTCGGCCACGATCACCGGTAGGCCGCCCAGGTCGCAATGCACCTCGATGATGTCGCGGGTGGTGCCCGCCACCGGCGACACGATGGCCACGTCCCGCCGGGCGAGGGCGTTGAGCAGGGTCGACTTGCCGGCGTTCGGAGGGCCGGCCAGAACCACGCTCAACCCCTCCCGCAGGCGCTCGCCGCTGCGGTTCGCCAGGACCCCGGCGAGATCCCCTTCGATCAGGCCGAGACGCCGGAGGATATCGGCCTCAAGGTCGGCGGGCACATCGCCCTCGTCGGAAAAGTCGAGGCTCGCCTCAAGGAGGGCCAGGACCTGGAGGATGTCCTCGCGCCACCGTTCCGTGGCCTGTCCGAGCCGCCCCCCGAGCTGGCGCATCGCCTGGCGGCGCTGGGCCTCGGTCTCGGCGTCGATCACGTCGGCGAGGCCCTCCACCTGGCTCAAGTCCATGCGCCCGTTGAGAAAGGCGCGGCGGGTGAACTCGCCCGCTTCCGCCGGGCGGCAATCCCTGAGGGAGCCCAGCGCCCGCAGCACCGCCGCGCGGGTGGCTGGACCCCCATGGATGTGAAGCTCGGCCTGATCCTCCCCGGTGAAGCTCCCAGGGCCCGGCATCCACAGGACGAGGGCCTGGTCCAGGGGCTCCCCCGTTCCGGGCTCGCGCAGAACCCGCACCGCGGCGCGGCGCGGCGCGGGCAGGCTTCCGGCCAGGGCTTCCAGGATGAATCGGCTTTGCCCTCCGCTGATCCGGATGAGGCATACGGCGGCCCTGCCGTAGCCGGAGGCGGTGGCGAAGATCGTGTCATCCGAGCGCATGGCCTGAACCTCCAGGGGCTGATGGGATTAAGGTTGATAGGGCCCTGACAGGGCCCGCCAGGATCGAGCCGGCGGCCGGCACGGGCCCCGCTCCGGGAGAGGAACCATGAACCGGTTGGACAGCGCCAGCTCGCCCTATCTCCTGCAGCACAGGAGCAATCCTGTCCATTGGTGGGAATGGGGGCCGGAGGCCTTCGCCGAGGCCCGCCGGCTCCGCAAGCCGGTGCTGATCTCCATCGGCTATGCGGCCTGCCACTGGTGCCACGTGATGGCCCATGAGAGCTTCGAGGACCCGGCGGTTGCGGCGGTGATGAACGAGCTCTTCGTCAACATCAAGGTCGACCGGGAGGAGCGGCCCGACGTGGACCATGTGTATATGAGCGCGCTCCATGCCTTGGGCGAGCAGGGCGGCTGGCCGCTCACCATGTTCCTGACGCCGGAGGGCGAGCCCTTCTGGGGCGGCACCTACTTCCCCAAGGAGCCCCGGTTCGGCCGGCCCGGCTTCGGGCAGGTTCTGCGGGAGATCAGCCGCCTCTACCATGCCGAGCCGGAGCGGATCGCCCGCAACAGGGACGCCCTCAAGCAGCACCTGGCCCACACCGCGGCGGGAGACGGCGGCACCCTGACCCCGGCCGATCTCGACCGGATGGGCCTGCGCCTCACCGAGCTCATCGACCCGGAGAACGGCGGCCTCCAGGGTGCGCCGAAATTCCCCAACCCGACGCTGCTCGAATTCCTCCTGCGCTACGCCACGCGGGCGCGGGACGGGCAGGCCCGGCAGCGTTTCCTGCTGAGCCTGGAGCGCATGGCGCTCGGCGGCATCCACGACCATCTCGGCGGCGGCTTCGCCCGCTATTCCACCGACGAGCGCTGGCTCGCGCCGCATTTCGAGAAGATGCTCTACGACAACGCACAGCTCCTGGAGCTCTACGCCCTCGCCTATGCGGAGACCGGGCGGGCCCTGTTCCGGGATGCGGCCGAGGGCATTGTCGCCTGGCTCGAACGGGAGATGACGATCCCGGAAGGAGCCTTCGCATCGAGCCTTGATGCGGATTCGGAAGGCGAGGAAGGCCGCTTCTACGTGTGGAGCCTTGCGGAGATCCGCGAGGTCCTGGGGGAGGCGGACGCCGCCTACTTCGCCAAGGTCTACGACATCTCCGAGCATGGGAACTGGGAGGAGACCAACATCCCCAACCGGCTCGTCTCCGGCGAGGCGCCGCCCGAGATCGAGGCGCGGCTGGCCACCATGCGGGCAAGGCTCCTGGAGCGGCGCGCCGCCCGGGTCAGGCCCGGTCTCGACGACAAGATCCTCGCCGACTGGAACGGGCTGATGATCGCGGCGCTGGTGCACGCCTCTCCCCTCCTCGAACGCCCCGAGTGGATCGCGCTGGCGCAGGGAGCCTATGGCTTCATCGCCGGGTCCATGAGCCGGGATCGGATGCTCGGCCATTCCTGGCGCGGCGGCGCGCTCATCTTCCCGGGCTTTGCCCTCGATCACGCCGCCATGATGCGGGCGGCGCTGGCGCTCCATGAGACCACGGGCGAGGCCTCCTACCTCCGGGACGCCGAAGCCTGGCGCGATGTGCTCCTCGGCGAATTCATGGGGGAGGAGACCGGATGTCTCGCCATGACGGCCAGGGGCGCGGACCCCCTCGTGGTGCGGCCGCAGCCCGTTCATGACGACGCGGTGCCCAACGCCAACGGCGTCTTCGCGGAAGCGCTCGTGCGGCTGGCGCAGATCACCGAAACCGCGGAGGATCACCAGCGGGCCTCGGAGATCCTCACGGGCCTCGTGGGCCTCGCCCGCGCCGCGCCCCTCGGCCATACGTCGATCCTGAACGCCCTCGACCTCCACTTGCGCGGGGTGAGCATCCTGGTCGCGGGAGGGGGAGCCGAACCCCTGTTCGAGGCTGCCCTGCGGGTGCCCTATCTCGACCGCAGCGCCCGCCGGCTGCGGCCGGGCGAGGCCCTGGACGAGAACCATCCCGCCAGGGCCCTTGCGGCGTCCGCCGAAGGCCCCCGGGCCCTGGTCTGCGCCGGGATGCGCTGCTCCCTGCCGGTGACCGATGCCGGCGCCCTGAGCGCGCAGGTGCAGGAGATGATAGCCAGCTAAGAAAATGGAGCGCCGATGTTCTTCCTCTTCTCGAACCGGCTCGGCTGCGGCGGCTCGATCCTGATCTCCACCGCCATCACCCTGGTGCTGCTGTGGCTGATGGGCGTGTTCTAGAGCGTCGCGCGAACGGAGAGGCCGGTTTCGCCCGAAGCGGCCCGCCAGGGAGCTCTCCGGCGGCCCAACGAAAACCCCACCCTCCCGGCCGCGGAGCGGCTCAGGAGGATGGGGCGATGTCGAAACGTCCGATGCGTGCGGCCGTCAGGTGTTCATCGAGTCGAAGAAGTCCTGGTTCGACTTGGTCTGACGCAGCTTGTCGAGGAGGAACTCGATGGCGTCCACCGTGCCCATGGGGTTGAGGATGCGCCGCAGCACATACATCTTCTTGAGGGTGTCGGAGGCCACCAGCAGCTCCTCCTTGCGGGTGCCGGAGCGGGTGATGTCGATGGCCGGGAAGGTGCGCTTGTCGGACACCTTGCGGTCCAGGATGATCTCCGAGTTGCCGGTGCCCTTGAACTCTTCGAAGATCACCTCGTCCATGCGCGAACCGGTGTCGATGAGCGCGGTGGCGATGATGGTGAGAGAACCGCCCTCCTCGATGTTGCGCGCCGCGCCGAAGAAGCGCTTCGGCCGCTGCAGGGCATTGGCGTCCACGCCGCCGGTGAGCACCTTGCCGGAGGACGGCACCACCGTGTTGTAGGCGCGCCCCAGGCGGGTGATCGAGTCGAGCAGGATCACCACGTCGCGCCCGTGCTCCACGAGGCGCTTGGCCTTCTCGATCACCATCTCGGCCACCTGCACGTGGCGGGTCGCCGGCTCGTCGAAGGTGGAGGCCACCACCTCGCCCTTCACGGAGCGCTGCATGTCGGTCACCTCCTCCGGGCGCTCGTCGATGAGCAGCACGATGAGGTAGCATTCCGGATGGTTGGTGGTGATCGACTGCGCCACGTTCTGCATGAGCACCGTCTTGCCGGTGCGCGGTGGCGCCACGATCAGGGCGCGCTGGCCCTTGCCGATGGGCGACACGATGTCGATGATGCGGGACGAATAATCCTTGCGGGTCGGATCGTCGATCTCGAGCTTGAAGCGCGCGTCGGGGAAGAGCGGCGTCAGGTTGTCGAAATGGACCTTGTGGCGGATCTTCTCCGGGTCCTCGAAATTGATGGTGTTGACCTTCAGCAGGGCGAAGTAGCGCTCGCCCTCCTTGGGCCCGCGGATTGGCCCATCCACCGTGTCGCCGGTGCGCAGGCCGAAGCGGCGGATCTGGGACGGCGAAACGTAGATGTCGTCGGGTCCCGGCAGGTAGTTGGAATCGGCCGAGCGCAGGAAGCCGAAGCCGTCCTGCAGCACCTCGACCACGCCGGCGCCGATGATCTCGACCTCCCGGGCGGCGAGCTGCTTGAGGATGGCGAACATGAGCTCCTGCTTGCGCATCGTGCTCGCGTTCTCGACCTCGAGCTCCTCGGCGAAGGCGATGAGTTCGGTCGGCGTCTTGGATTTCAAATCTTGAAGCTTAATTTCCCTCATCGGGGAACACTCTCAGGGTGATATGCGCGAGCAGACGGGAGCTGTCGCGGGGAGGAATCAGGGAACGTTCGACAGGGCCGCCCAGTTCACGAACCGTGACCTTTAGGGGCCTTAGGGACCCCGCGCAGCGCAACCTGTCTTTAAGGAAGAGAAGTCTCTTTTATCCTCCTTCGGGGTTTTTCTCAAGCCCTTTCGACAGCAGGCGAACCTTCCTCACCTGGAGGTGAACACGCCAGCCGGGATGGCCCTACAGGCGGGAGAGGGTGTGTTCTCATGGGCAAGGTCCCCGTTGCAGCCATGAGCCGGCAGGACGCATGCAGGAAACCATGGTTTCGGCTCCCTTCAATGACCGCCGCCCAAGGCAAACACCATTCCGGTGTTCGTCCATACAGCTTGTCGCATTGATGGTATATTAACACATATCTCTTGCGGGAGTCCGATTGATGCTGCGGGTCTCTATGGTTGCTCTTGGCATCATGGCCGCGGCGGCATTTCCCATCCTATGTGTCTCCCTCGCCGCGGCTCTGGCATCGGCTTTCAGCTGTACCGCCAACGAGGCTGATGTCCATTCATGCCTCGCATATGGGATCGATATCGGTCCGCTTCTCTACATTCTCGGAATGATGGGTTAGCTGGCGATCGGCACCGTTCCCCTGGGCTATGTCGCTCTTGTGGGTCTGGGCGGCTTTTGGCTCCTGTCCTATCGTCCGTCCCATCCCTGGTGGCCTGTCATGCTGCTGGCGGAAGCCGCCTTGGTGAGCCTGTGGATCTGGCGTGATGCAATCTTCCGGATGATCTGAGCCCGGCACGCAGACCCATATGGAAGCCCGACAGAACCTCAACGGGCGAAGGCGGCCCGGGCGGGTGCCATGTTGAACCCGGCCATTTCGTTGATGGAGCGTTCGCGCAGCTGCTTCACATCCTCGGCATCGAGCTCGCCAAGCCTGAAGCGGCGGGCGAACTGGACGGCCACCACCCCTCTGCCGCTGGCGGCGGGCGCGTATTTGAACACGTTGAACTCGCCCACTTCCCCTTTGAAGGCAAGGAAATCGAGCATCGCTTCCCCGGTCGCGTCATTGGCGATCAGCCGCATCTTCGTGGATGGGTCCCGCTGGCGCACGGTGCGCGCGAGGGCGCCGGCAGCGGCGGCCACGTCCCTTGCCTGGGGGAAGGCGTGAAGGGTGACGAGTTTCGTCCATCCCTTGAGGGATTCCCCGTCGCGGCCCAGCTCCACATAGGAATGGGATGCGTTGACCGTCTGCTGGTGCCGTGGGGAATACCGCTCGCCTCCGAACGACACCGATTGGGCCTCAGCTGCCGAGAGGGTCGACAGAAGGGCCGCAAGGACGAGGGCAAGAACCGTTAGCACGCGCATGGGACGTCTCCTGCACCGGCGGGATGCCGGCCGACATGACGTTAAGATATAGCGTTATGGGCGGTTTCAAGCCTGTCGTCCGGCAAAACCTAGAACGGCTTCACGATCACCAGGATCACGATGCCGATCATGAGAACGGTCGGCACCTCGTTGATCATGCGGTAGAACCGGGCCGGACGGGTGTTCCGGTCGGCGGCGAAATCCTTCACCAGGCGGGACAGGAAGCCGTGGAAGCCCGAGAGGATCAGCACCAGCAGCACCTTGGCGTGAAGCCAGCCGGAGGCGTACCAGCCGCCGTCCCAGACCAGGTAGAGGCCCAGCACCCAGGCCATGATCATGGCCGGGTTGATGATCGCCTTGAGCAGGCGCCGCTCCATGATCTTGAAGGTGTCCGACTGGATCGAGCCCTTGGGCGTCTCGGAGTGATAGACGAAGAGCCGCGGCAGGTAGAGCATGCCGGCCATCCAGGCGATGATGGCGATGACGTGAAACGCCTTGAGCCACAGGTACAGCATGTCAGGCCCCCCTCACCCGGGCGATGAGCTGCGCCACGTGGTCGACCGGCGTCTCCGGCAGGATGCCGTGCCCGAGATTGAAGATGTGCGGGCGGCCCTTCACGGCGGCCAGGATGCGGTCGACGCCCTTCTCCAGGGCCTCGCCCCCGGCAATCAGCGCCAGGGGGTCGAGATTGCCCTGGGTGGCGAGGGTGTCGGGAAGAGCGGGCAGCACCTGCGCCGGGTCGAGACTCCAGTCGAGGGCCAGCGCATCGCCGATGCCGGCGGATGCGAAGCGCCGCAGATGCGAGCCGCCTCCCCTGACGAAGACGATCACCTTGGCCTGCGGCCGGGCAGCTTTGAGCCCCTCCACCAAGCGCCGGATCGGCTCGAGGGAGAGCCGGTCGAACAGGGCCGGCGGCAGGGCCGCGCCAAAGCTCTCGAAGATCTGCACCGCCTCCGCGCCCGCGTCGATCTGGCGGACGAGATAGGCGGTGGAGGCCCGCACCAGCCGGTCGATGAGGGCGTCCATGAAGGCCGGATCGCGATAGGCGGTGAGCCGCGCCGGGGCCTGGTCCGGGGTGCCCTTGCCGGCGATCATGTAGCTCGCCACGGTCCAGGGAGCGCCGCAGAAGCCGAGAAGGGTGGTCTCCCCCGGCAGGGAGCCGCGCAGGCGGTCCAGGGTCTCGAAGACGGGCTCCAGCCGCTCCAGAGAGATCTCGTCGGCAAGGCGCGAGAAATCCGCCTCCGATGTCACCGGATCGAGCTTCGGCCCCTCGTTCTCCACGAAGCGCACCTCCTGGCCGAGGGCATGGGGGATGACCAGGATGTCGGAGAACAGGATCGAGGCGTCGAAGCCGAAGCGGCGGATCGGCTGAAGGGTCACCTCCTCGGCAAGCCTCGGGTTGTAGCAGAGATCGAGAAAGGAGCCGGCCTGCTTCCGGGTCTCCCGGTATTCCGGCAGATAACGGCCGGCCTGCCGCATGATCCAGACCGGCAAGGGCCAGACCGGCTCGCCGGCCAGCACGCGCAGGATCGCTTTGGGGGAACGCTCGCTCACAGGCCCTCTCTAAAAAAGAAGATTCTTTGAATCTAAGACTCTGTTGTTTCTCTTGGGCCGTGAATCACAAAGCCGCAACCCCGTCCACAACCGGTCCACATGGCGGCAGGCGTTAAGGGTTCGTTAACGGATGGGGCGGGCCCGGCCGCAATCCTTTCGCAATTGTTAAGGCTTAACAGCCTGTTAACGAAGCCTAACAGGATCCTAACGCAAACCCTCGGGGTGATTCGTGCCGGATTCTCCCAAAGGAACGCCTGCCGGGTCTCCCGCGGGCCAGCCCTGTTGATGGTTCGCCCGGGAGCCCACAGGGCCCCTGCCCTGGACCTCGCCGGACAAGCGTTCTATCCACATCCATCGACTCCTTATCCCGAAAAGGATGTCTCATGGGCCGCAGCTATTTCCACCTCCATCTCGTGTCCGACTCCACGGGCGAGACTCTCATCACCGTGGCCCGGGCGGTGGTCGCCCAGTACGAGGGCGTCGCCGCCATCGAGCATGTCTATCCTCTGGTGAGGTCCCACACCCAGCTCGCCCGGGTGCTGAGCGAGATCGAGAACGCGCCGGGCATCGTGCTCTACACACTGGTGGAGCGCGACCTCGCGGAACGGCTGGAGGAGGTCTGCCGCAACACCGGCTCGCCCCATCTCTCCGTGCTGGAGCCGGTCCATTCCCTGCTCTCCTCCTATCTGGGCGCGGCCTCCACCGCGCGGCCGGGGGCGCAGCACATGCTCAACGCGGAATATTTCAAGCGCATCGACGCCATGAACTTCACCCTTCTCCATGACGACGGGCACCTGCCCGCCGACCTGGACGAGGCGGACGTGATCCTGGTGGGCGTGAGCCGCACCTCGAAGACGCCCACTGCGGTCTATCTCGCCAATCGCGGCGTGAAGACCGCCAACATTCCCCTCGTGCCCGGGGTGCCGCCGCCCTCCACCCTGAACAGCGCCCGCCGGGCGCTGATCGTCGGCCTCGTGGCCACCCCGGAGCGCATCGTCCAGATCCGGCAGAACCGTCTCCTGAGCCTGAACGCGGACGACGACACCTCCTACGTGGACCGGGAGGCCGTGGCGGAGGAGATCGCGGCCTCGCGACGGCTCTTTGCCCGCAACAGCTGGCCGATGATCGACGTGACCCGGCGCTCCATCGAGGAGACGGCGGCCGCCATCCTCGACCTCTACCGCGACCACCGCCTGCGCTTCATGGCGGAGTAAGCCCATGCCGGCCCTCTGGCTCCCCCCGGAACCCCTGCTGCTCGCCTCCACCAGCGCCGCCCGGCGCGCGCTCCTTGCAAGCGCAGGGCTGCCCGTGGAAACGCAGGCCCCCGGGGTGGACGAGAGGGCCGTCGAGGACGCCGCTCAGGGCCACCCCCCGGATCCGCCGGCGCTGGCCCGCCGCCTTGCGGCGGAAAAGGCCCGTGCGGTCAGCCGCCGCCATCCCGGGCGCATCGTCCTGGGAGCCGACCAGGTGCTCGATTGCGGGGGAGCCGTGTTTCACAAGCCCGCCAGCAGGGAGGCCCCGCGCGAGCAATTGAAGGCGCTTTCCGGACGAAGCCACGTGCTGCACTCCGCCGCCTCCATCGCCGTCGGCGGACAGGTGGTGGAGAGCCTCCTGGCGAGCGCCCGCCTGTCCATGCGCCCTCTGACTGAGGATTCCATCGCCCGCTACCTGGACCTCGCAGGCGCCGATGTGCTCCGGAGCGTGGGCGTGTACCAGATCGAAGGCCTCGGCATTCACCTGTTCGAGAGGGTGGACGGCGACCACTCCACCATCCTGGGGCTGCCCCTGCTCCCCCTCCTGGCCAGCCTGCGCCGCCTCGGCTGCCTCGCGTTTTAAGGACCAAGCGTTCATGACGAAGGCGTTCATCGTCGGTCACCCGGTCAAGCATTCCCGCTCGCCCCTGATCCATGGCCATTGGCTGAAGCGCTACGGTCTCCAGGGCTCCTATGAGCGGATCGACGTCGCTCCTGTGAACTTCGCGGATTTCCTCAGGAGCTTCGGAAGGGACGGCTTTGCGGGCGGCAACGTCACGATCCCGCACAAGGAGGCCGCCTTCGCCGGCGTCTCGCGCAGGACCCGGCGGGCGGAGCGCCTCGGGGCCGTCAACACCCTCTGGTTCGAGAACGGGGTGCTCTGGGGCGACAACACGGACGTCATCGGCTTCATGGCCCATCTCGACGGAAGCCTGGGGACAGACTGGGAACGGGATGTGGACACCGCCCTGATCATCGGCGCAGGCGGCGCGGCGCGGGCCGTGGTGGCAGGGCTCCAGGACCGGCCGCTCAAGCGCATCCTGGTGGCGAACCGGACGCCGTCGAAGGCCCGGGAGCTCGTGAGCGATCTCAAAGACGGCGGCCCGGCCGCCCTGGAGGCCGTTGCCTGGGAGGAACTCGGGCCGGGCCTCGCGCGCTCCCGGCTCATCGTCAACACCACCTCCCTGGGGATGGCCGGGCAGCCCCCGCTCCTCCTCGATCTCAATGGGGCTCCCGCGGACGCGGTGGTGGCCGATATCGTCTATGTGCCCCTGAAGACCCCGCTTCTCGCGGCGGCCGAGGCGCGGAACCTGAGAACCGTCGACGGGTTGGGGATGCTGCTTCACCAGGCCGCACCGGGTTTCGAGCGCTGGTTCCGCGTCGCGCCGGAGGTCACGCCGGAGCTGCGGGCGCTGATCGTCGCGGATATCGAAAGCGGATCATGACCTTCGTGCTGGGACTGACCGGCTCCATCGGCATGGGAAAATCGGCGACTGCCGGCATCTTCCGGCGGCTCGGCGTTCCCGTGCACGATGCGGATGCCGCCGTGCACCGGCTCTATCGCGGCCGCGCCGCGCCGCTGGTCGAAAAGGCCTTTCCCGGCACGGTGATCGACGGCGCGGTCGACCGCGGCAGGCTCGGGGCCGCCGTGCTCGGCGATCCGGCCCGCATGAGGGAGCTCGAGGCCATCGTCCACCCCCTGGTGCGGGAGGAGGAGGAGGCCTTTCTCGAACGCGCCTCCGCCCTGGCGAGGATCGCCGTTCTCGACATCCCGCTCCTCTTCGAGACCGGGGGCGAGGCGCGCTGCGACGCCGCTCTCGTGGTCTCCGCTCCCGCCCCTGTGCAGCGGGAGCGGGTTCTCGCCCGGCCCGGCATGTCGGAAGAGAAATTTCAATCAATCCTGTCTAAACAGATGCCCGACGCCGAGAAACGGGCCCGCGCTCACTTCCTCGTCGACACGAGCCGTGGTTTCATCTCGGCCGAGGCGCAGGTGCGATCCGTCCTGGCCTGTCTGGCCGGACGGCCCGGGCGGCGCGCCGGCCTGCGACAGTGAGAAGAGTGCAAACGATGTTGCGTGAAATCGTTCTGGATACCGAGACCACCGGCACGGACCCCCTCAAGGGCGACCGGGTCATCGAGATCGGCTGCGTCGAGCTTCTCAACCACATCCCGACCGGCAAGACCTACCACGTCTACATCAACCCCCAATGCCCGGTCTCGGCCGGCGCCTTCGCGGTTCACGGCCTGAGCGACGACTTTTTGGCCGACAAGCCGGTTTTCGCCGCCATCGCCGACGAGTTCGCAAGCTTCATCGGCGACGCCCGCCTCGTCATCCACAACGCGGCCTTCGACATCGGCTTCCTCAACGCGGAATTCGCCCGCACGGGCCACAAGGCCCTCACCCTGTCCGACGCGGTCGATACCCTCACCATGGCCCGGCGCAAGCACCCGGGCGCGGCCAACAACCTGGATGCGCTCTGCTCCCGCTACGGCATCGACAATTCCCGGCGCACCAAGCACGGGGCGCTCCTCGACGCCGAGATCCTGGCCGAGGTCTATATGGAGCTGCTCGGCGGCCGGCAGGTGGGCTTCGATCTGGCGGTGCAGCCGACGGGGCAGAGTGGGGCGATCCCCCTCAAAGGGGCCGTCGCCGCAGGGGAGGCGCGGCCGAGAGCCCTGATCTCCCGGCTCACGGACGCGGAGAGGCAGGCCCACGAGGCCTTCGTAGGGTCCCTCGGGCCAAGTCCCCTGTGGCGCGACTATATGGGCGAGAATTCGCCCGAGGGCGCCTGAAGGCGAGAGCCGTCGAAGCCCCTGCCCTAAAAACAATTCGGGCGAAGCGGATGCCGCTTCGCCCGTCAAAAGGATACCGCCGGTCCGTCCTTACGACAGGGTGGTCTGGGCTCCGTCCTGCTGACCCTGCACCTCGGCCGCGCGCTGGCGGTAGAGGGCTACGAAGTCGATGGGGTCGATGTAGAGGGGCGGGAAGCCGCCGTTGCGCACCGCATCGGCCACGATCTGGCGGGCGAAGGGGAAGAGCAGGCGCGGGCATTCGATCATGATGACCGGATGGAGCTGGTCCTGCGGGATGTTCTGCACGCGGAACACCCCCGAATAGGTGAGCTCGAACGCGAACAGCACATCCTTGCCGCCGATCTTGGCGTCGCCTTCGAGGGTCAGGTCCACCTCGAAATCCGCCTCCGCCAGCTGCTTGGCGTTCACGTTGACCTGCAGGTTGATCTGCGGGCCTTCCGCCTGCTGCTGCAGGGAGCGGGGGGCGTTGGGATTCTCGAACGAGAAATCCTTGCAATATTGCGCAAGGGCGTTGAGCGCAGGCATGCCGGCGCTCTGCGCTCCGTTGTTTGCCGGGGTGTCGGCCATGGTGTCATGCTCCGAAGAGGGTCAATCGGTCGAGCCCGGACGGAGCGCCTCTGCGGAGGCGCCGGATCGGCAACGGGCCATGGATCTTCGCGCTAGCACGCTTCCAACGCGCGAGGCAAGATTCAGTTACCCGGCTTGCTTGTCCTGACGAAAGGTGGATGTTACCACCCTGGCACCCCATATGCGAAAAAGACATTTCGCCCTCTGGGCAGAGCTTGGCAGGCCCCTTGCCAGGCGCGGGCAGGGCGACAACGGATCGACGATGCAGGATTCCTTCGACATCACGACCCTTATTTTCATCGTTCTCGCGGTTTTCGTGATCTGGCGCCTTCGCTCGGTGCTGGGCCAGAAGACCGGGAGCGAGCAGCCTCCTTTCGATCCGGTCTCCCGCCGGGATGCTCCCCTGCGGCCGGGCCATGCTCCGGAGCCGGACAACAACGTGGTGCGCCTGCCGGGCGCGAACGGAAGCCGTCCCGCCGCCGAGGTCCCGCCCGGCGAGCGCTGGAAGGGGATCGCCGAGCCCGGCACGCCCACGGCCCAGGCCCTCGATACGATCGGCAGGGCCGAGCCGACCTTCGACCCTCCGGATTTCCTGGAGGGCGCGAAAGCCGCCTACGAGATGATCGTGACGGCCTTCGCCCAGGGCGACCGCAAGACCTTGAAGGACCTGCTCTCGAAAGAGGTCTACGAGGGCTTCGAGCGGGCGATCACCGAGCGCGAGCGCCGGGGCGAGAAGGTGGAGACCACTTTCGTATCCATCGACAAGGCCGAGATCGCCGGGGCCGAGGTGCATGGCAGGACCGGCCAGGTGGTGGTGCGCTTCCTGTCGAAGCTCATCACCGCCACCCGCGACGCCTCCGGGGCGGTGGTGGACGGAAGCCCGGACGTGGTGGCGGACGTCACCGACGTATGGACCTTCGCCCGGACGCTTGGCAGCCGCGACCCCAACTGGCAGCTCGTCGCCACCGAAGCGGGGCAATGAGCCATGCCGGACCTCTCGCCCTCGCCTGCCTTCTCTCATGGACGCTGACCGTGTCGGGCGCAGGGGCCGGCTCGCCGCTGGCGGATCAGGCCCGGCTTGAGCCCCTGCGGTTCGAGAGCCTCGACGGATGGGAGACGGACGACCACGCCGACGCCTTCCGGGCCTTCCTGCGCAGCTGCCGGGCCCTGGCCGCTCAAAGCCCGGAGCTGAGGCCGGCCCGGTCGCCCGAGGCGGACCTCCTGGCCGTCTGCCGCCGCGCGCTGTCCGTCGAAAACCCGTCAGGGGAGCAGGCGCGGCTGTTCTTCGAGGCGCATTTCCAGCCCTTCGCGGTGGTTCCCCTCTCCGGCAGCGGCTTCCTGACCGGCTATTACGAGCCTGAATTCCCGGGCTCCCGGCAGGGGGATTCCACCTTCACGGTTCCCCTCCTCGCCCGGCCCGACGATCTGGTCTCCATTCCCCAGGGAGAAACCCTCCCGGGCATCGACCCGGGCCTTCAGGCCGCCCGGCGCACGCCTGAGGGCTACGAGCCCTACCCGGACCGGGCCGCCATCGAGGAAGGGGCGCTGGGGCCGGGCGCAAGGCCCATCGTGTTCCTGCGCGAGCCCGGGGAGGCCTTCATCATCCACGTGCAGGGCTCCGCCCGCATCCGCCTCGGCGACGGCTCCGTCGTGCGCGTCGCCTATGCGGGCCGCAACGGGCGGCCCTACACCTCCATCGGCCGCCTGCTGGTGCAGGGGGGCGAGATGGACCTGGAGAGCATGACCCTGGAAAAGCTCATGGGGTGGCTCAGGGACCACCCGGAGCGGGCCAGAACCCTCATGCGGCAGAACCAGTCCTACATCTTCTTCCGGGAGGCGGAGGAACTCGCCCCCGAGGACGGGCCCATCGGCGGCGCGGGCACGCCCCTGGTTCCCGGCCGGAGCCTTGCGGTGGACCGCTCCCTCTGGGCCTACGGCCTGCCCTTCTGGCTCGAGGGCCGGATGCCCCTGGCCCTCGGCCGGGACGAGCCCCTGCGGCGGCTGATGATCGCGCAGGACACCGGCTCGGCCATCGTGGGCCCCGCCCGGGGGGATTTCTTCGTCGGCAGCGGCCCCGAGGCCGGGACCCGGGCCGGCCTCCTGCGCCACAAGACCCGCTTCGTGGTCCTGCAGCCCAAACCCGCCCCATGACCAAAAGCCGCCGCCCCCGTCAGCTCAGCTCCGAGGAGCGGCGGCTCTGGTCCCATGTGGCCCGGCACGTGAAGCCCATGAAGGGCAAGGCCCTGCCGCCCGAGCCGCAGCCGGAGGAGAAGCCGGACGCGGCGCCCTCGCCCCGGATCGGCCCGCCTCCCCCCGGACTGTCGCCTGTTCCCCCGCAGAAGCCGAGCCTGCCGCCCCTTGCCCCCGTGGAGCGCCGCACCCTCCTGGCCCTGCGGCGGGGCCGCAAGGAGGTGGACAGCGTCATCGACCTGCACGGGATGCGCCAGGAGGCGGCCCATGGGGCGCTGCTGAATTTCCTCCATCGCGCCCAGGGCTCCGGCCATGCGGTGGTTCTCGTCATCACCGGTAAGGGCGGCGCGGCGGCGGGAACCGGGATCTTCGAGGAGCGCGGCGTGCTGCGCCGCATGGTGCCGCACTGGCTGCGCCTGCCGGACGTGCGATCTCTTGTGGTCGGCTTCGAGGAGGCCTCTCCCCAACACGGCGGATCCGGTGCACTCTATGTGCGGCTTCGCCGCAAGCGAGGCGCAGGGTAAGCGGATGACTCCCTTTGGCGAACGGGTGCGGCAGCTTCGCCGCGAGCGCGGCCTGATGTTGAAGGACATGGCCGCCCATCTGGGCGTGTCGAGCGCCTATCTGTCCGCCCTGGAGCGCGGCGAGCGCGGCAAGCCCACCTGGACCCTGATCCAGGGCGTGCTGCAGTATTTCCGCATCATTTGGGACGAGGCCGACGAGCTGACGCGCCTGGCCGATCTCTCCGACCCGCGGGTGAAGATCGACACGGCGAGCGCCGATCCCCGCGCGACCCTCCTGGCCAATCGCCTGGCCCGGGAAATCCGGGGCCTTTCGCCCCGCGATCTCGAAGGGATGCTGGCGATCCTCGACCAGGCCCAGGAGCGGGAGCGCAGGGGCGCTTCTCCCCCGCAGGCATCGCCGGAGGCCGCCCCGGCGCCCTCGCCTGCCGGGTCGATCTCCGGCCTGAGCCCTTGACCGGCCCCGCGGCGGATGCGAAAGCGCCCCGTCCCCTCAAACCCCGGTCCCCCATGTCCCAGAACCCCATCGACGTGCTCACGCTCGGCAACGCCATCGTGGACGTGCTCGCCCATACGGACGAAGCCTTCCTCCTCCAGAAGAACGTTCACAAGGGCGCCATGCAGCTCATCGACGAGGCGCGGGCCGAGGAGCTCTACGGCGACATGGGTCCCGCCATCATCGTGTCGGGGGGCTCGGCCGCCAACACGGCGGCAGGCATCGCATCCTTCGGGGCAAGAGCGGGCTTCATCGGCAAGGTCAAGAACGACGAGACCGGCCGCCACTTCGCCCACGACCTCAAGGCCATCAGCGTGCATTACGACGTGGCCCTTGCGGAGGATGGCCCCGCCACCGCCCGCAGCTTCATCCTGGTGACGCCGGACGGCGAGCGCACCATGAACACCTATCTGGGCGCCTGCCAGAACCTCACCCCCGACGACGTGAACCCGGACACGGTGCGAGCGTCCTCCATCGTCTATCTCGAAGGCTATCTCTGGGATCCCCCGGCCGCCAAGGAGGCCTTCCGCAAGGCGGTGAGGATCGCCCACGAGGCTGGAAACCAGGTGGCGCTTACCCTGTCCGACGCCTTCTGCGTCGACCGCTACCGGGACGAGTTCCTGGGGCTGATGCGCGACGGCAGCCTCGACATCCTGTTCGCCAACATCCACGAATTGCAGAGCCTCTACGGCACGTCCGATCCGGACACCGCATTGGCTGCTTTGCGTGAGGAAAATGTGCTCGGCGCCATCACCCGCTCGGCCGAGGGCGCCCTGGTGGTGACCCGCGGCGAAACCCGCGCGGTTCCGGCCTTTCCGGTCGAGCGGGTGGTCGACACCACCGGCGCGGGCGACCTCTTCGCCGCAGGCTTCCTAGCGGGCCTGACCCGGAACCTGGATCTCACCGATTGCGCCCGCCTGGGCGGCCTCGCGGCAGCGGAAATCATCAGCCATCTCGGCGCAAGACCGCAGGCCAACCTGCGCGAGCTGGCGCAGCAACAGGGGCTCCTGGCCTGACCGGAGCCGGGTCAGCCGCTCCCGGGCGGTCTCGCGGCATCCTCGATCCTGCCGGCCACCAGCTGTTGCAGGCGCCAGAGATTGCGGTCGTGAATGCCATGCTCCTCCAGGTGCATGACCGTGTTGTGGAGGTATTCGGCGCCCGATCCCCAGTGCCCGCAGGCCCCGGCCAGGATTGCTGCCACCTCCTCGGGGGCGAGCCGTCCCACATAGGCGGGGGCCTGACGGTTCATCACGAAGGCAAGGGCCGTGAGGGGCCCCTCCTCGGTGGCAACTCTGATCCATCGCGGCGTGCTGTTGGGCGGCTTCACGGTGAACTCGCGACGAAAAAGCTTTCCCAACTGCGCCTCCAGGGACCCGCCGGGGAGCCGATAGAGGATGCCCTGGCACTGCCCTCCCCGATCGAGCGCCATCATCAGGCCCGGCCGGTCCCTGGTGGCGCGAAAGCGGGTGATCCGGAAGCAGAAGGAGCGATGCCAGCCATGGGCCGTGCCCCGGCGCGCCTCCAGGTGCTCCACCTCGGGTTTCCAAATCAGGGACCCATAGGCAAAGAGCCAGGCGTCCCGGCCCGGAGGGCGCAGGGCCAGCATGTTGCGAACGACCGCGTCGTAATCGGCCTCGCTGTGGTAGACGAGGCCCGGTTCGGGACCCGAATCCTCCACCATGCGGTGAACAAGCGCCACGTGATCCGGCGTGAGCGCCATCCGACGGGTTCTCATGCGACGATCTTTCGGCTCGACACCCCCAGCGGGCGGAAGACTAGCGCAGGTCCAAGCATCCGGCCAAGCCGGCGAACGGAGGGCTTCAGTCGCCGCCCGTCCGCCCGAACCAGATGCTGATCAGGGCGGCGAGCGCCACGAGGGCGAGAAAGCCGTTGAAGATCACGAAAAGAAACGGCGGGATGCGCTGCACGTCGGGCTCCGGGTTCCCTGCGCCCTGGAAGATCTGACGCCACACGGCGGCCGCGAAGCAGAAGGCGCTGAAGAAGACCAGCACCGACCCGGTGGAGATGATCATCCAGTCGGGCACCACCCCTTCGAGCAGCTTCTTGGCGCCGATGCCGGAGGCCAGAGACGCCAGCCCCGTGCGCACCCAGGCCGCATAGGTGCGCTCGGCGGCGAAGACCGTGCGGTTTGCGGCGAGTTCCGTGCGCCGGTCGGCGGAATCCTTGAGCTGAACGGTGGCCGTGGCCGTCGTCCGCGCGGCGGCCTGCGTGTGCTCCGCGGCGGCCTCCGTGCTTTCGGCCGCTTCCTGGGTCTGCTCCGCCGCCTCCTGCGCCTGCTCGGCGCTCCGCTTGATCGTCTCGTCGACCGGGTGCGTGGCCATGGCTCCTCCGTCGCAAGGAACAACGCTCAAGGTTGCGAAAAGGTCGGGTCCCTCAAAGCCGCCGCAGGGCCACGGTCTCGATCCGGTGGCTCGGCCCCTTCTTGAGGATGAGGCTCGCCCGCTGGCGGGTCGGCACGATGTTGTCCTGCAGGTTCACCAGGTTGATGCGGGACCACAGGCCGTCGGCGATGCTGATGGCCTCGGCTTCCGGCAGTTCCGCATAGCGCCGGAAATAGGAGAGCGGATCCCGGAAGGCCGTGTGGCGCAGGCGCAGGAAGCGGTTCACGTACCAGCGGTGCAGGTCCTCCTGGTCCGCGTCGATATAGACCGAGAAGTCGAAGAAGTCGGACACGAAGGGAATGGCGGTGCCGTCCTTGGGGAGACGCGCGGGCTGGAGCACGTTGAGGCCCTCGACGATGAGGATGTCCGGCCGGTCCACCATCGTCTCCTCGCCGGGCACCACGTCGTAGACCAGGTGGGAATAGAGCGGCGCCCTCACGTTGCGCTTGCCCGCCTTGATGTCGGCCAGGAAGTGCAGGAGCTTGCTGGTGTCGTAGCTCTCGGGAAAGCCCTTGCGCTCCATGAGGCCGAGCCGGGTCAGCTCCGCGTTGGGCAGCAGGAAGCCGTCCGTGGTGACGAGATCGACCTTCGGGGTGTTGGGCCAGCGGGCCAGGAGCGCCTTCAGCACGCGGGCGGTGGTGGATTTGCCCACCGCCACGGAGCCCGCCACGCCGATGATGTAGGGCACCTTGCCGTCGTTCTCGGCCAGCAGGAAGCGCTGGGTCGCCTTGAACAGCCCCTGCGTGGCCGCGACATAGAGGGACAGCAGGCGCGACAGGGGCAGGTAGATCGCCGCCACCTCGTCCAGGGAGATCGGGTCGTTGAGCGATTGCAGCCGCATGACCTCGTCGGCGGTGAGCGTCATGGGGGCGTCGGCGCGCAGCTGCGCCCACTCGTCCCGGGTGAACACGCGGTAGGGCGAGAGGCCGTCACCCGATCCAGGGTCGGAAACCACGTTGGGCTGGTCCATGCGGCCCCCTTTCAGGCTTGAGGCTTGCGCGCGGCCTTCTCCGCAAGCCCCGACTGCGCCGTGCGGCGCTCCAATTCGGCCATCACGTCACTTAGCGGAATGTTCGCGCCCTGCAACACGACCAAAAGATGATACAGCACATCCGCCGCTTCCGCCGTGAGGCCGGGCCGGTCGCCCTGCACGGCCGCGATGGCCGCCTCCACCGCCTCCTCCCCCAGCTTCTTGGCCGCCCTCGCGGGCCCGTCCGCCAGAAGCTTGGCCGTATAGGACTCGGCGGCCGGGGCCGCGGCGCGCTCCGCCACGATGCGGGCGAGGTGGTCGAGGGTGAAGGAGGTCATGGTTTGATCCGGGTCTCCTCAGGCTCTGACGTGTCATCCCCGGCGGCCCGGAGGGCCGGGAAGGGGATCCAGGAACGCGCGCTTTTCTGAACCTGGATCCCCTGCCCTGCCTTCGGCCCATCGGTCCTTCGGACCGGCGGGATGACAGGGAGTTCAGCTGGCAGCCGTTCTCGACGCTCATGCGGCGTTGTCCAGCCGCATCTTCAGCCCGGCCCGCGCCATGTAGCCCTTCGCTTCCGAGATCGTGTGGGTGCCGAAATGGAAAATGGAAGCGGCGAGCACCGCGCTGGCGTGGCCGCTGCGGACGCCGTCTACCAGATGGTCGAGACTGCCCACGCCGCCGGAGGCGATGACCGGCACGGAGACCGCGTCGGCGATGGCGCGCACCAGCGCCAGATCGTAGCCGCCCTTGGTGCCGTCCCGGTCCATGGAGGTGACCAGAAGCTCCCCTGCCCCCAGCCCCGCCACCTGCCGGGCGAACGCGACGGCGTCGATGCCCGTGGCGGTGCGCCCGCCATGGGTGAAGATCTCCCAGCGGGGCCCTTCGCCCTCTCCCGAAACCTTCTTTGCGTCGATGGCCACGACGATGCACTGGTTGCCGAATTTCTCCGCGGCCTCGCGCACGAAATCCGGGTTCTTCACCGCGGCGGTGTTGATCGAGACCTTGTCGGCGCCCGCGAGCAGCAGATTGCGGATGTCCTCCACCGTGCGCACCCCGCCGCCCACGGTGAGCGGCATGAAGCAGGCCTCCGCCGTGCGCCGCACCACGTCGAGGAGGATGCCGCGGGCCTCGTGGCTTGCGGTGATGTCGAGGAAGCAGAGCTCGTCCGCGCCCGCCGCGTCATAGGCCTTGGCGGCCTCCACGGGATCGCCCGCATCGATCAGGTCCAGGAACTGCACGCCCTTGACGACGCGCCCGTCCTTCACGTCGAGGCAGGGGATGAGGCGAACTTTCAGCATCAGGCATTTTCCTTGCGCACCGCGCGCAGCAGCGCCAGCGCCCGGTCCGGGTCGATGCGCCCGTCATAGAGGGCGCGGCCGGAGATCGCGCCGCCGAGCACGGCGCATTCGGGCTGGGTCAGCCGCTCGATATCGGCCATGGAGGCCAGCCCGCCCGACGCGATGACCGGGATCGACACCGCCCGGGCCAGGGCCAGCGTCATGGGGATGTTGAGACCTTTGAGGATGCCGTCGCGGGCGATGTCCGTGTAGATGATGGCGGCCACCCCCGCATCCTCGAAGCGGCGGCCGAGTTCTTCGGCCGTGAGCGTCGAGGTCTGCGCCCAGCCCTCCACCGCCACCCGCCCGTCCTTGGCGTCGATGCCCACGGCGATCTTGCCCGGATGCAGGCGCGCGGCCTCGCGCACGAAGGCCGGGTCGCGCACGGCGGCGGTGCCGATGATCACCCGGGAGACCCCCTTGCGGAGCCAGCCCTCCACGGTCTTCATGTCGCGGATGCCGCCCCCGAGCTGCACCGGGATCTTCACCCGCTTCAGGATCGCCTCCACGGCGGCGGCGTTCATGGGCTGTCCCGCAAAGGCCCCGTCGAGATCGACCACGTGCAGCCACTCGAAGCCCTGGCGCTCGAAGATGGCGGCCTGGTCGGCCGGATCGTCGTTGAACACCGTCGCCTGGTCCATGTCGCCCTGGACGAGGCGGACGCAGCGGCCCTCCTTGAGATCGACGGCAGGATAAAGGATCACGGGCGCCACCTCAGGAAATTGGCGATGAGCCTGAGGCCGAGCGCCTGGCTCTTTTCGGGATGGAACTGGGCGCCCACGAGGTTGTCGCGCCCGACGATGGCGGTCACCGGCCCGCCGTAATCGGTGGTGGCGACCACGTCGCCCGGGTCAAGGGCGTCAAGGGCGTAGGAATGCACGAAATAGGCGTGCAGCCCCTCGGGCCCGGTGGGAATGCCCTCCAGCACGGGATGCGGTTTGGCCGCCGCCAGGGTGTTCCAGCCCATATGGGGGATCTTCAGGCTCCGGTCCTCCGGCTCGATGGCCTTCACGTCGCCGGGGATCCAGTCGAGCCCGCGGCTCGTGGTGTGCTCCAGGCCCCGGGTCGCCATGAGCTGCATGCCCACGCAGATGCCGAAGAAGGGACGGCCCTCCTGGCGCACGCGGCGCTGGAGCGCCTCCACCATGCCGGGCACGGAATCGAGGCCGCGGCGGCAATCCGCAAAGGCCCCTACCCCCGGCAGCACGATCCGGTCCGCCTTCAGGACAAGATCCGGGTCCGACGAGACCGCGATGGTCTCGTCGAGCTCCGCCTCCCGGGCGGCCCGTTCGAAAGCCTTGGCGGCGGAGTGCAGGTTGCCGGACCCGTAATCGATGATGACCACGCTCACCGGGGGCGCTCCGCATCGGGAAAGAGGCCGATCACCGGCTCGGACCTGCGAGCGATGGCCGGAACGGCCGCGGGGGCCGGGTTGCGCGGCGGGGCGGGGCGCTGCTCCAGCCAGCGGGCGAAGGCCTTGGCCTCCGCCTCGTCCCGATCGGCGGCCGTGACCACATCGACCATGGGCCGCCCCCGGCGGGCGAGCGTCCAGCGCCTGAGGCTGTTGGCCTCCAGGCCGATCAGGGCCTGCAGCAGAGCCTGCGCCAGGGCGGCCGCGAGAGGATGCACGTCGAGCAGGTTCATGGCCGCCCCGAAGGCGAACATGAGCGCCAGCACGGCGAGCCCGGCGAGCCACAGCCGGTGCACGAAGAACCAGAAGAAGGTGAAGAAGAACGCTCCCCAGGAGAAGGCGTCCTTCACGAGCTCCGCCTCCTCCAAAGCGGTGGTGTCGCCTGGCCGCGCATCGCGCGGGAGGTGCAGGGTAAAGGTGCTCATGGTGTCATCCCCGACGCATCGTCCGGGCGTGGACGATGGCGTCTCCTCATTGGTTCTAGAGCGTCCCCTTGGTGGAGGGAATGCGGCCCTCCTCCCTCGGGTCCACCGCCACCGCCTGACGCAAGGCCCGCGCCAGGCCCTTGAAGCAGCTTTCGGCGATGTGATGGCTGTTCTGTCCGTAGAGCGTTTCCACATGCAGGGTCAGGCCCGCATGAACGGCGAAGGCCTGGAAGAACTCGCGCACCAGCTCCGTGTCGAAGGCGCCGATCTTCTCCGTGGGGAATTCGGTCCGGAACACCAGGAAGGGGCGGCCCGAGATGTCGACGGCAACCCGCGTCAAGGCCTCGTCCATGGGCAGATGGATGTCCGAGTAGCGGGTGATGCCCTTCTTGTCGCCGAGCGCCTGCAGGATCGCCTGCCCCAGGGCGATGCCCGCATCCTCGGTGGTATGATGCTGGTCCACATGCAGGTCGCCCGTCACCTTCACGGTCAGGTCGAAGAGGCCGTGCCGGGCGAAAAGCTCGAGCATATGGTCGAGGAAGCCTACGCCGGTGGCGATCTCGGCCTTGCCGGTCCCGTCGAGGGCGATCGACACGGCCACATCGGTCTCAGCGGTGCGGCGGCTGACGCTCGCGGAGCGCATCATAGGGTTCCTTTTCGAGAGGAGCAGGAGGCAGCGCCCTTCTATCAAGCCGCGGCGAGAAAGGCCACCCGCGTTGCTTTTGCATGATGAATGCTTAAGTCAGGGGCTCGAATGGCTCCCGGGGCTCCTTCGCCGCGGCGGGCCGCTTCCCTCGACCCCAGCTCCCGGAGTTCCGACCCGTGTCAGAAGACGCCGCACCCCGCCTCATGTACGCCACCACGATCCTCATGGTTCGCAAGGGCGGCCGCGTCGTCATCGGCGGCGACGGCCAGGTGAGCCTGGGGCAGACCATCGTGAAGGGCAACGCCAGGAAGGTGCGGCGCCTGGCCAAGGGCGGGGTGATCGGCGGCTTCGCGGGCTCCACGGCGGACGCCTTCACCCTGTTCGAGCGCCTCGAGGCCAAGCTCGAGCAATATCCGGGCCAGCTCACCCGCGCCTGCGTGGAACTCACCAAGGACTGGCGCACGGACCGCTATCTTCGCCGCCTGGAGGCCATGATGCTGGTCGCCGACAGGGAGGTGGGCCTGCTCCTGTCCGGCTCCGGCGACGTGCTGGAGCCTGAAAACGGTGTCATGGCCATCGGGTCCGGCGGCAACTTCGCCCTTGCGGCGGCGCGGGCGCTTGCCGACAGCGACATGGATGCGGAAGCCATCGTGCGCCGCTCGCTTTCCATCGCGGCCGAGATATGCGTCTATACCAATAGCAATATTGTTATAGAGAGCCTCGACCTATGATCACTGAAGAAGTCCTCGCACAGGGCATCGTGCGGGGAATCGTGACGGACCGGCAGGTGGCCGACCTGCGGGCGCTTGCGCGCGAACTCACCGCCGCGTCCGCCCCCGAGCCGGAGGACGACGAGAAGCTGCGCTTCATCACCGGCTTCAGCGACATCTTCGTGACGCTGGGCCTCGCCCTGTTCCTGGGCGCATTCGGGTATTTCGTGGCGAAAGCCTCCGGGCTGACCGCCATGTGGTTCGGACTTGCGGTCGCAGCCTGGCTTCTGGCCGAGTTCTTTACCCGCCGCCGCCACATGGCCCTCCCGAGCATCGTGCTCCTCGCCGTCTTCGCGGTCTCGGTGTTCACCGCCGCCAACGATCTGCTGGTCGGACGGCCGTCCGGATTCGTCGCCGGGCTGCTCGGCTTCGACGGCTCGGCGGAAAGCCCCGGAACCATCGCCGCAGCAATGCTGATGACCTCCGTCGGGGTCGCCATTCATTACATCCGCTTCCAGGTGCCGATCACCATTGCGGCCGGAACCGCGGCCCTTGCCGGAACGGTGCTCAGCTTGCTTTTCGCGCTCGCGCCCGGCTTCGCGGAGGCGGCAATAAGGCCGATCGCTCTGGTCCTGGGACTTGCCATTTTTGCGCTGGCGATGCGCTTCGATCTTTCCGATCCGGCGCGCGTCACGCGGCGGACGGACATCGCCTTCTGGCTGCACCTTCTGGCAGCCCCCCTGATCGTGCATCCGCTTATCTCGCAGTTTACGGCGCATGACGCCTTGCCCCAGATCTGGGCGGCGGTCGCCGTGCTCGCCCTCTTCGTCCTGCTCGGCATCGTGGCCGTCGTCATCGACTGCCGCGCCATGCTGGTCTCCGGTCTCGCCTATGCGGGATACGCCCTTTCATCCCTGATCTCGACGATTGGACTGGCCGACCGGACCCTGCCTGCAACCTTGCTCGCGCTCGGCGCCTTCGTCCTCCTGCTCAGCGCAGGATGGCAATCGGTTCGCACGGCGCTGCTGCGACTTCTTCCCGCCCACCTTGCGCATCGATTGCCACATCCCATTCTTTCATCATGACCACTTTCTCCCCCCGTGAAATCGTCTCCGAACTCGACCGCTACATCGTCGGCCAGAACGACGCCAAGCGCGCCGTCGCCATCGCGCTGCGCAACCGCTGGCGCCGCCAGCAGCTCGAAGGACACTTGCGCGAGGAGGTCGCGCCCAAGAACATCCTGATGATCGGCCCCACCGGCTGCGGCAAGACCGAGATTTCCCGCCGCCTCGCCAAGCTTGCGGGCGCCCCGTTCATGAAGGTCGAGGCGACCAAGTTCACGGAAGTGGGCTATGTGGGCCGCGACGTGGAGCAGATCGTGCGCGATCTGGTGGAGATCGGCATCGGCCTGGTGAAGGACGAGCGCCGCCGCCAGGTTCAGGCCAAGGCCCATGTGGCGGCGGAGGAGCGGGTGCTCGACGCCCTGGTGGGCACCACCGCCAGCGCCGCCACCCGGGATTCCTTCCGCCGCAAGCTGCGCGCCAACGAGCTCGACGACAAGGAGATCGAGGTCGAGCTGCAATCGACCGGAGGGCAGGGGCTTCCCATGTTCGAGATCCCCGGCATGCCGGGGGCCTCCATGGGGGCGATCAACCTTTCCGACATGTTCGGCAAGGCGTTCGGCGGCCGGCCCAAGACCCGCCGCACCACCGTGCGCGAGGCCTATGATCCCCTCGTCACCGAGGAAGCCGACAAGATGCTCGACCAGGACGCCATCGTGCAGGAGGCCCTGCGCCAGGTGGAGAACAACGGCATCGTGTTCCTCGATGAGATCGACAAGATCTGCGCCCGCGAGGGCCGCAACGGCGCGGACGTGTCCCGCGAGGGCGTGCAGCGCGATCTGCTGCCGCTCATCGAGGGCACCACCGTCTCGACCAAATACGGATCGGTGAAGACCGATCATATCCTCTTCATCGCCTCGGGCGCGTTCCACGTCTCGAAGCCGTCGGACCTCCTGCCCGAGCTGCAGGGCCGCCTGCCGATCCGCGTGGAGCTGTCGCCGCTCACGGTGGAGGATTTCAAGCGCATCCTCACGGAAACCGAGGCGAGCCTCATCAAGCAATCCGTCGCCCTGATGCAGACGGAAGGCGTGGACCTCGTCTTCACCGAGGATGCCATTGACGCGCTGGCCAAGGTGGCGGTGGAGGTGAACAACTCGGTGGAGAACATCGGCGCGCGCCGCCTTCAGACGGTGCTGGAGCGGGTGCTGGACGATGTCTCCTTCACGGCTCCCGACCGCTCGGGCGAGAAGGTGACCATCGACGCGGCCTACGTGCGCGGCGAGGTGGAGAGCTTGGCGAAGAACACGGATCTGAGCCGGTTCATTCTGTAGCAGGGGCGTGCTTCAAGAGCTCTTGCGGGAACCGCGAGTCGCTTCGCGACTTGCCTTGCCATGAGTCCGGATGCTCACGATCTCAAGGAGAAGGCCCTCGTCATCCACGCGCGCCTCTGCGCGGTGTACGGTTGCCCGATCCCCTATTTTCATAACCTCGATCCCCTGAGCGAGCTGATCTCCTCGCTCCTCTCTCACCGCACCCGCAACGCGGATTCGGGGCGTGCCTTCAAGGCCCTGCGAGCGCGCTATGCCGATTGGAGCGCTCTCAAGGACGCGCCGACGGAGGAGGTCGAGGAGACGATCCGGGGAGTGACCTGGCCGGAGCAGAAAGCGCCACGCCTCCAGGCGGTCCTGCGCGCCATCGAGGAGCGCCACGGCGCCCTGTCCCTCGATTTTCTCAGCGCCATGCCGGCGCCCGAAGCGAGAGCCTGGCTGGAGAGCATTCCCGGCATCGGCCCGAAGACCAGCGCCGCGGTGCTGTCCTTCTCCAACCTGCGGCAGGCGGCGCTGCCGGTCGACAGCCACCACCACCGGGTGGCGCAGCGCACCGGGCTCATTGCCCAGTCCATGGCGGTGGGACCCTCCCATGTGGCGCTTGCCGCCCTGCTGCCGCCGGATTGGGACGCGCAAGCCGTCTATGACCATCACGAGGTCATGATGCTGCACGGGCAGCGCTGCTGCTTCTTCACGAACCCGGCCTGCGCCCGCTGCACTATCCTGGATCTCTGCCCGACCGGGCAGGGGATCGTGAGCCGGCGGCAGGCCGGCGCGTCGAGAGAGGCCGCTCCGGAGGGGCGCAGGAGAACGCCCCAGCCCGCCTCACGTTCTCGCGAGGGATAGCGGCGAGATCAAGCGTGACCGGGAACGACCTCGGGAAAAGAGCGTTCGCCTCCCAACATTCGAGGAGTGATCCTATGCGTAAGATGCTTTTGACGGTCGCCGCCACGGCGGCTCTTGGAGCCTTCGGCCTTGCCGCCCCGGCCTCGGCCCAGACGGCGGCTGCGCCGGTAAGCGAGCTTGCCGCGGCGCTCCAGACGGGCGAGCTGAACACGAGCTACGCTCAGTATCGCCGCTACGATTACGGGTATCGCGGCGGTCCCCGCTATGTGGAGCGCCGCTATTACGCCCCGCGCCGCTACGGCTATGAGCCCCGCGGCTATTACCGTCGCGACCGCAGCAACGCTCTGGCGGCCGGCGCTCTCGGCCTTGCCACCGGCGCCATTATCGGCGGCGCGATCGCCCAGTCGCAGGCTCAGGCGGCCCCAGTCTACGACGGCAACGCCGCCTCCTATTGCGCCCAGCGCTACCGGTCCTACGATCCGGCCTCGGGCACCTATCTGGGCTATGACGGCATTCGCCGCGCCTGCCCGTAAGCGGCATCACATGGGATAGGGAAAGCGGGCCAGAAGGCCCGCTTTCTTTTTGTCAGGACGCCTCTTTCGCCGCGATGACGGCGATCTCCACCTTGAAGGCGGGCGTGGCGAGCTTGGCCTCCACGGTGGCGCGGGCCGGGGTGTTGCCGGGGGACACCCAGGCGTCCCACACGGCGTTCATCTCCTGGAAGGTGGCCATGTCGGTGAGCCAGATATTCGCCATCAGCAGCTTCGACTTGTCCGTGCCGGCCTCGGCCAGAAGGCTGTCGATGATGGAGAGAATCTCCTTCGTCTGCTCCGTGACGCTCTGGCCCGCCGCCTGGCTGGCCACTTGCCCTGCGAGATAGACCGTGTTGCCGTGGACGACCGCGCCGCTCATGCGGGGGCCGGGCTTGATGCGTTGAACCGTCATGGCATGTCCTTGAGCTTTTCTTGAGAAATGGAGACCTGCCTTTTCCGGGGCCCGAGGCCTCAGGTCAAGGCTCAATAGAGCGTCGCCCGCTGCCGTTCGGGCAAAGCCCGGTCATAGGCTTCGCCGTCGAAGCCGCTCCGGCTCAGCGTAGCGAGGATCTGTCCGGCGCTCGGCAGGGCGCTTCGCGCCACATGCTTGTGCGGATTCCACAGGTCGGAGCGCGCGATGGCCCGGGCGCATTGGAAATAGACCGCCTCCACCGCGATCACGAGCACGGATTTCGGAGCCTTGCCGTCGACGGAAAAACTCTCCAGCAGGCCGGGCTCGACCGAGATCGCCGCGCGGCCGTTGACGCGCAGGGTCTCGCCCAGGCCCGGGATCAGGAACAGCAGGGCGACCTGGGGATCGCGCACGATGTTGCGCAGGGAATCGATGCGGTTGTTGCCGCGCCGGTCCGGCAGCAGCAGGGTCCTGTCGTCCCGGACCCGGACGAAGCTAGGCCCGTCGCCCCGCGGGGAGCAATCGAGCCCCTCCGGCCCCCGGGTCGCCAGGGCCGCGAAGGGCGAGGCCTCGATCAGGGCCCGGTAGACCGGAACCACCCGGTCCGTCTCCTTCAGGATCGAGGCTTGCGCCGGAGACTGGTCATAGAGCGCCTCGAGGGCGGCCAAGCTCGTGATGCTGTGGGGGTCCGACACGGTTCTGGTTCTCTCAAACAGGGGAGGGCGGCATGATGCGCCGGCCCATCCCGGCCGCGCAAGCGCGGCGCGGGAATCCGCGCCGCGATGCGCTAGGCATTGCCGATGAGAACGCCCGCCGCGAAGACCAGCGCGCCGCCGAGCACCACCTGGAAGGCGGCGCGCAGGAAGGGCGTTTCCATGTAGCGGTTCTGGATGAAGGCGATGGCCCAGAGCTCCACGAACACCACCGCCCCCGCGATGATGGTGGCGGTCCAGAAATGCGGGATCAGGTAGGGCAGGGCGTGGCCCAGGCCGCCGACGGCCGTCATGATGCCGGAGGCAAGGCCCCGCTTGACCGGCGAGCCTCTGCCGGAAAGCCTGCCGTCGTCATGGGCGGCCTCGGTGAACCCCATGGAGATGCCGGCCCCGACGGAGGCCGAGAGCCCGACCAGAAAGGTCTGCCAGGTGTCCCCTGTGGCGAAGGCCGCCGCGAAGATGGGCGCGAGCGTCGAGACCGACCCGTCCATAAGGCCCGCAAGGCCGGGCTGCACATAGGTGAGGATGAACTGGCGGCGCTCGGTCTGGGATTCCTCCTCCCTGACCGCATCCGGCGTGTGGACGAGGCCGAGCCTGCGGGCAAGCGATTCGTGCTCCTTCTCGGCTGCCGCCAGATCGCCCAGGAGCTTGCGGGTGGAGGCGTCCGTGGTGCGCTTGGCGGCCTCCAGGTAGAAGCGGTGCGCCTGCGCCTCCATGCTCTCCGCCGCGGCCCGGACCCGGTCGACCCCAAGCGGCCGCACCAGCCAGTCGGGCTTCCTCTCGTAGTAGCCGCGCACATGCTCGCGCCGGATCAGCGGGATCGTCTCGCCGAAGCGCCTCTGGTGGGCTTCGATCAGGGCCGCCCGATGCCGGTCCTCCTCCGCGGCCATATCGTCGAAAACCTTGGCCGATTGCGGATAGGCCTCGCGCAGGCCCTCCGCATAGGAGCGATAGATCCGCCCGTCATCCTCTTCCGACGAGATGGCGAGCGCCAGGATCTCCTGCTCGCTCAAGGAATCGAAGGGGCGTCGGCCGAGGCCGAAGACGCGGGACAGCATGGCGGGACCCTGTTTAGAATCATTCCAAGTAAGGAGGTTCCCTTCAGGCGTCAACTCCGATCATCCAGCTCGTGAAGTGGGATTAGCGTAGCGGATCGGGTGCACAGCATATGAAGAATTGCAGGATCGATAGCAGTCGTACCTCGTGTGTCATGAATCGCGTGAGAGAAATCCCAGGGAGGCAGTACACGAAGACTTCGCATGTTATATATGTACACTCGTGCAGGATGACCCCTGCTGTCTATGAGAGTACCAGAGGTGGAATATGCTAAGGGAAGCCCTTTTGGTCGGAGCACTGGTTGTGGCTACGGGGTGTCCAGTGCAGGCAACGGAACAGTGCTCTCTTCGTGCCTCGGGCGGTAGGGACCTCTGGATCGTCTCTGGAGAGGGAGACACTTGCAATGTGCAGAAGGTAGTTACCCCTGACCGCGACTGCAGCATCTCGATTGGAGTAGATCACGGATACCAAGGCTTCAGTTGTAGCGAGGACTTGGAAGGACAGTGGGGCGCAACCGGCCTCGGATTCCAAGGGGCTTCACTCAGCATGACCGGAACAAAGCGGAGGGTCAAACTTCCTGAGCACGCGCAACTGAGGAAGACGTGGCTGGCCCCCATTGACCAGGAGGGCCTGACCAAAAGCTATCCTATCAGCTTGGACGACTACATCGACTACTACCCGCGCCGATTTACAGGAATAGGGGCAAAGGTGGCCTTGGAGAATCCAGAGTTCAAGACAGCAGCCCAGACGCTCCGCTACACCACCATGAAGGGAGACAAGAGAGTTGCCGTCACCGGAGAAGCCGTCCTGGATTGCTTGAGCCTCTACTTCTACGCTTGGGTAGAGCCGAAGAAAGCGGACGTGACTGAGCGGGAAATGTTGGCCTTCCTCAAGAACCTGCGTCTGGCCCCCGTCGCGGAAACAGGCAAACGACGCGATTGGGCCTGCCAACGCCGTAATTAGGCAGCTGCCCGCAACAAATAAGAAAGCAAAAAGAAAAGGGCGGCCTGAAAGCCGCCCTTCCCATTTCAATGATCAAAAAGAGTTTTACTCGCCTGCGGCCTGCTTCTGCTGGTCGCGCTGGTTCCGCTCGGCGTCGCGTTCGGCCTTGAGCTTCTCGGTGATGTCCTCGCCGGTCTCCTGGTCGACGACCTTCATGGAGAGGCGGACCTTGCCGCGCTCGTCCATCCCTAAGAACTTCACCTTCACCTTGTCGCCCTCCTTCACCACGTCGGTGACCTTGGCGACGCGGTTCTTGGCGAGCTCGGAGATGTGGACGAGGCCGTCGCGGGAACCGAAGAAGTTCACGAAGGCGCCGAATTCCATCACCTTCACCACCGTGCCGTCGTAGATCACGTTCACCTCGGGCTCGGCCACGATGGAGCGGATCCAGTTATAGGCCGCCTTGATGGACTTGCCGTCGGCGGACGCGATCTTGATCAGGCCGTCGTCGTTGATGTCGATCTTGGCGCCGGTTTTCTCCACGATCTCGCGGATGACCTTGCCGCCCGAACCGATGACCTCGCGGATCTTGTCGACCGGGATCTGCATGGTCTCGATGCGCGGGGCGTGCTCGCCGAGCTCAGCGCGGGGCGCGGTCAGCGCCTTGTTCATCTCGGCCAGGATATGCGTGCGGCCGGCCTGAGCCTGGTCGAGGGCGACGCGCATGATCTCCTCGGTGATGCCGGCGATCTTGATGTCCATCTGGAGCGAGGTGATGCCCTGCTCCGTTCCGGCCACCTTGAAGTCCATGTCGCCCAGGTGGTCCTCGTCGCCGAGGATGTCGGACAGGACCGCGAAGCGCTCACCTTCGAGGATGAGGCCCATGGCGATGCCCGCCACCGGACGGCGGAGCGGCACGCCCGCATCCATCAGCGCCAGCGACGCGCCGCAGACGGAGGCCATGGAGGAGGAGCCGTTGGACTCGGTGATCTCGCTGACCACGCGGATCGTGTAGGGGAAGTCGTGAGCCGCCGGCAGCATCGGGTGGATGGCGCGCCAGGCGAGCTTGCCGTGGCCGATCTCGCGGCGGCCCGGCGAGCCCATGCGGCCCGTCTCGCCCACGGAATAGGGCGGGAAGTTGTAGTGCAGCAGGAAGGTCTCCTTGCGGGTGCCCTCCAGCTCGTCGATGAACTGCTCGTCCTCGCCGGTGCCCAGCGTGGTCACCACCAGGGCCTGGGTCTCGCCGCGGGTGAACACGGCCGAACCGTGGGTGCGGGGCAGGATGCCCACTTCCGACTGGATCGGGCGGACGGTCTTCAGGTCGCGGCCGTCGATGCGCTTGCCCTCGTCGAGGATGTTCCAGCGCACCACCTTGGCCTGGACTTCCTTGAAGGCGGCCTTGACCTTCTCCGCATCGAACCTGGCTTCGCCCTCGGCGGGAACGAGCTCGGCCATCACCTTCGCCTTCACGGCGTCGACGGCGCTGTAGCGGTCCTGCTTCCGGGTGATCTTGTAGGCCTCGCGCAGATCCCTCTCGGCGATGTCGAGCACCGCCTTCTCCACGTCGGCCGAATCCGCGGGCTGGTAGTCGCGGGGCTCCTTGGCGGCCTTCTCGGCCAGGCGGATGATGGCCTCGATCACCGGCTGGAAATGCTTGTGGCCGAACATCACGGCGCCGAGCATCACGTCCTCGGCCAGTTCCTTGGCCTCGGATTCCACCATGAGAACCGCGTCGGCGGTGCCGGCGACCACGAGGTCGAGGGAGGTCTGGTCCATCTCCTGCAGGGGCGGATTCAGCCGGTATTGGCCGCCGATATAGCCCACGCGGGCCGCGCCCACGGGACCCATGAAGGGAACGCCCGAGAGGGTGAGGGCCGCGGAGGCCGCCACCATGCCGACGATGTCGGGATCGTTCTCGAGATCGTGCGACAGCACGGTCACGACCACCTGGGTGTCGTTCTTGTACCCCTCGACGAAGAGGGGGCGGATCGGACGGTCGATGAGGCGGGAGACCAGGGTCTCCTTCTCGCTCGGACGCCCTTCGCGCTTGAAGTAGCCGCCCGGAATGCGGCCGGCGGCGTAGGCGCGCTCCTGGTAGTTCACGGTGAGCGGGAAGAAGTCGAAGCCGGGCTTCGGCTCCTTGGCCGAAACGACGGTAGCCAGAACGGTGGTCTCGCCGTAGGTGGCGACGACGGCGCCATCGGCCTGGCGGGCCATGCGGCCCGTTTCGAGCACGAGCTTGCGCCCGGCCCAGATCAGTTCTTCGCGTTGGGTATCGAACATGAGTTTTCGTCTTTCATGACAGCAGGAGCGAGGCTCGATGCCATGAGCAAGACGGCAAGGGGCTCGCGCCGGCGGGCAAGCCCGCCTCGTAAGCCCCTTGCGATCCTGCCATGGTCATCGCGTCCGCCTCCTATAGGATCGCCGGGACCCTTGTCCGCGGCGTCGAGGGGCCGTCCGGAGCCGGGCTCCGGACGGAATGTTCAAAAAAGCTTAGCGGCGGATGCCGAGCTTCTCGATCACGGTCCTGTAGCGGCTCTCGTCCTTCTTCTTGAGGTAGTCGAGAAGGGAGCGGCGCGAGGACACGAGCTTCAGGAGGCCACGACGGGAGTGGTTGTCCTTGGTGTGGGTCTTGAAGTGACCGGTCAGGTTGTTGATCCGCTCGGTGAGAATGGCGACCTGCACCTCGGGGGAGCCGGTGTCGCCAGCCTTCTGGGCGAATTCCTTCACGAGCGCGTTCTTGCGCTCAGCCGTAATCGACATCGCATATCCTTTCGGTTGGGCTTGTTGAAAAGACCCGGCTCCCGAGGGGCCTGAGGTCCGGTTCGTCCGGGATGGCCGGGCCGGGATGTCGTCCAGCGCGGTCTGATCTCAAGACGGTCCTCCATGGCATGAGCCTATGGGAGGACGGCGCACCATACACGAAAAGCACGGGAACGCCAGTGGTATATCTCCTGCCCAGCTCCGATCCGGTCCCCTATTCGATGCCCCCGCCGCCTGCGGGCCGGAACAGTTCGGGAAAGCTCTCCGTTGTCGAGGCAGTCCCACACCATCCGGAGCTCGAACATGGCCACTTCCGCAAGCACGACCTTTTCGTCCGATGCCGCCCTCAACAACTACATCACCGGCCTACAGAACGCTCACGCTCTCGAGAAGCAAGCGTTGCAGCTGATGGAGCGGCAGGTCGAGCGCATCGAGAACTACCCCGAGGTGGAGAAGCTTCTGCGCACGCACATCCGCGAAACCGAGCAGCAGGTTCAGCGCATCGATGAAATCCTTCACTCCTTCGGGGAGGACCGGTCCCTGATCAAGGACATGGCCACGTCGATCTCGGGCAATCTCGCGGCCATCGCCCACTCGGTCATGCCCGACGAGATCCTGAAGAACCACTTCGCCAATCACGCCTTCGAGAATTTCGAGATCGCCTCTTACGAGTCGCTCATCACCATGGCCGAAGCGACAGGCCACGGGCAGCACGTCACCGCCCTGCGCACGTCCCTCGGGGAAGAGGAGAAGACGGCTCGCACCCTGCGGGAGATGACCTCCGCCCTGACCCTCAAGTACATGCGCCTCTACGAGGACCAGAGCTCCAAGGCCAAGGTCTAAATCCCGCGCCTCTTCCCTTAGGGATGGCGCGCCGAAAAGCACGGGGGCGGGGTCGGGGACCCCGCCTTTTTCATGGGAGGGCCGGCTCTTCTGCCGAGGGTTTTTCAGGCTCCCAGGTTGAACACCCGGTGCGGCACGAGCTCGCCGCGCTCCACGTCGCCCACCGCCACCAGGACGCCGCCGCAGGTCACATAGACCTTTCCCGAAACCGGAGCCTCGCGGCCGCGCAGGATGATGGACTGGCCGCGCATGAGCCGGCCCGCCATGTCGCGGCTCACCGCAATGGACGGGAGGTCGCTCAAGGCCGTCTCCACCGGGCGAAGCGCCGCCGGATCGGTGGCCACGTGATCCACGGTCACAGCGTCGGCATCCGAGAAGGGCCCGACCCGCGTGCGCCGGAGCGCCGCGATATGGCCGAGGCAGCCCAAGGCGCGGCCAAGGTCGCGGGCGATGGCCCGCACATAGGTGCCCTTACCGCAATCGGCCTCGATCACCGAGCGGTTGCCCTCATGGTGCACGAGGGCGAGCCGGTCGATCTCCACGACGCGGGGCTGCAGCTCCACCACCTCGCCGTCGCGGGCGAGATCATAGGCGCGCTCGCCCTGGATCTTGATGGCAGAAAAGCGCGGCGGCACCTGCTGGATGGAGCCGGTGAAGCGCGGCAGCAGGGCTTCGATCTCGGCCGGAGACGGAAGCCCCTCGGTGCGCGCCACCACCTCGCCCTCGGCGTCGTCCGTGTTGGTCTCCGCGCCCCAGGCCACGGTGAACACATAGGATTTGCGCCCGTCCATGATGAAGGGCACGGTCTTGGTCGCCTCGCCCAGGGCGATGGGCAGGATGCCGGAGGCGAGCGGATCGAGGGTGCCCGCGTGCCCGGCCTTCCTGGCGGAGAGTCCGCGCTTCACCACCGCCACCGCATGGGTCGAGGTCATGCCGACGCCCTTGTCGAGAACGATCCACCCGTTCACGTCACGCTTCTTCGGTCGGTCGCCCTGCGGCTTCCGCTGCGGTCGTTCTTCGCTCATGGGCCTTACTCGTCGTTGTCGTCGGACGCGTCGGTGCGAGGCCTGGCCGTATCGCGGGCCACGCGCTCGGAGCGCAGCAGCGCGTCGATGCGCGCAGCCTCGTCGAAGCTCTCGTCGCGGAGGAAGCGCAGGTCGGGGGCGAATTTCAGGTTCACCCGGCGGGCGACCTCCTGGCGCAGAACCTTCTTGTTCTTGTCCAGGGCCTTGAGCACCGCGTCCTCGTCGCGGCCCCCGAGGGGCATCACATAGGCGGTGGCAAGCTTCAGGTCCGGCGACATGCGCACCTCGGGAATCGTGATCACGTGCCTGGTCAGCACGTCGTCCTGGATGTCGCCGCGGGAGAGCACTTCGGCGAGCGCATGACGCACGAGCTCGGCCACGCGCTGCTGGCGCTGCGAGGGGCCGGCGGTTTGTTCGAATCGTTTGGCCATTGTCATCTCTCCGGGGTTGGACCGGATCGTTCAAAAGGGGTCATGGCCGGGAGCGACCCGGCCATGACGGTTGATGTGGGATGTGGGACGAGGGCGGAGGCCTATTACAGCGACCGCTTCACCTCTTCCACGCGGTAGCACTCGATGAGGTCGCCGGCGCGCATGTCCTGGTAGTTCTCGAAGGACATGCCGCATTCCTGGCCCGACGTGACCTCGCGGGCGTCGTCCTTGAAGCGCTTGAGCTGCGAGAGCCTGCCCTCGTGGATCACCACGTTGTCGCGGATCAGGCGCACATGGGCGCCGCGCTGGACCACCCCGTCGAGGACGCGGCAGCCGGCGATCTTGCCCACCTTCGACACGTTGAACACCTCGAGGATCTGCGCCTCGCCGAGCCGCTCCTCGCGGAGCGTCGGGGCGAGCAGGCCCGACATGGCCGCCTTCACGTCATCCACGAGGTCGTAGATGATGTTGTAGTAGCGGATCTCGATGCCCACGCGCTCGGCCGCCTCGCGGGCTTCCTTGTGGGCGCGCACGTTGAAGGCCAGGATGATGGCGCCGGAGGCCTCCGCCAGGGTGACGTCGGATTCCGAGATGCCGCCGACGCCCGTCTGGACGATGCGCGCCGCGACCTCCTCGTTGCCCACCTTCTCGAGGGCGCCGGCGATGGCTTCCGCCGAGCCCTGCACGTCGGCCCGGACCACGAGCGGGAATTCCTTGCGGCCCGCTCCGGCCTTGAGGTCGCGCATCATGTCGGCCAGCGTCCGCCCGGCCGAGCCCATGCGGGCCGCCTGACGCTCGCGCTTCTGGCGGGTGCGGTACTCGGTGACCTCGCGGGCGCGGGCCTCGGAGTCGACCACCGCCACGCGGTCGCCGGCCTCAGGGGTGCCGTTGAAACCCAGAACCTCCACCGGAACCGAGGGGCCGGCTTCCTTGGTGGCGGCGCCGAGATCGTTGATGAGGGCGCGCACGCGGCCCCATTCCGCGCCGGCCACCACGATGTCGCCGGTATGCAGCGTCCCGCGCTGGACGAGAACGGTGGCCACCGGGCCGCGGCCGCGATCGAGCTTGGCCTCGATCACGGTGCCTTCCGCCGAGCGCTCCTCGTTGGACCGGAGATCGAGGATCTCGGCCTGGAGCTGGAGGCCTTCCAGCAGGGAATCGAGCCCCTGCCCGGTCTTGGCGGACACCTCGAATTCAAGGGTTTCGCCGCCCATGGATTCCACCACGATCGAGTGCTGGAGCAGCTCGGTGCGGACCCGCTGCGGATTGGCGTCGGGCTTGTCCACCTTGTTGATCGCCACGATCAGCGGCACGCCGGCCGCCTGCGCGTGGTTGATCGCCTCGACGGTCTGGGGCATGACGCCGTCATCGGCCGCCACCACCAGCACGACGATGTCCGTCACCTTGGCGCCGCGGGCGCGCATGGCCGTGAAGGCCGCGTGGCCCGGCGTGTCGATGAAGGTGATCTTGCCGCCGAGCGGCGAGGTCACCTGATAGGCGCCGATATGCTGGGTGATGCCGCCGGCCTCGCCGGAGACCACGTTGGTCTTGCGGATCGCGTCGAGGAGCGAGGTCTTGCCGTGGTCCACGTGGCCCATGATGGTCACCACCGGCGGACGGGAGGTCTGGTCCTCGCCCGCATCCGAGGCGTCGAACAGGCCTTCCTCCACGTCGGATTCGGCGACGCGCTTCACCGTATGGCCGAGCTCTTCCGCAACGATCTGCGCGGTATCGGCGTCGATCACGTCGGTGATCTTGTGCATCTGTCCCTGTTTCATCAGGAACTTGATCACGTCCACGGCGCGCTCCGACATGCGGTTGGCGAGCTCCTGGATCGTGATGGTCTCGGGGATCGTGACCTCGCGGGCGATCTTTTCCTTCTGCTCCACCTGGCGGTGGCCCATGAGACGCTGGTTGCGGCGACGGAAGGCGGCGAGGGAGCGGGTGCGCTCCTCCTCGCCCGAGGTCGCAGTGGCCAGGGTCAGGCGGCCGCGGCGCTTCTCCTCGCCGGGGGCAGCCTTGGGCACCTTCGGGGCCGGCACGGGCTTGGCCGCGGCGCCGGGACGGCGGATTGTCCGCGGCGCGTCATCGTCATCCATGTCCACGGGGGCGCGGGCGACGACGGGCGGGGCCGACCGGGTGTTCGGCTTTGCGGTCGACGGGTCGGGGATCGGCGGGGCAGCCGGGCGGGCCATGTGGTTGAGGCTCGGCGGACGGCCGCCCGCGGTGCCGCCCCCGCTGCGGGGGCCGCTGAAGCCCCCGGGACGGGCGCCATCCGGGCGCGGCCCGTCGGAACGGAAGCCGCCCGGGCGCGGACCGTCGGCGCGAGGGCCGTCGGAGCGGAAGCCGCCGGTGCGGGGACCGTCGGCGCGGGGACCATCCGAGCGGAAACCGCCGGAACGCGGGGCGTCCGAGCGAGGGCCGTCGGAACAGAAGCCGCCGGAGCGGGGACCGTCGGCGCGAGGGCCATCGGAACGCGGACCGGGCCGGTCGCGGCCAGCGGGAGCCTGGGCCGGAGGGGAAGCCTGGCGGGGCGCGGCCTCTTCGCCGAGGCGGCGGCGGGCCTCGTCCTCGGCGCGGCGCTTGCGCTCCTCGTCCTGACGGCGGCGCTCGTCCTCCTCGCGCTTGCGGGCCTCCGCCGCCTCGCGCTCCTGCGCTTCGGCGGCGTCGCGCTCGGCGCGACGGGCGGCCTCTTCGGCCTGGCGCTTGCGGTCTTCCTCGTCGCGGCGGCGGGCGTCCACAAGGGCATTCATGCGGGCGTCGCGCTCCTGGTCGGAGAGCGTCTGCAGCACGACGCCGGACCGGGGCGCGTTCGAGGCGGACCCGCCCGAGCGTTGCGGGCGGCCCTGTTGCGCCGGGGCGGCCGGCCGCGGGGCAGGGGCCGCCGGCTTGGGCGCGGCAGCGGGCGCCGCCGCCTGTTGGGGCGCGGGCCTGTCTTCCTTGCCTCCGCCGGTGCTGACGGGGGGGCGACGCTTCACGGTCTCGACCACCACCGCCTTGGAGCGGCCATGGGAGAAGCTTTGGCGCACCACGCCTTGTTCGACGGGCCGCTTCAGAGAAAGCGTCTTGGGCGACACATGGAGAGTCTTGTCGCCCGGGTTTTTCGTATCGCTCATTCCGCTCAAGTTCCTGCGGGTTTCAAAATCGTGGGTTCGCCGGCCTCGACATCGAGCCCAGCCTGATCGGCATCGAGGCCGCTATAGGAGCGGTAACGGTGCCAGCGGTTCAGAAAGCCGTCGCTCCCAGCGCCCGCGACGAGGGCAGCATGTATCACATGTGACCGGCCTAATGCCAAATCCAATTCGTCGTTCGACAGATCTTGGATGACCGGAAAGCTTGATATTGCGTCGCCGAGGCGTTTTCGCAACTGGTTCGCGATTTTTCTCCGCCCATCTTCGGCCGCCTCTGCGGCATGAATAAGGGCAACGATGGGCTTATCCGTGATGGCCGCCTCCACTTTGTGGAATCCGGTGATCACCGAGCCCGCCTTGTTGGCAAGCGACAGGGCCTGGCGCAGGTCGTCCCGCAGCAGCCGCCCGATGTCCCCGGGCAGCGTTTCGGCGGCCCTGGCCTCGGTCTTGAAGGCGCGGGAGAAGAGACGGCGCCGGACCGCCTCCTCCACCTTGTCGGACCGGGCCGTGACCCAGACGCCGCGGCCCGGCAGCTTGTGCTTCAGGTCGGGATAGACCTGCTGGTCGGGCCCGAGGACGAAGCGGATCAGTCCCGCGGAGGCTTTCGCCTCGCGGGTGACGATGCAGGTGCGCTCCGGTTCATGCCGCGGCACGGGTGCTGACCTCGCCTGACCATCGGCGGTTTAAGACGGCTGAGCCTCGGTCTCGGCTTCTTCCGCCGAGCCCTCGGTTTCCACCGTCTCTTCCGGCTCTTCGATCCAGCCGGCCTTCACGCGGGCGTCCATGATCATGGATTCCGCCTCCGCGCGGGACAGGTCGAAGCCGTCGAGGGCGCCCTTGTAGCGGGTCGCCTCGGCGCCGCGGCCTTCCGTCCAGCCGATGAGATCGTCGGTGGCGCAGCCGGCCAGGTCCTCGACCGTCTTGATGTCGTTCTCGCCGAAGGCCACCAGCATGGCCGCGGTGACGCCGTTGATCTCCTTCAGCTCGTCGGCAACGCCCAGCTCCTTGCGCTGGGCCTCGTTCTCGGCCTCGATCCGGGCCAGGTACTCCCGGGCGCGGGCCTGGATCTCGGCCGCCGTATCCTCGTCGAAGCCCTCGATGGAGGACACCTCGGCCGAGTCCACATAGGCGATCTCGTCCACCGAGCGGAACCCTTCCGAGGCGAGGAGCTGACCCACCACCTCGTCCACGTCCAGGGCGTTCATGAACAGGTCGGTGCGCTCGGCGAATTCCTTCTGGCGGCGCTCCGATTCCTCGGCCTCGGTGAGGATGTCGATGTCCCAGCCGGTGAGCTGCGAGGCAAGCCGCACGTTCTGGCCGCGGCGGCCGATGGCCAGCGAGAGCTGGTCGTCGGGCACCACCACCTCGATGCGGTCGGCCTCCTCGTCGAGCACCACCTTGACCACCTCGGCGGGCTGGAGCGCGTTGACGATGAAGGTCGCCTGATCCGGGGACCAGGGGATGATGTCGATCTTCTCGCCCTGGAGCTCGCCGACCACCGCCTGGACGCGGGAGCCGCGCATGCCCACGCAGGCGCCCACCGGGTCGATGGAGGAATCCCGCGAGATCACGGCGATCTTGGCGCGGGAGCCCGGATCGCGGGCCACCGCCTGCACCGTGACGATGCCGTCGTAGATCTCCGGCACCTCCTGGGCGAAGAGCTTGGCCATGAACTGCGGATGGGTGCGGGACAGGAAGATCTGCGGCCCTCTCGCCTCCCGGCGCACGTCGAACAGATAGGCGCGGATGCGGTCGCCCGGGCGGAAGGTCTCCCGGGGGATCAGCTCGTCCCGGCGGATGATCGCCTCGCCGCGGCCGAGATCGGCGATGACGTTGCCGTATTCCACCCGCTTCACGACCCCGTTCACCACCTCGCCGATACGGTCCTTGTACTCCTGGTACTGGCGGTCGCGCTCGGCGTCGCGCACCTTCTGCACGATCACCTGCTTGGCCGACTGGGCCGCGATGCGGCCGAAATCGAAGGGCGGCAGGGTCTCGGCGATGGAATCCCCCACCTGGGCGGCCGGGTTGTGCCGGCTGCGGGCCTCCCGGAGGGTGATCTCGCGGGAGTCGTTCTCCAGCGCCCCGTCGTCCACCACCAGGAGATGCCGGGACAGGCGCAGCTCGCCGGTCTTGGGGTCGATGGTCGCATGAATGTCGGTCTCGGCGCCGTAGCGGGACCGGGCGGCCTTGGCGATGGCGTCGGCCATGGCGTCCAGCACGATCTGCTTGTCGATCACCTTCTCACGCGCGACCGCATCGGCGATCTGCAAGAGTTCAAGCCTGTTGGCGCTGACTGCCATCGAGGTCGCTCCTTAGTTCGGTTTCGTCTTGGACGGGCCGCGCGGTTCGGGCGCTTCGACCACATCCGTGTCTTCATCGAGGTCGTCCCTGGTCGGCGCGGTTCCCCGGCGCAGCGATTCACGGATCAGTTCGTCGGTCAGGACGAGGTGGGCCTCGCCCAGATCCGTCAAGGGCAGACGCGCGATAGGGTCGAGGCCCTCCTTCACGTCCGGCAACTCGACCACGAGCATCCCGTTCTCCACGCCCCGGAGGAAGCCCCGGAAGCGCTTGCGGCCCGCCAGAGGCACGGCCATCTCGATCTTCGCGTCGTAGCCGGTCCAGCGCTCGAAATCGCTGGCGCGCACGAGGGGCCGGTCGATCCCCGGCGAGGAGACCTCGAGATAATAGGCCTGAGGGATCGGATCCTCCAGGTCGAGAACCGGCGAAATCGCCCGGCTCACGGTCTCGCAATCGGCCACCGACATGGTGCCGTCCGGCCGCTCCGCCATGATCTGCACGGTGCAGCCATTGGTGCCGGTCACCTTCACGCGCACCAGATTGAAGCCCAGATCCTCGATCACCGGCTCGATGATGGCCGCCACCCGGGCGGCCACGCCGCTTTCCGTCATCAGCCGCTTGTCGCGTTCGTTCGTCATGGCTCTCCGCAAGCTCCGGCCTTCAAGCAATAAAAAAGAGCGGACCCGGCGGGGCCCACTCTCGACCAGCAGCTTGACGCTGCAACCAGAGCTGACGGGGCGTATTTACCAACTGAAGGTCAAAAACGCAAGGGTCGCAGGCGCCCCTTCGGTACAGGTAGCCGCAATCGCCTCCGGAAAGCTCCGCAATCGCGGCATCGCCCAAGCTGTGCTAGGCAAGTCCATCCTTGGGGAGCCTATCCTTGGGGAGCCTGTCCCTGGAGAGCCGTGCCTTGACCCTATCCCGCATTCTCCTCCTGGCGGCTGCGCTGCTCGCCGCAGGAGCGGCCTATTGGCGCTACAGCCGGCCGCAGGAGGTGGCCGTCATGTCGCCCCGGCGCGGCGACGCCGCCGAGATCGTCTACGCCACCGGCGTGGTGGAGCCGCGAACCTGGGCCAAGGTGGCGCCCCTCCTGCGGGAGCGGATCGTCGACCTATGCAACTGCGAGGGCGAGGCGGTGGAGCGCGGCGCGGTGCTGGCCCGCCTCGACAGCCGCCAGCCCGAGGCCAGCCTGGCCGAACTGCGTGCGCGGCAAAAATTCGCCGCCGCGGATTACGAGCGGGTCACCGCCCTCGTGGAGCGCCGGGTCGCGAGCGATCAGGCCCTCGACCGCTCCCGCAGCGAACTCGGCCAGATCGAAGCCCTCATCGCCGGCCAGCAGACGCGCCTCGAATCCTACGTGCTGCGGGCCCCTCTGAGCGGGGTCGTCCTGCGCCAGGACGGGGAGGTCGGCGAGGTCGCCGAGCCGGGAACGGTGCTGTTCTGGGTGGGCGAGCCCAAGCCCCTGCTGGTGGAGGCGGACGTGAACGAGGAGGACATCCCGCGGGTGGCGAGCGGCCAACGCGCCGTGCTCAAGGCCGATGCGTTTTCGGACCAGGTCCTGGAGGCCAGCGTGGATTCGATCACCCCGAAGGGTGATCCCGTGGCCAAGACCTACCGGGTTCGCCTCGCCCTGCCCGACGCGACGCCCCTGCGGATCGGCATGACCGTGGAGGTGAACGTGATCGCCCGGGTCTCGCAAGGGGCTCTCCTGGTGCCGACGAACGCCCTGCGCAGCGGCGGCCTCTTCGTCCTGGAGGGCGGCGTCGCCCGCCGCCGGGACGTGAAGATCGGAATCCGCGGAGCCAGCAACACGCAGATCCTCTCCGGCTTGAGCGAGGCGGACAGGGTGATCGTCCCCTTCCCGGAAGACCTGGCGGACGGGACGAAGGTCACTGAAAAGAGGGGATAGCATGCGCCTCATCCTCGAGCTTGCCGTCACGCACATCGCCGGACGCGGCCGGCAGACCGTGGTGGCGGTTCTGGGCGTCGCCCTTGGGGTCGGGTTTTCCGTCGCCATGGCGGCGCTCATGCAGGGCACCGAGAAGGATTTCATCGCCCAGCTCGTCGACACCATGCCCCATGTGCAGATCACCGACGAGCGCCGGGCCGCGCGCCGGCAGCCGGCGGAGGATCTCTTTCCCGCCGCCAGCTTCGAGGGTCTGAGGCCGAAGGAGGACCGCCGCGGCATCCTCAACCCCGCCGCCGCCGCGGCCTCCCTGCGCGCCTGGGTGCCGGGACGGATGGCGCAGAGCCTGCGCACGCAAGGGGTCGTGCGCTATGCCGGGCGGGACGTGGGCGTTTCCATCGTGGGCATCGACCCGGAGATCGAGGCGGCGGTGTCGTCGGTGGCAGGCGATTTCGTGGAGGGCGGTTTCGAGGCGCTCCGGTCCGGCGGGAACAACATCGTGGTGGGCGACCGCCTCGCCCAGAGGCTCGGCGCATCCACGGGCACCACCATCCAGCTCGTGGCCCCCAGCGGGCAATCCCGCGGCTTCAGGATCGTCGGGCAGTTCCATACGGGCAACAATGCCCGCGACGAGGGCGAGACCTACGTGCTGCTCAAGAGCGCCCAGATCCTCAGCGAGCGCCCCAACGCCATCAACGACATCCGCCTGCGCCTGAACGATCCCGAGGCGGCCCCGCGGGTCGCCCGCCAGGTGGAAGCGGAGCTCGGCTACAAGGCCGTGCCCTGGCAGGAGGCCAACGAATCGCTTCTCGAAGCCTTGGTGGTGCGCAACGTGGTCATGTACACGGTGGTGGGCGCGATCCTGCTCGTGGCGGGCTTCGGCATCTTCAACATCATCTCCACCATCACCCACGAGAAGGCCCGCGACATCGCGATCCTGAAATCCCTCGGCTTCACGCAAGGCGACATGCGCCGGCTGTTCCTGGTGGAGGGGCTGGCCCTGGGTCTTGCCGGCTCCCTGGCGGGCTGGCTGATCGGCTTTCTGCTGTGCTTCGCCTTGTCGCAGGTGGAGTTCAAGCTCTCGGGCGCGGGCGTCGGCCGCGAAATGACCCGCTTGCCCCTGTTCTGGAGCGCCTGGCACTACCTGATCGCGGCAGGCTTCGCCCTTGTGTCGGCAGGGGTCGCCGGCTACCTCCCGGCCCGGCAGGCGGCGCGGCTCAACCCGGTCGACATCATCCGGGGCGCCACATGAGCGCGCTGATCGAGGCCGGGAGCCTGACCCGCATCCTCCCCGCCGTCGTGCCGGTGACCCTGGTGCGCGACGTGTCGCTCACCGTCGGGGAGCAGGAATTCATCGCCATCACCGGCCCGTCCGGCTCCGGCAAGTCGTCGCTTCTCTACCTGCTCGGCCTCCTCGACCGCCCCACCAGCGGCGCCTTGCGGATCGCAGGCCAGGACACGTCCCGGATGGACGACGGAGCCTTGGCCGGCCTGCGGCTCGACCTGCTCGGCTTCGTGTTCCAGTTCCACTTCCTCCTGCCGGAATTCACCGTTTTGCGGAACGTGGAGCTGCCCATGCGCAAGGCGGGCCGGCTCTCCGCCGCGGGGATGCGCGACCGCGCGGCCGGCCTGCTGGAGGAACTCGGACTCGCCGGTCACCTCGACAAGCGGCCCGACCAGCTCTCCGGCGGCCAGCGCCAGCGGGTCGCCGTGGCCCGGGCGCTGGCCAACGAGCCCCGGGTGGTGCTTGCCGACGAGCCGACCGGCAGCCTCGACAGCAAGAGCTCCGAGCAGGTCTTCGCCATCCTGCGGGATCTCGTGCGCCAGCGCGGCAAGACGGTGATCGCCGTCACCCACGACATGGATATCGCCGCCCGGGCGGACAGGCGCATTCATCTCGTGGACGGCCGGGTTGTGAGCGACGAGCGCCTGACGCAGGCGGCCGTCTGAAGAAATTCGATCAGACCCGCACGAAGGTCAGGTAGCTCGGCACGCGCCCCTCGCGGATGGCCTTGGCCTCGTAGCGGGTGCCGGGCCAGCCCTCATAGGGTCTGCGCCAGTCCTCGGCGCGGGCCGCGGTCCAGCGGAAACGGGGCGAGCGCAGGATGCGGGCAAGCACCCAGCCGACATAGTCGTCGATGTCGCTGGCAAAGCGCAGCTCCGCGCCGGGCTTCATGATGCGGGCCAGCATGGCGAGCATATGGTCGGAGACGAGGCGGCGCTTGCGCTGGCGGCGCTTGGGCCACGGATCGGGATAGAGGATGGAGACCCGGTCGAAACAGGCGTCGGGCAGGCCCGGCAGGAGCCTGGTGACGTCGTCGTCCCAGACCCGGATGTTGTCGAGCCCTTCCTGGTCGATGGCCGCGAGAAGCTTGGCCATGCCGTTCACGAAGGGCTCGCAGCCGACGAAGTTCACGTCCCGGCGGGCCCGGGCCTGGGCGGCGAGGTGCTCGCCGCCGCCGAAGCCGATCTCGAGCCAGGTTTCCGGGGCATCGGGATGGGGAAACAGGGAGGAGGGCGCCACGCCCGGCGTCACGCGGATCGCCGGCAGGAGCGTCTGGACGAGCTCATCCTGTCCGGCGCGAAGCTTCTTGCCCTTCCGGCGCCCGAAGAAGGCGCCGGCCCGCTCAGGGGCTTCGCTCATCCCGGGTCAGAAGGCGGACTTCAGGGAGGCGGCAAGGTCCGTGCGCTCCCAGGAGAAGCCGCCATCCGCATCCGGCGTGCGGCCGAAATGGCCGTAGGCCGAGGTGCGGGCATAGATCGGCCGGTTGAGGCCCAGATGGGTGCGGATGCCCCGCGGGGAGAGATCCATGGCGTCCATGAGCACGGCCTCGAGCTGGCCTTCGTCCACCCGACCGGTGCCGTGCAGGTCCACATAGATCGACAGGGGCTTGGCCACGCCGATGGCGTAGGAGAGCTGCAGGGTGCAGTTGTCGGCGAGGCCCGCCGCCACCACGTTCTTGGCCAGATAGCGGGCCGCATAGGCGGCCGAGCGGTCCACCTTGGTGGGGTCCTTCCCGGAGAAGGCGCCGCCGCCGTGGGGGGCTGCGCCGCCATAGGTGTCCACGATGATCTTGCGGCCGGTGAGCCCGCAATCCCCGTCCGGTCCGCCGATCACGAACTTGCCGGTGGGGTTCACGTGCCAGACGGTCTGGGCCGAGACCCAGCCCTCGGGGAGGGTCTGGCGGATATAGGGCTCGACGATGGCGCGCACGTCCTCGGAGGTGAGGTTCTCGTCCAGGTGCTGGGTGGACAGGACGATCTGCGTCGCCGCGACGGGCTTGCCGTTCTCGTAGCGCACCGTGACCTGGCTCTTGGCGTCGGGCCCGAGAACGGCGGCGCCGTTCGCCTTGGCCTTGCGGGCATGGGTCAGGTTCTCGAGGATCTTGTGGGCGTAGTAGATGGGCGCCGGCATCAGCTCCGGCGTCTCGTTGCAGGCGTAGCCGAACATGATGCCCTGGTCGCCCGCGCCCTCGTCCTTGTTGCCGGAGGCATCGACGCCCTGGGCAATATGGGCGGATTGGGCGTGGAGATAGACGTCGACCTCGGCGTTCTTCCAGTGGAAGCCGTCCTGCTCGTAGCCGATGTCCTTGATGGCGTCGCGGGCGAGCTGGATCACCTTGTCGGTGGTGATGGACTCGGGGCCGCGCACCTCGCCGGCGATCACGACCCGGTTGGTGGTGGCGAGCGTCTCACAGGCGACCCGCGCCTCCGGCTCGGCGGCGAGGTAGGCGTCGACCACGGAGTCCGATATCCGGTCGCAGACCTTGTCCGGATGACCCTCGGAAACCGACTCACTGGTGAAAAAATAGCTCGAACGCCGCACGGTTGAATTCCTTCAAAGCACAGGGAAGCGCCTGCAAAACGGGGCTGATGCGCCATGCTCATGCCGCAGGCGACCGCAAAGGTCAAGCGAACTCGTTCTTTATGACGAACGTTGTTCGCCGTCCTGAGAGGCCAGGGCCATGACGAGCTGCAGGATGCTCTTGCGCACCTTGGGGTTCTTGATGCTGGTGAAGGTCCGGATGAGCTGAAGCCCCTCGGGCGTCGACATGACCTCCGAGATGTAGGGGGGCGCTTCCTCCTCGGCGAAGCCGGGATCGTTCTTGATGCTCTTGATGCCGTTGAAGAAGAAGTGGATGTTGACGTCCAGGATCTTGGCGATGTCCACAAGGCGCGCCACGCTGATCCGGTTGGTGCCTTTCTCGTATTTCTGCACCTGCTGGAACGTGAGGCCGAGCATGTCGCCAAGCTTCTCCTGGCTCATGCCAATGGAAATGCGGCGCATGCGCACCCGGCTTCCCACTTCCTTGTCGATCGAGCCAGTCGATTTCTTCATCCACGCATGCTTTCTTGCCAAAGCGGACGCAACGTCGATCTCGATCGTCCTACAGGTGAGAGGATCGGCGTCTTCGGCGTATCATCAGGGCCATTAAGCAGATCGCAAGCGTGGCCGTCAAAGGAAAGATACCTGTTTGACTGTAAACAGTTCGGGAGGCTGCAACCGGTAAATTCGCGTCGAGAACCCCTTCAACCGACAGTGGAAGACTCGCCACGAGACGGCCATAGGGGTCGACCACGGCGGAGATTCCCGTATTAGCCGCCCGCACCAGCGGCAATCCTTCCTCCACGGCGCGCAGGCGGGCCTGGGCGAAATGCTGATAGGGGCCGGGGGTCCGGCCGAACCAGGCGTCGTTGGTCACGTTGAGGATCAGGTTCGGGCGGGGACCCTCCGGCAAGGCCTCGCCGGGAAAGATCGCCTCGTAGCAGATGGACGCGGCCACCGGGGGCAGCCCCGGCACGGACAGGATCGCCCGGGTGGCGCTCGGCTCGAACCCGCCCGGGATATGGACGAACTGGCGCAGCCCCACGGCCCTGATCAGGGCATCGAGAAATTTCGGCACATATTCCCCGAAGGGGACCAGGTGAACCTTGTCATAGGAGCCGAGGATCGTGCCCCTGTCGTCGATCACCTGGATCGCATTGTAGAACTTGCCCACGGCCTCGCCCGGCAGCGGCTCGTCCATGCGCGCAGCCCCGGTGACCAGCACCGATCCCGGGCCGAGAAGGGCGGCGATCTGGTTCAGCGAGCCCGGATCGCGATGGAGCAGGAAGGGAAAGGCCGATTCGGGCCAGACGAGATGGGTCGCCTGCCCGTTGCCCTGGCCGGGACTGGCGCTGAGGCCAAGATACCGCCGCATGATGGCGTCGCGGTTCCTCGGGTTGAACTTGGCGTCCTGGGGCAGGTTCGGCTGCATGATGCGAAGCCGCACGTTCTCGACGCTCGCCAGGGGCGCGGAGGGGATGCGCCAGGCCCCGAACGCCGCCATGGCGGCCAGAAGGGCAAGCGCCAGGCCTGGCGCCATCCAGCGCTCCTGCCGGGCGCCGCCGGTGAACAGGAGGGCAGGGGCCGCGCCCATGATCGCGGCGAGAAACGTCAGGCCGTAGAGGCCGACCAGGGAGGCGCTCTGCATCAGCCAGAGGTTCTGGCCGAGCGCCATGCCGGGATTGTTCCAGGGAAAGCCCGTGAAGAGATGGCCGCGCAGCCATTCGCCGGCGGTCAGGCCAAGGGCGAAGGCGAGGATCCGCCAGGCGTCCCGGGTCCAGAGGAGGCGGGCGAGGGCAAAGCCGAAGGCCGGGAAAAAGGCGAGGAGCGCCGGCAGGCCCAGCACGCCCAAGGGAAGCGCCCAGGCGAACTGGTCCGCCTCCACCAGGAAGGCCGCGCCGAGCCACCAGAGCCCGGCCACGAAATAGCCGAAGCCCCAGAGCCAGCCCACGAGAGCGGCCGACCGGACGGGAGCCCAGCGCGACGGTCCGCTCTTGCCGGCCCCGTCCAGGAGCCAGACCGCGGGCGCGAGCGAAAGGGCGAGGGCCGACAGGAATCCGAAGGGCGGCATGGCGAGCGCCCCGACGGCTCCGGCCGCGAGCCCCATGAGCCAGCGGCGCCATCCCCGGGCGAGGATGACGCGATCCGCCAGGGGCATCATTCCGCCGCGGCGCTTTCAGGGCGCGGGACCGGCGCAGGGGCGTCCTCGCCCCTCGCATCCGCGGCCGGGGCCCGGCGGTGGATGCGTAGGCGCTTCACGCGCCGGGGATCCGCGTCCAGGACCTCGAATTCGAGGCCGCCGGGGCCGACGATCAATTCGCTCCGCGACGGCACGCGGCCTGCGAGCGTCACGATGAAGCCGCCGATGGTGTCGATGTCCTCCGCGCCCTCCTCCTCGGTCAGGTCGACGCCCAAGGTCTCCTTGACCTCGTCCAGGCTGGCGCGGGCGTCGGCCACGTAGGTGCCGTCGGCTCCCTGAACGATCATGAGGGCGGTGGCGTCGTCATGCTCGTCCTCGATGTCGCCCACCACCATCTCGACGAGATCCTCGATGGACACGAGGCCGTCCGTGCCGCCGTATTCGTCGATCACCAGGGCCATGTGGGTGCGGGTGGCCTGCATGCGCACCAGCAGGTCGATGGCCGGCATGGAGCGCGGCACGAACAGCACCGGGCGCAGGATGTTGGCGGAGGCGAGCGCCAGGGACAGGTCCACCTGCCCGAGGCTCGGCGGCGGCATCTCGTCGCCCGCCCCCGATTCCGAGGCGCCGCCGTCGGCCCGCATGGCGATGAAGTCCAGGAAGTCCCGGATGTGGACCATGCCCTTGGGATCGTCGAGGGTCTCGCCGTAGACGGGCAGGCGGGAATGGCCCGCCGTGCGGAACAGGTTGAGCAATTCGCCCAGATTGGTGTCGGCCGCCACGGCCACGATGTCGGCCCGGGGCACCATCACGTCGTCCACGCGGATGCGGTGGAAGCTGAGCACGTTCTTCAGCATCGCCCGTTCCTGGGGCGAGAAGTCCGTGTCCTCCACGGCCTCTTCGAGGGCGTCCTCGAGGTCGTGGCGGATGGAGTCTCGGGGTTTCAGGCCGAGGCGGATCAGGACCCGGTCGTACCAGTGGTCCCGTGTGCCGTCATCCTCCGGAAAAGGTCGGACGGGGCGGTCGTTGCGACTTCGATCTTCGTTCATTGCCGTTGAGTTTCAGCGCAAACGTCTGCCGTCACGCTGCCATATCGCGATAGGGATCGGTGATGCCGAGACGGGCCAGCGCCTTCACCTCGAGAGCTTCCATGATCTCCGCCTCCGCCTCGACCTCGTGGTCGTAGCCGAGGAGGTGCAGAACCCCATGGACGATCAAATGGGCAAAATGATGCGCGAGTTCCTTGGATTCCTCCTCGGATTCGCGCGCCAGGGTCTCGAAGGCTAAAGCAATATCGCCCAGATGGCGAGGCCCTGCGGCGCCCGGCTGCTCGGGAGCCGGGAACGAGAGCACGTTGGTCGGCTTGTCCTTGCCGCGCCAGGTGCGGTTCAGGTCCCGGAGCCGGGCGTCGTCGGCGAGCATCACGCCCGCCTCGAACGCCTCGTCCTCCTCGTCGGCAGCCGCGAGGGCCGCCTCCGCGGCCCTCTGGGCCAAGGCCTCGGCCCCTGGCAGGCGGGCCCAGTCCCCCGCCTCGGTCATGATGTCGAGCTCGATCACGCCCTGCGGTCCCGGTCCCTGTAGGAGTGCTCCTGCGGCGGGGGCGACTCGCGGAAGTCCCTGTCGTAGGCGGCGACGATGCGGCGCACCAGATCGTGGCGCACCACGTCGCCCTCCTTGAAGGTGACGCGGGCGACGCCCTCGACCCCGTTGAGGATGCGCACCGCCTCGATCAGCCCGGATTTCTGCCCCGGCGGCAGGTCGATCTGGGTCGGATCGCCGGTGATGATCATGCGCGAGCCCTCGCCGAGGCGGGTCAGGAACATCTTCATCTGCATGGTGGTGGTGTTCTGGGCCTCGTCGAGCAGGACCAGGGCGTTGGTGAGGGTGCGCCCGCGCATGAAGGCGAGCGGCGCGATCTCGATCATGCCGGTCTGGAGCCCCCGGTCCACGTGGCGCGCGTCCATGAAATCGTAGAGGGCGTCGTAGATCGGGCGCAGGTACGGGTCGACCTTCTCGCGCATGTCGCCGGGCAGGAAGCCGAGGCGCTCGCCCGCCTCCACGGCGGGGCGGGAGATGATCAGGCGGTCCACCTGCCCGGCCTCCAGGAGCGACACGGCGTAGCCCACCGCCAGCCAGGTCTTGCCGGTGCCGGCGGGGCCTTCGGCGAAGACCAGCTCGTTCTGCTTGAGCGCCTTGATGTAGGTGTTCTGGGCCGCGTTGCGGGCGCGCACCGCCCCGCGCTTGCGGGTGGCCACCTGGTCGAAGGCGGTCAGCCCCGGAACCGGCTCCTCGGCGGCCGGAAACAGGGTGCCCTGCAGGGTGCTCTCCTCGATGGCGCCGTCCATGTCGCCCGGCCCCAGGTCGGCCCGCCCGCGGGCGCGCTCGTAGAGCTTCTCCAGAACGCGCCGCGCCAGCTCCGAGCCCTCGGGGGTGCCCTTCAGGGTGACCCGGTTGCCGTTGGCGATGGCGACCACGTTCAGGCGCCGCTCCAGATGGGCGAGGTTCTGGTCGTAATGCCCGAAGACGAGGCTGGCGAGGCGGTTGTCGTCGAAGGTGAGGATGATTTCAGCCTCTTCCTGGACGCCAGGGTGCAGGTTGGCCGGGTTCCGTCCTTTTTGCGCTCGTGCGGTCGCGTTGTCCGCTGGCCTCAAATGCCTCTCCTTTGGTTGTTCGCCGCTTTCGGGCGAACGCTTCACGCCGCAGCCTGATTGCCGGGCCCGACCCCTTCTCCGAACAGGCTGTTCGAGCCTGCCCGCACGATCCGCACCGTCACGATCTCGCCGACCCGGTGGCTGTCGGTCTCGAACTGCACGGGCTGCAGATAAGGCGACTTGCCGGCCATCTGGCCCGGGTGACGACCCGGCTTCTCCAAGAGAACGTCAAGAGTCTGGCCAACGGTTCCGCGATTGAAAGCCTGTCTTTGGCTTTCCAACAGATTTTGCAGGCGCGCCAGGCGCTCGGCCTTCACGGCCTCCGGAATCTGCGCCTCGATCTCCGCCGCAGGGGTGCCGGGGCGGGGGCTGTACTTGAACGAGAACGAGCTGGCAAAGCCCACATCGGCCACCAGCCGCAGGGTCTCGTCGAAATCCGCGTCGGTCTCGCCCGGGAAGCCCACGATGAAGTCGGACGACAGGGCGAGCCTCGGCTGCGCCGCCCGGATGCGCTCGATCAGGCGGCGGTATTCGTCCCCCGTATGCCGCCGGTTCATGGCGTCGAGGATCCGGTCGGAGCCCGACTGCACGGGCAGGTGCAGATAGGGCATGAGGGCGGGAAGATCCCGGTGGGCTTCGATCAGCTCCCCGTCCATGTCCCGGGGATGGCTCGTGGTGTAGCGAAGCCGCGCGATGCCCGGCACCTCGGAGAGGCGATGGAGCAGGCGGCCCAGCGACCAGACGGCGCCGTCCGGCCCCAGGCCGTGATAGGCGTTGACGTTCTGGCCGATGAGGGTGAGCTCGCGCACGCCCGCATCCGCCAGGCGCAGGGCCTCGTCGAGGACTTTGGCCACCGGGCGCGACGCCTCGGCGCCGCGGGTATAGGGCACCACGCAGAAGGTGCAGAACTTGTCGCAGCCCTCCTGGATCGTCAGGAAGGCCGACACGCCCCGCCCTTGCGTCCGGGCCCGGGACGGGGCGGGCAGGTGGTCGAACTTGTCCTCGACCGGGAACTCCGTGTCGACCACGCGCTGGGTGCGGGATTGCTTCAGGAGGGCCGGCAGGTTGTGGTAGTTCTGCGGGCCCACCACCACGTCCACGGCCGGCGCCCGGCGCAGGATCTCCCGGCCTTCGGCCTGGGCGACGCAGCCCGCCACCACCACCCTGGTCTCCCGCCCCCCGGCCTCGCGCTCCTGCTTCAGCTCGCGCACGCGCCCGAGTTCGGAATAGACCTTCTCGGCCGCCTTCTCGCGGATATGGCAGGTGTTGAGGATGACGAGATCCGCCTCCTCCATGGCCTTGGTTTCGCCGTAGCCCTCGACGGCCAGCATGTCGGCCATGCGCTCGGCGTCATAGACGTTCATCTGGCAGCCGTAGGATTTGACGAAGACTTTCTTCACGGGGTCGGCCTGTGTGGTTGATGCGCGGCGGGCAGGGAGGGCCCTTTTAAGCCTTTTGGGCCGCAAAGAGAATAGCGGCCGTTTGGCTCAAGGCGGGGGACCGGCGGATGGATCGCCCTGCCCCGGAGGTGAACTCGCCGCCTCCGGCCGGTCCGGCCCGCAGGACGGGCGGACTGACCCTCTGTCGTCATGCCCGGCCTTGTGCCGGGCATCCACGTCTTTCCGCTGGTTGAGGGCGTGGATGGCCGGGACAAGCCCGGCCATGACGGGGAGGTCTGACACGGCGGATGTGACTAGCTGTCATCCCCGGCGAGCCGAAGGCGAGGGAAGGGGATCGCGTGCAGGATAGGGCGCCCTGAAGGCGTA
>JAESGY010000112.1_pt1 | contig 69904 bp, 69 predicted proteins | sample 9269841 | NCBI WGS metagenome assembly JAESGY01 (sample SAMN17022865, study PRJNA683097) | algae metagenome | isolation source: Spirirestis rafaelensis WJT71-NPBG6 and co-occurring heterotrophs from... | place: USA: Pinto Wells, Joshua Tree National Park, Colorado Desert, CA | collected 2006-08-15 | reverse complement strand
ACGTGGTGGACATGAACCGCCGCCTGGGCGGCGACGCCTCCCTCAACGCGCCCTTGCGCGACGAGGGCGAGGGCGGCGGCGAATGGCAGGACTGGCTGGTGGATTCGGGCCAGAGCCAGGAGCAGGTTCTCGTGGAGGAGGAGGAGGGCCAGAACCGGCTCACGGCGCTTCGCAACGCGCTCTCGGTTCTGAACCCGCGCGAGCGCCGGATCTTCGAGGCCCGAAGGCTCGCGGACGACCCGATCACGCTGGAGGACCTGTCGGCGGAATTCGGCGTCTCGCGGGAGCGGGTGCGCCAGATCGAGGTGCGGGCCTTCGAGAAGATCCAGGAGGCAGTCAAGAAGAACCTGACCCGGATCGAGGACGCGGGGCGCATCTGAGTCGCGATCACCTGAGAGGCTTGAAGACCACCATGCCAGATGAGATCACGGGAGTAGCGTGGGCCTTCTGTTGGGGGGTGGCTGCGGCATCCGGCTCACTTGTCGGTGCTATTCTAGGCCTCGTCACGGACCTCCGGCACCGGTCCATCGCTGCCATCATGTCACTCGGCGCGGGCGTGCTGCTTTCCGTCGCCTCGGTCGAGCTCGCGTCCGAGGCGCTCATGCTTGCAGGCGCAGCATCCACGGTAGGTGGTATCCTTGCGGGTGCCGCGACCTTCAGCATCGCAAATGCTGCTCTCGTAACTGCCAAGGACCGCAAGCGCTGTGGCGAATGCAAGCCGCAGCCCTCCGAAGCTGACGCGCCGGGCAGCGGCAGTTCGATTGCACTCGGAACCGCACTTGATGCTGTGCCGGAGGCGTTGGTCCTTGGCGTGACCCTGCGGGCTGGCGGTCCCGACCTGGCACTGGTGGTGGCGCTCGCGCTCTCAAATCTGCCGGAAGCCTTATCCGGAACGGCCGGGATGCGCCTCGGGGCGCGCTCAACGACTTACGTCCTGAGCCTGTGGGGCGGCATTGTGCTCGGCACCGCGGTGGCGACAGCCCTAGCCTATTACTTCCTGCGTGACCTTGGCCCTGTCACGACGGCACTCCTCAAGGCATACGGAGCCGGGGCGCTCATCGCGATGACCGCCGAAACCATGATCCCGGAGGCCTTTCACAATGGACCGCGCTACTCCGGCGTTCTTGCCGCTGCAGGCTTTGCAGCCCTCATCCTTCTCGGCGAACTCGCCGAGTAAGAGTACGACTTGAACCACAAGGCCACTGACCGCATGCTTATGAAGGAGACTCATCAATGACTGACAATCAGCTGAACATCACCGAGATCGACGAGCGCATAGCAGCCGTGAGGGACAACCTGCGTAAGTTGGTTGAGCAGGCCGCCGCAGACACCGGCGATGCGGTTGAGGAATTCATATCGCGACGCATCTCCCAACAGGAGGCGCAACTCGAGGCCCTGATGAAGCGGCGTGATGAACTCCGCCGAGGAAAGTCGTGATCGTGGGGAAAGGCCGCGGCTGACCTCGTGCTTACCTCAGCCGCCCGCGCTGGCAATTCAGGCCCGAGTGAGGAGCGATGCATGCCATACAATCCACAGTCCATAGAGCCAAGATGGCAGGCCTACTGGGCCAAACACGGCAGCTTCCGAGCTGAGATCGACCCAACCAAACCGAAGTTCTACGTACTTGACATGTTCCCATACCCTTCCGGCGCAGGGCTGCATGTCGGTCACCCCTTGGGGTACACTGCGACTGACATCCTGTGCCGTTATAAGCGGATGCGGGGCTTCAACGTGCTGCACCCGATGGGGTGGGACAGTTTCGGCTTGCCTGCCGAGCGCCACGCCATGCGCACCGGCATCCATCCTGCCGTCACGACGAAGCGCAATATTGAGAATTTTCGCAAGCAGGTGCAGCGACTGGGCTTCTCGTACGACTGGACTAGGGAGATTACCACCACCGACGCCGGTTACGTGCGCTGGACGCAATGGATCTTCCTGAAACTTTTCGAACGAGGACTTGCCTATCAGGCTGAGGTGCCCGTGAACTGGTGCCCTGCTCAGAATACTGTGCTCGCGGACGAAGAGGTCAACGATGGCCGCTACGTCGAGACGGGCGACCCCGTCGTGCGTCGCAGAATGCGACAGTGGATGCTGCGTATCACAGCCTATGCCGACCGGCTGCTCGAGGGCCTAGACGGGCTCGACTGGCCTGAGAGCCTAAAGACCATGCAGCGCAATTGGATCGGACGGTCAGAAGGGACCGAGATCGCCTTCCCAATTGAGCATAGTCGAGATTACACCATTATCGTCTTTACGACCCGCCCAGAGACCCTGTTTGGGGCCACCTATTTGGTAGTCGCACCCGAGCACCCGATGCTCACCATCATCGCCACGCCGCAGTCACGTGACGCGGTAGAGGCCTATGCTGCGCAGGCGGAAGCCATGGGTGTGGCCACCCGCGCCGAAATCGGACGAGAGAAAACGGGTGTATTCACCGGCGCCTATGCGATCAATCCTGCCAATGGCGCTCTCCTGCCGATCTGGGTCGCTGACTATGTTCTAGGCAGCTATGGCACCGGCGCAACGATGGGAGTACCCGCTCACGATGGTCGTGACCACGCGTTTGCCAGCGCATTCAATCTCCCAGTCATCCCGATAGTCGATGGCGAGGGAGATGTGCAGCAGGCCTCCTACGAGGGCAATGGACGGATGATGAACTCCGGGTTCCTGGACGGCCTGAGCGTCTCTGGAGCCAGGCACGTGATGGTCGCCTGGCTCCAGAGCTGCGGCGCCGGGAAGCCGATGGTCACCTATCGCATGCGTGATTGGCTCTTCTCCCGCCAGCGTTACTGGGGCGAGCCGATCCCAGTGCTGCATCTAGCGGACGGCTCGGTGGTGCCGCTGCCGGAGGACTGCCTGCCCTTATTGCTGCCGGAACTCGACGACTACGCTCCTACAACGGACGGTCAGCCGCCGCTCACCCGATTGAAGGACTGGGTAAGGACGACCGTGCCCGGCACCGACATCCCGGCACAACGTGAGACCAACACGATGCCGCAATGGGCCGGCTCCTGCTGGTACTACCTGCGTTTCTTAGACCCACACAACGAGAACGAACTCGTCGGACGCGAAGCTCAGCACTACTGGATGCCGGTCGATGTCTACGTAGGCGGCGCCGAGCACGCAGTGCTGCATCTGCTTTATGCCCGGTTCTGGTATAAGATCCTCTATGACATCGGGGCCGTAACGACTGACGAGCCGTTCCAGAGGTTGTTCAATCAGGGCATGATACTCGCCCCTTCCTATCGCGATTCCACAGGCCGCTACTACGAGCCATCCGCGGTCGTCGAATGCGAGGGGCGATGGTTCTCCGGAACCGTGGAGGTAACTTCCACGGTCGAGAAAATGTCCAAGTCTCACCTCAATGTTGTCAATCCCGACGACGTGGTCGACGAATTCGGCGCTGACGCGATGCGGCTCTACGAAATGTTTATGGGACCGTTGGGCGCAACGAAGCCGTGGCATACAACAAACATCAACGGCGTGCGCCGCTTTCTGGAGCGAGCGTGGCGGATTGTCTGCAACGAGTGTGACGAGTTGCACGTAGCCGTGCGCGACGAGCCGGCCCTCCCGGATCTCCTACGCCTGCGCCACAGGACGGTCGGCGCCGTCACAGACGACATTGAGGCTATGCGCTTCAACACATCCGTCGCTCGGCTCATGGAGTTGGCTAACGCGCTGACGGCTGCAACGGTGCGCCCGCGTGCGGTGGTGGAAACCTTCGTGCTGTTGCTTGCACCCTTTGCCCCCCATCTCGCTGAGGAGTTGTGGCGCAAGCTCGGCCATGAAGGGACGTTGACTTACGTTCCTTGGCCGGATTTCGATCCAGCGTTGGCCCAGGAACAGAGCCAAGAGTATGTGGTGCAGGTGAATGGCAAGGTGCGTCACCGCTTCCGGGCCGTCGAAGGGCTTGGCCCGGCCGTGCTTGCGGCAGCACGATCCGAACCTGCGGTGATGGCGCTGCTGGGCGGAAAGGTTGTGATCAAGGAGATCGTCGTTCCAGGACGTTTGGTCAACTTCGTTCTTGAGGAGTAAAAATGACCTGCACGGTAAACGTTGTTAGCCCCCGCCGGAAGAATTGTGGCCAAGTCACTGGTGCATTGATCTAGAATCTCGGAGATCCCGAACGCAAAAGGGCTTTGGGAAGCAGTTGCGGTATAGCGCAGGCAAGTGGGAGCATAGGTTATGACCCAGTTTGATGTTGGTCTATCTGTCACCGGAGGCGGTCAGACGGCATGAATGCTGCTGGTATTTAGGTGGGGTATGGCGGCAGGGCTATAATCGCGGATGTGTACTTGGTTCGTGGAGCCGCGTGATCCATGTCTGTGTCTCCAAGGCGAGATGGCTTATGCTAACCGCGAAGCCGCGAGCGTGGATCGCGGCGTTAGAACTTTCCGTTCGGGTTGGCGCGCCGGATGTTCGGTGCCAGGGTGCTGAAGTGCTTGCGTCACCGACTTGGTGCAGAACGTCCCAATGCTCAACTGCCTTTCCCTCGCCGTCCATTCTGTAGATGTCGGCCCCAGCGACACCTGCGTCGCGCGGCTCGTCGGTGAACACGTTCAGGAATCGAACATGCGCCCACACGTGTCCCCGGCGGCAATAATACGATGGACAACAACGCGAGCTTGAGCGTGTTCTCTCGTGTACTGCCCGAAGCTCTCCTCCAGCGCAGCAGAGCCGTCAGCGATGCGGGGTAATGCTAAATGTAATTAGGCACGATGAACCTGACCGCCGCTTCGTCGGCCTAAAATTCGAAGCCACCAATCGTCATCCCGCCGTCTACGACAAGCATGTGTCCGAACACATAGCTCGCCTCATCGGAGCAGAGCCAAACAGCTGATGCTGCTATCTCTTTCGGCTGTGCGCCGCGGCGGGCTGGAATCGCGGTCTCGACGAGTTTAGAAAATCCCGGGTTCTGCAGGCTGTTCGAAGCGACCAGTGGTGTTTCAGTCCACCCTGGCGCCAGAGCATTGACGCGGATCCCATGGGCGGCATTTTCCTGCGCAGCCACACGGGTTAGGCCCTGAACACCGTGCTTCGAAGCGGCGTAAGCGGCCATGCCGCCTGGACCGGTGATGGCTGCAACAGAGGCGGTGTTCGTGATTGCTCCACCCCCAGTTCGCCTCATCAGCGGCAGCTCATGCTTCATTCCCAGAAAGACACCGCGTAAGTTAACTGCCAGAACCCGCTCAAAATCTTCGAGTGGGAAATCCTCAACGCGATGAGCGCCACCTGTAATCCCCGCATTGTTGAACGCAGCATCAAGGCGGCCAGTCTGTTCATCAATGAGGCCGATGAACGCTGCCACATCACCTTCCGAGGAGACATCGACCCGCACTGTTGTAGATCTCCCACCTGCAGCAGTGATGAGATCGTGTGTTTTGGCCAGACCGGGTTCGTTAACGTCGCCGCAGAAAACATGTGCCCCGCGGCCTGCGAATAGGCGGGCAGCCTCCTGTCCAATACCGGAACCGGCTCCAGTCACCAATACCACTTTCCCTTTGAAATCTTCCAACATGATGCCTCCTGCGGGTCTAACGCCGAGCCGCGCCGACGAGTGAGCCTGCTGCCGTCGATTAAAACGGCCGGTAGGCTGATACGGGTTTATCCTTGAGGATCCAGCAGGAGGTGTCTCCTGTGGTCTCAGGAGGGAGTTGCCCGAAAGCTGTCAAATGCGGACGAAAGCATCGGGATCGAGGCATTGTGCCTGAAATGCCGGGCCGGGGCTGCATCGGAAAGCCATCAGAGTTGTAAGATCTTGCGTTGGCTATATCAGTTTTGCCGAAATCCATTCGGCCGGTCGCATTCTGCACCCAGGGAGGGGGATTCCGTCATCGCGAGTGGTGGCGCTTTTGTGAGCGGACCTCATGCGACGATCCCGTGGTACTGAAATTATCCATGAGACAGACAGAATGAGCTTGATCATCGGTGGGGCCTCCCGGTGAAGCACTAATTGTCTGACGGAATCAGCTCATGCATACGAGTTGAAGACGCACCGCATCCTGCTCACCGTCGGACCTCTCTCTTACAATCCGGAGCATCTCTTCGGCATCAGGGCCGACGGATGCGCGGCTCGAAGCCGGTATTCGCTCCGCCAGCTCGATAACCTTGTCTGCGGCGGCTGAGTCGCAATCGCTGCTCTGCATGCTGTTGAGGGCCGTCGCGAATGTGTCGAAGGATCGTCCGTACAGCTTTCGTTGTTCAGACGACATTTGGTCGGAAACGCGGCTCAGGGCAGCAGCTGTTCTCGCGGGGCCGCCGGTTTTTATAATTCCAGGGACTACAACTACGACATCGACACCAAAAGACTTTAGCTCCGCCGGATAAACAGTGGCAAAGACATCCATGGTCGCTTGCGAGGCACCCGATGCCCCGTTGAATGGAAGCGGCAGGCTCGCCGTCCAGGTACTGGTTTGGACGATGCGCCCGCGCGCCCGCCGCAGCTTTGGCAGGAACGCATATATAACAGCCATAGCACCGAGAACATTGACCTCGAACTCGCGCTGGCTAGGGTCGAGCGGTATAGAACCTCCACCGGTCCTGGTGTCAGAACTTCGGCACTGCTGATCAGAAGATCCAGTTCGCTATCGACTTGAACCGCGACAGGGCGGGCCCAACAATTCACGGAGTCCTGATCTGTGATGTCGCAGAGGCTCAACGCCACGCGGCCGGCAGACGCTCGTTGAAGGTCAGCCACTTCGTCGGCCGATATCGCTGTCGCAAAGTCATGTTAACCTGTCGCAGCGGGCCGAGCGCAATGTCCCGTCCGAGCCCGCTGCCTGCGCCGGTGAGGGCCGCTGAGCGTTTGTTCGTGCTTGCCATAACTTCTCCTCCCGGCTTTCAGCCATTAGGGTTCTGCCGATCTGACAGTCTTCAGCGCCCCACCCCACGCGATGACCTGACTTAACATCGTGTGATCTTCTTGATTATTCCGTGGGTCCGGGTTGAATGTCGTGAAATTCTCAAAGTCAGTGGACAACGAGAGCAGCACCTGCACGCGGACAGTCGCTACCATCATTTCAGCTGTAATCAGGCGGAGGTGCTCCACCGCTCGTGCGCCGCCGACGCTGCCGTAGCTTACAAACGCTGCCGCCTTGTTATTCCATTTCTGATAAAGATAGTCGATCGCGTTTTTGAGCGCGTCGGAGGTGCTGTGGTTGTACTCGGGCGTGACGAACACATAGGCATCAAAGGATTTGATCTTCTGTGCCCATCTCTTTGTGTGCTCATGCGTGCACTGTGCCAGCGACGGTGGTAGAGGCTCGTCGAGCAGTGGCAGGTCGTGATCGGCTATACCAACGAGCTCGGAGTCTGCATCCTTTCGCTCGCTAGCAAAGTTGTATGCCTATCCCGAAACTGCCTCGTTGTGGCGCCGTGGTCGAGTACTACCTGTCACGATTGCTACTCTAAGTATGTTATCTTTCCTACGTCAAGCGCATCATCTTCTTTACCATCGAGAGCATTCGATATGTCCGGTTGCACACATCGGCCGCGGCGGTGCCGGGATGCAGATCCCTCTCACGAACATTGCTAAGCATTCCTGTCAGATATTGACCGGATAGGTCTCGGTGGGGCGGCGCAAGCGAAACGCCGAGTTGTAGAAGGCCGTAGCCTCGACTGCACCCACGATTGGCAGTTCATGCACCGGCGAGAATGCGGATGCCCCTGTGAACATCAGTGTACCGTCGCCGGACCATACGTCTCCGCCGTAGAACTCAAGCGCTGACGGGACGAGCTCGCATACAGCCAAGGGGCCTCCGGGAACAGCCGAGCCGATGACCCGCAGCCCGAGAGCTCTAACCACCCGCGGTTCGTCTGGTCTAATCTCGGCAACCAGCTCGCGAGGACGGAATATACCTTGGGTTAATGTGACGCCGGCGGGGCGGGAGAGCTTAGCCTTTACCAGGCCATATACATTGGACTCGTTCATGTTAAATTCGATCTCACCCAGCAGCTTCGGGTATCCCTCTCGTTCGCGGCCGGCAAGCATACCGCGCTCATTCGAGATGAAGATGTGTGGAACGAACCCAACATCTTCCCCGCGAAACCGTGCGTGAATGATGTGGATGTACTCCCGAAACGGACCCACGCTGCTGAATGCGTAGGAGAGGAACATGACGGAAATTCTTGGATCTTCAACCAACTCCAGATCGGCGGGTAATAGAGCCGCTGCCGCCTCTGTATTCGTGCGGTAACTGAACGTCACTTGGTCCACCCGCGTGAATGACGCGTTTGTAAAGCCCAACGGATCAGTGTGCACGGGCATAACCGATGCAAAGCGGCTGCGAGTCATTGTGCCATGCATTGTCGTGCTCTTTCCTTTAGTCGCTGGAGCGCCTGCGGCGCGCTCACCAGTACAAAGCTGCGCGATACGCGCACAAAGTTTACTGATCCCGCTGAAGTCCGGATCACCCGATACGACTCCGGCGCAGCCCTAACGCGGCTCGGTCCTCGCCGCCGTGAGTGGGCCGTTTCCTGCGTAAGAGCGATCCCGGCCCAACGCCGCGACTCGCCTCTAACCGCAAGACCCTGCTATGTGCGGTCGTGCCGCGGTTGGGTAAGGAGTTGTTGTTCCCAGGCGAACGCAATACCAGTCGCTCCGCCATGCAATGAAAGCACCTCCTGCAATTGGCTGACTGTGTTTGTACGAGCCCAGTCGCGCTGAAGCTCGCCGGTGATGGTGAGCCACGTGACCGGGACAATGCCCGCATCCGACATACGGCGTACCGCCATCTCGTGCGCTTCCACTGAGACGCTTCCGGATGCGTCGGTGACCGCAAATACGTGATAGCCTTCACCGGATGCTTGGATTGCCGGATGGGCTACGCAAACGTCCGTCCACAGCCCTGCCATGATGAGTTTCCGGCGGCCTGTCTTCTTCACAATATCGACTATTCGTTCGTCCTGCCATGTGTTGATGAAGGTACGATCGATTGGATCCTGCTCTGGAAATACGTCTCGCAGCTGCTTGATAAGCTGCCCTCCCCGGTCCGCTATCACTGTCGTAAGTATGGTCGGAATGCCGAAAATCTTAGCCGTTTTTGCGAGCCCCACCACGTTGTTCACTATCAGAGTGTGTTCGTGGCTATTTAGCGCTGAAAATTGGAATGGCTGATGATCCATTAAGATCAGCACCGACTCCTCGGGTGTCAGAAGCGCGTTGAGTCCTGCCTTTGCATTTGAGTTCTGCGTCACAGTTGTAATCCTTTGAGTTCATCGGTCATGATCGTCCTCTTGCCTGTAGAGGTGCATTAAAGTCTCAGGAGGAGTGACGTTCGGTTCGAGACGAGAGCATTGTGCCTGAACTTCAGGGTGGTGGCTGCAGGGAAGAGTGGACGAATTAGCCCAATTTTGCGCTGTGTTTGCGGTCCCTGCGCAAATCGGCACAGGATACATTTAACGCGTTCGGCGACTTCCTTCGGCAACTCGATGGCGGTCGCACGAGTGATCTGTGAAGCAACCTTGGGTCTGCGCGTGAGGTCGATACCAAGGCTGCTGCAGTTCTTAGTTAGAGCGCTGCCACAGGGTCCCGCAACGGTTCACTACTGGTGTCGATCAAGCGGAAGGAGGTCGCTTCTCCTCATCCTGGTAGCCAATTTCCGCCATCAGTTTATCTGTAGCCTTCAGAAAGGGACGCAAGGTCTTCAGGGCCTTGAAGTCCTCCGCTTGGAGTTGCCGTTCTAGGACGACTGTGTAGGCTGCTATTCTCCGCAGCAGCGCATACATTGTCTCCTTGCGCGTCAACTTCTTGCCATTGAGGTCTCTTGCCTTAGGCATCGGGATGTCCGTTCGACGTAGCACGGAAAGTGCCGGATCATATCACCAGTCTCGGAGGTCGGCTGATGTTTCTGGCTGCAGGCCTTGCCGATCAGGTTTGACCGTGCTGCATGAGCCAAACCGCGATTTTTGCATTCACGGACGCATTACGTCATCGCAAGATCTTAGGACGGGCATCGGGGTTAAGTTCACTAGGCTGCACGGCCACTACCACAGCTCGCGTTGTATAGGTAACCTTAAGCTTACGCCAGGTGTGATCCAAGTGCGTGAAGACGGTTGCTTCGGAGATGCCAAGTAAAACGGATGTTTCCCAGGCGCTCTTGCCAGCGGCGCCCCAGCTCAAAGTGTCCCGTTCGCGCGGCGTCAGCTTCTCTCCCGCAGGTGGCTCTTCGCCATGGAGCATTCGGAGCCTTCCATACGCGGTGAGAGCGCGAAGGTGAGCGGCGGCCTATTCCCCTTCGGGCCGGTCTCGATCTTACGGTCACCAGCGAAGCTGAAGGCCGACTGCCACCATCTGGCACTGTAGATCGGAACGCTGAGCTTATCCGCTAGGCCGAATTCGGCGGCCTCTCCCATCAGCTGTTTGGAAAGGCTTGTGTCTCTTCGGTACGGCGCGTCCCCCACAGGAATGGAAAGCTCGTCGCGAGGACGTTCTGCCCGACAGGATCGACCTCGAAATAGCTCTGCGAGCAATAGCACTCAAACCAGCCTTCCGGCCATCAGTCAAGGAGAACAACGGGCTCCATCGGCATGTTCAAAAGCTGGAGTCCAGTCACGATGAACGACGACAACGGCGCAGGAAAAGTGGCAGATTTAACACTACGACTATAGATCTCAGCGCTGGTACAGCTACACAAAGAAACACATCTCTGTACTCCCCTCTGACGTTCAAGAGACGTAGGAAGCTCTTCCTTTTCGATGTGTGAGACAATAGCGCCTGCCTCTGGTAGGGCGTTAGAGCGCGATTGCCAGAACTTGTCTTCGATTGCGGGATTTTGAGATTCGCGCCAAGGAACCGGAACTTCAAGCCGCTCCACTCGTCAACTAACAAGAGGTTTTTGTCGACCACGAGAGTGCCCGAGAATCCGTGCTCAAGCGTCCAGATCTCATCGTAGCTGCCTGACATCCGACATGATGTGGAGTGCTGCCGGCGACTCGGGGCAATCTGGCATCAAGGCTTGCTCCTCACGATAGCCGTGTAGGGCGGCTTGGCGCCTGAAGGCGGGGCTTTGTTGGGTTAGGATCAGCATCAGAACACCCGTGCTCGCGGGCTGGTGTCTCCTCTCCGGGCTCTCTGTCGAGGAGATCGAGGCTAGCCGGCATTGCCACTCGTCCGATCTGCATGCTGAATTCGCGGTGACCTTAGCTCGTAAGGTGGCAGTGACGCACGCCGATGTCAGCGAGAGCGATATGTCGACCCGGCACGAGGTCGGCTACTACTTGTCCGCAGATTGTCGAGATCGTGCGTAATGTCGCCTACAACGTCGTCACGAACTACATCAATGAGGCGTTCAATACCACATCGACTTCCCTCGCGCGGTTCCCGCTACCTGTGCAGCGTATTCAAACATTATAAGCGGAGTCTAGACGAGGCTGCGCCTTCCCCTCAACAATCCGTTCGTTCAACGATTGCGGATCATCGTGGTGCGGCCTGCCCTACTTCATCAACTCGGCCTCGCTCACAATCATCCATTACGATGACCCACACAGCAAGGACTACGAAGAATTCAGCAGACTTTTTGCAGAGAATGGAGAATGAATATGATCACTGTGACTGAGCGAGCGATCCTAGCCGGCGGCTGTTTCTGGGGAATGCAGGATCTCATCCGTCGTCGACCCGGTGTAATCTCGACGCGCGTCGGGTACTCCGGCGGGGACGTTCCGAACGCGACCTACCGCCAGCATGGCACGCACGCCGAGGCGATCGAGATCATCTTCGAGCCGGAGAAGACTAGCTTCCGCGACCTGCTGGAGTTCTTCTTCCAGATCCATGACCCGAGCACGCGGAACCGGCAGGGCAATGACATCGGCCTGAGTTACCGGTCGGCGATCTTCTACACTTCAGAGGAGCAGCGGCAGGTAGCCGAGGACACGATCGCTGATGTGGATGCCTCGGGCCTGTGGCCGGGCAAGGCTGTCACGGAGATTGCGCCAGCGAGTGACTTCTGGGAAGCGGAACCCGAGCATCAGGACTATCTTGAGCGGCTTCCGAATGGCTACACCTGCCACTTTATCCGCCCCGAATGGAAGCTGCCGCGCCGCGGCACCGCCGCCTAAGACTCCAAGCAAGGAGCGCTGATCTTCACCCAAGACTTGACTTGGCACATGTAAGCGAGAGGGCACGGATTGCTTCGGGTCCTTTCCACTCACTTAGCTGCGGCGATCAACAGTCGATTTGGTGAACATGTCACCGGTGGATTGGGATGGAACCTCGGAGATCTCGAGAGCACGATTGCCCAGCACGGAGATGTAACCTTCGAACGCGGCACGCTAGTGCAGGCCGGCATAAAGCAATGGGTGCCCACAATTCCGCAAGCTCCAACGAACTCCCGCAAGATCGAGATAATCACTTGCTAGACGTCAGCGCGCGTAGGGCTCATCATCTTCCCTGATGATCAGCGGAAGCCTGGCACCCACCTCCAGCAAGGATCAGCGACATGGATCGAAACGAACAGATAATCCGCAAGGCTTATGAAGTGGCGGAGGTGCAGGACATCAAAGGCTTCGCCGCCCTATTTGCGGAGGATGCGATCATCCGAGACGAAGCCAAACTCAAAGAGTACCGGGGCGCGAACCTTGGGGCATCGTAGCAGATGCTGCTAAGGCGTACCCTGATATGCACCGGTAGTCGTACGACTTTCATATGAGCGGTGATGTGGTTGTAGTCGAATTCTCTGAAGCCATGAGGATGAGGAAGAAGCTACGATCACACAAATGATGGCTCTTCCTCTCCTAGGTCAAGCCACGCCCTGCTGACGACATTAACTGGCATGGCGGACCCCTCAATGCTTGCATCCGGTGGCTGCCGGCTGCCCCAAGTGCAATAACTATGAAGGTCAACCCATGACTCAGTCAGACGAACTGGCCTACACCAGCGCCGCGGAGCTGGCGAGGCGTATCCGCAGCCGCGACCTGTCGCCCGTCGACGTGGTGAACACCTTCATCCGACGCATCGAGGCCCGCAACCCAAGTCTCAACGCGCTAGTCTACCTCGGTTTCGACGATGCCCGTGCACGCGCCAAGGAATCCGAGCGTGCGGTGATGGCCGGAGAGGAGCTCGGCCCACTGCACGGCGTGCCCACGGCGATCAAGGACCTCTTCGACTTCAAGCCCGGCTGGCCGTCCACTTTAGGCGGCATTAGAGCGCTCAGGAATAACATCGCGAACTCCTACTGCGCCTTTGCCGAACGCATGGAGGGCCGCGGCGGGGCGATCCTGGTGGGGAAGACCAACAGCTCGCTTATGGGATTCCGCGGCACCTGCGACAACTATCTGTTTGGGCCAACTCGCAACCCCTTCAACCTCGCCAAGAACAGCGGCGGCTCCTCAGGTGGCAGCGCGGCTGCAGTGGCCGATGGCCTGCTGCCACTGGCTGAGGGGACCGACGCCGGCGGCTCGATCCGCATTCCCTCCGCGTGGTGTGGCACCTATGGGTACAAAGCGTCCTTTGGCCGGGTGCCGTTCCTGGTAAGCCCTAACGCCTTCGGCAATGTCGACTCGCCGTTCCTGTTCGAGGGCCCGATCACCCGAACGGTTGAGGACGCAGCACTCGCGCTCAACGTGCTTGCCGGCTACGATCCACGCGACCCCTTTACGCTGAACGACCCGATGACCGACTTCACTGCGGCGACCCGTCGCTCAATCCGAGGCATGCGGATCGCCTACAGCCCCAACTTTGATGTGTTCCCGATCGATCACCGGGTGGCGGAGGTGGTTGGCCGGGCGGTGCGAGTGTTCGAGGAGGCCGGAGCGCGGGTTGAGGAGGTCAAGGTCGGCATTACACGCTCGCAGAAGGAACTGAGCGATGTCTGGTCCAGAATATACATGCTGATCAACCTGCACTCCCTCGAGAATATGACGCAGGCTGGAATGGACCTACTCAAGGATCACCGCGGCGATTTCCCGCCGGAATACCTATATTGGGTCGAAGTGGGCCAACGCATGACGGCGCTCGAATTTTTCCGAGATCAGGCGGTGCGGGCCGAGGTCTACAATGCTGTTCAGGGCGTGCTGAACACATACGATATGCTGATCACGCCGACACTGGCTGACATGCCGGTCGACAACACCAGTGACGGCAATACCGTTGGGCCGAAGGTAATTAACGGTGAGGAGGTGGACCCACTCATTGGCTGGTGCCTGACCTACTTCCTCAACTTCACGGGCCACCCGGCTGCGTCGATCCCAGCTGGCCTGTCCGAGGGCCTGCCAGTCGGGATGCAGATCATCGGCCGGCGCTATGCCGACACCGACGTGTTGGCGGCCAGTGCGGCGTTCGAGCGCCTGCGTCCATGGATGGAGTCATACCGGATCCCTGCTCAAAGAAGCATTTAAGGTTAATGATCCCTGGACCCTCGAATCCTCCGTCGATGCAGGTTCCTATCGTTTAGCGCCATGGGTCTGATCTGATGTTGAAAGAAGCTTTGACGCTTCTCGTGCCTCTGATTGCAACCGAGGTCTGGTCCCAGGGCAGGCCGGTCAGCACAACCATGACATGGTTGACGAGTTGGACGACCTTGATGACAAGGTGGCGACCGCCCAGTCAAGTCCGACCGGGCGCTGGCAGATCGAGGTGGGCGGAACGATTGATTGGCAGATCGTGGTCCCTGCCCCGCTGGAGTTCTAAGAACGCTATTCGGACACCTCCATCGGACTCAGCATCTCAGACCACCAAGTTGACTTTACTAGCGAGAGCGTTGGGAGCGTTATCCGGGCTAGCACCCTGCCTAGGCCGTCGCGGCCCGCCCTCCATACCTCGCCTATCCGCCCAACCGAAATGTGAGCGCACGGCTGCGAATCTTCATCGATCGGCGGCCATCTCCGCCCGGAGAGACCTGGATAAGCGATACTGCGTCACCGCTTGATAATTCCTGTCCTTGAAAACCGTTTGCCCAGAAGCCTCGCTAATTGGATGAACCCTTCGTCGCTGCGTCTTGGCAACCTCACTCAAACCGAAAAGGAGTCTGCTTTGGGCAAACTTGAAGGAAAAGTTGCCGTCATCACCGGCAGCAACAGCGGCATCGGCCTGGCGACTGCCAAACGCTTCGTCGCAGAGGGTGCATCTGTGTTTATCACCGGGCGGCGACAGGCCGAGCTGGATGCCGCCGAGAAAGAGATCGGCAGCAGCGTCACACCTATTCGCAGCGATGTCTCCAAGCTTGAGGACCTTGATCACCTCTTTGCAATCGTCAAGGAGCAGGTCGGCCGGATTGACGTTCTGTTCGCCAACGCCGGCGGCGGCGAGTTTGCGCCACTCGGGCAGATCACTGAGGCGCAATTCGACAAGACATTTTCTATCAACGTCAAGGGCACGCTGTTCACAGTGCAGAAGGCGCTACCGCTGATGCAGGCGGGTGGCTCAATCATCCTGACAGGTTCCACCGCTGCCAGCACCGGTACCCCGGCCTTCAGCGTCTATGGAGCCAGCAAGGCGGCCATTCGCAGTTTCGCCCGCAACTGGGTCCTGGACCTGAAGGGCACGGGCATCCGGGTGAACGTGCTGGCTCCCGGCGCCACCTCGACCCCAGGCTGGCACGGCCTCGCCCCGTCGGAGGATGCCAACAGGGAGATGATCAAGTTCGTGGAGGCGACAACTCCGCTCGGGCGCCTCGGCAATCCCGACGAGACAGCTGCCGCGGCCCTCTTTCTGGCCTCCGATGATAGCAGCTTCGTCAACGGAATCGAGCTATTCGTCGATGGCGGGTCGGCGCAGATCTGAGGCGACCTGAAAACGCTGGCGGGCCACGGGCGGAAGCAAGTTTATGCCATGTTGGCTTGGGTAGACCGGGAAATTCCCAGTGTACTAGCTTGAACTTTTGCAAATAGTTCATCTCAGTCATGCTGTTTTGAGTTTCCACCCAAGGCTCTGTGAAGAACCGCCTCTAAACTGGGCGGTGTAAAGGTCCGCTCCTCGCCCGATGCCTGATGTTTGCCGAACGCAGTGGCTGGCTGGGAACTGCCGGGAGTCGATAAGAACCACTGGCGAAATCGCCTTTTGGGCTGAGCTTGCTTCCCATACGCTTCCCAACCCGGTTTTCTGGGAAGCACAACCAAACCAGACGATCAGCTAAGTTCTTGAAAAAGCTCGGCAAGCGCGCTGGACTTAAACCCATGACCCTCTGCTGAAAGTCAGAGACTCCCCATAGGCCTGACCAGGACCCTGATCGACGCCTGCCACCAGCTAGGCTCTCAGAAGACAGCTGACACGAGGAACTGAGTTTTCGCCACGCAGCGCTGGAATACTTAGGTCACCTCACTCGTGGTGCAGCCTTGCGCTCGACAGGGGTGAGGGTCACGGTACGCATCTCGCCCCGCCTGAGAAAGCGAAGCTCAACAGAGTGCTCAATCCGGTCGCCATTCAGCAGCCGCACGAGGTCATCGACGCCCCTGACCGCCTCCCCACCCAATGAAAGAATGACATCGCCCTGCTCCAGACGAGCCTGCGCCGCCGGGCTCTCCGGCTCAACGGCCATGATCACCACGCCTGAGCGGTTCGCCAGGCCTGCCGCGTAAACGATACGCTGAGGCAGCGGTATCGTTTGACCTGCAACACCGATCGAGGCGCGACGCACCCGGCCGTGTCGGATCAGTTCCGTCACGACGAAGCTTGCCGTATTGCTTGCAACAGCAAAGCAGATGCCCTGTGCACCGATGATCACGGCTGTGTTGATGCCGATCACTTCACCGGCCGTCGAGACAAGCGGCCCACCGGAGTTGCCGGGGTTCAAGGCGGCATCCGTTTGAATGACGTCATCTATCAGCCGGCCGGATTGCGCCCGCAGGCTGCGCCCCAGAGCCGAGACCACACCAGCTGTGACGGTCGACTCGAAGCCGAGCGGATTGCCGATCGCAACGGCAATTTGCCCGCGCTTGAGCTGTTTCGAGTCGCCAAGAGCCGCAAAGGGAAGCCCGTCGCTGTTGGCCCGCAGCAGGGCCAGATCGGTGTCCGGGTCATTGCCCAGGACCCGCGCCTCAATGATGCGGCCATCGGGCAGAGCCAGCCTGGCCTCGCGCGCCCCTTGCACCACATGGCTGTTGGTCAGCAGAAGTCCGTCAGGCGAGATGATCACACCGGAGCCCATTCCGGCCGGTCGACCCGAGGAGTGGGGCTCCACCCGAACGACGGCGGGGCCGACACGGTCGACAACGCTTGTCACAGCATGCGAGTAGGCGTCGAGCAATACCTCGTCGCGATGATCTGAGGAGGGCGATTGCTGGCCAGATGCAGCCGGGTGAGAGTCGAGAATATAGGTCGGAGTACGATCAAGCATGGCGGAGCCCAAAGATTACAGCGTTGCACATCATGTGGGGATTGGCAGACTGTGAGCCAAGGGTGCAGCTCGTCGAGCAGACTTGCTCCACTTCTCCCCTGCTCTTGGGCGGGCGCTCTTTTGCTGAGCACCGTATTCCCATGCTTGCAGCTAAGCTGCTGTTGGCTCAGGCCGTAGTCGCGCTGCCAAAAGCGAGGGAAGGCATAGCTACGGTTATGCAGAGGAGCACAGTTATCCGCTTCGAAGATTCGTTCCTCCTCATCAAGCCACAGACTGATCCGAGCACCTCTCCCGAGCAGACGCAGAGCACTCTGCGCAAACAGGCACCAGTTGTTCGTTTGTTGCTGACCCGGCGGGTCCTGGAGACCGCTGTCGCCAGCACGTCGGCTTGCCGTACCCCCGGCAGCTGAGCAGTTACCTCCTATGACCAGTTGCCTACACAAATTGGGGCCAGCCATTCTGCCCAACCCATGCGCACGAGGAGGATCACCATGGCTGAACTCGAGAAGGGGATCACGAGGGCAGGCGAAGGATACCAGGGCAAGGCATGGAACATTCTCGGCCAGCTCTACTTTCCGAAAGCCTCCTGCGACTCGACCTTTGCCTTCGAGACCAACAGCGGCCCTGGGCAGCACGTGCCCGTGCACATCCATCCCGTGCAGGATGAGTTCATCCTGGTGCTCGAAGGCGAACTCGAGCTGAAGCTCGCCGGGGTCTGGAGCAAGGCCAAAGCAGGCGACCTGGTGCGCATGCCGCGGGGTGTGCCGCACGGCTACTTCAACAAGTCGGACGCGCCCGCGCGAGCCCTGTTCTGGGTATCACCGGCAGGCAAGCTGGAGGCGCTGTTTGACGCCTTGCACGATCTGGACGATATCCCGCGCATTCTGCAGCTGTCCGCCGACCACGAGGTCAACTTCCTCCCGCCAGAAGCTAATGACTGAGGCGGCCCAACGACGGCTACGCATAGGCTTAACCTAGTCGTACACGTGGGAGCCTATGCGGGGCCGTTACGAGATTCGGCAATCAAACATTGGATTGATTGACATCACAGCCCCTCTCCTGCTGGTGGTGCAATCCTCATCTACCGTCGGCTGGAAGACGTTTTCATGTCCTTCTCGACCAAGAAGCTCGGCGATCTACCTGACGCTACCGCACCGGACGGTTCCGAGGTGCGTGTCTTGTGCAGCACGAACCGCGGCAGCCTGGCACACTTTACCTTGCCGCCGTATGCCGTCTCGAAGGCAATGGTGCATCGTACGGTCGAGGAGGTGTGGTACTTTCTCTCAGGCCGAGGACGGATGTGGCGACGCTTTCTTGAACAGGAAGAGATTGTGGATGTGGGACCTCGTGTTTGCATCACGATCCCAACCGGAGCTCACTTTCAGTTTTGCTCCGTCTCACACGAGCCGTTAACGGCGGTTGGGACAACGATGCCTCCGTGGCCGGGTGAAGGTGAGGCGGTTGAGGTTGACGGGTTCTGGCAGGCGACTGTTTGATAGCCTTAGGAGAGCCTCAGATTAGAGGCGGCGAATTCCGCTCAACCCCTACCATTCCATAACAGGCCGAAGTGTTACCTCAGGCGTAACCTAAGAGTCTGGAGAGCGACCGAAGCCCGCTCGACATTCCGCCTAAGTGATTGAAAACATTGGTGGGTGTGCAAGGATTCGAACCTTGGACCCGCTGATTAAGAGTCAGCTGCTCTACCAACTGAGCTACACACCCGTCGCCGAAGCGAGTTCAGCGGCGCCGTGTCCGCTGAAGAGGTCGTGCGTGTAACAAACCGCACGACCCCTGTCTAGCCCGGACGGGAGGGTTTTTGAGGCCTCAGGCGGCGGATTTCGCCTTGGCGCGGTGGTAGCTGCCGTCGCCCCGGGTGAGGACCGCATCGTCGGGCTGGAGATCGCCCGGCTGGATGTCCTCCTGGGCTTCCAGTTCCTTCCAGAGCGGGATCAGCCGGTCGAGATCGAGGCTCGGCCAGGCCTCGACGCCGTCGAGGACGAAATAGGTCTCCTGGAAGTCGTCGATCCGGTAGAGGGTGCGCATGACGCGGCCGAGGTCGAAGCCGACCCGGTTGGGGGACGGGCTCTCAAGGGCGAACACCGTCTCGCCGGGGGACGAGGCGATGCCGGCGCCGACGATCCTCAGGCCGTCCGGGGTTTGCGCCAAGCCGAACTCCACCGTGTACCAGTAGAGCCGCGCCAGGCGCTTGAGCGCCCCGTGCTCGGCGGCTACGAGGCCGGCCCGGCCATAGGCCGCGAGATAATCGGCGTAGATCGGCTGCATGATGAGGGGCACGTGGCCGAACACATCGTGGAAGATGTCCGGCTCCTCGATGTAGTCGATCTGCTCGGGCTTGCGGATCCAGAAGCCGGCCGGGAACTTGCGGTCGGCCAGCAGGCGGAAGAATGCCAGATCCGGGATCAGCCCCGGCACGGCCACCACCTCCCAGCCGGTGGCGGCCTTGAGGCGCCCGTTCATGACCCGGAAGTCGGGAATCCCCTCCTCGCCGATGCCGAGGCGGTCCAGCCCCTCCAGGAACTGGTCGGCGATGCGGCCCTTCAGGATCTCCCGCTGGCGCCTGGCCAGGGTGCGCCAAGTGGAGTGGTCGGTGTCGGTGTAGTTCTCGAAGCCCTGGTCGAGGAGATAATCGCGCGGGTCGTCGCTGCCGGTCGCCGAGTTCATGGTGTTTCCTCCGTTGTTGATCCGAGGATATCACTCCGGTTGGGTCATTTTCCGCCCGATCTCGCCTGGATAAGCAGCAGGAGGGTCATAAAATGACCTTAAGGCCCGTTCCGGAGGTTTGATGATGAAGCGCCCCCTGTCCCCCTCCGACCGCCGCATCCTGCGAGTCCTGCAGAGTGACGGACGCCTGCCCAACTCGGCCCTCGCGGAAAAGGTGGGCCTTGCCGCCTCCCCCTGCCTGCGGCGGCTCAAGGCCCTGGAGGAGGACGGGGTGATCGAGGGCTACCGCGCCAGGGTCAACCGCAAGGCCCTGGGTTTCGAGGTGGAGGCCTTCGTTTTCATCAAGCTCGAACAATCGGAGCCCGGCTGGCGCACCCGCCTGGTGGACCGGCTCAAGGGCTACGAGGAGGTGATCGCCTGCCATGCGCTCGCCGGCGAGGTGGACCTCATCGTCCACGCGGTCGCCCGGGACCTGGAGAGCTTCGGGGAGTTCACCATGAACCGGCTGCTCACCCTGCCCGGCGTGGCGGACGTGCGCTCGAGCTTCGTTCTGTCGACCATCAAGCCGGAGAGCCCGATTCCGGTGCCCGATCCATAATGGCCTGGCGGCGTTGATCGTTCAGGCGCTCGCCGAGCCGGGGACTGTGCATGTATGACGAAGACGACGAGAAGCGGTTTCCGCGGATCACCCTTTGGCAGTTTTTGGGTGGGATCTTGTGGAGAGTTTTCGCACTGCTTGACTTTCCTCAACGGTCATTCACGCGACGGCTGGACAGGACATCCCTGTCGCAAGAGCGCGACAATGACGCCAAGGAGAGCAAGACGCCACCCGCCGATACGCTGACACGTCCTCCCGGCTGAACCAGGCATGACGCCAGATTTCGTTGGTGCTCATTCTTGAAACGGCGAAGCGAAAAGGGCCCGTCGGACGAGCCCTTTTCCCATCGTTACTCCGCCGCGTATTGAGCATGCAGCCGCGCGCCGCGGCTGATGAGCTTGTTCAGCGCTCCGAGATAGGCCTGGGCGGAGGCCACCAGGGTGTCGGGGTCGGCGGCGCGGGAGGTGACGCTGCGGCCGTCGGCGGAGAGGCGCACGGAAACCTCGGCCTGGGCGTCGGTGCCTTCCGTGACCGCGTGGACCTGATAGAGCTCCAGCACCGCCTCGTGGGGCACCAGGGCCTTGATGGCGTTGAAGGTGGCGTCCACCGGGCCGTTGCCCTCCTGCTCCTCGGTGACCACCTTGTCGTCCACCTGCAGCTTCATGGTGGCGCGCTGCGGCCCGCGGGTGCCGGCCACGATGGACAGCGACACCAGCTTGATGCGGTCGTGGGCCGTGGCGATGTTCTGGTCCACCAGGGCCTCGATGTCCTCGTCGTAGACGTGCTTCTTGCGGTCGGCCAGGTCCTTGAAGCGCTCGAAGGCGTCCTGGAACTGGTTGTCCGAGAGGGTGTAGCCCAGCTCCTCCAGCTTGTTGCGGAAGGCGGCGCGGCCGGAATGCTTGCCCATGACGAGCGACGTCTTGGACACGCCCACGCTCTCCGGCGTCATGATCTCGTAGGTCTGGGCGTTCTTGAGCATGCCGTCCTGGTGGATGCCGCTCTCATGCGCGAAGGCGTTCCGGCCGACGATGGCCTTGTTGTACTGCACCGGGAAGGACGTGGCGGCGGAGGCGAGCTTGGAGGCCCGCATGAGCATGGTGGCCTCCACTCCAGTCTCGTAGGGCAGCACGTCCCCGCGGGTGCGGATCGCCATGACGATCTCCTCCAGGGCCGCGTTGCCCGCCCGCTCGCCGATGCCGTTGAGGGTGCACTCGATCTGCCGCGCGCCGCCCTCCAGGGCCGCCAGGGAATTGGCCACTGCCAGCCCCAGGTCGTTGTGGCAATGGGCGGAGAACACCGCCTTGTCGGCGTTGGGGACGCGCTCGCGCACGGCCCGAAACATGGCCCGGTATTCCTCCGGCGTGGCGTAGCCCACCGTATCGGGCAGGTTGATGGTGGTGGCGCCCGCCTTGATGGCCGCCTCGACGCAGCGGCACAGGTAGTCGATCGGGGTGCGGGTGGCGTCCATGGCGGACCACTCGATGTCCTCGATGAGGTTGCGCGCCTGGGTCACCGTGCCGGTGATGATCTCCAGCACCTCTTCCTCCGACTTGCGCATCTGGTGCTGCAGGTGGATCGGCGAGGTGGACACGAAGGTGTGGATGCGGGGCCTCTTCGCCCCGCGCACCGCCTCGCCGGCGCGGGCGATGTCGGCCGAGATGGCGCGGGCGAGACCCGCCACGGTGGCGTTCTTCACGCGCTCGGCGATGAGGGACACGGCCTCGAAGTCGCCGTTGGACGCGATGGGAAAGCCTGCCTCGATGATGTCGACGCCCATGGTGTCGAGCAGGCTTGCGACGTCGAGCTTCTCCTCCAGGGTCATGGTCGCGCCGGGGCATTGCTCGCCGTCGCGCAGGGTGGTGTCGAAGATCAGAACGCGGTCCTTGGGGGACCCGGAGGAAGAGGCGGTCATCGAAAAAAGTCCTTCTCGGAGCGAACGAGCCATGCGCTCAAGGTTGTTTCTGTGGTCCAGAACCCCTGAGAGCCCAGGCGGCGACGCCCAGCCGACTCTCAGGGGCGACTAAGGAGAAGGAGGCCGAGGAGGCGCGCGGAGCCGGCCGCCGGAGCGGAGCCGTTCTTCCATGCGCTGGGGAATGCGATCGCCATCGCCGCCCGTTCCTCTCAGGTCGCGCGGGTTCGCCCGCGGACAACAAGCTTTGTTTGTAACGGCGCATCGTTTTGATGGCAAGCCCGCGAAGCAGGCGAAGGGGTTGGTTGGCGCAGGGTCCCCTCTCCCGGGTGGGAGAGGGAGATCGGAGAAAGCCCTGTCCAAATTTGCGCCCGATGCTCTAGATTGCCGCAAGCTTGGCCTTTCAGGGCCCATCACACCAGGAGCGCCGCCCATGATCACCGCACCCCGCCCCCTCTGGCTTGCCGCCGTCGTGGCCCTGCCGCTGGCGGCCTGCAACCAGACCGCCGCCACGGCTCCCGGAAGCGCCAACGTGACTCCCTCCGGGTTCAACCTGCCGTCGGGGTCCGGCTGCGGCGGCGAGATCTCCCGCTACCGCGCCGTGATGAGCAACGACCTCGCCACGGGCCACGTCAACCAGTCGGTCTACAACCGGGTGGACCGGGAGATCGCGCAGGCGGAGGCCGCCTGCGCGGCCGGGCGCGATGCGGAGGCCGTGCGCATGGTCAACGCCACCAAGGCCCGCCACGGCTACCTCTGAGCGAAACTCCAGCGGAAGAAGGATTGCAGGAACAGGGGCATCCTCTCGGGATCGATGTCCTCCGGCCCGCGGATGATCCTCACATCCTGCAATTCGGGCTCGCGCTGCGCCGCGATGGCGGCGCGGATCCTCATGGCGCCCTCCTCCGCCGCGACCGGCAGGGTCACCTCCCGCAGCAGGGCCACGGTGGGCCAGCGCCGGACGATGATCCACCCGTCCTCCACCCGGTACTCCCCCTCCAGCAGCCCCGTCTCCTCATGCAGCTCGCGGGTCAGGCTAGTGGCGAGGTCCACCGTGCCGTCGGGCCTCAGATCCGACAGGTCGGGGGTGCCGGCGGCGAAATAGATCCGCCCCGCATTCACCGTATGGGCCGCCATCACGCCGCAGAGATACGCGCCGTCGCTGCCGCGCAGCGCCCCCATGGCGAAGCCGTTGGCGACGCCCCGGTCCGGGTAGCCCCGGTCGATCCAGGTGACGAAATCCGCGTAGTTCGTCTCGAAATAGACGTTGCGGCAAAGATCGGGCTCGAACCGCACGCTCTGGAGCAGCAGCACCCGCCCGTTGAACATCTTCGGCTTGTCCGCCGTGCGGCGCCTCCAGTTCTCCTCGATGAGGCCCCGGTTCTCCTCGGCCCATCCCCATTCCATCGGGCGGCACTGCGCCTCGACGCCGGCGACGCGCCGGATCTCGGACCCGTCGCTCACAGGAGAAGCTCGCCCCGGCTCATGAGGACGGCTCCGCCGCCGATCTCGGCCGACACCAGGGCTCCGTCCCTGATCACCGTCTGGAGGGCGATCTCGCTCGGGCGGCCCATCTCGACCCCCTGCTCGATGAGGATGTCGTGCTCGCCGTCGCCCAGGGGCTCGCACTGCATGAGAGCGCCCGCCAGGGCGGCGGCGGCGGAGCCCGTGGCCGGGTCCTCCACGATGCCCATGCCCAGGCCGAACATGCGGGCCCGGAAGCGCAATCCCCCGGCTCCCGGCACGCGGGCATAGACGTAAGGGGCGGGATGATCGCTGTCGCCGAAGGCCCTGTCGAAGGCCTCCCCCTGCGGCTTGGCTCTCGCCAGCGCCTCGAGGGACCTGACCGGCACGAGGTCATAGGCGACGCCGGCGGAATGGCGGCTCGGCACATGGCGGTCGAAGCCGATCTCGGTGGCGTCGAGGCCCAGCGCCGCCGCGCAGGGAGCGCTGCCCTTGCCTTCGCCCCACGCGAAAGGCAGGCGCGGCAGGCGAAAGCGCGCCGCGCCCCTGGTCCCGTCCTGCACCTCGACAGCGCAGGGCACCACGCCCACCTGCTCCCGCAGGCCGAAGGCCACCGCTCCCGGCTCTCCCTCCCGGTCGAGCAGGGCCAGGAGCACCGCCGTCCCGACGGTGGGATGGCCGGCGAAAGGCAGCTCGCGCCGGGGCGTGAAGATGCGGATGTCCGCCCGCTGGTGCGGATCGGATGGGGGCGAGACGAAGACGGTTTCCGAGAGGTTGAACTCCTTGGCGATGGTCTGCATCCCGTCCGCGTCGAGCCCCTCGGAGTCCAGCACGACCGCCAGGGGATTTCCGGTGAAAGGCTCGGACGTGAACACGTCGAGGGTGACGAAACGGCGGGGCATGGGGCTCAAACCTCTTCGGCGCTGAAGCGATAGGTGGGGGACACGAACTCGTCCTGCGCCGCGATGGTGAGGATCTCGCGGGAGCCCGCCTCCTCCGTGCGCTTGAGCAAGCCGTAGATGGAGGCCGAGGCCTCGGCAAGGGCTCCTTGAGCGGAACGGGCGCGGGCATAGTGGACGAAGAACAGGGCCGCGATGGCGTCCCCTGCCCCGTTGACGCTGAGCGACAGCCTTGGCGTGCGAACACGCCAGAAGCGGCCGCCCTCGCCGGCCACGAGGTCGATGGCGTCGGAGGGGGTTTCCTGCGTCTCGACGGAGGTGACAAGCACCGCCTTGGGGCCCATGGCCTGCACGGCTGCCACGGCCTGCTTCACGTCGGCGAGGGTCTGGGTCGCGAGGCCGGAGAGATAATCGAGCTCGAACTGGTTCGGCGTCACGATGTCGGCGGCGGGAACCGCCTGTTCCCGCATGAACTCCGGAATGCCCGGACGCACGAAGACGCCGCGGCCCACGTCGCCGATCACCGGATCGCAGCAATAGAGCGCCCGGGGGTTGAGCGCCCGCACCCGCGCCACGGCGGACAGGACCGCGTTGCCGATATCGGCGGAGCCCATGTAGCCCGAGAGCACCCCGTCGCAGCGCTCCAGCACGCCCCGCTCGGCGATGCCCTCCACCAGCTCCTCGATGGCCGGCCCGTCGAACACCCGACCCTTCCAGGAGCCGTAGCCCGTATGGTTCGAGAACTGCACCGTGTGAACGGGCCAAACCTCCACCCCGAGCCGCTGCATCGGGAAGACCGCCGAGGCATTGCCCACATGGCCGTAGGCCACATGGGACTGGATCGAGAGAATGTTCATGGCAAGCGCCCCCTTCCCTCCTTCGGTTAGCGCATCAAGGGCCCCGCTTCAAATTGCGTGATGTGATCCCATCCATCACAAAGCCAGTTGGGTCTTTGTTTTCCCCGCGAGTTCCCATATTGGCCTGTGGCGGAAAGCCGGGACCGGACATGGATATCGAACCCCTCAAGAACGGCGTCGTGGAGTTCGTGCAGGCCCACCAGGCCTATGCGCCCTTCGTGCTCGCCCTCATGACCTTCGGCGAGTCCCTCGCCTTCGTGTCCCTGCTGCTGCCCACCATGACCCTCCTGATCGCCGTGGGCTTCATCCTAGCCGCCGCCGGCATCCCCTTCTGGCAGGCCTGGGCGGGGGCCGTGTGCGGCGCGGCGCTGGGCAACTGGCTGTCCTTCGCCATCGGGCAGCGCTACAAGAAGGCGGCCTACGAGGTGTGGCCCCTGTCGCGCAACCCCGCCCTCATCGAGCGGGGGGAGCGCTTCTTCCTGCGCTTCGGCCCCTGGGCGGTATTCCTGGGGCGCTTCTTCGGGCCGACCCGGGCGGTGATCGCCCTCATCGCCGGGATCTTCCTCATGCCCGGCGCCCTGTTCCAGGCGGCCAATCTTGCCTCCGCCTCGGTCTGGGCCTTCGTGATCCTGGCCCCCGGCGCGGGACTGGCGCATCTGCTGATCTGGTAAGCTTTTTGTGGGAACCGGGGCTGCCAGGGGCGATTAACCCTCAAACCATGGAGGCTCCCGATGGGCAAAGGCAAGATGAACGGCGACAACTCCGCCGAGAGCAAGAAGCACCTCGACCACCTCGCGCGCGGCACCGGCGGCGGCACCACCAAGAAGAGCCTCGATCCCGGCAAGCAGGACAACAACAAGGCTCAGAACACCAAGAGCAACAAGCAGTAGGGCTGCGGCGAAGCCGACATGCAAAAGGGGCGGAAAACCCGCTCCTTTCGCGTGCCAAAGCTATGGATCCCCTTCCCTCGCCTTGCCGGGGATGACACCAAGCGTTACCCCAGTGTCATTCCGACGGTCCTTCGGACCGGACCGGCCGGAGAGGGTGCAAGCCCTCTCAGGGGAAGAGCCCGCCTTCAGGCTGGGCCGATCAGTTCCGGCTCTTGTCGACCAGGGCCTTTTCCTTGATCCACGGCATCATGTCGCGCAGGCGCGAGCCCACGTCCTCGATGGGGTGGGCGGCGTTGCGGGCGCGGGTGGCCTTGAAGGAGGTCTGGTTGACCTTGTTCTCCAGCATCCAGTCGCGGGTGAACTTGCCCGACTGGATGTCCTCCAGGACCCGCTTCATCTCGGCCTTGGTCTCCGCCGTGATGATGCGCGGGCCAGTGACGTACTCGCCGTATTCGGCGGTGTTGGAGATCGAGTAGTTCATGTTGGCGATGCCGCCCTCGTAGATGAGGTCCACGATGAGCTTCACCTCGTGCAGGCACTCGAAATAGGCCATCTCGGGGGCGTAGCCCGCCTCGGTGAGGGTCTCGAAGCCTGCCTTGATCAGCTCCACGAGGCCGCCGCAGAGCACCACCTGCTCGCCGAAGAGGTCGGTCTCGCACTCCTCCTTGAAGGTGGTCTCGATGATGCCGGCGCGGCCGCCGCCGTTGGCGGAGGCGTAGGAGAGCGCGATGTCGTGGGCGTTGCCGGTGGCGTCCTGGTGGATCGCGATCAGGGTCGGCACGCCGCCGCCGCGCTGGTACTCCGAGCGCACCGTGTGGCCGGGCCCCTTGGGGGCCACCATGAGCACGTCCAGGTCCTTGCGGGGCTCGATGAGGTTGAAGTGCACGTTGAGCCCGTGGGCGAAGAGCAGCGCCGCGCCGTCCTTCATGTTGTCGTGAAGCTCGTTGCGGTAGATGTCGGCCTGGAGCTCGTCCGGGGTGAGCATCATCACCACGTCGGCCCAGCGGGCGGCCTCGGCCACTTCCATGACCTTGAGGCCGGCCTTCTCGGCCTTGGCGGCGGAGGGCGAGCCCTTGCGCAGGGCCACGACGATGTCCTTCACGCCGGAATCGCGCAGGTTCAGGGTATGGGCATGGCCCTGGCTGCCGTAGCCGACGATGACAACCTTCTTGCCCTTGATCAGATTGATATCCGCATCGCGATCGTAATAGACGCGCATGGTTCTCTCGTCCCTTGTCTCACAGGGGGCTGTCCCCCGGCCTCGCCAGCGTTGCACCCGCCCCTTGGACCCTGCGCAACATTTCTCGTGTCTCGGGCCGCTTTTACCGAACAAAACTGCGCTGGCAAGGTGCCGCCCGTAGAAAAACTGCGGGGCGGGCCTGCGCCGGATGCAGGGGGCCGCCCCTTTCGGCGGGCAAGCAATCCGGGACGGGACGGTTCAAACCGCCCTCCGGCGCTCTAGTTCAGGGCTCATCTCTCCTTAGAGAAGGATGACACCGCATGGAGCGCCTCGCCACCCCCGAAGACGTGATCTCGTTCTGGCGCGAGGCCGGGCCGGACCGGTGGTTCTCGAGGGACGAGACCTTCGACCAGGCCTGCCGGGACCGCTTCATACCCACCTACGAGGCCGCAGCCCGGGGCGACCTCAACGAGTGGGAGCTTACGCCCGAGGGCTCGCTCGCCGTGATCCTCCTCCTCGACCAGTTCCCCCGCAACATGTTCCGGGGGCGGCGCGAGACCTACAGGACCGACCCGGTGGCCCTGATGGCCGCCGACCGGGCCATCGAGCGGGGCTTCGACGCCCAGGTGGAGCCGGCCTTCCGCCGCTTCTTCTACCTGCCCTTCATGCACTCCGAATCCCTGCGCCACCAGGAGCGCTCGGTGTCCCTCAACGAGGCCCTCGGCGACGCGGAATCCATCAAGTGGGCGCGCCACCACCACGACATCGTGGCCCGCTTCGGCCGCTTCCCCCACCGCAACGCCATCCTGGGCCGGGAGACCACGCCGGAGGAGGAGGCCTTCCTGAGGGAGAGCGAGTTCAGGGGGTGAATGGAACAAGGTTGCGAAGCGGCGATCCTTCCGGGATAGTCGGCGCCTTCCGAGGCCTCCCTCCCAAGGACCAGCGTCATGCGGGCGTCCACAACCAGAACCATCAGGCTCCTGAGCGCCGCCGGGTTCCTCATGCTGGCGGGCCTCGCCCTGAGCTGGAGCGCTCGGAGGGCATCCGCCGAAGAGATCGACACCCTCGGAGGGCGCCTGCCCGTCGCGTCCGGGATGAAGTGCTACAGCGGGACCTTCGACAAGGGCCATCTGGCGGCCCATCCGAAACAGCGGATCACCGCCATGGCCCTGGTGATCGCGCCCATGACCGCCTCCGGCGAGCTTCGGCTCTGGCCCTATGTGATGATGGTCCGCATGAAGGGCGAGAAGGCCGCCCTGTGGCAGACCGAAACCTGCGAGTTCAACGAGGCCGGGGCATTGCGCTGCATCGTCGCCTGCGACGGCGGGCATTTCACCCTGTGGGCTCCCGAGACGGGCTCCGGGCTGCGCCTGGAGCTCGGCGATCACTACATCCTCCAGGGCGGCTGCGGCGACGACCGCAAGCCCGTCGTCCTGTCCGCCAGGACCGAAGAGCCAGCCTACACGCTGGAGGCCAAGGACATGAGGGCGTGCCGGTCGCAGTTCCGCGCCTCGCGCAAGGCCTCGGAGGTGCTGCGGGAGATTGGCCGGAACCGCTGAAGCCCACGAGGACAGTTCCGCTCGTCCCGGCCTCTCCTGAGCGCCGGCTTAGAACGGCTCACGATCCCGCAGCCCTCATCCTGAGGAGCGAAGCGTCCCGAAGGATGATCCAGAGGGTGCGGGAAGCGCGACGCGTCCCCTCTCCCGTGTGGGAGAGGGGCAGGGGTGAGGGCAGGACGGTTCTGCAGTGAAGCGCTCAGGCCTCAGCTCACCACCGCCTGTGCTCTGTTCGGAGAGGGCCTTCCCTCACCCCTAACCCTCTCCCACACGGGAGAGGGAGATTTGTCGCGTTTCCCGCGTCCTCTGGACCCTCCTTCGAGACGCCGCTCACGCGGCTCCTCAGGATGAGGGGTGAGGGTATGACGGTCACCTCGGATGAGGGCTGCGTTACGAGACAGCCGCTTCATCCGACCCCATCACATCCCCTCCGCCCCTCGCGCCATGGCGGCGACGCCGGTGCGGGAGACTTCCACCAGGCCCACCACGGTCATGAGCTTGATGAAGCGCTCGACCTCGTCCGTGGTGCCGGTGAGCTCGTAGACGAAGGAGGTGAGCGTGGCGTCCAGCGTGCGCGCGCCGAAGGCTGCGGCAAGGCGCATGGCCTCGACCCGGTGGTCGCCCTTGCCCACCACCTTCACGAGGCACAATTCGCGCTCCACCGCTTCGCCGGTGAGCGTCAGGTCCACCACGCGGTGCACGGGCACGAGGCGCTCCAGCTGGCTCTTGATCTGCTGTATGATGCTGTCGGTGCCGGTGGTCACGATGGTGATGCGCGAGATATGCGCCTCGTGCTGGGTTTCGGTGACCGTGAGGCTCTCGATGTTGTAGCCGCGGCCGGAGAACAGGCCGGCGATGCGGGCGAGGACGCCGGGCTCGTTGTCGACCACGACGGCGAGCGTGTGCCGGTTGACCGGCTCGACCCGGGTGGCGTCGGGATAATGGGTTTTCATCTGGATCATGGGTTGGGTTTCCGGGTTGTCTCAGGCCTCAAGCAGCTTTGCGATAATCCTCGACCGGCTCCTCGTCCACCTCGTCGGCCTCGACGATCCAGGTTTCCTTAAGCGCGGCAAGGCGCCACTCCTGGAAGGCAGGCAACGCGAGGATCGCATCCGCATAGGCCGGGGTCGTGTCGTCAAGGTCGAAGGAATAGGTGTCGAGGCGCGTCACCAGCGGCGCATACATGGCGTCCGCGGCCGAGAACGCGCCGAAGAGGAACGGCCCGCCCTCGCCGAAGCGTTCGCGGGCCTGGCGCACGATCCCGCTGAACCGGGCCACGTCGCGGGCGACGGCCTCGCCGCGATCCCTGGCGGCGTATTTCTTGCCGAGATTCATCGGGCAGGCCGAGCGCAGGGCGGAAAAACCGGCGTGCATCTCGGCCGCCACGGACCGCGCCATCGCCCGCGCCGCCCGGTCCTGCGGCCACACGGGAGCCCCGAGGGCCTCGCCCGCATATTCCATGATCGCGATGCTCTCCCACACGGTGGCGTCGCCGTCGACCAGGATCGGCACCTTGCCGGCGGGCGAGTGCTTCAGAACCCTCTCCTTCGTGTCCGGCAGGTCGAGGGGAATGAGGATCTCGTCGAAGGCGATCCCGAACTGCCGCAGCAGCAGCCAGGGCCGCAGGGACCAGGACGAGTAGAGCTTGTTGGCGATCACGAGGGTGGGCATGGTCAACCTGTTCTCCCCTCTCCCACTCGGGAGAGGGGTTCTCCCGTTACACCAGCATCTTGCCCTTCTCGTCGATCACCGAGCCGATATCGGCTCCGGTCTCGCCGAGGTAGTCGTTGAGCAGCATCTCGTTGTGGGCCTTGCCCGACGGGATCATCGGGAAGCAGTTCTCGGCCTTGTCCACGAGGCAGTCGAAGATGACCGGCCGCTTCACGTCGATCATCTCCATGATCTTCGCGTCGAGGTCGCCGGGCTTGTCGCAGCGGATGCCCACGCCCCCATAGGCCTCGGCGAGCTTCACGAAATCGGGCAGGGATTCCGAATAGCTGTGCGAGTAGCGCCCGCCGTGGAGCAGTTCCTGCCACTGGCGCACCATGCCCATGTACTCGTTGTTGAGGATGAACACCTTGATCGGCAGGTTGTACTGCAGGGCCGTAGACATCTCCTGCAGCATCATCTGGATCGAGGCCTCGCCCGCGATGTCGATCACCAGGGCGTCCGGATGGGCGAGCTGCGCGCCCACCGCCGCGGGCAGGCCGTAGCCCATGGTGCCGTGGCCGCCGGAGGTCATCCAGCGGTTCGGCTCCTCGAACTTGAAGTACTGGGCCGCCCACATCTGGTGCTGGCCCACCTCGGTGGTGATGTAGACGTCCCGGTCCCGGGTCAGCTCGTAGAGGCGCTGGAGCGCGTATTGCGGCTTGATGGTTTCCGTGGAATTCCGGTAGGCGAGGCAGTTGCGGGAGCGCCAGCCCTCGATCTTGTTCCACCAGTCCGTGAGGGCGACCTTGTCGGTCTGCTGGGCTCCCTGCCGCCACAGGCGCACCATGTCCTCCAGCACATGGGCGCAGTCGCCCACGATGGGGATGTCCACCTTCACGGTCTTGTTGATGGAGGACGGGTCGATGTCCACGTGGATGCGCTTGGAGAACGGCGAGAAGGCGTCAAGGCGGCCGGTGATGCGGTCGTCGAAGCGCGCGCCGATGTTGATCATCACGTCGCATTCGTGCATGGCGAGGTTGGCCTCGTAGGTGCCGTGCATCCCGAGCATCCCGAGGAACTGCCTGTCGGACGCAGGGTACGCGCCGAGCCCCATCAGGGTCGAGGTGATGGGAAAGCCCGTGAGCCGCACCAGCTCGCGCAGCAGGGTCGAGGCATGGGGCCCGGAATTGATCACCCCGCCGCCGCTGTAGAACACCGGGCGCTTGGCGTTCGCCATCAGCTCAATGGCGGCGCGGATCTTCTCCATGTCGCCCTTCACGGCGGGCCGGTAGGTCTTGTGCTGGTTGCTCAGGGGCCGCAGGTAGCTGCCCACCTTGAACTGGATGTCCTTGGGCAGGTCCACCACCACGGGGCCGGGACGCCCGTTCTGCGCCACGTAGAAGGCCTCGTGCAGCACCCGGGGCAGGTCCTCGATGGATTTGACCAGGTAGTTGTGCTTGGTGCAGTGGCGGGTGATGCCCACCGTGTCGCATTCCTGGAACGCGTCCGAGCCGATGAGGTGGGTGGGCACCTGGCCGGTGATGCACACCAGGGGGATCGAATCCATCATGGCGTCCGCCAGGCCCGTGATGGCGTTGGTGGCGCCCGGACCCGAGGTCACCAGCACCACGCCGGGCTTGCCGGACGAGCGGGCATAGCCCTCGGCCGCGTGAACGGCCCCCTGCTCGTGGCGGACCAGCACGTGCCGCACCTTGTCCTGGTGGAAGAGCGCATCGTAGATCGGAAGCACCGCGCCGCCCGGATAGCCGAAGATATGCTCGACCCCCTGGTCGTGCAGGGCGCGGATCACCATTTCGGCGCCGGTCATCGTCTCGCTCATGTCACTCGCTCCGTCGGGTCTTTTCGCGTCTTTTAGCGTGCTGTGGTTGTTGGGGTCTTGGTTCTTGGGCCCTGGAATCCGGGCAATAAAAAAGGCCCCTGAGGGGGCCTGTGCGCCATCGCCGGACCTGCGGGGTCAATCCCGCTCCGTCGATGGCGCTCGTACTACGAGAATAAGCTTGCGCATGGGGGCAGCTCTCGGTTCAAAAGTTGCGCGACGCTAGCCGATGGGATTCGATTGGTCAAGCGGGATCGGATTTGGCAGAGAGCGGCTCGGCTTTTATGGTCGGGAGCCTATCTTTAATCCCATGACCATGACCGAAACCGTTCCCTCCGCCAGCGCCCCCGCGCCGAACCTGCGCCTGACCGCCCGCGCCCTGCTCCTGGGCGACCGCATCGACGTGGCCGGGCTGGAGCGCAGCGACGTGCTCTCCGCCGCGCCGCTCGCCTTCCGGGCTGGGCAGGACGGGTTCGTGGCCCTGTTCCGCTACGGGGTCGCCGTGCTCGTGGGCCTCACGCCCCTGGAGGAGGACGAGGTGATCCGCGGCCTGCGCCAGCGCATCGTCGGCGAGTTCGCCCGCCACGAGGAGGAGACCGCCGTCATCGAGATCTCGCCGGAGAAGGACGACCAGATCCCGCCCGGCGGGCCGATCTTCATCCGGCAGCTCTCCACCGAGCGCCTGGTGGTGATCGCCGACGCCCTGTCCAAGAGCGCGACGCTCGCCCGGGACGAGCGCGAGGCCACCGCCGCCTTCGAGCTGGTGGAGCCCTCGGTCCAGCATCTGGCCGAAAAGGGCCGCCGCCCCCGGGACCGCCGCCGGATCCTCAAGCATGTGGGCCAGGCCCTCCTTGTCCGCCAGCGGATGTCGGGCCGGGTGGCCGTGGAGGAAAAGCCCGACGTGCTGTGGGACCGGCCGGACCTGGAGCGCCTCTACGCCCGCCTGGAGGACGAGTACGAGCTGAAGGAACGGGCGGCCGCGCTCCACCGCAAGCTCGAGGTCTTGGGCGACACGGCCCAGGCGCTCACGGACATCATCGACACGGAACGGTCGCTGCGCCTCGAACTGATCATCGTGCTCCTGATCGTCTTCGAGATCGTCATCACCTTCTACCAGATGTTCACGGGCGACCCGGCCCATTGAGGGCGGCCATGGCCGCCTCGAACCCCCGCTCCGGCTCGACCCATTGCCAGTCCGGCAACTGGTGGCGGAACCAGGTGAACTGGCGCTTGGCGTAGCGCCGGGTGTCGCCCTGCCCCTTGGCAACCGCCTCGTCGAGGGAGATCTCGCCGCGCAGGTGGGCGAGAAGGCCGGGGACGCCGTGGGCGCGCATGGCCGGCAGCATGGGATCGAGCCCCCGCTCCCCCAGGGCCCTGGCCTCGTCGAGGGCCCCCTGCTCCATCATGGCGACAAAGCGCCGGTCGATGCGCCGGCGCAGCGCCTCCCGGTCCGGGGCAAGAAACAGCTTGATCGCCGGAACGCCGCCCAGGGGTCCGGGCTGGCGGGCGCCATGGAAGGACACGAGGGGGCGTCCGGTGGCGGCGAAGACTTCGAGCGCCCGCTGCACCCGCAGCCGGTCCGAGGGGCGTAAGGCTCGGGCCGTGTCGGGGTCCCGGTCCGCCAGCAGGCGGTGAAGCTCGGGGGTCTCGAGGCCCTCGCTCTCCCGACGCACCGCCTCGCGCACCTCGTCCGGCACGGGCGGCATGTCTGACAGCCCTTCCGTCAGGGCTTTCAAGTAAAGTCCGGTTCCACCCACGAAGATCGGAAGCTTCTTCCGCACGCCTTCCAGCAGAACCGCCGCCGCATCCGCCACGTAGCGCCCGACGGAAAAATTCACGGCGGCGTCCACATGGCCGTAGAGCCGGTGCGGGGCCTCGGCCTCCTCCCCTGGCGTGGGCCGGGCCGTCAGCACCCGCAGGTCCCGGTAGACCTGCATGGAATCGGCGTTGATCACCACCCCGTCGAGAGCCTGCGCCAGCCGGATGCCCAATGCGGACTTGCCTGAAGCGGTGGGCCCTGCAATGAGAACCGCGCCGACCCGAACGTCCCTCACACCGGTCCTCCCATGGCGTCTTCCCAAAGCTCCCTCGTCGCCACCCTGATCGCCCACCCGTCCCGGCCGGTTCTCACGGACGTGGTTTTGGCCATGGCCGCGGGGGCGCTGGGACAAGAAACGGAACGCTCCGTTCTGGCAAGGGGAATCGCCGCGGACCTGATCGTCCCCGCCCCGGCGGACGCGAAGGCCGTCGAGGCGCTCCTGCGCTCCGCCCTGGGGGAGCAGCCCGTCGACGTGGTGGTGCAGCCCCTGGGCCAACGGCGCAAGCGCCTGTTCCTGGCGGACATGGATTCCACCATGATCGGCCAGGAATGCATCGACGAGCTGGCCGATTACGTGGGCCTCAAGGCCGAGGTCTCCGCCATCACGGAACGCGCCATGCGGGGGGAGATCGCCTTCGAGCCGGCCCTGCGCGAGCGGGTGGCGCTTCTGAAAGGCCTGCCGGCGGGGGTGGTCGACGACATCATCGAGAAGCGGATCACCCTGACCCCCGGCGGCCGGGCGCTCGTGCAAACGATGCGCGCCCAAGGGGGCTATGCCTGCCTCGTGTCCGGCGGCTTCACCCTGTTCACCGGCCCGATCGCGGCCAGGATCGGCTTCAACGAGCACCGCGCCAACCGCCTGATCCTCAACGGCGGCAGGCTCGCGGGCCTTGTGGAGGAGCCGATCCTGGGCCGGGAAGCCAAGCTCGCCACGCTCCTGGAGCTGCGGGAGCGGCTCGGCCTTGGGGCGCACGACACCATGGCCGTGGGCGACGGCGCCAACGACCTCGCCATGCTGGGCGAGGCTGGCCTCGGAGTAGCCTTCCGGGCGAAGCCCGCGGTGGCCGCGGCGGCTCATGCACGGATCGACCATGCGGATCTCTCGGCCCTGCTCTACGTCCAGGGCTACCGGGCGGACGAGATCGTCGATGCGTAGCCGACGGCAGGGTGCCAAAGCCCGCTTTGGTGCTATCGTTGCACGGCCCGCACCATCCGACCCGGGCATAGGGAGAGGCGATGCAGGGCCACGACGATCTGGAGATCAGCGCCGCTCTGAAGGATGCGGAACGGGCCGGGTTTCGCCTCATGCTCTTCGGCCACACCGCCATCCTGGCGGTGTCGTCGGCAGGCTTCACCTACGGGTACTGGCTCTACGGCAACGCTTCCGGCCTCATCCTCACCCTTCTGTCTCTCGGGCTGGGAATCCTGCTCCTCTGCTCCCTCGGGACCCGGTTCGAGCGCTCCTGGCACCGCTATGTGCTCGTCGCCGCCGATGTGCTCCTCCTGACGGCCGCAGCGCTGTTTCTGCCGCTGACCACAGGAGGCGACGTGCCGCGGATCTTCGTGTTCCGCACCTACGGAATCCACTTCCTGTGGGTTGTCCTGGTGGTATCCGCATTGGCGCTCTCGCCGCGCCTCATCCTGTTTACCGGAACCGCCCTGATCGCGGCCCTCTGGACCGTGTTCCTGGTCGCCGCCCAGGCCATGGACCGCACCCTGTCCTGGCGTGACCTGCCGCGCGGCTCCACCTCGGAGGAATATGTCCGGCTCATCCTCCACCCGGACTTCATCGGCACGGGCAACCGGGTCGAGGAATCCGTCGCCCTGCTGGCTGCGACCCTCGTTCTCGCCCTTGCGGTGCACCGGGCGCGCCGCGTGGTGGCGGCGTTCGCCCTCGAGGAGAAGCGCCGCCTCCAGGCCGAGCGCGTCTTCGGCCGCTACGTGCCGGAGAGCGTTGCGGCGCAGATCCTCGAAACCCCGGAGGCCCTGCGCCCGAACGTGCAGGAGGGCACCGTGCTCTATCTCGATGTGGAGGGGTTCACCGCCTATGCGGCCGGGCAGACGCCCGACGTGGTTCTGGACCGCCTCAGCCGCCTGCTCTCCCTGGTCAGCGAGAGAATCGTCGGCGCGGGCGGGATCGTCATCGGCTTCGGCGGGGACAGCGTGCTGGCCACCTTCGGGGTGCCCATCCACCTGCCGAACCATGCCGGGCAGGCCATCAATGCGGCCAGGGACATCCTGCGCAACCTGGGGCCGAACGCCGGGCCTGACGCGTTCCAGGTTCGCATCGGCCTTGCGACGGGGCCCATCGCGGCGGGCATCGTGGGCAGCGCCCACCGCCAGAGCTACACGGTCTACGGCGCTACCGTGAACCTGGCGCAACGGCTCGAACAGGCCAACAAGGAATTCGGAACCCACCTGCTTGCCGGCGAGGCCACCGCGCAGGCGGGCCGGCACCCCCACGGCTTGCGTCTGCTGGGACCCGTTACGCTTCAAGGCTTTGCCGAGCCCGTGACCGTTTTCGGATCCTGACGCCCGCATGAAAAAGGCGGCTCGGGGGCCGCCTTTTCGTCAGGATGTTTTAGGGCCTTATTCGATGGACAGGGCCACGAAGCGGACCTCGCCCTGGGGGTTGGCCACGAGGAGCAGGGCGGATTTGCGGCCCTGGCCCTTCAGGCCCTCGATCTTCTTGGTCACGTCGGCAGGCGCCGTGACCGGCTCCTGGTTGACCTCGACGATCACCTCGCCGGCCTGGATCCGCTTGTCGGAGGCGGGCGAGTTGGGATCGACGCGGGTGATGACCACGCCCTTCAGGTCGTCCTTCAGGCTGTAGCGGCGGCGCAGCTCGTCGGTCATGCCGGAGAGGTTGAGGCCGAAGGCCTGAGCCTGCTTGGTGACCGAGGGGGTTTCCGTGGAGGGCTGCTGGAGGCTTGCCTGCTTCTCCCCGTCCTCGAGCCGGCCGAGGGTGACCTGCTTGGTCATCTCCTGGCCCTTGCGGACGAGGGTGACGTCGGCGGCCTTGCCCACGGGGGTGGAGGCGACGATGCGCGGCAGGTCGCGGGAATCCTTGACCTCCTTGCCGTCGAACCGGATGATCACGTCGCCGACCTCGAGCCCGGCCGGCTTGGCGGGACCCTTCTCGTCGATGCCCGCGATCAGGGCGCCGCGGGCGGAGCCCAGGTTCAGGGCCTCCGCGGTGGCGTCATCCACGTTCTGGATGCGCACGCCCAGCCAGCCGCGGCGGGTCTCGCCGAACTGGCGCAGCTGGTCGATGATCGGCACCGCCGTGGAGGCCGGCACCGCAAAGCCGATGCCCACCGAGCCGCCGGTGGGCGACAGGATGGCCGTGTTGATGCCGATGACCTCGCCGTTCATGTTGAACAGCGGCCCGCCGGAATTGCCCTTGTTGATGGAGGCGTCGGTCTGGATGTAGTTGTCGTAGGGGCCGGACTCGATGTTGCGGCCGCGGGCCGACACGATGCCGGCGGTGACGGAGCCGCCGAGGCCGAAGGGGTTGCCGATCGCCATCACCCAGTCGCCCGGGCGGATGGAATCCGCGTCGCCGAACTTCACGGACTTCAGGGGCTTGTCGGACTTCACCTTCAGGACCGCGAGATCGACCTTGGAATCCTTGCCGATGATCTCGGCCTTGAGGCGGGTGCCGTCCGAGAAGATGACGCTGATGTCGTTGGCGTCCCCGATCACGTGATTGTTGGTCACCACGATGCCCGAAGGATCGATCACGAAGCCTGACCCCAGGGAGTTCGACCGGCGGGTGCGGGGAGCATTGTCCTCGTTATTGTTGTTGTTGCCCTGGCCGCGGCGGTTGAAGAACTCCTCGAAGAGATCCTCGAAGGGGGTGCCGGGGGGCAGCTGGGGCAGGGTCCGGTTGCGGGCCTCGACGGTGGTGGAGGCGGAAATGTTGACGACGGCGCCCGTGACCTCCTCGGCCAGATCCGCAAAGGATTCCGGCGCGGAGCGGGCGAGGGCCGGCAGGGGCATCGCAGTCGCGACGATCGTCATGACCGCGAAGCAGGACGCGGCCAGCCGGCGCATGGGGCGCTGAGGCAGCGCTGTCTTCATGGCTTGAGTCATCGTGAATCCTCTCATGGAGATCATGAACATAGATTGTGGGTCGGTCGCGTCATTCAAGCGGCGGCCTCAGCCTAAAGGCGGACAAGCTTACCCGAACTGGCGCGCGAGCCAAATCACCGCAAGACCGATCAGAGCCGACACGATGCCGACGATCCTCATGCGGTCGCTCGGGCTGTGCGCCGCTTCGTACATGGCCCGGCGCATGCCCTCGGGGAAGGCGGCAAACAGCAAGCCCTCGACCGCGAGAGCGAGGCCGAGGGCTGCAACAAGATCCAGCATCAGAGCTTATCGGGCAGGGATCGGCTGAGCCGGAGTTGCGGTCCCGGGAGCCGGGGAGCTGTTCCCCCCGCCGTTCCGCTGACCGCTGGAATTGTTGAAATAACGGAAGAAATTGGACTCGGGGCTGATCACGAGACGGGTATCGCTTCCCTTGAACCCTGCCTCATAGGCCTGCATGGACCGGTAGAACGCGAAGAACTCCGGGTCCAGGCCGAAAGCCTCGGCCAGAATGCGGTTTCGATCCGCATCGCCCTGGCCGCGCAGTTCCTCGGCCTTGCGGTTGGCCTCGGCGCGGATGACCGTCGCCTCGCGTTCGGCCGTTGCCCGGATGGTCTGGGCCCGCTGCTGGCCGTTGGCGCGAAGGTCCGCAGCCTCGCGCTCACGCTCGGTGCGCATCCGCTGGTAGACGGCCTGGCTGTTGGCCGCCGGCAGATCGACGCGGGTGAGGCGCACGTCGATCATCTCGATGCCGAGGCTCTGGGCCTGCCGGTTCACGTCTTCCTGGATGCGGTTCATCAGGCCGCCGCGCTCGGTGCGCACGATGGCGTCCCGGGAGGCGCTCGCCAGGACGTTACGCATCACGGAGTTCGTGAAGCTGGACAGGCGCTGGTTGGCCAGGGCGATATTGCCCACCGCCTGATAGAACTTGAGCGGGTCGATGATCCGGTAGCGGGTGAAGGCGTCGACTTCCAGGTTCTGCCGGTCGGCGGACAGGACCGTCTGCACGGGCAGGTCGAGATCGAGCACCCGCTTGTCGAAATAGGTGACGTTGTCCACGAGGGGGAGCTTGAACTTGAGGCCCGGCCGGTCGATGGCGGACTGCACCGCGCCGAACCGCAGGACGAGGGCGTATTGCGTCTGCTGCACCACGAAGACCGAGCTGTAGAGGACGATCGCCGCGAGAGCCAGAAGGATCAGGACGCCCGTGCGAAGGGTCGAGTTGTTCATCGCGTGGCTCCCTGCTGGCCGGCTGCGCCGATCTGGGGCAGCGGCGGGCGCTGGTTCTGGTTGAGCGGCAGGAAAGGCACGACCCCCTGCCCGTTCTGGTCGACGATGATCTTGTCGACGCCGCCGAAGACGCGCTCCATGGTCTCGATGAAGATCCGCTCGCGGCTGATGTCCGGCGCCTTGCGGTACTCCTCGTAGACCTGCCGGAAGCGGGCGGCCTGACCGCTCGCGTCGGCGACCGACTGCTCCCGGTAGCCTTCCGCCTGCTGCACGGTGCGGGAGGCCTCGCCTCGGGCCTCGGGAACGATGCGGCTGGCGAAGGTCTCGGCTTCGTTCTGGACGCGGACCGCGTCCTGCTGGGCGGCGTTGACGTCGAAGAAGGCCTGGCGCACCTCGGAGGGAGGCTGGGCCGCCTGGAGCTGAACCACGTTGATCAGGACGCCGGCTCCGTAGGCATCGAGGGTGCCCTGCATGATCTGGCGCACCTCCTGGGCGACGCTGGCCTGCTCCGTGGTCAGGATGGCCTGGATGTTGCGGCGGCCGATCACCTCGCGCATGGCGCTTTCCGCCACGGACTTGATGGTGCCTTCGGGGTTCTGCAGGTTGAAGACGAAATCCTGCGGCCGCGCCGGGTTGACCTGCCACACCGCATCGAAATCGATGTCGACGATGTTCTCGTCCGCGGTGAGCATCAGGCTTTCCAGGATCTCGTCGCGGGCCCGTCCCTGGCCTGTGGGGGTGGAGCGGTATCCGACCTCGATCCGCTGCTGCTCGGTGACGTTGGGCTTGATCACCCGGCCGATCGGATAAGGAAGGTTGTAGCGCAGGCCTTCCTGGGTCGTGCCGGTGAAGCTGCCGAAGATCATGTTGATGCCGACCTCGTTCGGTCGGACCGTATAGAAGCCGGTCAGCAGCCAGACCGCGAGCACGCCCAGGGCCAGGATGATCAGGCCCTTGCCTCCCATGGAGCCGCCCGGGATGAAGTCCTTGAGGCGATCCTGGCCGCGGCGCAGGATGTCTTCCAGATCCGGGGGCGTTCCATTGCCCGGCGGTCCGCCCGAGCCCCAGGGGCTCTTGCCGCCGCCCGATCCGCCGCGCTGGCCCCAGGGGCCGCCGCCGCCGCTTTGGTTACTCCAAGGCATAGGACGCCTTTCCTCACTGATGATTGCGACCGGCTGGAAAGCCGATCGGATTGAGACGGTTTTGGGTGTTGTCTATTCCGCCTGTCAAGCCTGCGAATTGGGGATTGCAAGCCCGTTCGTCAACCTGGGCGTGGCTCAAAGACGCCTTTCAAGGTCAATGAACGTGAACGGATGCTCATTATCGGGCCCTTTCGGGTGGTCGGACCGATAGGTCTCCCGAAAATGCGAGCGGTTGAAGGCCGGAAACACCGCATCGCCCTCCGGTGCGACACGAACCTCGGTCAGGTATATTTTCTGTACATAAGGCAGGGCCAGGGCGTAGATCTCGGCTCCTCCGGCAACCGCGACGGCGCTGGCGCCTATCTTCTCCGCCAGGACGGACCCCTGAGCGACGGCCTCGTCCCAGCTTCGGGCCACATGGACCCCGTCCGCAGAGAACCCGGGATCGCGGGTCAGCACGATCGTCTCCCGGCCCGGCAGGGGCTTGCCGATGGACTGGAATGTCTTTCGCCCCATGATCATCGGCTTACCCCAGGTCAGCTCGCGAAAGCGCTTGAGGTCGGTTCTCAGGCGCCAGAGCAGCTGATTGTTGCGGCCGATGACGCCGTTCTCGGCTACGGCGACGACGAGGATGAGGGGAAGGGTCATGCGGCTCACCGGGCAGAAATGTTCAGTTCGATCCAGCCTGCGAACTCATCCTCGCTCATGGCCCCGGCCGCAAGGGCGATCATGGTCCGATAGGCCTCAGGTTGGGAGGCGGTGAGATTGTAGCCGTTCAGCTTCAGAAAACCCACATAGGGGATAAAGGCGGCGCGCTTGTTTCCGTCGACAAAAGGGTGGTTCTTGCTCAATCCGAAGGCATAAGCGGCCGCCAGCCAGGGAATCCGCTCCTCACCCCTGTATGACCACGCGTTTATGGGTCTGGCCAGAGCGGAATCGAGCATGCCCTCGTCGCGCAATCCTTCCGCTCCTCCAAAGAGGCGCAGGGATTCGGCGTGCTTGAGAAGCAAGGCATGCCGGTTGATCCATTTCGGCTCCCTCATCACTTGGATAGGGCATCGAGAGTTTCACGATACTCGACGATCACCTCGTCCATGGCCTTCAACTGCTCCTGCATCCCGGGGTCGAGGGGTGTCAGAACGATGCCGGTCGGGGTCTCCACCACATGGAGATGATCGCCTTTGCCGACCTTGAGGCGATCAAGCACCGATCTTGGCAGGACAACGCCAAGCGAGGACCCGACCTGGGTTACCTTGACCTCGACACTCATGCTAAGAGCTCCGCGCAGCAAAATCTTATAACGAATATTATAATCTGGGCTGAGGAAATTCTAGTCCTCCGCCAAGGCTCTGAGAGCCCCGCCCGTCACCCGCTGCACCGTCCACTCGTCCATGGGGGTCGCCCCGATGGAACGGTAGAAGCGCAGGGCCGGCTCGTTCCAGTCCAGCACCCACCATTCCAGGCGCGGCAGTCCTTCCGTCACGCAACGGCGGGCGAGGTGCCGCAACAGGGCCTTGCCGATGCCTTTGGAGCGGAACTCCGGCCGGACGAAGAGGTCCTCCAGGTAGATGCCGTGGCGGCCCCGGAAGGTGGAGAAATTGTAGAACCACAGGGCGAAGCCTGCGGGCTCCCCGTCCCACTCGGCGATATCCGCAAAGACCCGCGGATGAGGCGCGAAGAGGGCCCTGGCGATGTCCGCCTCGGTCGCGTCCACCTCATGGGCCAGGCGCTCGTAGGCGGCAAGCTCCCGGATCAGCGAAAAGATCAGAGCCGCGTCGCGCTCTTCGGCGTTTCGGATGGTGAGGGTCATGGTTCTATTCCGGCTCGTCCCCGGTCTCGACCCGGCGGGGCGAGCCCCACCCCTCCAGGGTGGCGTTGATGTCGTCCAGCACGAAGAACCGGGCGCTGTCCTGGTCGTAGCCCTCGTCCAGCAGGCTGTCGTAATCCGTCAGCCGGTGCCGGATATAGGCCACCAGGGAGAGCCAGGCGGCCGCCTCGGGCGAGGCGGTGTGGAGCCCCCGGCTCCCGAGGGCATGATCCGTCACCGCTTCGAACTCGTGGCGCGGGATGCGCGGAGCCAGGACCCGAACGGCGCTCTCGATGGCCTCGCGCCGGTTCATGTCGGTCAGACCGCAACAGGGGCCTTGATGGCCGGATGCGGATCGTAGGCCTCGATGGCGATGTCGTCGAAGGTGAAGTCGAACAGGGAGCGCACGGCCGGATTGAGGCGCAGCTTCGGCAGGGGCCTCGGCTCCCGGGTCAGCTGCAGGCGCGCCTGCTCCAGATGGTTGAGGTAGAGATGGGCGTCGCCGAAGGAATGGACGAAATCCCCCGGCTGGAGCCCGGTCGCCTGCGCCATCATGTGGGTCAGCAGGGCATAGGAGGCGATGTTGAAGGGAACGCCCAGGAACACGTCCGCCGAGCGCTGGTAGAGCTGGCAGGAGAGCCGCCCCTCCGCCACGTAGAACTGGAACAGGCAGTGGCACGGCGCGAGCGCCATCAGGTCGATCTCGGCGGGATTCCAGGCGGACACGATCAGGCGGCGGGAATCGGGATTGCGGCGGATCTCGTCGAGCACCCAGCGGATCTGGTCCACCGAACCCCCATCGGGCTTGGCCCAGGAGCGCCATTGCTTGCCGTAGACCGGCCCGAGATCCCCGTTCTCGTCCGCCCACTCGTCCCAGATGGTGACCCCGTTCTCCCGCAGGTAGCCGATATTGGTGTCGCCCTTGAGGAACCAGAGCAGCTCATGGATGATCGAGCGCAGGTGCAGCTTCTTGGTGGTGACCAGCGGGAAGCCCTGGCTGAGGTCGAAGCGCATCTGGTGGCCGAAGACGGACATCGTCCCGGTTCCGGTCCGGTCGTCCTTGCGGACGCCCTCATCCAGGATGCGGGTCAAGAGATCGAGATAGGCTTGCATGAAGGGCTCCTCGCTTCATCCTACGCCAGGGAGCGTACCCTTTCCGAGTCTCAATTCACCCCCATCCCCACTCTTTCAAATTCCGTCGGCCGTCCTTATATTGGCTGTGCCGGTCGCAAGACCGGCTATGGCGATAAACGGCTATCGGAATAAACCTATCGGACCCGGGGGCGGTACCCGGCGCCTCCACCAAAGCCCAGGCTCGGCCTGGCTTCCAGGCAGGATCTGGGCTTCGGCGGGGGCGAAATAGGATCGACGAGGGCGTAAAGGGTAGGCTTTTGCTCGGCATGGTTCCGCCGTTATCGGACCGATTCAATAGTTGCCAACGACAACTATGCTCCGGTTGCAGTGGCTGCGTAAGCGGTCCCTAAAGCCGAATCAAAGTCCTGGCGGTTAGCACCGTCAGGCGGGGTCCGGAGGCACCTGGCAACAGAAGCCTCCACTTCAATTTCAAAAGGGCTCATCAATGGCCGGCAAAGACCTGATCCGCTACGATCTCCTGGTGCATGACGCCCTGAAAGGCGTCGTGCGCAAGGTCTTGATCGATGCCAAGGACGGTCTGCCCGGCGAGCACCATTTCTACATCACCTTCCGGACCGATTTCCCCGGCGTGCGCCTGTCCAACCGCCTGCGCGAGAAATATCCGCAGGAGATGATGATCGTCCTCCAGCATCAGTTCTGGGATCTCAACGTGACCGAGCACACCTTCGAGGTGGGCCTGTCCTTCTCCAACATCCCGGAGCGCCTGCTCGTGCCCTTCGACGCGCTGGTGGCCTTCTTCGATCCTTCCGTGAATTTCGGCCTCAGGTTCCTTGGTCAGGAGGGCGCGCCCGAAGATCAAACCCTGAGCCTTGCGCCTGCCCCCGAAACCTCCCGGAGCATCGGCCTCGAACCCGTCGAGCTGAAGCAGCAGCGCAAGTCCCTGCCCTCGGCCGAGAGAAAGCCTGCGGTCGACAAGGCTCCCCTTCCGGTGCCCAGGGCGCCGGCCTCCGAGCCTCTGATCGAACGGGCCGCCAAGCTTGAAACCGCCGACGCCGAGTCGTCTGCCAGCGCCGAGGTGGTCAGCCTCGACTCCTTCCGCAAGAAGAGCTGATCGTCAGGCGCGACCGCGGAGCGCCGGCCTAAAGCCGCAAGTTCCCGCGCCAGTTCATCGGGTTCGATGTCCTGACCCGCGACGAAACACGGCATCGTCCTAGCGATGCGTCAGACGCATCGGCAGGCCGCCGCGCGGCCTCAGGGTAATCCGCTGCACGGGGGCGACCTCGTGCCCCTCCACCAGATCGAGCCGGATCGACCGCACGATGGTGGCGAGCACGATCACGGCCTCCTGCAGGGAGAAGCTCGCGCCGATGCAGACCCGGGGCCCGGCCCCGAAGGGCAGGTAGGCGAAGCGGTCGATGCGGCCGCGCTCCTCTGGCAGGAACCGCTCCGGCCGGAAAACATCCGGTCGGTCCCACAGCCTGCGATGCCGGTGCAGGACGTAAGGCGCGATCACCACCATCGAACCTGCCGGGATATGGACGTCACCGATGCGGTCGTCCCCGATCGCCGCCCGGCTCATGTAGGGCGCGGGCGGATAGAGGCGCAAGGCCTCGTCGATGACGGCCCGGGTATAGACGAGCCGGTCCAGGTGATCGGGCTCGATCGACCCCCCGCCCAGCACCTCGTCCACCTCCCGCTCGATCGCCGCCCGGGCCCGTTCGTCCTGGGACAGCAGGTAGAGGGACCAGGACAGGGCGTTGGCCGTGGTCTCGTGCCCTGCCCCGATGAAGGTCACGATATTGGCCCGCACCTCCGCATCGCCCAGGCCCTTGCCGGTCTCAGGGTCCGCCGCCTCCAGGAGGAGGGTGAGCAGGTCCCGGGGGGCGGGCTCGCCGCGGGCCAGCAGGGCCTTCCGGCTGCCGATGAGCTCGTTGACGGTCTCCTCGAAGAAGCGGACGGCGGGCCTCGCCCGCAGGCGTCCGATCCGGGGGATCCAGTCCGGGAACCCGAAGATGTCGAGGGGATCGACGCGGCCCGCCGCCTCGAAATAGCGGGTGATGGCGCGGCCCAGGGCATCCGGGTCCTGCGCCACGCCGTTCGTGAAGATCGTCCGCTCCAGCACGTCCAGGGTGACCCGGGTCATGTCGAGGGCGGCGTCGACCACGCGCCCGTCGGGACGCCTCCGCCAGCGCCGGACCAGGCGCTCCGCCGAGGCCGCCATGGCCGGAAAGAAGCCCGCGACCGTGCGCGGGGTGAAGAGCGGCGCCAGGGTGCGGCGCTGGAGCTTCCATTCCTCGCCTTCCACCGTCACGAGGCCGCGCCCCAGGCCGGGGGCCAGGATGCGGATCTGCAGGTCGTCCTTGCGGTAGTTGGCGGCGTTGTCCAGGAGGATGTGGCGGATGAGAGCGGGATCGTTCACCACGGTCATCCGGCCCAGGCTGCCCTCGCCTGCGACCACCGGCTCCTCGAAATGCTCCTCCATCCAGGTCGCCAGGGGGTTCTCGCGCACGGCCCTCAGGAAGGCCAGGGTCCCGAGGGGCTCGGTGCGAGGCTTGGGCGCGGGCGGACGGAAAAGGGGAGCGTCGAGGGCGTCGGTCATCCGAATTGACAAGGCCTCCATGCGCCTTCGCTGTTGCGAGAGCTATGGTTTGAGATAAGAACACCCAACTGTATCAGAAGAGGTCATGATGTCGCCCTCAACCCGCATCGAAACCGATACCTTCGGCCCGATCGAAGTTCCCGCCGACAAGTACTGGGGCGCTCAGACGCAACGCTCGATCCAGAACTTCCGCATCGGCGGCGAGCGGATGCCGCTCCCCCTGGTCCATGCCCTGGCCCTCGTGAAGCAGGCCGCCGCCCTGGTGAACAAGGATCTGGGCAAGCTGGAGCCCCGGCTCGCCGACGCCATCGCGGCGGCGGCGGCGGATGTGGTGCAGGGCAAGCATGACGACGAGTTCCCCCTCGTGGTGTGGCAGACGGGCTCGGGAACCCAGTCCAACATGAACATGAACGAGGTCCTGTCCAACCTCGCCATCGAGCGCCTCGGCGGCGAGCGCGGCAGCAAGAAGCCGGTACACCCCAACGACCATGTGAACATGGGCCAGTCGTCCAACGACGCCTTTCCCACCGCCATGCACATCGCCGTGGCCAGGGAGGTCCATGACCGGCTCCTGCCTGCCCTCAGGCACCTGCTGAAGGCCCTGGACGACAAGACCGAGGCCTTCAAGGACATCGTGAAGATCGGCCGCACGCACCTGCAGGACGCGACCCCGGTCACCCTCGGCCAGGAATTCTCCGGCTACGCCGCCCAGGTGCGCCTCGGCATCGCCCGCATCGAGACCACGCTTCCCGGCATCTACGCCCTCGCCCAGGGCGGCACGGCGGTGGGCACCGGGCTCAACGCCCATCCGGAATTCGCCGACCGCTTCTCCGCCAAGGTCATGGAGCTGACCGCGCTGCCCTTCACCTCGGCGACCAACAAGTTCGAGGCCCTGGCCTCCAACGACGCCCTCGTGTTCACCCATGGGGCGCTCGCGAGCCTTGCGGCCGGCCTGTTCAAGATTGCCAACGACATCCGCCTGATGGGCTCGGGGCCCCGCTCCGGCATCGGCGAGATCTCCCTGCCCGAGAACGAGCCCGGCTCCTCCATCATGCCCGGCAAGGTGAACCCCACCCAGGCGGAGGCCATGACCATGCTCTGCTGTCAGGTGGCCGGCAACCAGACCACGGTGACCTTCGCCGGGAGCCAGGGGCACTTCGAGCTCAACGTGTTCAAGCCGGTGATCGTGAACGCGGTGCTCCAGTCGATCCGCCTGCTGGCGGACGGCGCGGTCAGCTTCACCGACAACGCGGTCGTAGGCATCGAGCCGAACCACGAGCGCCTCAGGGAGCTGATGCAGCGCTCCCTGATGCTCGTGACGGCACTGGCCCCGAGCATCGGCTACGACAAGGCCGCCGCCATCGCCAAGGCGGCCCACAAGAACGGCACGACCCTGAAGGAGGAGGCCCTCAAGGCGGGCGTGTCATCGGAGGACTTCGACGCGGTGGTTCGCCCCGAGACCATGCTGGCTCCGGGCTAGGGGCCCCAGGTTAGAAGCCCATGGCCGAGATCATCAACCTGCGCCGGGCGCGCAAGCAGAAGGCGCGGGCCGACAAGGAGGCCCGCGCCGCCCAGAACCGCACCGCCTTCGGCCGCACGGGGGCCGAGAAGGAGCGGACGAAGGCCGAGCGCGACAAGGCCGAGCGGGACCTGGCGGCCCACCGGCTGGAGCCTCCCAGGCCCGACGACGAGACCCCGTGAATGGGGGCGGGCATCGTCAAGCGCTCCGTCTCCATCGCCGGCCACCGGACCAGCATCTCCCTCGAGGAGCCGTTCTGGGAGGGCCTGCGGGAGATCGCCGCGCGGGAATCCCTCTCCGTCCAGGCCCTCATCGGGCGCATCGACGCGGAGCGGGGAGAGCAGAACCTCTCCTCCGCCATCCGCGTCTTCGTCTTCACGAGGTTGCGCGCGCCGTAGGGGCGCTTCCACCGGGAGCCCCTTTGCCCTGAAGGGCTTGAGCGGGTTCAACCGCCGTTGATGGCGGGCGGCGGCCTGATTTCCTGCACGGGCGACAGGGGCGGAGGCGGCGCCCGCTCTTCGGCGGGCTGTCTCTGCTGCTGGGATTGCAGGCGTTCCGCCTCGAAGCGGGCGCGCTCAGCCTCCGCGCGCTGCCTGGACTGCCGGGCCGCCTCTTCGGCGGCGGCCCTGGCGCGCTGGCGCTCGGCCTCCTGCTGCGCCTCGAACTGACGCTGGCGTTCCGAGGCGGCCTTCTCGAAGGCTTCGATCTTCTCCAGCTCCCGCTTGACCACGATGGCGGCCACCCCGTTGCGGAACGGGCCGGCATCGATCTCACGGGCGGGGGCGCTCATGGAGCGGCTCCAGGTGAGGCCCAGGGAGGGCGGGGCCCCGACCCATTCGGCCGGCGCCGCCTTGGCGGTCAGGAAGCCCCGGGCGTCAAGCGCCAGGGTTTTCAGATCGTAGGCCACCGACCCCTGCCAGACGGCCGGGCCGGCGTCTACCGTGAAGGGGGAGAGCCGCAGCAGGCCGCCCACCAGGGCCGCCGATGTGGTCACGGAGGAGGCGGTGAGCGGACCCCGGCCCAACTCCGCCCCCAGGACGGCCTCGGCCTTGCCCTCCACCAGGGGCTCGTTGTCGGCCAGCACCCGCTTCAGCGCCCGCTCGAAAGCCGTGGGATCGGCGTTCGGAGCCCGCAGGCCCGTGACGCGCCAGTCGCCCGCGCCGCCGAGGGTGGCGACCAAGCCCGACAGGCTATCGCCCGCCGCCCCGAACCTGAGGGGGCCGGACAGGGTCGCCTCGAAGGGCGTGGGGCCCACAAGGGCCCAGAGGGGCACATTGCGCAAGGCCCCCTCCCCGACCACCGTGGCCACCGCCCCCTGCCGGGTGATGGTGGTGGCGCCGGTGACCTGGCCGTTGCCGATGGAGGCGTCGAAATCGCGGATCGAGATGCCGTCCGGCTGGGCCTCCAGGGTGAAGCCGGCCCGGGTGCCCTGGAGGCCGCGGCCGAGTTCCAGGGCTCCGACCCGGAACGCAACCTTCCCGCCGCTGACCAGGCGCCCGCTCTGGCCGAACTTGGCCGTGGACCAGAGGGCGGTCGCATTGGGATCGCCCGGCACGTTGAAGGCGAGGCTCGCCACGAGCCAGGGCAGGGACAGCCGCTCCAGGGAGACCTCGCCGTTGATCTCCGAGCGGGAGCGGGCGGCGAGCCGGGCCTGCACCGCCGTACCGGACACCTGGCCGGTCATGCTGAGAAGGGTCGCATCGCGCTCGCGTCCCAGGGTCACCCGCGCCTTCACGGGCACCGGCGGCCTGACGCCCGCCCCGTCGCCGAGGAGGAGCAGGAACGGGGCGATGTCGAGGGTCGCCACCTCGATCTCGCCGCTGTCCACCACGTCGTCGTCCGCGCTGAGCGCAAGGGGGCGGGCGGTGGTCACGGCCACGCCGGCCACCTGTCCCGCAAGGGTGACGTTGAACTGGCCGGAGCTCACCCGCGTTCCGCGCAGGTCCATCCTGGACGGCACGTTCAACCCGGCGAGGTTCGGCCGGTTGACCCAGCGCCCGGTATTGTCCGTTCCCAGGGTGAGGGTGAGGTTTTCGGTCCGCCCGTCAAGGGAATCGACCCTTCCGTCGAAGGCCCCGCCCGCTGCGGTGCCCCGCGCCGTGGTGCGCAGGCGCAGTTCGGACGAGCCGGGAGGCGGCGCCACCCGTTCGGTGGTCACGTCCAGGGCCAGCGCTCCCTCCCGCAGGAAATAGGGCACGAGCTTGGAGATGCCCCCGATCCACACGCTGCCCATGAGGTCGACCAGAGGGGCCGCCCGCGGCGCGGTGACCTTGCCGGTGATCCGGCCGGAGCCGTCGGGGGCGATGCGCCCGCTCACCCGGGCATTGGCCCCCGCCAGATCGACGATGTCGAGGGACTCGACCAGCAGGGCCCGGCCGTCGGACAGGATGCGGGCCGAGATCCGGCCGGTCGGCGGGCTCTTGCCGGCGCTGACGCCCCGCGCGTCCAGGATGAAGCCCACATCGAGGTTCTGGGTCGCCTCGAAGACGCTGGAGACCTGGGGGAGCTGATCGAGATTCAGGTTCTGGATGGCGAGCTGCGCCTCCAGCTTGCCGCGGAAATCCGGCTCCGGCGCCGTATAGCGCAGGTTTCCGCTCATGGTGGCGTCGCCGGTCTTCACCCGCAGGCGGTTGAAGGACAGGACCGGATTGGCGAAAGCGAAGTCCGAGGACACCTCGAAGGGGCGGCCGTCGAGAACCTGCAGGAACGGGGAGTTGATCTTCAGGCGGCCCAGGTAGCGGGCGAGGCGGTCGGAGGCCTTGGACGCCAGCGCCACCTTGCCGTTGATGCCCCCCTGGGTGGTCAGGCCGAGCTCGCCTTCGAGGGCCACCCGCGTCTCGCCGGGAGCGGTGAATTCGATGCGCTCGACCCGCGCCCGTCCGCGATTCAGGGAGAGCCGGAGATTGGCGTTCGAGAGATCCTCCTGCGCCAGGCCGATGCTGTCGAGGGTGAGGTCGAGGTCGACCGGAACCCGGATCGGCGGCAGGGTCCATTGCTGGAGGCGGGTTTTGAACTCCTGTCCGTTCGCGGACAGGATGAAGCTGTCCGCATCGAGCCGCCGCCCCTGAAGCTTCAGGGAAATGCGCGGATCGTTGAGCCGAATGCTCCCCTCGCCGGTCATCCGGAAGCTTGCGCCGCCCTCCCCGGCCTCGAGGCTGACCTTGTCCAGCTGGACGGCCCCGTCCTGCGTCTTGAATTCGGACTCGACCGTAACGGGGATCGGGATGCCGGCAGCCGCCGCCTGGGCCGGAGGCCCGAACAGAACCTTGGCCTTGCCGGAAATCTGCGGAGCGGTCGCGCCCCCGCTCCCCTCGTCGAGGGCAAGCCGGGCATCGAGATCGAAGCGCGGATAGACGTCGCCGCCTCCGGCGAGCTTGACCTGAACGCTCTTGTCCTCGCCCAGCTCCCCCGTGACCAGCCTGAAGGGAACGCCCGCGGTGGTGCCTTCCACCCGCCAGGGGCCGATCAGCTTCTGGCCCTCGATCTGGACGCCCTGGGCATAGAGCTGATCGGTGCGCCCCGTGCTGGACATCTGGGTCGTGAGGATGAGGTGGGCCACGCTGAGGTTTTCGATGGCCCATTCCCGGCTCCGCCGGCTTCCCGAGAGGAGATCGGACGGCATCCGCCAGCTTCCGTCAGACGCCACGGGAACGCGGATGTCGGCCCGGCCGATCTGGGTTTCGGTGAACCGCACCTGGCCCTGCATCAGCGGCATGAGGGCCACCTCGGCCCGCACCATCTCGGCGGACATGCTGGGGGAATCCGGGGTCTTGCCGCCGAGGCTGAGACGGTCGAGCCGGATCCTGGGCGCGGGCAGAAGGCGGATCCTGATGCGTCCCTCGGTCCGGGCCTGCGTGCCGGACGCGCGCGAGATCATCCCGTCGATGGTGTCGCGGTGGGCCTCCCAATCGATGAAGGGAGGCGCCGCCACGGCCACCGCCAGAACAAGGATCAGGATGGATGCGATGATCGTCAGGATATCGCGCAAGAGGCTGCCTTCTCTCCGTATCTGATGGGGGCTCTCTCTACCTCAAGGTCAGGGGAAGCGGGAGAGCCATTCCGTGTCTTCCGGGTCAAAGGGTGCCGATCTTGCCCGGATTCATGATGTTGTGAGGGTCGATGGCCTGTTTCAAGACGCGCATGAGGCCGAGGGCCGCCGGTCCGTGCTCAAGTTCGAGATATTTCATCTTCTTCTGGCCGATGCCGTGCTCCCCGGTGCAGGTGCCCTCCATGGCGAGCGCCCGCCTCACCAGCCGGTCCACGAAGGCCTCGCAGGCCTGCACCTCCGCCGGATCGTCCATGTCCACGAGAGGCTGAACGTGGAAATTGCCGTCGCCCACATGCCCCACGATGGGAGCGATCAGGCCGGTCTCGAGGATGTCCCGCTTGGTCTCGTCGACGCATTCCGCAAGGCGGGAGATCGGCACGCACACATCCGTCGCCACGGACTGGACGCCAGGCCTCAGGCTCTTGGCCGCCCAGTAGGAATCGTGCCGGGCCTGCCAGAGGCGCGTGCGCTCCTCGGGCTTGGTGGCCCAGTCGAAGGGCCCGCCGCCGAACTCCGCCGCGATGTCGCCGAAGCGCTCCGCCTGCTCCTGCACCCCGGCCTCGGAGCCATGGAATTCCAGCAGCAGCAGGGGGCTCTCCGGCAGGGTGAGCTTGGAATGGAGGTTGACCGCCCTCACCTGCATCTCGTCCAGAAGTTCGATCCGGGCGACCGGGATGCCGGACTGGATGGTCATGATCACCGCATCGCAGGCCGCCTTCACGGACGGGAACGGGCAGATGCCCGCCGAGATCGCCTCCGGGATGCCGTGAAGCTTCAGGGTGATCTCGGTGACGAGGCCCAGGGTCCCCTCGGACCCGATGAAGAGGCGCGTGAGATCGTAGCCGGCGGCGCTTTTCTTGGCGCGGGTCGCGGTCTTCACGATCTCGCCGTTCGGCAGCACCACCGTGAGGGAGAGCACCACGTCCTTCATGGTCCCGTAGCGCACGGCGTTGGTGCCGGAGGCCCGGGTGGCGACCATGCCGCCGATGGAGGCGTCCGCGCCGGGATCGATGGGAAAGAACAGGCCCTTGTCGCGCAGGTGCTCGTTCAACTCCTTCCGGGTCACGCCCGCCTCGACTACGCAGTCCAGATCCTCCTCGTGAACGGCGATGATCCGCTTCATGAGGCTCAGGTTCACCGTGACGCCCCCATGGGGCGCGTTGATATGCCCCTCCAGGGACGTGCCCGTGCCGAAGGGGATCACGGGGATTCCCTGGGCGGCGCAAAGCTTGGCGATGTCCGAGACCTCTTCCGTGGTGCGCGGATAGACCACGATGTCCGGCGGCTGGTTCTTCGCCCAGGTCAGGGAATGGCCATGCTGCTCGCGCACGGCCGCGGAGGTGGCGACCCGGTCGCCGTAGCGGCTGGACAACTCGGACGCCAGGGAGGCGATGGCCGCATCCGTCGCTCTGGAGCGGACGGGCAGGTGTGGGGCGTTCATGGCGGTTTCAGGTCCATTGGGATGCCGTTTGATCCATACCTACCAAAACCCTCCCGAATGCAACACTCCGGTTCGGAAGGAAGCCGGGACTCTCATGCATGGAGGCCATGCATGTGCTAACGTTTCCCTCGGGCGTGTTTTGGGTATTCTGCGATCGGAATTGCGGGAAGGCGCCGATCATGGGCAAGCGGGCTCCAGTCTTCTTCTTCGCCCCCTTCGTCTCGTCGACGATGCGGGTCGAGCCCGCTTGGATCGACTATAACGGCCATATGAACATGGCCTATTACCATGTGCTCTTCGACCGGGCCGTGGACGAGGCCTTCGGCCTGGTGGGGCTGGGCCAGGAATACCTTGCCGAGCGCAAGGCATCCTTCTTCGCGGCCGAGATCCACACCCTCTACAGGCGCGAGCTGAAGATGCACGATACGGCGCGCGCCACGCTCCAGCTCATCGACTATGACGAGAAGCGTATCCATTACTACATGGAAATCCGCCATGCGGCGGAGGGCTGGGTGGCCGCAACCATGGAGGGCCTCTCCCTCCACGTGGACATGGATACCCGGAAGGTGTCGCCCTTCCCGGATGACATCACCGCCAACCTTGCGGTGATGAAGGCGGCCCATGCGCGCCTCGCCAGGCCGCAGGCGCAGGGCCGCGTCATCGGCATTCCCGCAAGGCACGACCTTCCGGAAACCCTGGCGGCCTCGGGCACCCGCCATTAGGGCGAGATCCTGCGGCCGACGCATTCTCCTCAACCGGCCGCCGCTTCGGCGAAAGCGGCCCTAGCACCCGATCGAGCCCACGGGGCAGGTGCCGATCCGGGCCGGCGGATTGGAGAACGCCCTCTGCCGGTCGAGGCCCTGGCGGAACTGGTTGGAGTCCACCTGATACTGCTGTTCGAGCTGCCGCAGGCGATCCCCCTGCCGCAGGTTCCGGTTGATGTCCTCGACCTGCCTTTCGGCGTTGCTCTTGCGCGGCAGGCGCGCCGACTGCGCCTCGGCCGGAGAGGCCAGGGGCATGAAGAAGCTCAGGATGAGGGTAACGGCAATCAAGGGGCGCATGGAACATTCCTTTCGGAACCGATGATCATCATATGGTTCCTCAAGCCCGCCCCGGCAATGAAGGTCCGCCTGCGGCAGGACAGCGGGCATTCCGGGCTCGACGCCGTTCGCCTTTTGATCCATGGTCCCGCCGATGAACCAGCCTGAATCACGACCCGATCCGCAGGACGATCCGGCGCACCAGCCGGCTCCCGGCTCCTTGAGCGCCCGGGCCCGGGCGGCGGTTGCGCCGCAATCCCCCTATCTCGCCGGCCTGAACCCGGAGCAGCGCGCGGCCGTGGAGGCGACCGAGGGTCCCGTTCTGGTGCTCGCCGGGGCCGGCACCGGCAAGACCAGGGTTCTCACCACCCGGATCGCCCATCTGATCGCCACCGGCAAGGCCTATCCCTCCCAGATCCTGTCCGTCACCTTCACCAACAAGGCCGCCCGGGAGATGCGCGAGCGCGTGACCTCGGTCATCGGCCCTGCCGCCGAGGGGATGCAGTGGCTCGGCACCTTCCACTCCATCGGCACCAAGGTCCTGCGCCGCCACGCCGAGCTGGTGGGCCTGCGCTCCGACTTCACCATTCTGGGCACCGACGACCAGCTTCGCCTGATGAAGCAGGTGATCGAGGCCGAGGGCATCGACGAAAAGCGCTGGCCCGCCCGCCAGCTCGCCTCCCTCATCGACGGCTGGAAGAACCGGGGCTTGGGACCGACCCAGGTGGCCGCCGGAGAGGCCGGAGCCTTCGCCAACGGCCGGGGCGGACGGCTCTACACCGCCTATCAGGACCGGCTCAAGACCCTGAACGCGGTCGATTTCGGCGACCTCCTGCTGGAATGCCTGCGCCTGTGGCGCGAGCACCCTGACATCCTGGAGCAGTACCAGAACCGCTTCCGCTACATGCTGGTGGACGAGTACCAGGACACCAACGTGGCCCAGTATCTCTGGCTCAGGCTCCTGGCCCAGGCGCGCAAGAACCTGTGCTGCGTGGGCGACGACGACCAGTCCATCTACGGCTGGCGCGGGGCGGAGGTGGACAACATCCTGCGCTTCGAGCACGACTTTCCCGGCGCGACGGTGATCCGCCTGGAGCGCAACTACCGCTCCACGGGGCACATCCTCTCGGCCGCCTCCGGCCTCATCGCCAAGAACCAGGGCCGCCTCGGCAAGACCCTGCGCACGGAGGACGAGGCGGGCGAGAAGGTGACGATCACCGGCGCCTGGGACTCGGAGGACGAGGCCCGGCTGATCGGCGAGGAGATCGAGGCGCTGCACGCCAAGCGGCATCCCCTGTCCGAGATCGCGATCCTGGTGCGCATCTCCGCCCAGATGCGCGAGATCGAAGACCGGCTCGTGCAGCTCGGCGTTCCCTACCGGGTCATCGGCGGCCCGCGCTTCTACGAGCGGGCGGAAATCCGCGATGCGCTGGCTTACCTGCGCATCGTCAACCAGCCCGCGGACGATCTCGCCTTCGAGCGCATCATCAACGTGCCCAAGCGCGGCCTGGGCGACGCCACGATCCAGGTGCTGCACAACCACGCCCGCGCCGCCCGCGTGCCGCTCGTGGAGGCCGCCCGCTTCATCGTCGAGACCGACGAGCTGAAGCCCAAGCCCCGAGCCACCCTGCGCGATCTTCTCATCTCCTTCGGCCGCTGGTCGAAGCTGTCGCAGACCCTGTCCCAGTCGGAGGTGGCCCAGACGGTGCTGGAGGAGTCCGGCTACACGGACATGTGGCAGAAGGACAAGTCGGCGGACGCGGCGGGCCGCCTGGAAAACCTCAAGGAGCTCGTGCGCTCCATGGAGGAATTCCCCGACCTGCAGAGCTTCCTCGAACACGTCTCCCTGGTGATGGAGGCCAACGAATCCGACACCCAGGAGCGGGTGAGCCTCATGACGCTCCATGCCGCCAAGGGGCTGGAATTCGACACGGTGTTCCTGCCCGGATGGGAGGAAGGCCTCTTCCCGAACCAGCGGGCGCTGGACGAGAGCGGCCGCGCGGGGCTCGAGGAGGAGCGCCGCCTCGCCCATGTGGGCCTGACCCGCGCCCGGCGCCGGGCCAAGATCTTCTTCGCCTCCAACCGGCGCATCCACGGCCTGTGGAACTCGACGGTTCCCAGCCGCTTCGTCGACGACCTGCCGGAAACCCATGTGGAGATCGTGGAGGCGCCCGCGAACTTCTCCTATGGGGGCGGCTACGGCGGCTCGCGCTTCGACCGGATGCAGCCCTTCAGCGGCTCCTCCTACCAGACCCCCGGCTGGCAGCGCGCCCAGGCGCACCGCGCCAGCGCAAGCGATGGCAGCTCCTCCTCCAGACGCACAGGCGACCGGCGCGGTCCCATGACCATCGAGGGCGAGCTCGTGGCGAAATCCACCGGCGGCTCGGGCTTTGCGGCGGGCGGGCGGGTCCTTCACACCAAATTCGGCCCCGGCACCATCCAGGCGGTGGACGGCAACAAGCTCACGGTCGAGTTCGACAAGGCGGGACGCAAGACGGTGCTGGACAGCTTCGTCGAGGCCCTGGGATAGCCAGGCAGGCAATCGCCACCGAAACTGCCATCCTGGGGCAGCCGAAAGGGTGCTGGAAACGTCGATCCCCGGGAAGAGCCCGGGGATCATGGCGTAGCAAGCGATGATCACTCCGCCGCTGCGGGCGGCACCGGCACCGGGGGCGTGCCGTAGGTGCGCGGATCGACGGGGTTCAGCTTGCCCTCGTCCTCCGTGTAGGCCGGCGGGCGATCCACGTAGGTGAACCGGCCCTTGCCGTCCGGAGACGGCCCTTCGGCCCAGCGACCCTGATCGCTTTCCGTGCCCTCGGAATGGTTGAGGAACTGGTAGGCGACCTCGCTCTTTTCCAGCTCCTGCGGGAAGTTCGACGGGCAGGGCGTCGATTCCAGCCCATCCTCCTCCAATTCGCGGATGGCGGCGATCCATTGGTTCTGGTGCATGGTGTCCCGGGCGATGAGGAAGGACAGCATGTCCCGCACGCCGGTGTCGTTGGTCATGTTGTAGAGGCGGCAGACCTGGAGGCGCCCCTGGCTCTCCGCTGTCAGGTTGAAGCGGAAATCGGCGAGCAGATTGCCGCTCGCGGTCATGAAGCCGGCGTTCCAGAGATTGCCCGCGCTGTCCACCGGACGGGGACCGGAGCCGGCCACGATCACGTGCTGCGGGTTCATGCCCGCCAGGATCGCGTCCTCGATGCGGGCGCCGCCCATGATGGCGCCAACCAGGGAGTTCTGGGCCGCGTCCTCCTGGGTTTCCACCGGCGAGGTTTCGAGCAGCCGGGCGATCATCGTCGCCAGCATCTCCACGTGGCCGATCTCCTCCGTGCCGATGTCGAGGAGCATGTCCCGGTACTTCTGCGGACCCCGGCAGCTCCAGCCCTGGAACAGATAGGTCATCATCACGCTGATCTCGCCCCATTGCCCGCCGAGGGGCTCCTGCAGCATCTTGGCGAAGGTGGGATCGGGCTTCTCGGGCTTGGCATGATAAGCCATCTGCCGCTGACGGAAGAACATCGGCTGCTCCTGTTCGAATGGAAGGGGTGGCGACTCTCAACCCCGCAAGAGTCAGGCGTTCAACCAGAGCACTCCGCCGTTGTTCCCCGATCCGCCCGAGTTCCCTCGACGCCTGGAGAGGGTCCGATCCGCAGGATGCTCCGATCTGCAAGGGCGCCTCTAGTCACCCGCCTGCGAGTGTGGAACGATCCGGCCCGATTCAATTCTTCGAGAGAACGCGATGTTTCCCCTGTCCCATATGCTGAAATCCTTCGTGCGCGCTGGCACCCTGAAGGTCATCGACGCGGATGGCGGCGCGCATGTCTTCGGCGGAACCAGGCCCGGCCCCAACGTCACCATGCGCCTCACGGACCGCTCGCTCTATCGCAAGCTCTTCCTCAATCCGGAGCTTCATGCGGGCGAGGCCTATATGGACGGGCGCATGAGCTTCGAGGAAGGCTCGGGCCTTCGGGACTTCCTGACGCTGTTCTCCCTCAACCGCGCGACGCTCGCCAATTACCCGCTCCAGAGCGTGTTGAAGCGCGTCTCGCGAGGCGTGAAGCGGTTCCAGCAGGCGAACCCCGTCGGCAAGGCGGAACGGAACGTGGCGCACCACTACGACCTCGGCAACGACTTCTACAAGCTCTTCCTCGACAGGGGGATGCAGTATTCCTGCGCCTATTTCGCGGGCGAGGACGACACCCTCGAGCAGGCGCAGCAGAACAAGCTTCGCCTCATCGCCGCAAAGCTCGGGCTGAAGCCCGGCCTCAAGATCCTCGACATCGGCAGCGGCTGGGGCGACCTCGCGCTCTATCTCGCGGTGATGGAGGACGTGGACGTGACCGGCGTGACCCTCTCCAAGGAGCAGCATGCGCTCTCCAACGAGAAGGCGCGGCGCGCGGGCCTCTCCCATCGGGTGCGCTTCGAGCTTCTCGATTACCGCAAGGTGGAGGGCCGCTTCGACCGCATCGTGTCCGTGGGCATGTTCGAGCATGTGGGCGTGCAGCATTACGGCGAGTTCTTCAAGAAGATCAACGCGCTGCTCGACGATGACGGGCTCATGGTCCTGCATTCCATCGGCAAGATGAGCCCGCCCGGCACCGCGAGCCCCTGGCTGAGGAAATACATCTTTCCGGGCGCCTATTCCCCTGCCCTGTCGGAGGTCTTTCCCGTGGTGGAGCAGAACAGCCTGTGGGTGACGGATCTCGAATTCCTGCGCCTGCACTACGCCAAGACGCTCAACCATTGGCATCGGCGCTTCGAGGCCAACCGGGAGAAGATCGCCGCCATGTACGACGAGCGCTTCTGCCGGATGTTCGAGTTCTACCTCATCAGCGCGGAGACCATGTTCACCAGCGGCAGCCAGCTCGTGTTCCACATGCAGCTGGCCCGCAGGCGCGACGCCGCGCCCATCGTGCGCGATTACATCACCGACCTGCAGCGGCGCTACAGGGAAATGGAGCCCGAGTGGCTCAAGGTGCTCGAAGGCGCAGGGCAGCCGGTGCCCGCCTAGAAACGCCGGCCGGCCCCGCTGCTTCCAGGGGGCCGGCCGGATTCATCGTGCGTCGTCCCGTTTCTACCGGCGGCGCTCGTTCACAAGCTGCGCCGAGGTGATGGTCGGATCCACCGCGCCGGACCGGCCCCCGAAAAAGCCCGCAAGCGCTCCGAGGATCAGGCTGATCGCCCCGAGCAGCGCAGCGGTGGAGACGCCCTTCGCCGCCGTGTCGGCCGCCTGCTTGGCCTGATCGACCGCCTGCCGGTACTGCTGCTCGTATTGGGCGACCCGGTTGCGGGCCTCCTGCGGCGGGATGTTCTGGGCCCGCGCGAGGGCATCAGCGGCGCGGTCGCGGGCCGCCTGGGCCTGCGCCGGGTCGCCGGTGAGCGCCGCCCGCAGGCTCGTCACCGCCGTGTCCCGCAGCTGAGCCGGATCGGTGCCGCCGGAGGCCTCCCGAACCTGACGCTCGATGCCGCTGAACGCGTCCGCATTCTGAGCGAGCGCCGGCGCCGCCGTCTGCACCGCCGTGCGGCCCAGGCCGCCCACCGCGCCCGAGATGGTGTTGTAGACGCCGCCCAGGAGGCTGCCCAGGGTGGAGGTCAGCAGGTAGAAGATGATTAGGGTCGTTGCGGCCCAGGCTGTCAACCCGTGCAGGCCCGCCGTTGATTCCTTCGGGCGGCCCGACAGACGCCCGGCCACATAGCCTCCGGCGAAGGAGGCGATGATCCCGGAGACGGTCCACCAGATCCCGGCCGCGATGGAGAAGGTGGAGGCCTGCGGGTTGTCGCCACCGGCGGGATCGAGGGTCGCCACCCCGATGCCGATGCCCAGCATGTTGAGGATGAGCTGCGTCACCAGCGCGGTCACGATGCCGGCCACCACGGCCCCCCAGGAGACGCGGTTCAGCATGATGGTCCGCGCATCCTCGGCCGGGGTGACCGGCGACATGTGCGGGGCATCCTTGTCGCCAAGGTTACGAGGTGTGGTCGGACGATCTACCATCGCCGCCTCCTTTGGGTTTGGCGGGCGAGCATATTTCACCCCGGAACGGAGTATTTTCACGCCCTCAACCGGCGGCAACGGTCATGTGTTCCCGCAAGTCTCGGAATAGCAGGCAAAAATGCGCTGCCCGGCCTTCAGGTCAGGGTCTCGTAATCCTTGTTCTTCAGGCCGTCATGGGAATGGCGGGTCGGCAGCGTGCCTTCGGGCTGCTTCTTGAAATGGGAGGAGGCTTTGGCGCCGACCGGCCCCTTGGAGATGGTGATGCCGCCGTCCACCGTGTAAAGCGCCCCGGTGACGAAGCTCGCCTCGTCGGAGGCCAGGAAGCAGAACACGTTCGCCACCTCCTCCGGCGTGCCGCGCCGGCCCATGGGGGTCGCCTGCGTGATCATGGTCGCCAGTTCCGCATCCATCGGGCCCGTGGACTGATGGGTCCAGGCCGTGTCGATGGGGCCCGGGCAGACGCAATTGGCGCGAACCCCATAGGCCGCCTGCTCGGCGGCGACTCCCAGGGTGAAGGAGTGGACGAAGGCTTTCGTCCCGCCATAGATGGCGTTCTTCGGATGACCGATCATGCCGGCCTCCGAGCCCGTGGACACGATGTTGCCGTAGGCCTTCTGGAGGTAGGGCAAAGCGAATTTGGTCATGAGAAACACGGAGCGCACGTTCGAGCGCAGGGTCTCGTCGAACTTGTCGACAGGGTAGTCCTGGGTTTCGGCCACCGCCAGGAACACGCCCGCATTGTTGACCAGGATGTCGATGCGCCCATAGGCGCCCACGCAGGCCTCGACGGCGCCCTGAGCGTGGTATTCCTCGGCGATGTCGCCGAGATAGATTTCCGCAAAGCCCCCTGCCCCGTTGATCATCCGGGCCACATCCTCCACGGGATCGTCGGGCAGGCCGACCAGGAGAAGGCGCGCCCCCTCCCGCGCGAACTTGAGCGCGATGGCTTCGCCGATGCCGGTGCCGGCACCGGTCACGATGGCAACCTTGTCGAAAAGACGTCCGGACATGGGGGATCTCCTGCGGCAGCGAAGCCTTGCGGGCATCGCCAGGGTTTCGGTTCAGGCGATGGCACAACGGAGCCGAATCCGGGCGGTTCCCCGTGGGAACGGCTGAAAACAGGAGCAGCCTGCGCAGGTGACCTCCGCCGCGAGCGGTGCTAGAGCAGCCCTCATGCTTGAAGGTCTTCATCCCAACCGCCCCACCCATGTGTTCCGGATCACCACGGACGAGCGCTCCGCCCGCGCCATGACGGATCTCATCGGCGAGATCTTCGATCCGGCCGAGACCGCCGTCGCCGCCTTCGAGACGGAAGAGGACGGGCCATGGCTGCTGGAGGCCTATTTCGCCACCGATCCCGACGAGGCGGCGATCCGCGACCTGCTGCGCCCCATCGTGGGCGCGGAGGCGGACAAGGGCGTGTTTCTCCCCATGGAGCAGAAGGATTGGGTCAGGGCTTCCCTAGACGGGCTGAAGCCGGTGCGCGCCGGGCGCGTTCTGGTCCACGGCTCCCATGACCGGCACGAGCGCCGCATCAACGACATCTCCATCGAAATCGAGGCGGGGCTCGCCTTCGGCACGGGCCATCACGGCACCACCAAGGGCTGCCTTCTCGCCTTCATGGACGAGCTGAAGCAGCGCACGCCCCGCCATGTGCTCGATGTGGGCACGGGCACGGGCATCCTGGCCTTTGCGGCCGCGAAGATCCTGAAGAGGCCGGTGGTGGCCGGCGACATCGATCCGGAGGCGGTGCTGGTGGCGCGGGAGAACGCGCGGCTCAACGGGATCGGAAGCTGGCTGAAGCTTTACGTGGGCCCCGGCACCCGCCATTCCACGGCGGACCGGCCCGGACATTTCGATCTGGTCTTCGCCAACATCCTGGCGAAGCCCCTGCGGATGCTGGCGCCGTCGCTCGCGCGGGTGGCGAGCACGGACGGCACCCTCATCCTGTCGGGCCTTCTGGGCCCTGACGTTCCGGGCGTCCTTTCGGCCTATGCGCATCAGGGCTGGTATCTGCAGCGCCGATATGATCTCGAAGGCTGGGCTGCCCTCGTGCTGAAGCGGGGCAGCCCTTACGCACGGCCCCGCCGGGAATCCCTTTGAGCTGGAATCCCCTTGAGGCGGCTTACTCGGCCATCACGCCCGGATAGCGCTTGGCGAGGTCCCTGCGGAGCTTGAGGGTGTCAACCCAGACTTCGCGGGCGATCTTCATAAGGGTGACGATGATCATGGTCTTGGCTCTCTTCTCTCGGCGAACGTGCGGTTTTCAGATCTTGACGGGCAGGTCGCTGTCCTGCGTCAAAAACAGCCCCGAATGATCCTGCCTGCGGCCAAGATCCTGGAGGAAGGCCTCGTGGCGGTGGAGTTCCCGCAGGGCGTCTCTCGCGCGGCTTTCCGCAAGAGCATGGATGAAGCCCTTGGCCAGCAGCGAAAGCCTGGACGGGGCTCGAACATCGCCGGCAGGGGCAGGGATAAAGGCGGCTGTGCTCATGGGCTCATCTCCAACGGATCGGTGCTGAGTCCCTTCGGCGCTCCTCTTTATCGTTAATGGAAAGGTAGGAACGGGCAGGCTTGGCCGGTAGAGGATTCCCCGCATGCGAGCCATGCGGATGGAGCATCACGGGGCTAAGACGCGTTAACCTTCAAGCATGGAGCGCATAGGCAAAGGGCAGAATGCCCATATTCGAAGCAGGCCGTCAGGCGGGGAGCCGCGAGCAGGGACGCTGTGGCTGTGGCTCTTCCAGGGCGGAAAACCGGTTCCCACCCGCGGTGAAAATGCTCTAGCGTGTCGCCCTTCCGATCCTTGACTCCCGGTGCTTCCCGCAATGGCCCAATTCCAGTTCTTCGACGACACCACCTCCCCGTCCCAGGGTCCCGCGCACGTGGCCAGGCTGCGAACCGAGATGGCCCGTCGCGGCCTCGACGGGTTCATCGTGCCCCGGGCCGACGAGCACCAGGGAGAATACGTGCCGCGCAGCGCCGAGCGCCTGGCCTGGCTCACCGGCTTCACGGGCTCGGCCGGCACGGCGGTGGTCCTCCAGGACAAGGCGGCGCTCGTGGTCGACGGGCGTTACACCGTGCAGGCCGCGGAACAGGTGGACACCTCCGTGATCACGCCGGTGCAGCTGGCCGAGACGAGCGTGGAGGATTGGATCGCCGCCAACCTGCCGGAGGGCGCAATCCTCGCCTACGACCCGTGGCTTCACACCCAGGACGGGCTCAAGCGGCTGGAGCAGGCGGCCCAGCGGGCCGGAGGCACGCTTGCCCCGGTGGACATGAACCTGATCGACGTGATCTGGATCGACCGCCCTGCCCCGCCGCAGGCCCCGGTGCGGCCTCATCCCCTCGAACATGCAGGCGAGGACGCCGCCTCGAAGCTGGAGCGGATCCGCCGGAAGATGGCGGACGCCAAGCTCGACGCTCTCGTCATCTCCGACCCGCACAACCTCGCCTGGGCCTTCAACCTGCGCGGCGGCGACGTGGGTCATACGCCCCTGCCCCTGGGCTATGCGATCCTGCCTAAGGAAGGCCGGGCGAGCCTCTTCTTCGACCCTGCCAAGATCACGAACGAGGCCGGCGCCGCCGTGGGCGACCTTGCGGATTTCGCGCCGGTCGGTTCGTTTCCGGAAGCCCTCGACAGCCTCGGCCGCAGGGGCGGCAAGATCCGCGTCGATTCCGCCACCGGCGCCGTCGCCCTGATCCGCCGCATCGAGGCGGCCGGGGGCACGGTCGACGGGGGAGCCGACCCCATCGCCCTGATGAAGGCGGTGAAGAATCAGGCGGAGATCGCGGGCTCCCGCGCCGCCCACCTCCGGGACGGGGTGGCGGTCGCCCGCTTCCTCGCCTGGCTCGACCGGGAAGCCCCGCGCGGGGGCCTGACGGAGATCGACGCCGTCGAGGCGCTGGAGGCGTTCCGGGTCGAGACCGGGGCGCTCAGGAACATCTCGTTCCCGACCATCTCGGGAGCGGGGCCCAATGCGGCCCTGCCCCATTACCGGGTCACCGCGTCCAGCAACCGGCGGATCGAGACCGACCAGATCTTCCTGGTGGATTCCGGCGCGCAATACGAGGACGGCACCACCGACATCACCCGCACCATCATCGTGGGCGAGCCGAGCCCGGAGATGAAGGACCGCTTCACCCGCGTCCTGAAAGGTCATATCGCCATCGCCCAGGCGGTGTTCCCGAAGGGCGTCACGGGGGCGCAGATCGACGCCTTCGCCCGCAAGCCCCTCTGGGAGGCCGGACTCGACTTCGACCACGGCACGGGCCACGGCATCGGCAGCTATCTCTCCGTGCACGAGGGGCCGCAGCGCATCGCCAAGACCGGCCACACGCCGCTCGAGGTCGGCATGATGCTGTCCAACGAGCCGGGCTTCTACAAGCCGGGGGCCTACGGCATCCGCACCGAGAACCTGATCCTGGTGGAGCCCCGCACCATCCCCGGGGGCGACCGCGAGATGCTGGGCTTCGAGACCCTCACCTTCACGCCCATCGACCTGCGCCTGGTGGAGCCCTCGATCATGACCGCCGACGAGATCGCGTGGCTCAACGCCTACCACGCCAAGGTGCGTGAGCTGATCGGGCCGGGTCTCGATGCCGACACGCGGGCATGGCTCGATCAGGCGACGCGGGCAATCGGCTGAACGTCGAGCCCTGTCATTCCGGGGCCGCGGAGCGGAGCCCGGAATCCATAACCGCTGACAGGGCAGGATGAAGCGCAGGCGATCCCGCTGCACTCTTCCCCTCAACGTCAGCGTTTATGGATCCCCGCCTGCGCGGGATGTTAGGGTTTCACAGGACATTCCGCAGCGCCACCACCGAAACCACCCCCACCGCGACGGTTGCGAGCAGGGGCAGCCTGAAGGCGGCGGCGGCGGCCGTGATGGCGGCCGCAAGCGCCTCCGCCCACCCGGTCGTGAGCGCCGTGGGGGCGATCACGGCCACCAGCACCGCGGGCGGAATGGCGTCGAAGGCGGCCTTGGCGCGGCCTGCGAGGACCAGGCGGTCCGCCACGAAGAGGCCGGCGATGCGCGTCACGTAGGTGACCGCCGCCATGGCCAGGATGGCGAGGATCGTCGCGGTGTCGAAGCTCATGGGCGCACCTCGTCGGAGGCCGAGAGATAGGCCGCGGCAATGCCCGCCAGGGCCCCCGAGGCTACGTGCCAGGGCGCGCCGATGAAGTGGTGCACCAGCGCCGCGACGCCTGCGCTCACCGCCACCGTGACCAGGGTCACGCGGCTGCGCCCGAAGCCCGCGATGAGGCCGATGAACAGGGCCGTGAAGGCGAAATCCGCCCCGATCCTGGCCGGATCGCCCAGCAGCGAGCCGAGCACGGCTCCCAGGGCGCTGGAGAGGGTCCAGTTGGCCCAGAGGGCTGCGGCCATGGCGGCCCAATAGGCCCCCGTGACGGGACGGTCGAGGGCGCGCCGCTCGGAGAGCGCCCAGGATTCGTCCGTGATGAAGTAGAACGCGACCAGCTTCTGGACGCGCGACATCCTCACCTTGGGCGAGAGGGACGCCCCCATGAGCACGTGGCGCGCATTGATCAGGAAGGTGGCGAAGGCCAGCGCCGCGATGGGAGCGGGATGAACCCAGGTCTCGATGGCGGCGAACTGCGCCCCGCCGGCGAAGACCAGGGCCGACATGAGCGCCACCTCGGCGGGCGACATGCCCTTGGCGGCCGCGACGGCCCCGAAGAGCAGGCCGATGGGAACGGCCGCGACCATGACGGGCGCGATGTCGCGCAATCCGGCCCGCATCTCGCGGCTGGCCGAGGTGGAATAGGGGTTGGCCTGGTCCATGATCCTGCTCATCGTTCCGCGCCTTATGGCGCAGGGATGCCGGGCGGTCTTGGACGAAAGTGCGGTCTCACGCGGTGCGGTAGGCCCCGGGGGTGACGCCCATGCGGGCCTTGAACACCCGGTTCAGGTGGCTCTGGTCGAAAAACCCGCAGGCGGCCGCCACGTCGCCCGGAGCCTCGCCCTTGCCGAGAAGCCGGCTTGCGGCCCGGCAGCGCCGGTCGACCAGGTAGGCGTGCGGCGTCAGCCCGGTTTCCTTGCTGAAGGCGCGGATGAAATGGCTGCGGGACAAGCCGGCGAGGTTCGCCAGATCGGCGAGATCGGCCTCCTCGTCCAGATGGGCGTCCAGGTACTCCCGCACCCGGACGATGCCCCGCGCCCCGTAGCGGACGGGCGGCAGGGCATCGAGATCCGCCCACCGGGCGATCAGGCGGCTCAGGAACTCGATCAGGCGGGTGTCCTGCTCCATCTCGGAGGTCCAGTGTCCTTCGAGGGACAGGCAGGCGTGAAGCTCCGCATGGGCCCGCGCCAGCTCCGGATCGTGGATGACCGAGCAGGGGAACCAGGGCGGACGGCTGAGCGGCCGGCCGGCCACGTCCTCGGCGATCTCCCGCATCAGCTCCGGCGAAGGATAGAACGTCCGGTACTCGAAGCCGCCGCCATAGGGCTCCCCGTCGTGGATCTCGTCGGGACAGACGACCGCGATGCTGCCGGGCCAGGCATAATGCTGCTCGCCGCGATGGAAAAACGTCTCGCAGCCGGAGAGGATCGCCGCGATGGCGTAGGTGTCGTGGCTGTGACGAGCATAGGCGTAGCGCCGGAAGATCGCGCGCAGGCAGTCGAGGCCGCGATAGCGCGGCACCCGCCAGAAATGCGTCACGTCGCCCGCAATCCTCAAATCGGGATCGAGCGAGGCTACAGGATCAATCGCCGTCATGCCCGGCACCATGCCACATGTGAGCGGTTTCGTCTTGGACAGGAATCTCAACCCCGCCCGACAAGGGCGAACCAGCCGTCCTCGTCCATCACCTGAATGTCGAACTCCTTGGCCTTGTTGAGCTTGGAGCCCGCGCCCGGTCCCGCCACCACGATGTCGGTCTTCTTGGACACGGAGCCCGCCACCTTGGCGCCCAGGCGCTCGGCCATGGCCTTGGCCTCCTCGCGGGTCATCTGCTCGAGGGAGCCCGTGAAGACCACGACCTTGCCGGCCACGGGGGAGCTTGCGGTCGCGGGCGCCTCGAAGGGCTCCACGTTCACCTGGGCCAGGAGGGCGTCGAGCATCTCCTCGTTATGCGCCTCCTTGAAAAACTCCACCATGGTCTGAACCACCACGGGGCCGATGCCGCCGATGGCGGTCAGGTCGGCGCGCGCTTCCGATTCAGGATCGGCCGCCGCCCTGGCGGTGTCGCGCAAGGCCTCGAAGGTGTGGAAATGGCGCGCCAGCAGCCGGGCCGAGGTCTCGCCGATATGGGGGATGCCAAGCGCGAAGATGAAGCGGTTGAGGGACACCGTGCGGCGCGCCTCGATGGCGGCGAACAGGTTCCTGGCGCTCGTCTCGCCCCACCCTTCCCGGTTCTCCAGGCGCTGGAGACTGGCTGCGTTTCTGGCGGCCAGGGTGAAGATGTCCTGGGGCCGCCGGATCAGGCCTTCCGCATAGAAATCGTCGATGCGCTGCTCGCCCAGCCCCTCGATGTCGAAGGCGTTGCGGGAGACGAAATGCTTGAGCCGCTCGCGGGCCTGGGCCGGGCAGATGAGGCCGCCGGTGCAGCGGCGCACCGCATCCTCCTTGCCGGTGCGGGGATTGGCCTCCCGCACCGCATGGCTGCCGCAGGCGGGGCACTGGGTCGGAAAGGCATACGGCGCGGAATCGGCCGGGCGCTTGTCCAGCACCACGTCGAGCACCTTCGGGATCACGTCGCCCGCGCGCTGGATCAGCACCGTGTCGCCGATGCGGATGTCGACCCCGTTGCGGATCTTCTCGCCGTTGCCGCCGATGCCGCGGATGTAGTCCTCGTTGTGGAGGGTGGCGTTGGACACCACCACGCCGCCCACGGTCACGGGCTTGAGCCGGGCGAGCGGATTGAGGGAGCCCGTGCGCCCCACATTGATCTCGATCCCCTCCAGCACCGTCACCGCCTTCTGGGCCGGGAACTTGTGCGCCAGGGCCCAGCGGGGCGAGCGGGACACGAAGCCGAGCCGCTGCTGCAGGCTCAAGGAATCGACCTTGTAGACGACGCCGTCGATGTCGTAGCCGAGATTGGCCCGGTCGGTCTCGATGGCGTGGTAATGCTCCAGCATCTCCTGGAGGCTGGAGCAGCGCCGGGTGAGCCGGTTGACCGTGAACCCGAAGCCGCGCAGGGCCTCGATCATGCCGTATTGGGTGTCCGCCGGCATGGCGCTCGCCTCGCCCCAGGCATAGGCGAAAAAGCACAGGGGCCGGGAGGCGGTGATGGACGAATCGAGCTGGCGCAGGCTGCCCGCCGCCGCGTTGCGCGGGTTGGCGAAGAGGGGCTTGCCGGCGGCCGCCTGGCGCTCGTTGATGGCGGCGAAATCCCGGTGCGAGAGGTAGATCTCGCCCCGGACCTCGAACACCTCCGGGACGCCCGAACCCTTCAGCGCATGGGGAATGTCGCCCACCGTGCGGGCATTGGCGGTCACGTCCTCGCCCACCGCCCCGTCGCCGCGGGTGGCGGCGGACACGAGCCTGCCGTTCTCGTAGCGCAGGCTCAAGGACAGGCCGTCGATCTTGGGCTCGGCGGTGAACACCAGGGGCGCCTCCGCCTTCCAGTGCAGGAAGCGGCGGATGCGCTCGACGAACTCCTCCACCTCCTCGTCGGCAAAGCCGTTCGCCAGGGACAGCATGGGGACGCGGTGGCGGATCTTGGCGAATTTCTCCGAGACCTTGGAGCCGACCTTCTGGGTCAGGCTCTCGGGGGTTTTGAGTTCGGGAAAGGCGTCCTCCAGGGCCTCGTAGCGCTTGCGCAGGGCATCGTATTCCGCATCCGAGACGGTGGGCGCGTCCTCCTCGTAATAGCGCCGGTCATGCTCGGCGATCTCGGCCCCCAGGGCCTCGTGCTCGACGCGGGCCTGTTCGGGGTTCAGGTGATCGACGGGAGGTGAGGCAAGGGCTTCTTTGGGCGGCATGATCAAACCAGAATGAGGGTCATGAACCATAGCGCCCCGGACCGAATCTGCCAGGGCGGAGGCGCCGGTGGTCCACCGGATTCGACGGGGCCCATGGCGTTTGCCCGGAAACGGGGGTGAAGGTTCATCGTCGCTCCGGGCATGGTCACTCCTGGCATGGTCGCTCCGGGCATGCGGGACCGGCTTCGCGCCGGGCGGCGCAAAGCATTGCAGGCTTGGTCCTGGCTATGTTCAGCAGGAGCTGAGGGAGCGCGGGACGGCTTTGGCTTCGCGGCCCTGGCGGAGCGCGAAGAGCTCGGGCGGGAGGTCCGCCCCGGGCAGGAGGCCACAGCCATCCCGCGCA